>Ga0209517_10004045_pt1 | contig 19524 bp, 14 predicted proteins | sample PeaSoiMetSII2010_FD_187695 | JGI IMG/M metagenome (GOLD analysis project Ga0209517, IMG submission 187695) | Peat soil microbial communities from Weissenstadt, Germany - SII-2010 (SPAdes) (version 2) | ecosystem: Environmental > Terrestrial > Soil > Wetlands > Peat | place: Germany...
ACCGGCCGCCGCATCCCGGCGGCCGAGCTCTATCGCCGCGGCGTCATCGAAGCCTGCGTGCCGCGCGACAAGCTGATGGAGACGGCGCTGGAGATGGCCCGCGAGATCGCCGCCAAGAGCCCGATCGCAGTGCGCCTGGCGAAACGGTCGTTCAACGTGGTCGAGGAGATGCCGGTTCGCGACGGCTACCGCTACGAGCAGTCGGTCACCGTGGATCTGTCGCAGACCGAGGATGGGCGCGAGGCGCAGCGCGCCTTCATCGAGAAGCGCAAACCGGAGTTCAAGGGGCGCTGACCGGCGGTTCCGCGGTCTCGAGGAAGCGTTCGCGGCCGATCAGCATGGGGCGGATTTTCGAGGCGCCGGCGCCGATCGCGTAGAGCTTGGCGTCGCGCACCCGATTCTCATGCGCTATGCGCCCGATGCAGTAGACCGGCGCGCCTGGATTTCAACGGCCGCGATGGCTTGGCGCAATTCGTCAGCGATGCGCTGATGGCAAGCCTCTTCGTTCGGCATCGCCGGCGGAAGCGCCTCACCTGCGAGCGGCCCTCCGATAACGACACGAACAGGCCGCAAACGTGGAATACGTCGGTTGCGCGGCAAGGCTTCGAAGGTGCCCGACACATAGACCGGAATCGCTGGAACGCGTGTTCGCGCGAGGATTCGGCCGATACCAGGGAGAAACCTCTGGAGCCTGCCATCGGGCGTGCGCCAGCCTTCGGGAAACCATGCCAGGTCATGGCCGCGCGCAAGCATTGCTTCGGCGACGGCGAGGGTCCGGCCGGGGAGCCGGTCGTCGGCCGGGAAAACGTGCAGTGCGCGCCAAAGCGGATCAAGCCAACGCGTGCGGAAAAGACGCACCGCATCGCCGGCCCAATAAAGCCGCCGCGCGCGGCGATAGTCCAATGCGGCCATGATCACCAAAGGATCGAGATCGCTGCCATGGTTTGCCACAAGCACATACGGTCCTTCCGCCGGGAGATTCTCGGTGCCTTCGACGCGAAGCCGGAACAGAGCGCGCATGAGAATCCAATTCACGAGATAGACGGCTAACTGAAGCGTCCTCAAGCCGGTGCCCGTCGGTGCGAACAAGCGGCGCTCCATAATCTCGCGGTCCTTCGCCTCCGTTTCGTCTTCCGTTGCGGCTGCGCCATGCTCGGCTGCGCGAAGCAGATCGCGGACGGTGACGGCGTCTGCAAACTCGCTTTCGGAAATGCTCAATCCCGCCTGCTCCAAAGCGAGGCTCAGCGATATCCATTCCAAAGAATCGATACCAAGATCGAGCTGTGGACTCGCGTCCAGGCTAACGCGTTTATTTGTATATCGCGCGAGCAGAACGTCGTAGAGCTGCCGCGCCCGCGGTTGCGAGAGCAGCGCTTCATCGTCCGGATTGGGCGCGCGCGGAGCGGGCGCGGCTTCACCCGAGAGCGAACGCTCGTAGAGCGCTGGCAGAAGAAACCGCCGGTATTTCCCGAGCTGCGTTCGCGGCAATGGCTCGCGTACGAGCGCGAAGCCGGCGAGGCGTTCATACGAGGGCAGGCTCTGCGATTGGCTCGCGAGCGTGACTCGGATCGTCTCGTCAATGCGTGCGCTCGCGCCGCTGCGGATCGCATCGACATCCGGCAGGAGGAGAGCGACAAGGCTCCCTTGCCGCTCGAGCACCGCGATTTCTCGGATAAAGGGGCTCGAACCGTAGATGCGCTCGAGCGCCTCAGGATTCACTTTCTTTCCGCCGCCGAGGACGATTGTCTCCTTGCTTCGGCCCGTTATGTACAGAAACCCGTCATCGTCGATGCGACCGAGATCGCCGGTGCGATACCAACCGTCGGCAGTAAAGGCCTCACCGTTGGCGGCAGGATTGTTGCGATATCCCGTGAAGACGTTGGGGCCCGTCAATTCGATTTCCCCGATACCATTCTCGTCGGGCGCGGCAATGCGCATCGCGCCTCCTCGGAACGGCTTACCCTCGCTTCCGAGCCGTTCAACGCCCGGCAGGTTTCCAGTGAAAATCGACGCGGTCTCGGCAAGGCCGTAACCACTTCGAACCTCGAACCCAAGACCGACCAGCGGCCATAAAATTCCAGGATCGAGATGTGCGCCACCCGATACGAGAAGACGCAGCCTGGGCCCGATTTGTCCGCGCAGCGAATGAAACAGCCATCGCCCCGCATCGACATCAAATCGGCGCCTGATTCCGATCGACACCGCGAGCAGCGTCCGGAAGATGGCATTCAACACCCTTCCCCTCGCGCCGAGGCGTGTCTCAAGGCTCGCGACCAGCGCCGTATAAAGCCGCGGAACGCCGACGATGGCCGATACTTCCCCGAGGCGAATGGCTCGCACGAGCTGCGGACCGCTGACCGATTCGGGAAAAACCACGGCGGCACCGCTACTGAGCGGCGTCAACAGGCCTACCACAAACGGATAGATGTGGTGCAGCGGCAGCGGCAATAGCACGCGGTCGCCGCTGCCAATGAGACGTGCTGCAGCGAGCGCGTGGAGATTGGCCCAAATATTAGCGTGATTCAGGTGAAAGCTTTTCGGCGGGCCAGTGGTTCCGGATGTATAGGTGAGAAGCGCCGGCTCGTCGGAAGATAACGTCACTGTCGGTACGGACCGTGCGGCAAATAGACCCTGCCAGACACGTGCGCCGGCAGGCGCAGGACCATCGCCGATCACGATCAGACTAATAGTCGGGTCGATCGAATGGATTGTTGCGGCATGCTGCGCGCTGGCCATGACATAGCGACAGCCGCTATCCCCAAGCGCCGCCCTTAGCTCCGCTTCGGTGATCAGGTCATCAAGAGCGCAGACCACAGCGCCAATCGCGGCGAGCGCGAATCGGGCGATCACCCAATCGCAGCCGTTGGGTGCAACAATCGCTACTGGAATTCCTGGCTTGATCCCGGATGCGGCGAGGCCTGCAGTGAGCGACAGCACCCTCTCGGAGAGTGCGGCGTAGGAGACCCGTTGGGTCGATTCTCCACACGCCGTTATAAGCGCTGGCGCCTCGCCGAACGATGCGAGGCGGTCGATGAACGACCGTAGTGTCCAGCCTTGCAAGATGGCGGCGTCGCTCATTCTCTGGTCACAGCGGCGAGCCAGCAGAAATGCTTTAGACCAACGGATCGAGGCATTTCGGCGGGGCCCCCTGGGAAGCAGTTACCCTTGATACTTGAGACATGCTTGTCAGGTACACCCGTCTCTCATTGGTCCATGTCAACGTTGGCCTCAAGTCGGGCATCTTAGCAATAGCTGGCAAACCAAGAAATGCGCAGCGCGACGATGGCGACAGAATTGGCAACGAGTTTGTCGTACCCGCAGCTTGAGGGAATCGCCGCCAGCGGATGACACGGGCGCAACCGGCGCTCTCGCACTCATTTGTCGGGTGCTACCACCAGATTGGCGAAGCCTCCCGGAGGCTGCTCCCAAATGTCGCGCAGCGCGTCATTGATGCCTGAAAGCGGATAGATGCGCGGCTCCCATGCCGCGAGGTCGAGCGCGCCCACCCGCGCCATGTCCGCCACCAGCGCGGCTTCTTCGTTGGTGAACCAGTTGGAGCCGCGATACTGCTTGGCCGCGGTCATGAATTGCGTCGGAATGAGCGCCAGCGGCTCGGCCAGCGCGCCGATGTTCATGGTGGCGCCGCCGCGCTTCACCGCACCTTGCGCGTCCAGCACCGGCGCAGCCGGTCCCCCTCGCCCGGTACAGTCGAGCAGCAGATCGACGCCCGCATTCTCGGTACGCTCGAGCACCCAGGGCACGATCGCCTGATCGCCCAGCGCCATCGTATCGACCCGGCGCGGTGCGAGTTGCTTCAATCGGTCGAGCACAGCGCGGTTGCGCCCCCAGCCGAGAATCCGCGTGACGCCCATCGCCAGCGCCAGCATTGCGGCGCCGACGCCCAGCGTGCCGGTGACGCCGTTGATCGCGATCCAGCTTCCGGCACCGACGCCGCCGCGCCTAAGGGCCGAGAACGACGTACACAGATAGCCCCAACGCGCTCCCTGCTCGAAGGTCACTTCGTCGGGCAACTTGACGAGACTCGCGGCCGAGGCGGTGACGTATTCGCTCAAACCGCCATATGGATATTCCTCGAGGAGCGCTGCACCTTTGGCGGAGAAGCCGAAATATCCCCGGAGCGCGGCATCGCCGCACAACAGCGGTCTGCCGCTGCGGCAATGGAGGCAGACGCCGCAAGAGAGGAACGGATTGATATAGACACGGTCGCCCAGCTTGACGGCGGAGTGACCCTCGGGCGGCTTTACCACGATACCGGCGGCATCGAGCCCCATGACTGCCGGAAGCTTCGGCAGGTGATGCCACAGCTTGCCGCTCACGATGGCGTTCATGTTCGGGATGATGCCGCAGGCCTTAACCTGGACGAGCGCGTCTCGCGGGCGCGGCTGCGGCACGTCCAAAAGGTCAACGCGGAACGGCTGGCCGGGTTCGTGGAGGCGCGCCGCGCGCATCTGTTGAGCCAATGTCACCTCCCCTTTGCGGCAATCGCCGCCGGCGCCTGGCCACTCGCAAATCCGGCTCGCCGCGCCGGCGTGCCGCGCCAGCTTGCGCCCTTCGTCTTCGGCCGTAAAGCGTCTGAGTACGCCCTCTCGCGCAGGCGACACAAACATCCCGACATCACCCGAGCTGCCAGGGGCGTTGCCAGCCAAAGCTTCGGAATGCTAGCATCGAGCATCCGACAGGGATCATGCGTGAGGTGTGAGATGGCGAAGGTTGCGCCTGCTGTTGTCAAGCCTCGGACGTTCCGGGAGGAGCTTGAGGCGGCGGTTTTGCGGCGGCATTGCGCGAACCATCCGATGACGGAGAAATGGGCAGAGGGCGCGCTTGGGCGGAAGGCCCTCATGGGCTGGGCCGTCGAGCATTATCACTGGGTGAGCAACATCTTCGGCGCCTTCTTCGAGATCTGTGCGCGGGCGCCCAAGGACGTGGTGCGCGTGCAGCTGGAAAACTATCACGAGGAAAATGACGACGCCCGCCCGCATCTCGACATCGTGCTGCGGTTTGCCGAGGCGAACGGCGCGGACCTTGCGGCGGTAAAGAGCGGACGTGGCCTGCCGACGACGGAATCCTGGGTTCGGTTCTTGAACAAGGCGGCAGCGGAGCCGTCCTGGATCGCAGGCGTGGCTGCGATCAACATCGGCACCGAATCGCAATCGCCGATGCTCTATAGCAAGGTTCTCCCGGCGCTGCGCAACATCTACAAGTTCAAGGAGCCCGAGATCGAGCATTTCTGGCTCCATGTCGAGGCGGACACGGAGCACGGCGGCCGCGCCTTCGATGTGCTGGAGCGGTACTGCACGACCAAGGAGCAAAAGGAGTTGGCGCTCTATTGGGCCTATGAGAGCGCGCGGATGCGCTGGTTCTATTTCGACGGCATCTACCTGCATTACGAGATGGGCTATCATCTCGCCTGAGCGGGACCCCTGGCGCCGTCTTGGGAGCGCGCACGGCGCGGCCGCCATGGGGCAAGGCGTCCGCATAGCGCTTGCTCAGATCTGCGCCGAGCCGTTCCACGCTGATCCTGCGATATGCCGCCGTAGGGCCCGCTCCAATTTCTGCTCCGGATCTCGGCGGGCAACCAGAATCCTCAGGCCGCGATTGACGCCCCGCGCTTGCGCCACGTGCTCGCGGCGGACCTCGAGCGGGGTCGCGACAGCGCCGTAACCGGCAAGCCTCGTTAGCAAAAGCAGCAATGAAAAAAAATTCCCGAAGCCATAGTCCTCCGCGCAATAGATCGAAGAATCAGCGGAGACCAGGTCGGCCCAGAAACGAGACGTATGCGCGTGAAAGGATCATGAATGCGGCCGAGATGGTGTTTGCCGAACGGGGGTACACAATGGCGTCGTTCACGGCGATCGCCACGCGCGCAAAGGTCACCCAGGCGCTCGTAACATACTACTTCGTCTCGAAAGAGCGACTATTCAAAGAGGTTTATCTGAGACGTACGCGCGAGATCGTGAGAGGGCGGCTGGAGGCGCTCGATGCACTTGCCCAGAGCGGCAAGGATTTCGGCCTTCCCGAGTTGATTGCGGCATTCCTAGGTCCCGCATTTGGTATCCGCCGGATGCGCGGCGGCAGGGCATTTCTACGCTTGCAATGGCGCCTCCTGCATTCCGAACCGCCGCGATTTGCCGACAGCTTGCGTCGTCAGGCCTATGACGAGGCAGCGAGACGATATGTTGCCGCGATCTGCAAAATCATGCCGGACCTTTCGGAAAAGACCGCATATTGGCGTATCGTTTTCGTGATGGGTCTGTACGCCTACATTAATTCAGATACGCATCGCCTAGAGAAAATCTCCAAGGGCCTTTGCAACTCAAACGACGTCGCGGCGATGTTGGCGCAAGCCAAAGCGTTCGTCCTCGGTGGGATGATGGCACCCGAGCCGCCAATGGTGATCCACTCATGAACGATGACGCGAAGTGAACTGCATCGGGCGCTCGGCAACACGGCTGTGAGCACGACGATGCTTCATCCGGGTCAACAAGCTGTCGGACGGGCTCCGAGAAAGAAAGTGTGATGGAGATGGAGCGAGAGCGGCAAGCGGCCGAGGCGTATTTGACGATGCGGGGCATCTTCAAGTCCTTCCGGACCAAGGCGAGGACGGTGATTGCACTCGCCGGCATCGACTTCACCGCCGCCAAAGGCAGCTTCGTTTCGATCATCGGTCCTTCCGGCTGTGGGAAGTCGACCTTGCTCGCCTGCGTCGGAGGTATGGAGCGCCCGACTGCCGGGCAAATTACGGTCGATGGTCGCGTTGTGACCGGCCCGAGTCGACGTCTGGGGTACGTGTTCCAGGAGGAATCCGTCTTTCCCTGGCGCACGGCTCTCGGCAATGTGCTGTTTGCCTTGGAGGACCAAGGGGGCAGCAAGAACGACCAAATTGACAACGCGCGCAGCATGTTGCGCCTTGTCGGCCTGCAAGGCTTTGAGAACGCCTATCCGAGCGAGATGTCGGGTGGCATGAAGCAACGGGTCGCAATCGCGCGCGTACTGGCCGCTGAGCCAGAGGTTGTATTGATGGACGAACCGTTCGGCGCCCTGGACCAGCAGACACGGCTTATGGTCGGGGAGCAGGTCCTGCGCATTTGGGAGGAGACGCACCAGACAATTCTCTTCGTCACCCATGATATTCAGGAAGCGATCCTGCTTTCCAATGAGGTCGTCGTCCTGTCGGCGAGGCCGGCGCGCATATTGGAGCGGGTAACCGTGCCATTCCCGCACCCGCGCGAAGCGAGTCTCGCTGGTACCCACGAATTCGCCGACATCGCGGCGCGACTGTGGCACACGCTGAGCGGGGAAGCCAAGAAGGCCTTCATCGAGAACGAGGCGGGGGCTGCGCAGTGACCGTCAGCACGATGATGATACGTCTGAGGACGAGTCAGTGGTGGACGCGCGGGGTCAAGACCGGTGGCTACGTCGCCACGGTCGTCGCGGTAGCGGCGGTTTGGGCGTTGGTCACCGATGCGGGCTGGATCTCGGATCAGACGGTCCCAAAGCTTCCGGACATCGTGGATGCCATCGGGACGCTCGCATCGGCAGGAGAGGTGTGGCCTAACCTGGCCAGCACCCTGTTTCGCATCCTTTTGAGCTTTGCGATCGGCGTGACGGTGGGGATCGCTTCAGGCGGAGCGCTGTGGCGGTTTCCGCGCGCCGGTGGGGCAATACGACCGTATCTCTCCGCGATTTACTCGGTTCCGTTGGTGGTTTTCTACCCGATCTTTCTCGTCGTATTCGGCCTCAACGACTGGCCGGTTGTCGTGCTCACCGCAGTGATCACGACGATCCCGATCTGTCTCAACACCTACCTTGGCTTGCAGTCGGCTCCGCAAGTTTTGATCAACGTCGGCAAGAGCTTGGAGCGTACGTCCGCGCAGATCTTTAGGCAGATCCTGCTGCCTGCAGCGTGGCCGGCCGTCCTCGCCGGAATGAGATTGTCCGTGGTCTATGGTGTCGCGGGCGTCGTCTCCTTGGAGTTTGTCGCCGCCCAGACGGGCGTCGGCAACCGCATCCAATATTACTATGAGACCTTTGACGTGCCTTCGATGTACGCCTTCATCATCCTCACTCTCTTGCTTGCCGGCGGCTGCGTCGGGCTGGTTCTGGCGGTGGAAGTGCTCACGATGCGCGGGCGTAGGTGATGACGTGAATGACCCTACAGGCTCGGCAGGGGATGCCCCATCGGACGTTCGAGCGTCGGACATACGCGCGCGACAGGACGATGTCGCAACGATCAGCCAGATGCTCATCGTACCCATCCTGGGCGTGGCCGTCTGGTATGTCCTGTCGTGGACGGTTTTTGTCGTGCCCGCTCCCCACGAAGCGGTCCGCGCCCTGGTGACCGATCTTGGAAAGGGCCAGTACCGCAGCGATCTCTTGAGAACACTGGTGAAGATAATGGTCGCCTTCAGCGCGGCCGCAATCCTGGGCATCGTGATCGGGACCTTCCTCGGACTGGCCAAGCCGCTGCGTGAGGCTCTTGCGCCCCTCGTGTTGATCACGAACGGCATTCCTAAGATCGTGCTCTATCCAATTCTGCTCATTGTTTTCGGGCTGGGGAGCATCTCCCAGATCACGATGGGGATCATTTTTGGGACGTTGCCGGTGCTCGTCAACCTCATGTCTGCCCTGGCATCGATGCGTCCCGTTTATCGGAAGGTCGCTCGGATGCTTGAGGTTGGACCCGTCCGTGCGCTGTTCCGCGTGTACATGCCCGCAGTCGCGCCGCTGCTCATGGTCGCACTGCAACTCGGTTTCAGTCTTAGTGTTCTCGGGGTGGTCTACGCCGAGTTGATTGCTTCGCGGGATGGGCTTGGGCAGCGACTCATTCAGACCTACACGATCGGCAACTACGACGAGATGGCAGCCAGCAGTCTCGCAATCCTGTTTATCGCGCTTGGCGGCACCGGCCTCTTGCGTCTGGTCGAACGGTCCATTGTGCGTCATCGCTAGCGATCCTCGGTCGCCAGGACTCGGGCCTTTTGCAAGAGGTCCGCGTCCCGGAAAAATTGGGCTGCGTGGCGCAACACCTACAATTAAATGCCCATTCAATACTCGCTTGACAGAAATCCGATTGCTCTTTTATCGTGCTGATTCGAACGCGAAAGTAAACGCGCCGCAGGCACGAAAGTCCGCGTGAGAGCGCTCAGGAGGCGTCGATGCTGCAGCTGGAGACATTTCAGAGAACATTCGTCGAGGTCTGCGGGTCAAGGATCGAGCTGGCAACGAAAGGCGAAGGTCGTCCAATCCTGTTCCTTCATCCGGGGCAAGGGCTTCTTGGCGCAAGCCCCGCCTTGGGCAAGTTGGCTCAATTGGGACGTGTCATGGCCCCTTCCCATCCTGGCTTCTATGGCAGTGATCTTCGCCATTCGATTACGACCGTCGATGATATCGCTTATTTGTATCTCGATCTCATGAGCTCACTTGGCCTTCGGGACGTCGTTCTCATCGGCGCATCTTTCGGAGGTTGGGTGGCCGCGGAGATCGCGATTAAGTGCACGGACCGGATCGGGCAGCTGATCCTCGTCGACTCGCTCGGCATCAAAATCAGCGATCGTGAGACACGCGATATCGCAGACATGCATGCCGTCGACGATGACGAACTTGCCGCCCTGCTGTACGAAAATCCCGCCAGGCATCGGCCGGACTATGCTTCGCTTTCCGAAGCGGACGTCGTAACCATCACGAAAAACAATGAGGCTTGGGCGCTTTTCGGCTGGCGGCCCTATATGCACAATCCAAAGCTGCTTGGCCGGCTGACGCGAATTCGCATTCCGACACTCGTCTTGTGGGGCGACGGCGATCGGGTCGTTCGCCCCAGCTACGGGCGCGCGTTTGCCGCCGAGATTCCCGGGGCGCTCTTCGAAACGATTGCGAAGGCTGGACACCTGCCCTTTGTCGAACAACCCGATAGCTTCGTGGCCAGGGTTGAGAAATTCCTCAGCACGGTCCGACACTGAGATCAACGCCGCGCAGGGAGTGTGCACGATGCGGGTTTATCATTTCACCGAGCAGCCATATCCGGACGCTTGGTTGCCGGATCCTACGTCGCTCAGAGTGACGCTCCCGAATGAGCTCTGCGATCCTGTTATCGCCTCGGGCCTCCTCAATCGCTATCTCGACGAGTGGTGCCTTGCCGACGAGCTCGGCCTTGACATTATGGTGAACGAGCATCACAGCACAACGACGTGCATGACATCGTCCTGTCATCTCACGCTCGCGATTTTAGCGCGCGATACGAAGCGTGCGAGGTTACTCGCGCTTGGCATTCCGCTCGCCAATCGCCCGGATCCGCTCCGCGTCGCCGAAGAGATGTCCGTGATCGACCTCATCTCCAAGGGGCGGCTCGAAATGGGATTCGTCAAGGGCGTTCCGTCCGAGATCATGTCCGCCAATTCAATTCCCGTCCGGATGATGGACAGGCTCTGGGAAGCCCACGATTTAATCATAAAGGCAATGACGACCCATGATGGGCCGTTCAACTGGGAGGGGGAGTATTTCCAATACAGGGCGGTGAATATCTGGCCTCGTCCTTTTCAACAGCCGCATCCTCCGGTGTGGATTACCTCATTGAGCCCAGGTGGCGTTCGCGCGGTCGCCGAGCGCGGCCACGTTCTCGCGACGTTTCTCTCAGGTATGTTGGCCAAGACGCTCTTTGACGGCTATCGCAAGGTGTGGAGCGAACGGCATGAGACGCCTGCTGGCCTCGACCGCTTCGGATATCTGGCATTGTGCGCCATCGGCAACAGCCAATCGGAAGCGCACGAACGGGCATCCAAGCTCGCCGGATATCTTCGAACCTATCAGCAGATCGCCGATCCTTTCATCTATGCTCCCGGATACATGCCGCCCGAGATAATCGCGAAGAAGCTAATGGCTGGCACGGCGAGCGTGTCCAATCTCATTTCAATAAAAACCCGATCGGGGAAGTCAGCCGATGTTCGAACTTGCTCCGTGGAAGATTTGATCGATGCGGACATGCTCTACGCCGGAACTCCGGATCAGGTATTCAAGCAAATAACCCGATTCTGTGAAGATGTCGGCGGCATCGGTCATCTGTTGTTGATGATGCAGGGAGGGCATCTTTCGCACGCCGAGGTGACGGACAGCCTCAAACTTTTCGCCGCCGAAGTCCTTCCACGCTTACAGGCGTGGGCGATGCACGGGCAGCAACGACCCCACTGATACCAGGTGAATTGAATCGCGCACTCGGTGCCGGCGTTCTACGGCGGCGATGATCTTATCGGTGGGCGGCCCCGGTCGAGCGGCTGAATTCGGCAAGGAATTCAGGTTTGCGGCATTCCCAATCCGCCACGCCGACGTGCAAGGGCCATTTCGATGGCATTGATGATGCCCAGGTAACCCGTGCATCGGCACAGGTTGCCGCTAAGTTCGAGCCGGATGCGCTCGCGGCTCGCGTTCGGCAACCTGGTGACGATGTCCCGGGCAGTCATAAGCATCCCCGGCGTGCAATATCCGCACTGGAGAGCATGCGCCTCGCGAAAGCAGCGGCGGAGCAGTTCCATGATTTCGTCTTCTTCGAACGCTTCGATGGTACGGACATCGCTTTCCCAGCAGGTCACTGCGAAGGTTATGCATGACCGGGAAGGCCGCCCGTCGATCATCAAGGTGCAGGCCCCGCAAATGCCCTGCTCGCAGGTGACATGTGTACCCGTCAAACCTTCGTGGTCTCGGACGAAATCCGCCAGCGAAGTGCGCGCGCTGACGGTCGCGCTCACCTGGCGCCCGTTCAGGAGCATTTTCACGTTCGTCATCGGTCGAAAGCCTGCTGCACCGCCCGCGCCACGGCGACAGCGGCCAGACGGAACAGATAAGGGTCAGCGTCGGCGCTGATGCCCCACGTCCCAAGATCCGATGCGACGGCATCCCGAACGGCCGCTTGGCTGCCATCGGTCAAGCCACCGAGCGTCGCCACGATTTGGGCCGTTTGGTCGAGCCGCAGTGGTGGCCGTACTGGCTGAGCGAGTACCACTCTGCAACGGTTTCGCTCACGATCCATCACCACCGTCGCGATCGCGTCCGCGAACTCGCCCGGTTTGCGGCAAAACTTGCAATGACCCCATCTCGCCGTGGACGGTAGCCGTGGAATCAGTACGCCCGTCAAGATCTCGTCGAAAGCCAAGCATGTCGTCATCACCCCCTCGACCAGGCCCGCGATGGGAATCTCGCGCACCCCCTTGCTCCCGCGGGCGACCCCAACGGCGTCGAGCGCGATCAGCACGGGAAGCCAATCTCCGGCCGGATCGGCATGCGCCAAGCTACCGCCGATCGTGCCCCGATTTCGGACCGCTCTATATGCTATCCCCCCGGCGACGCGATCGAGAAAGCCCGGCGTCGCCTCGCGAACGACCCCATCTTCGATGTCCGCGTGTCGCACGGCGGCGCCGACGAAAAAGCGGTCGCCGCGGACTTGAACTTGGGTTAGCTCCGAGAGCTTGGAAATATCTACCAATATTTCGGGGGACGCTAATCTCAAGTTGAGCATCGGCCCGAGCGACTGCCCCCCCGCTATCACCCGCGCCTCGCCGCCATGTTCGGCGAGAAGTTCGATGGCGTGCTCGATCGTCGCCGGACGCTGGTAGTCGAATTCACGCGGTTTCATGCGGGTGCCCGCCGGCTCGAAGCGCGAGCAATGGCGGCCATAAGGCGTCGCGGCGAAATCGGCGTTTCACAAATCTCGACGCCGAGTTCGCGCAACGCGTCGTTGACCGCATTCGCGATGGCCGCCGGGGGCGCAATCGCTCCACCCTCGCCCATCCCCTTGATTCCGAACTCCGTCCACGGGGACGGCGTAACGATGTGCCCGAGCTTTATGTCAGGAACCTCCGTGGCGCCGGGAATAATGTATTGCGCGAGCGAACCGGACAGCGATTGGCCGCGCTCGTCATACGCAATCTCTTCGTAGAGCGCCGTGCCGATACCTTGAACGGTGCCGCCGATCACCTGCCCATTGACGATCATTGGATTGACCATCTGTCCGCAATCCTCGACAACGGCGTAGTCTAAGAGTTCCACCTGACCCGTATCGGTATCGACTGCCACGACGGCTGCGTGAGTTGCATAGGAGAAAGCGCCACCATCCGGCTCCGGGCGATAACCCTGCACAACGGTTAGTCCGCTCTCATTCACATCGCGCGGCAACTCTTCTGGGTGCAGGTACCAGGCCCGTGCGATCGCCGCGAATTCAACACGCGCCACATCGCTGCTGACGCCGCCGTTTTCGATTTTAACCGACGATATGTCGGACTGCAGAAGATGCGCACCGATCTCCTTGATCCGCTCGCCTAAGTTCTTGCAAGCGCGGGAGACTGCGCCGCCCGCCATGACGATGCTTCTCGACGCATAAGTGCCCGTTCCGAACGGCGAGACCGCAGTATCTCCGTAACGTACGGTGACAAGCCGTGGATCGATGCCCAGAACTTCGCTCGCGATCTGAGCGAGCGTCGTTTGAAGTCCCTGTCCGTGAGAGTGGATGGCAACTTCAATCACCAACTGGCCGTCTGGCGTCATTCGCACCCTCGCAGGTTCAAAACCTGGGACGAGCTCAACGCCCATCTTCATGGCGACGGAGGTGCCGTGCGCCGTCTGCTCCGTAAAGGAAGCAAACCCAACGCCGATCAACCGGTTCTTCGACCGTTGTAATTTCTGCCGCTCGCGAATCTCCTTCAATCCGATCAGTTCCGCTGCGTCACGGACGCTTCGGGGATAATCGCCTGAATCGTAGATTTTGTTGGTGATCGTCGTATACGGCATCTGCGCGGCGACGACCATGTTGTCGATACGAACGGCATAGGGTTCCCTCTCGACTGTTCGGGCGATCGCATCGATCAAAAGCTCGGTCGCGAAGCAAACTCCCGGACGCGCTACGCCACGATAGACGCAGAGTGGCGGCTTGTTGGTCGCGACCGTCAATGCCTCCGCCCTGAGGTGTTTTATGTCGTATGGACCGGTAAGTATCCCAGCCGCCTGTGCCGCTTCGCAGCTTGACGTCCACGGCCACATGGAATAAGCCCCGCCATCCACGACGATCTCGGCGTCAAGGCCAAGGATCTTTCCGCGGTCGTCCGTATACGCGGTGACGCGGTAGCGGTGCTCGCGGCAGTTCGCATCCGCCGTAAGATGCTCGTGATTGTCTTCGATCCAACGGATTGGCCGCCCAACCCGCATCGCGAGCCAGGCAACGACGACAGTCTCAGGCTCTAAAAAGATCTTGAGCCCGAACCCGCCACCGACATCCGGCGAAACCACGCGCAGATGACGCTGATCGAGCCCCAAGATTTGCGCGAGCCCTATACCGATCAAATGCGGCATCTGAGAGGAAATATGGACGACGAGCTCATCCTGGCGGCTGTCGTAGCATGCATGAGCCGCGCGTCCTTCCATCGGCATGATGGCTTGGCGACTGGTCCGAAACTCGCGGGTGACCTTGTGCTGCGCCGTCTTCGCAACGGCCTCGATGTCGCCGAAATTGCTCGTCATGTGATGCACGATATTATTTGACCACTCATCGTGGACAAGAGGCGCACGAGGTTCTCGTGCTTCCAGCGCTTCCACGACGGCTTCGAGCTCCTCATATTCTACAACCACCCCGTCCAACAGATCTTCCGCTTCGGCGCGGGTCGGCGCGATTGCAACTGCCACGCATTCCCCGACGTAGCGGACCTTTCGCGTGGCGAGAACAGGAAGATCTGAGGCTTGAAATCCCGGGAGCGAGGATATGCCGCGAATCGGCTTCAAACCCTGAAGATTCGCAGCTGTAAAAATTTGCTTTCGGCCTTCGGTGGGCACTTCGATGGATTTGATGCGTGCATGCGCTATGGGACTGCGCAGGAACGCCGCGTTCCACATCCCTCGAGACGCGATGTCGGACACGTATTGGCCACGCCCGCGGAGAAAGCGGTCGTCCTCCATACGGTGAATGCTGCTGCCGACCCCGCTGGTATTCACGAGCATTCCCCTTCATGTTCTCCGGCCGCAAAATTTCAAGCGACCGGCTTGGCGCGAAAGGTCCTTGCAGCGCAAGCCGCGTCACGGCGTGGCGGCGCCGCAATTATGCCGCTCCTGACGCCGCTTGTAAAAGCGCTTAGCCGTACGACAATTGCTATAGGCACAGGCCGAGTGCTTTTTCCAAGTGCTGCTTCACTGCAAAACACGAGCGCCGCTCATAGCACGCTTGCCTATCGCATCGTCCTCACCGAAGCTGCGGGCCGAGGTCGCGGACAACGCGCGGTACGGACGGCGGACCAAGTGTTGCGTCACCGACATACGGTCGATCAACCTTGACAGCCCGTGCGCAAAGTGAAATCCTTCACGACTAAACAAATGTCGCAATTGGACCCGTTGCGGATGTGATGGCGCAGCTGAATGGCGTCGTGTCACATGGCGCGATGTCGAAGCGATCGCCGGGCGGACGAGGGGGGATGTAATGACGTTGCTTCGCCATGTCTCCGTATTCTTGGTGACGGCTTTTGTTGTCGCTGTGTGCGCGCTGATCAGCGGGCGCGCGAGCGCCCAAACTATCGCCGCCGCAAGTGATGCCGCTCAATCCGGAGCCACGGCATCCCCGACCGAGGTGCGCTTGGTTGTCACGTTCCTCAATGTCCTGCCGCCCATGGCGGCGATAAAGGTGGCCTACGACCGGGGATACTTCAAGGACGCCGGACTTAAGCTGACCTTCGCGTCGGCGATTGGCGGTGGCGACACGCTTCGTCCATTGACCACAGGTGACGCCGACATTGCCATCGGTTCGCCCGCTGCGTCCACTCTCGCGGTATTGAAGAATCCCGGCCTAAAGATCGTCGCCATCTGGCTTCCCTACAACACGATCTATTGGATCGGGACCAAGCCTTTGGCCCAGCTGAATGGCGCCGTGGTTGGCGGCTCGGTGGGAGGCTCGACCGTGAACCTCCTCCTTAGCGGATTGGAGGAGAAGCTACATGTGAAGTTCGATGTCCAAAAGGCCGGCACCGGCAGCGAGGCCGACAATTGGGACGCCGTGAAAGCCGGTCATTTGCAGGCAGCATGGGCGGTAGAGCCGTTCTTGACGGAAAAGTTGCGGAGCGACGGCGCTCAGATTGTCATTGACCCCGTGAAGTTGATACCCGATTTCCCAATAGACTTCGTTGTGGTCGACGATAAATTTGCGACGTCGCATGCTCCGGCCATGAAGGATTTCTTCCGAGCAATCGAGCGCATCTTCAGCGAATTCCCCGATCGCTCCAAGCAAGCGGCCTTGGCGAAGGACCTCGCGGGCGAGATGGCGTTCCCGGAACCCGTCATCCAGCAATTTCTCAGCGGCGCGAGTCCGGAGCAATTGTCCAAGACATACACTCTTCGGATGAACGCGAACGTCTTTGAGAACATCAGTCATCTGCTGCAGCTGGCCAAGATGATCAACGCGCCGGTCGAGTGGGCGAAGTACGTGGACCAGTCCTACCTTCCCGTCGGCGACCGTTTGTCCAAACTACCATAGCTGCATGATGACGCTCATGCCGTGAGAGCGTCGTCCCAGCACCCTGGTGAGGAGGCGGCGCACCGATTTCGACGCCTCCGAGCGCCGCATGCTGCGCCGGATCATCGTGCTGGGCAAAAAGCCTTATTGAGCGCGGCTGTTCGCTTGCTGCGGCGAGAGCGCGCGAAGCAGCGAGATTTCCTGTTCGGTGCAAGTGGTAGCGGGGGAGGGCTACCAGCGTTATTTCGGGCTTTTTTCTGCCCGAATTCCCCGGGTGCCGCGTCCCCCGTAGGTTCAAATCCTGGGCCCGCAACTGCCTTAATTTGCTCCTCATCGCATCGGCAATTCCCACTGCGGTTTGCTGAAATCGCGAGAGCGCAACTACGTTTGCCGAACGGCGCTCCTACACCGCCATAAAGGGACACCAGGTGCTTGAACACCTGACTCTTAATCAGCGGGCCGCAGGTTCGAGTCCTGCTGCACCCACCAATAAATCAAGGACTTACGTGGAGTATTGGGACCGATCGGAGACGATCGTCGCGCTGGGGTACCGCTCCGGGTACCAGTTTGGTCTCGGCGGAGCGCTGACATAGCTCACAATGGCTGAGTTCGGGCGAAGTGAGTTAAAGGCCACTTGAAACCCTCGAACGCGCTCACGCTGATGAATCGCTCGTCTCCCAGGCGCAACAGATTTTTCATTGCCGGTACGCCCATTGCCCCGATCACGAACATATCTTTGGCCGACGTTGTATCGGAACGTGAATTCGCGTTTTCCCATCTCCGCATGTTACCAGCAACCCGCTGAATCCATTTCTGCGACAACGCCGCGCCAAACCTACGAGACCTCGCGCGGCGCTACCGAGATGTCGCCGAGGTCAGTCGCACCCTGCCCTTGGCCTGCCTCGCTGCAGAAATCGTCGAGGCAATCTTCGACGTCAGGCAGCCGATCCATTTGACTCCCCGCCGGCTCAATCGGATTGGTGCCGTTCCCCTTTGCTGCGACGAGCAACATCGCCCGCTCGAATTTCAACCCCGCTAACCGCCGTCGGAGCCGCGGCCGCGTCTCCGCTTGGATACACTGGGCACGGCCACCCAATTCATGAGCGATTTAATCGAACGCCCAAGGCGAAAGTATTGTATGTCGCTCGGAACCAATATGATCAAGAAGCAAAGATAACTGCGATCATTTCCTGCTGTAGCCACGAGCGTCCGCTGTTATTCGTGAGCAAGCCGGTCTATCGCCGTTTCAATCGCGGCAGATTCCCGATCCAGTGTCAGCAGAGCGGCTTCCGTCGAGCTATGCAGCGAAAGCCGCCGCAGTAATTGAGCGATGACGATGATTCGCACGTCGTTGCGGCTCAGCGCGCGCGCAGCTTGCAGCCTTTGCGACAGCCGACAGCAACGACTTGGATCTGCCGCGATCGCCCGATATCTACTCCATCACAATTCCGCGGCGTATCCGCACTCAGTGAAGCGGCCACGCCACGAGGATGAGCGGCACGCCGCAAATCACCACCAGCGCCGACAGCGGCAAGCCCAGATGCCAATAATCAGCAAATCGATATCCGCCGGGTCCCATGACAAACGCGTTGCATTGATGCCCAATTGGCGACAGAAAATCGCACGAGGCTCCGACCGCCACGGCCATGAGGAAAGGATCGATTTGAAGCCCAAGGCTTTTGGCTAGGCTCGCCGCGACCGGCCCCATCACCAGCACCGCCGCCGCATGATGTACGAGGGGCGTCACCAGCATCGTAATGACGATGAGCATCGCCAGCGTTCCTGGAACCGGAAGCATCTTCGATGCGCCTTCAAGCCAGCCGGCAATGAGATCGCTCGTGCCCGTGCTGCGCATCGCGTCGCCAATCGGAATAAGCGCGCCCAGCAGGATCAGAATCGGCCAGTCGATCGCTTTATAAATTTCCTCGAGGCTCAAAATTCTCAGAATAGCGATTAACACAGCGCCTGCCATGAATGCGAATTGCGGCTGCACGAGCTCGGTCGCGGACATGCCGACGCAGCCCAACAGAATGAGGACGGTCAGGACGGCCTTGCGCGGTTTCCCGAGCTGAAGATTGCGCGGCGCCAGGGGCAATGCCCCCAAGCGCGCCAGCGTGTCATTCATTGCCTCGCTCGGGCCTTGGAACACCACGACATCCCCTACGCGGAAGCTCATCCGGCCGAGTCGCGCCGTCGACCGACTGCCGCCGCGGCTGATCGCCAGCAGGCTCACGCCGTAGCGCTCGCGCAACTCGAGCTGCGTGCTCGACATGCCGATCATCGGCGAGCCGGCGGTTAGCACAGCCTCGGCAACGGCAATCTCGGCTGCAGGTTTGCCGGCCGCTTCCTTCTCCTTCGGTCCGATCAGGAGGAGCGATGCGCTGGTGACGAGCGAATGGAGATCGTGTGGATCGGACTCGAGAATCAATACGTCCTTGGCGGACAGCCGCCAACGGCTTCCCGGCGCATCGCGCCGGACGCCCCCGCGGATGATCGCCACGACCGATACGGTGTCCTCGCTCAAGGCTTCGAGTTCGGCCACCGATTTTCCAACGAGCGGCGAGTTTTCGCTCAGACTCGCCTCGCTGACGTAGTCTTCGACCCGGAACGGCATGTCGGCGTCATGCTGGCCTTTGTTTCGGACCGGGATGAGGCGCCATCCGACCGAAAGAAAAGCGATACCAATCAGCGTGATGCCGAAGCCGACGGGGAAGAAGTCGAACATGGCGTAAGGCTTGCCCACGAGCTCCTGGCGGACACTCGACGCGATGAGGTTCGGCGAGGTTCCGATCAAGGTCATCATGCCGCCGACGAGCGAGCCGAAGGACATCGGCATGAGAAATTCCGAGACCGAGCGCTTGTTGCGGCGCGCCACCTGCATCGCGATCGGCAGAAAGATCGCAAGGGCGCCGATGTTCTTGACGATGGCCGACAGGAAGGCAACGGCGCCGGTGAGGACGCCAACCTGCGGGCCCGGTGATAGCATGATCGGCCGCAAATGGCGCACGACGGCTTCGATGACGCCGGACTTACCC
>Ga0209517_10004046_pt1 | contig 19522 bp, 16 predicted proteins | sample PeaSoiMetSII2010_FD_187695 | JGI IMG/M metagenome (GOLD analysis project Ga0209517, IMG submission 187695) | Peat soil microbial communities from Weissenstadt, Germany - SII-2010 (SPAdes) (version 2) | ecosystem: Environmental > Terrestrial > Soil > Wetlands > Peat | place: Germany...
CGGTGATCCCGCCGAGCGCGAACACCGGCATCCCGGCCACCGCGCTCGGCCCCGCCGCGTTCGGCCCCGCCGCGTTCGGCCCCGCCGCATGGCACGCGGTGCGCAGCGCCGCGATGCCACGCGGCGGTGCGTACCCACCGGCCTTCGATAGCGGCGCGTACACCGGCCCGAACACGGCGAAGTCCGCGCCCGCGCCGTGCGCGGCGCCGACTTCGCCGATCTCATGCGTCGATACGCCGATCAGCCGCGACCGGCCAAGCAGGCGGCGCGCGTCCGCGATCGCGAACGAATCGGCAGGCAGATGCACGCCGTCGGCCCCCGATGCGATCGCGATGTCGATACGATCGTTCACGATCAGCGGCGCTCTGAAGCGCGCGCATAGCTTGCGCAGCGCGCACGCAAGCTCGTACAGCTCGCGCGCAGGTAGGTCTTTCTCGCGCAGTTGAATCGCGATCGCGCCGGGGCCGGCCGCTTCGCGGCCGGCACGCAGCGCCGCCGCGCAGATCGGGAGCAGGCCGCCGTGACGGGCAGCCAGCTTGCGATCGGTTATCAGGTAGAGCTTGAACTTAACGCGCACATTCACAGACGCCGGCGAGCCCCGGCCCTACTTCGGATCGCGCTTTTGTTCCTGTAGCGCCGGCCGGAGCCTGCCCTGAGTCCGGTCGAAGGGTGCCGGTTCTTCTGAAGTAGGACCGGCGTCCCGCCCCCTCTGGCAAACCCCGAGCTTCCCGGCTCACCGTATCACTCCCGTAATCGGGCTCGAGGCGGTGGCGTAGAGCTTGCGCTCTATTCGGCCAGCGCGGTACGCGAGCCGACCGGCTTCGACGCCCAGCCTCATCGCGCGCGCCATCGCGATCGGATCCTTCGCGCCCGCGATCGCCGTGTTCATCAGCACGCCGTCGCATCCGAGCTCCATCGCTTCCGCCGCGTCGGAGGCCGTGCCGACGCCCGCGTCCACGATCACCGGCACCTTCGCCTGCTCCAGGATTATTTGCAGGTTGTACGGATTGCGGATTCCCAGGCCGGAGCCGATCGGCGCCGCCAGCGGCATCACCGCGACGCATCCGATCTCGGCGAGCCTCAGACACGCGACCGGATCGTCGGTGACATACGGCAGGACCTTGAAGCCCTCCTTGACCAGAATCCTCGCGGCTTCGATGGTCGCGACGGTGTCAGGGAAAAGCGTCTTCTCGTCGCCGATCACTTCCAGCTTGACCAGCTCGCCGACGCCGACTTCGCGCGCCAGCCGGCAGGTCCGAACCGCCTCGTCGGCGGTGAAGCATCCGGCGGTGTTGGGCAGGATCTGATAGCGCTTCGGATCGATGTACTCGAGCAGGTTTTCCTTCTTGCGATCGGTGATATTCACGCGCCGCACCGCGACGGTGACGATCTCAGCGCCGCTCGCCTCGACTGCCGCGCGGGTCTCGGCAAAGTCGCGATACTTGCCGGTGCCGACGATCAGGCGCGACTTGAAGACTTTGCCGGCCAGTTCAAAACTATCTTCCTGCATGATTCTCCCGATTAGGCCGGGTAAGCGTGCGCATCGCTAGCCGCCTCCGACGAAGTTGATTATCTCGACCTTGTCGCCGGCGCTGAGCCGGGTCCGCGCGTAATCGGCCTTCGCTACGACGATCTGATTGATCTCTACCGCGACCCGGGTCGGACGCAAATCGAGCTTCTTCAACAGCGCCTCCAGTCCCGGGTCTCCTTCGATCGTGAAAGCTTCGCCGTTCAGATCGATCTTGATCGGCTTTGGTGCGATCGGCTTTGGCGCGCTTGAGTCTGGCGAGGCTGACACTTAAAAGCCGCTTCTCTCACGCCGGAGAGAAGCGGCTCAGGTGGGACCCGAACGTTCCACCGATTGGCTTCCCTACGCCGGCATTACCCGGATCAGGTTCGAGGGGTCCTCTCATCGGAGGTCTCAGTGCGCGCGATGCGCACTCCCCCAGCCAGGATTGTTTATATCAAACTCGCGCCGGAAGCGCAAAAATGCCAGGCTTCATTGACTACGAACGCCGCCGATGGTTAGCTGGGCTCGCTCCCACGACGTTCCATTGGAAAAGCATTCGTTCGACAGCCTGGCGCCGTCCGGCACAAACTCTGAGCGAGATTTGTCGTTCCCGACGAATATACCCGCAGGACGGCCAACCGTCGCCGAGATCGATCTGACGGCGCTGAGCGCGAACTACCACGCGGTCGCGCGGCTCGCTCCCGGCGCCGAGCTGATGGCGATCGTCAAGGCCGACGCCTACGGCCACGGCGCGATCGAGGTCGCGCGCGCGCTAGCGCGCGAGCGATGCGGTCACTTCGGGGTGGCCACCGTCGAAGAAGCGCGCGAGCTGCGCGGCGCTTCGATCCGCGAACGGATCTACGTGATGGGGGGCTTCTTCCCCGATCAGGCCGCCGAGATCGTCGCGCTCGACTCGACCCCGTTTGTATTCGATATCGGTTCGATCGCGGCGCTCGATCGCGCGGCGCGCGAGCGATCGCGCAACTTCAAGGTTCACATCAAGATCGATTCCGGCGCCTCCCGGCTCGGGATCCGGCCCGAGGAACTGGACGCGGCGATCACGGAGCTGAAACGCGCCCGCTCGCTCGAGCTCGAAGGCGTATGCACCCTGCTCGCGAACGCCGGCGACCCCTTGAGCCCGGCCAACGAGGATCAGCTTCGGGTCTTCGCCTCCGCCCTCGAGCGGCTTCGCGGCGCCGGCTTCGCGGCGCGCGTGGTCCATGTCGCCAACTCAGCCGCCACCGTGCTACGCCCCGATTCGCACTTCAACATGATCCGGCCGGGACTCGCGCTCTACGGACTGCCTCCGGTGGCGGCCGTGCGCGACGCCGTCGAACTGATACCGGCGATGACCTTCAAGACCCGCGTGATCCAACTCAAGCGGATACCCGCCGGGGCCGCGGTCAGTTACGGCCACACTTTCGTCGCCGCTCGTCCGAGCGTAATCGGCGTGCTGCCCGTGGGCTACGCGGACGGCTACCGGCGCGGTCTCCAGCACGGCGGCGAGGTGCTGGTTCGCGGCCTGCGCGCGCCGGTGGTCGGCGCGGTCTGCATGGACCTCACGATGGTCGACTTGACCGAGGTGCCGTCGGCTGCGCCCGGCGACGAGGTGATTCTGTGGGGCGGTTCCGGCGTAGCCGCGATCAGCGTCAACGACGTGGCGCGGCTGGCGCAGACAATTTCGTACGAGATGCTGTGCACGGTCGGCCGGCGCGTGCCGCGCGTCTACCTGAGATCGGCCGGAGCCGGACGGACATGATCGACCACCCTGTAACGATAAGGCGCGCGCTGATCGGCGTTTCGGACAAAAGTGGCGTCGCCGAAATTGCCGCCGCGCTCAAGCGCCACGGCGTCGAGATCCTGTCGACCGGCAACACCAAGGCGTCGCTCCTGCAGGCCGGGATCGAGGTCAAAGCGGTCGAAGATTTCACCGGCTTCCCCGAGATCCTCGAGGGCCGCGTAAAGACGCTGCATCCGAAGATTCATGGCGGAATTCTCGCCCGCCGCAAGGCTTCCGTTCATCGCGCGGAGATGAAGCAACACGGCCTCGAGCTGATCGACCTGGTGGCAGTCAACTTCTATCCGTTCGAGAAAACCGTCGCGCGAGAAGGCGTCACCCTGGAAGACGCGATCGAGAACATCGATATCGGAGGGCCGGCGCTGGTTCGCGCGGCCGCCAAGAACTACGCCGACGTGGTGGTGATCGTCGATCCCGCCGACTACGCCGCGATCGTCCAGGAACTCGACGCCAGCCGTGGCGCGATATCGGCCGATACGCGATGGCGGCTGGCGCGCAAGGCTTTCGCCCGCGTCGCCGCCTACGACTGCGCGATTGCGAACTACCTGGGCGCGCGCGCCGGCGAGCAGCCGGAGCCGCTCGGTGAGACTTTTTCGATCTCGCTCCAACGCGCGCAAAAGCTGCGCTACGGCGAGAACCCTCATCAGGCGGGCGCGCTCTACGGCGACTTTGCGAAGATCGCCGAGCAACTCCACGGCCGCGAGCTGTCGTTCAACAACGTGATGGACATCGACTCGGCGATCGGTTTGATGCTCGACTTCGCCGATTACAAGCCGGCGGTGGTCGCTATCCTGAAGCACAACACGCCCTGCGGCGTCGGCGTCGCCGACACGCTCAAAGAGGCGTGGGACAAGGCCTTCGCCACCGATCCCGACTCGCCCTTCGGCGGAATTATCATCAGCAATCGCCCGTGGGACCTGGAGTTCGCGCGCGCGGTTGACGAGTTGTTCACCGAAGTTCTGATCGGCCCCGACTTCCAGCCCGGCGTGCTCGACTTCCTGCGCAAGAAAAAAAACCGCCGCCTGATACGGTTCCATCCGGACGCGGTCGCGCGCGGCGAGCTCAACGTAAAGCGCGTGCTCGGCGGCCTGCTCGTGCAGACCCCCGACCTGGCTATCGAAGATGCGCACGCGGCGAAGGTTGTAACCAAACGCGCTCCCACTGAGGCGGAAATCCGCGCGATGAATTTCGGAATCCGGGTTGCCAAGCATATCAAGTCCAACGCGATTGCCTTCGTGCTCGAAGACCGCACGCTCGCCGTCGGCGGCGGCGCGACTTCGCGGATCGATCCGGTCTACGCCGCGCGTGAAAAGGCCGCCCGCCTCGGCGTGTCGCTCAAGGGATCGATCCTGGCGTCGGAGGCGCTGTTCCCGTTTCCGGACGGCCCCACGCTCGCGAGCGAAGCGGGAGCGACCGCGATCGCGCAGCCGGGTGGCGCGATGCGCGACAACGAGGTGATCGCGGCGGCGGACGCGCTCGGACTCGCGATGGTCTTCACCGGCGTGCGCCACTTCCGCCACTGACGCGCCGCGATGCACTGACAGTGCTCTGATGAAAGTCCTCGTCATCGGCAAAGGCGGCCGCGAGCACGCGCTGTGCTGGCGGTTGAATCAGAGCCAGTCGGTCTGGAAGCTCTACTGCACGATCGGCAATCCGGGAATCAATCAGCTCGCCGAGCCGATTCCGATCGAGCCCACCGACATCGAGGGTCTCGCGCGGTTCGCGATCGAAAAGAAGATCGATCTGACCGTGGTCGGGCCCGACGATCCGCTCGGGATGGGAGTCGTTGACGAATTCGAGCGCCACGGTCTCAAAATTTTCGGTCCGTCGAAAGCCGCGGCGCAAATCGAAACCAGCAAGGCATTCGCAAAAGACCTGATGCGCGAGGCAGGCGTGCCCACCGCAGAATACAAAGTGTTCGACAACGCCGACGCTGCGCGCGCTTACGTCCGCGCGCGCAATCGGCCGGTGGTGGTAAAGGCCGACGGACTCGCGCTCGGCAAGGGCGTCAGCGTGCCGGACAAAGATACGGACCTATCCGAAAGCGTCAGCAGTGCAGTGAAGGCAGTCACCGGAGCGATTGATCTCAATTGGTTCGGCGCTGCCGGAAAGCGGATCGTGATCGAAGATCGGCTCGGCGGCGAGGAGCTTTCCTTCTTCGCGCTGTGCGACGGCAACGATGCGGTGAAACTCGGCGCCGCGCAGGATCACAAACAAATTTTCGACGGCGACCGTGGTCCCAACACCGGCGGGATGGGCGCGTATTCGCCGGTGCCGCAATTCGATTCGGCGCTCGAAGATCGGATCATGGACGACGTCGTGCGGCCGACGCTCGCCACGATGCGCTCGCGCGGCGCGCCGTTTCGCGGCGTGCTGTTCGTTGGCCTGATGATCGATGGGGACCGAATCAACGTGCTGGAATTCAACGCGCGTTTCGGCGATCCCGAGTGCCAAACTCTGATGATGCGATTCGAGGGCGATCTGGCGGAGGCCCTGCTCGCGGCCGCTGAGGGCAGGGTTGACGCCGCGAGCTTCAAGCTTTCGCCCAACAGCGCAGTGACTGTGGTGCTCGCCTCGGGCGGATATCCGGGCGAATATCGTAAAGGCCTGCCGATTAGCGGGCTCGAAAAAATCGAGGGCGCGCAAGCCTCGGACCTAAAGGTGCGATGGGCGTTACGCAAGATTCGCGTCAAAATCTTTCAGGCCGGCACCGCGATGCGCGGTGGGCAATTGGTGACCGACGGCGGCCGCGTGCTGGCCGCCAGCGCGATCGCCGGCCAGCTCAAGGACGCGGTTGACGCCGCCTATCAGGCTGCTGACATGATCGAATTCGAAGGCCGCCACATGCGCCGCGATATCGCCCGCAAAGCGTTGAACTCACAAGGCATTAACTCACGATGACCTCGCGAGCGATGATCCCGAGCGAGCCACGCACGGCCATGCTCGACAAAGCCGTCGAAGCGCTTCGCCGCGGCGAGCTCGTCGTCTACCCGACCGAGACGCTCTACGCGCTGGGTGCCGACGCAGCCTCGCCGTTGGCGCTCCGCCGGCTGTTCGCCGCAAAGGTCCGCGAGGCCGGCAAGCCGGTCGCACTGATCGCGGCCGACCCGGCGATGGCATTCGCGATCGCGCGCGACATTCCTGGGGCGGCGCGACGGCTCGCCAAAGCCTTCTGGCCCGGCCCGCTCACGCTCGTGATGCCTGCGAAAGCCGGACTGCCCGAATCTCTGGTCGGCGCGGACGGCGGCGTGGGAGTGCGCGTGTCGTCTCATCCGATCGCGCACGCGCTCGCGCACCGCCTGGGACGCCCGATCACCGCGACCAGCGCCAACTCGGCCGGTCAGCCGCCCTCGACGACGATCGAGCAGGCGCGCGCCGCCTTCGGCCGCAAAGTTAAAGTATACCTTGAAGGTGGCGAACTCGGCGGGTCGCCGCCCAGCACGGTGGTCGCCTTCGATCGCGAAGCGATCAAAGTGCTGCGCGCCGCCGCGATTCCCCGACGCCGCCTCGAGGCGGCGCTCACGGGGGCAAGATGAGCGCTCTCAACCAACGTATCGAACCGGCCGGGCGCGTCGAACCGTTCCGTCCCCTGCTCTACGATCGGCGCTTCGACGGCGCGCTGGCTTCGATGGTCGCGCCGCCCTACGACCTGATCGGGCCCGAGCGCCAGGCGCAACTCTACGGGCGATCGCCCTTCAATGTGGTGCGGCTCGAATTGAACCGCGACGCCGATCGCTATGAGTCTTCGGCCCGGCTGCTTGCCGATTGGCTTCGCGAAGGAGTGCTGGTCCGGGCCGATAAACCGGCGATTTATCTGTACACGCAGAAGTTCCGCCATCAGGGACGCACGCTCGGCCGCACCGGGTTGGTCGCGCGATTCCGGCTGGAGGAATTCAGCCGCGGCCGGATTCTGCCGCACGAGCGAACGTTTCCCGCCGCCAGGATAGATCGCTTGCGGCTGCTGGAGGCCACCCGGACCAACCTGAGCTCGATCTTCGGACTGTACTCGGGAGCGCATCCCGAGCTCGACTTGTTGCGCCTGGATGTTGCGCGCCGGGCGCCGATAAGACAGGTGACCGACGACCTCGGGATCGACAACGAGCTGCGGGCGATCGAGGCGCCGGACGAGATCGCGGCCGTGCAGCGCGCACTCGATTCGTCCCGCGTGCTGATCGCCGACGGGCACCATCGCTACGAAACCGCGCTCGAATATCGGCGCCAGATGCGCGCCGCCGAGGGTAACCCCGCCGGCTTCAAGCCCTACGACTACGTCATGATGACGCTGGTCGCGTGCGACGATCCGGGCCTGGTGATTCTCCCGACCCATCGGGTGGTCGGTCGCCTGCCGCGCGAAGCGATCGAGTCGTTCGCTTCGCGCGCGAGCGAGCTTTTCGTGCTCGAGTCGTTCGCCGAGCCCGCGCAGTTGCGCACCCGGCTCGCCGAGGCCGGGCGCGGCGCGCTCGGCGTGGCGCTCGCCGGTCATCGGGCGCTCTACATGATTCGGCTCAGGGATCCGGCTGCGATCGCGGTGCAAGCCATTCCCGAACCGGTGCGACAGCTCGACGTATCGATCCTGCACAGGCTGGTGCTCCAGCCGATTTTCGGGCTCGACGCGGACACGATTAAAGCCGGCGGCAATATCGAATATACGATCGACGCCGCAGGCGCTCTGGAAGCCGTCGCGAGCGGAAGGGCCGACGGCGCGTTCCTGATGAATCCGCCCTCGATCGCCGACGTGATACGCGTCAGCGACGCCGGCGCCACGATGCCCGAGAAATCGACCTACTTCTATCCGAAGCTCCTGACCGGGCTGCTGATGAACCCGCTCTTCGACTAGCGCCGATGAGCCACGCCTCGAGCCAAACCCTGGTAATGGTCCGGCACGGAGAGACCGAGGGCCAGTCCAGTATCCGCTACTACGGCCGCACCGACCTCGCGCTTTCCGATCTAGGGCGCGCCCAGATGGTTGCGGCGCGCGACGCGCTCCGGCGGCGGCACGGCGCGCCGGATCTCACCAAAAGTATCGCTAGGGTTTTCGCAAGCCCGCTTCGCCGCGCGCTCGAAGGCGCCCGGCTTATCGCCGGCGAGGGCGCGCCGATCGTGACGATCGACGAGTTCATCGAGGTCGATTTCGGACTGTTCGAAGGGCTGACCGCAGACGAGATCCGCGCGCGCTATCCCGATGAATTCGAACGCTGGAATCGCGATCGGCTGGCGCCGGACTATGGGTACCCGGGCGGAGAGAGCCGGATCGCGTTTACCGCCCGGGTCGGACGCGGCGTCGATCGAATGCTCGAGCTATGGGAGAGCACGGCGCAACGCGAATGCGCGCTGCTGGTAGCGCACCGCGGAGTGATCCGCGCGATCGCCCGCCGGCTGGCAAGCGCCGAACCGGTGATCGATCTCGGCTCGATCACGATCCTGAGCCGCCGCGATTCGTGGCAGGCCGATATACTCGACGCCGTGGACCATCTCGCGGGCTTGCCCTCTCACGAGTAGCCGCGACTCAGCGTTTTGAGATCGCGCTCACCTGCGCGACGATGAGCCGGATCGATTCGTCCGAGGTCGAGATGTCTCCAATCTCGCGAGCTTCCTCGTCGGTCTGCGCAAGCGTGCGAGCGACCGCCGCGCGCTGGATCGCGCGCTTGGTGTGCGCGTAAGCCCGCTGTCCATGTTTGGCGAGCCGGCGCGCCATCTCGACACTGCGCGTCTCCAGAAGCTCCGGAGCGACCAGCTCATCTACGAATCCCAACTCCAGCGCGCGTGCGGGATCGCACAGCTCCGCTTCGAGCATCGCATGTCGGAGTTGGCGATTCGTGAGGGCGAGCTTCGCGATCTCGAAGGCGCCGACCGGAAAGGGAAGTCCGATCGCGACTTCGTTGAGGCCGAAGCGTGGTCCGTGCTGAGCGGCAATCCGGAAATCGCACGCCAGCGCGATTATCACGCCGCCCGCGATCGCGTGACCGTTGACCATCGCGACGGTGGGCTTCGGCATCGTCCACAAAGCGAACACGCCGTCGTCCTCGCTGCCGACGAATCTGCCCAGCCGGCTCTCGCCGCTGGATGCCTGCTTCAGGTCCACTCCCCCGCTGAAGAACTTCCCTGCGCCCGTCACGATAACCGCTCGCACGCTCTGGTCCTCTCGCGCCGCGCGACAGGCTTGCGAGAGGCCGTCGATTAGCTCGCGGCTGATCGCGTTCGCGGGCGGCCGATTCAAGGTCAACATCCGGATGCCGTCACCGAGATCTTTTGTCTCGACTATCACTGGTTCTCCTCCGTCAAAGTTCGCCTTACCCGCCCGCAAGCCTGACTCTTACACGCGCCGCAGCACTCCAAGCCAGCGATCGCATTCACCGAGCGGCGTGACGAACGACAGGTCTGCATACGCCGCAATGAACTCGAACATCCGGGAGGCTTTGGCCGCCATCTCGAGCGTGCACGGGATCGTGTAGCGGATAGGTATCAGGTCGCGCGTGATGACCGTGCGATCGGAAAACCGGATCTTGCACTCGAGCTCGAAGATCGAATGAATTCCCGAGTCCCATGGCATCGGGCGGTTGAACGCGCGCACCTCCACGATCGCGTCGCCGAGGCGAATCGTGCGCCGCCGCCAGATCTGACGCGACCGCACCACCCTGAGGCCGTCCTGCCGATCGACGTCGATGCAATAGAGCGCGCCGCGCTTGAGCAGGCGCCCGACGGATTCGAGATGCGATAGAATCTCGGCGTTGCGCGTCATCACCGGGAAGGTCTCGGACATGAAAATCGCTGCGTCGAACGGCCGTTCGGGAAGCGCGAACTTCGCGATCGGCCGCCGGTAGAAGCGAATGCGGTCGAGTCCACGCGATTCGGCGCGTCCCGCCGCGATCATGCTCGGCGAGCGATCGATTCCGGCCACGTCGCATCCTGCGCGCGCGAGAATCTGGCCGTGGGGAGAATTGCCGCACGCGATGTCGAGCACGCGCCGGACCGGACGCTCCAGATGACGCCGCCATACTTTCCTGAGGAACCAAACCTCGGCCTCGATATCTCCCGGCCGTTCCTTGTGGACGCGGCGAAAGATCGCCGGGAATTCGTAGATGCTCCGGTCCGTGTCGTGCACGCTCCGCTTCATGAGGTGCGAGCTTAGCGGCCGGGGCGGGCGATCCCAAAGCGCGCCACTGCCCTTTTCGCTTCTGGAAGCCGGGTCGTCAACAAGTGCCGTTCCAACTTGTTGTTCCGAATTAAGCGAGCCCCGTTCCAGCTCGCCTGTCTTTTTCCGGCGCCGGTGCGCGCTTCACGCGCATGGAACGGGGCGAGCCATGCGCTTTTCCCGCTCGGTCATTTTGCAGGTAGGATGTAATGCATCCGAACCGCCCCGCTTAGGCGGACGCGAATAGTTGGAACGGCACAAGGAACAATACGGCTATGGGCAGCAAGCCGCTCGACGGGATCAAGGTGATCGAAATCGCGCAGGAGATTCAGGGGCCGTTCGCGAGCCTGTTTCTCTCCGATCTCGGGGCCGAGGTCGTGAAAGTGGAAAATCGCGAGACCGGCGATTTGAGCCGCTTCATGCTCGCGGCGCTGATCGGTGGGCCGAACGTCAAGAACCCGCAGGTCTCGCACTACTTCATCGCGATGAATCGCGGCAAACGCAGCATCACGCTGGACTTGAAGCACTCCGGCGGGGTCGAAGTCGCACGCCGGATGGCCGCGCGCTACGACGTTCTGCTCACGAATTACCGGCCCGGCGTGCTCGATCGCCTCGGTCTCGGATTCGAGGAGTTGCATCGTCTAAACCCCCGGCTGGTGTATGCGCAGGGCAGTTCGTGGGGCGCTGCTGGGCCGTGGGTGACGCGGCCGAGCCGCGACACGCTCGCGCAGGCCGCGAGCGGGCTGATGGCGAAAACCGGGATGCCGTCAGATCTGCCGCTGCCGGCCGGGATGCTGGTGGGCGACCATTGCGGAGCGCTGAGCCTGGCCGGCGGGATCATGGCGGCGCTGTTCGCGCGCGAGCGGACTGGGCGCGGGCAACGCGTGGACGCTTCTATCTACGGCACGCTGATCGCGATGCAATCGATGGAGATCGACTACACCTCGATCAGCGGCCAGGAGCCGGAGCGCGCCGGCCGGGGCCATCAGTTTTTGCACGGCGTGTGGGGAGCCTTTCCGACCAGCGACGGTCACCTCTGTATCGCGGGCATCGACGACCTGCGATGGCCCGCGTTCTGCCGAATCCTCGGCATCCAGCATCTCGAGAACGATTTCGAGTTCTCCCACAACGTCATCCGCAACTTTCACGGCGACAAGATTCAGGCGGTGCTCGACGAAATCTTCCCGCGCAGGACTACCGCGGAGTGGCTCGCCGAGCTGATAGCCGCCGATATCCTTGCCACCGAAGTCGTGGACTATCGGCACGTACTCGCCAGCGAGCAGGCGCACGCCAACGGCTACCTGCGCGAGATGGACCATCCGGCGGCAGGACGCGTGACGGTGGCGGGCTCGCCGGTTTCGATCGACGGAGAAATCAGTCACGAAGCCGCGCCACCGCCCGAGCTCGGCCAGCATACCGAGGAAGTGCTGCTCGAGCTCGGCTACAGTTGGGAGGAAATTGCCGCGTTGCGCGACGCACAGGCGATCTGAGGGAACTTCCGTCTGGCCGCAAATCCTGCTTTGGTTGGGCAATGGGCAATTCTTCGATCAGCGGCATCAAGGCGCGCGAGATCCTGGACTCGCGCGGTAATCCTACAATCGAAGTTGACGTTCGGCTGAGCGGCGGCGCGCTCGGGCGGGCCGCGGTGCCGTCGGGCGCCTCGACCGGCGTTCACGAAGCGCTGGAGCTTCGCGACGGCGACCCCAAACGCTACGGCGGCAAGGGCGTGCTGAAGGCGGTCGCCAACGTCAATGACGTGATCGCGCCGAAGCTCAATGGTGCCGATGCGGCCGCGCAGAAGGAGCTCGACGCGCGCCTGATCGCGCTGGACGGCACGGCGAACAAGTCGAAGCTCGGTGCCAATGCGATGCTCGGGGTCTCGCTCGCCGCCGCCCACGCCGCGGCCGCGGCCAAAGATCTCCCGCTCTACCGCTATCTGGCCGCCGACGCGCACATCATGCCCGTTCCGATGATGAACGTAATCAACGGCGGCAAGCACGCCGACTCCAGCGTCGATATGCAGGAGTTCATGATCGTGCCGCAAGGCGCGCCGTCGTTCACGGAAGCGCTCCGGATGGGCGCGGAGGTGTTTCACGCGCTCGCCGCGGTGCTCAAGAAACGAGGCCACTCGACCAACGTCGGCGACGAAGGCGGCTTCGCACCCAACCTGAAGAGCAACGAGGAACCGATCGAAGTGATCCTGGAGGCGATCGCGAAAGCCGGCTACCGGCCCGGCAACGATGTCGCGCTCGCGCTCGATCCCGCCTCCAGCGAATTTTACGAGAACGGCAAATACATCTTTGCGCGCTCGGACAAGAAGTCGCGCTCGGCCGAACAAATGACAAGGCTCTACGCCGAATGGATCGGGCGCTATCCGATCGTCTCGCTCGAAGACCCGCTGGCAGAGGACGACTGGGACGGATGGGCGCTGCTCACGCGCGAACTCGGCGGCCGGGTTCAGATCGTCGGCGACGATATCTTCGTCACCAATCCGGAGTTTCTGGAACGCGGGATAAAAAAAGGCGTCGCGAACTCGATCCTGATCAAGCTCAATCAGATCGGGACGTTGACCGAAACCCTCGAGACGCTCGCGATCGCGCGTGAGGCGGGCTACAGCGCGGTCGTCTCGCATCGCTCGGGCGAGACCGAAGACACCACGATCGCCGACTTCACGGTCGCGACCGGCGTCGGACAGATCAAGACCGGCTCGCTCAGCCGCAGCGAGCGCATCGCCAAGTACAACCGCCTTCTGCGCATCGCCGAGGAGCTGGGCGCAGCCGCGACTTATCCGGGGGCGGCGACCTTCAAGCGCACCGCGCGGCGCGGGAGCGGCAAGCGATGAGCCGGCCGCCGGTCGCGGCACTGATCATCTTCGATGGCTGGGGTATCAGGGCCGAGCGCGAATCCAACGCGATCGCGATGGCGCGCAAGCCCGCGATGGATCGGCTGCTCGCGACGCAGGCGCATACCGAGCTCGACGCATCGGGCGAAGCGGTCGGGCTTCCGCCGGGCGTGATGGGCAATTCGGAGGTCGGTCATCTGACGATCGGCGCCGGCCGCGTCATCTATCAGGACCTGATGCGCATCACCAAAGCGATCAAGACCGGCGCGTTCGCGCGCAATCCCGCGCTGCTCAACGCCATACGAACTGCCGCATCGAGCCGGCGCACGCTGCATCTGTGGGGACTGCTGTCGGACGGGAGCGTGCATAGTCATATCGAGCATCTGTTCGCGCTGCTCGATCTGGCAGCGAAGGAACAGGTCAACGATATCGCGGTTCATGCGATCCTCGACGGGCGCGACAAGCCGCCGCGCTCGGCGATTCCATTCATCGAACAACTGCAAAAGAAGCTCGGGACACTGCGCTGTGGACGTATCGCGACCGTGATCGGACGCTACTACGCGATGGACCGGGACAATCGATGGGAGCGCACCGAGCGAGCGTGGCGCGCGATCGCCGAAGCCGAGGGCATCGCGGCGCGCGACGCGAAGAACGCGGTCGAAGACGCCTACGCCGCCGGCCAGAACGACGAATTCGTCGAGCCGCGAGTGATCGCGGGCCACGCACCGATCGCGGACGGCGACCAGGTGATCTGCTTCAACTTCCGCGCCGACCGCGCCCGCCAGATGACCGCCGCGCTCGCGCTGGAAAATTTCAACGGTTTCAAGCGCCCGCGTTTCCCCAAGCTCAAATACGTTTGCATGACCGAGTACGATCGCAGCTTCAACCTGCCGATCGCGTTCAAGCCTGAAGACGTGCCGAACACGCTGGCCGAGATGCTCGGGCGAGCGGGAATTCGAAACCTGCGGCTGGCCGAGACCGAGAAGTACGCGCACGTAACCTATTTTCTGAACGGCGGCGTGGAAAAACCGTTCCCGATGGAGGAACGCGCGCTGATTCCGTCAGCCAAGGTCGCAACCTACGATCTTGCGCCGGCGATGAAGGCCGCCGAGATCGCGGAGCGCGCGGTGGAGGAGATTGACGCGCGGCGCTTCGGCGTAATCGTGATCAACTTCGCCAATCCCGACATGGTCGGGCACACCGGAAAGCTCGCAGCGACGGTGAAAGCGATCGAAGCGACCGACGCGGCGACCGGGCGCGTGATCGAGGCGCTCGCGCGGGCCGGCGGCGTCGCGCTGATCACCTCAGATCACGGCAACGCGGAGTTTATGGCCGACCCGGCGACCGGCCAGCCTCACACCGCGCACACGATCAATCCGGTGCCGCTGATTCTGTTCGATCCGTCGTTCAAGGGCCGGCTGCGCGACGGCGGCACGCTCGCCGACATCGCCCCGACGCTGCTCGCGATGCTGGAAATCGCCGCGCCACGCGAAATGACCGGCCACGATTTGCGCGAGCGCGAATAAATCTGACCAGGACGTTCGTGTCGAGGAAGATCCTCAAGACACTTCTTTGAAAATGTCCTCGTCGGTCAGATAGCCTCGCGCTTCGGCAAAAGGCATCACCTGGCGCCTGAGCCTTTCAAACTCCATCAGGCGCAATTGCCGTTTGAGCGCCTCACGAACCACGTCGCTGCGGCTGCGACCGAGCCTGCGGCATACGCGATCCAGCAGGGGTTTCAGCTTGCTATCGAGTCGGACGGATACCGCTACGCCCTTCATGTCTTACAGTGTAATACAGGATCGCCCGAGCGGCAATTGGCGGCGCTTCACCACCTGACCACCTGCTCGTAGATCTTCGGCAACTGGCGCGGGAGCGAGGTGATGTCCTCGATCACCAGGTAGCGCGACGCCGAGCACATCTGGCGCAGGTAATCGTGACCGGTGCGATCCACCGTGATGCAGAACGGCAGCACGCCCGCGCCCTCGAGCTCCTTCAACGCAACCATCGTGTCCTGGATTCCGTAGGCGTTGGAGCGCCGATCGTGGCCGTAGTCGAAGTCCTGCGGGAAGCCGTCGCTCAGCAGGATCATGTGCCGCGAGCGCGACATGACGTCTTTGAACTTTTCGCGCACGTGCCGGATCGCGGCGCCCATCCGGGTCGAGCGCTTGGGCTCGACCGCGCCGACCCGCGCCTTCACTTCGTCCGAAAGCGGGGCCTCGAACTCCTTGATGACGTAAAACTCCACATTGTCGCGTCCGTGGCCGGAGAAACCCATGATCGCGTACTGGTCGCCGATCTCCTCGAGCGCCTGGGCCATGATTACCAGCGCTTCCTTGTTGACGTCGATCACGCGGCGCGGCCGTTGGGCCGCCTGCGGGCGGCGCTGCCAGGCCTTCATCCAGTCGTCCAGTTCGTCATCGTCGTTCTGGCGGCGGACCTCGCGATGGATCGGCTCATCGGTCGAAGCCGACATGTCGAGCAGAAAGAGCGTGGCCACGTCGCGGGATTCCTTCTTGCGCGCCTTGTAGAGCCGGCTGTCGGGATTTTCGCCCATCAGGCGCGCGACGCGCGCTTCGATCGTGCGATCGAGATCGATCTCCTCGCCGTCCTCTAGTCCGCGCACCATCCGGTAGGAGGCGGGGCGGATTCTCTGGAAATGGCGGCGCACCTGCGGCAGCATCTCGGCGTAACGCTCCAGGGTGCGGTTGTAGAAGTCGCCCTCGTCGCCCTGAAGCTGGATCTCGCGCAGCCGGCACCAGTTGCGCCGGTAGTCGCCGAGCACGTAGTCCCATTCGTCGTAGGCGTAGTAGGCGTCCTGGCCCTGGCCGCGGCCGATTACGAGCCTGCGCTGGCCCGCGACCGCGCCGATCTCCGCGAGCTGCTCGCGCAACTGCTCGAGCTCCTGGGCCTGCTTGCCCTTGAGCTGGGTGAGATACATGCCTTCGCCGCCCGAGTCGCCGCCAGCGGAATCGGAAGGCTTGATCTCAGCGCCCTGCTCGAGCATCCGCTGGATTTCCTCGGGCGAGAGCGCGCGGCCACCTTTACCCTTGGGCGATTTTCCCGACACCTCGAGTTGCACCTGCTGGTTGGGCTCGTCGCCGTCGCCGGGATTGATCGCACCCTCGTCCTCGCCCTGGCCGGGACGATCGGTCCCCGGGCCATGCGTCATCGCCAGATCGTCGCGCATCCGCGAGGCTTCGCGCACCAGCGGGTCGTCCGGGTCGACGCCTTGCGCAGCCGCGATCAGCTCGCCAAGCCATCGATAGAGATCGATCGTCTGGCGCGCGCTGGCGGCTACGTCCGCGCCCGGCTTGCGCAGCGGCGTGAAGAACCCGGCGGCTCGGCCGGCCAGCGCATGCGCACCTCGAAGGTTGCCGGCGCCGGGAACGTCGCCGGCCAGTTCGAGGGCCGCGCGGACCAGAAGCGCGCTTAGAGTGGTGCTATCGACCGGCCCGGCCAGAGCGCGATTCATGCTCGCGATTCGCGGCGCCAGGCCGGCGTATCGCCGGCAAAGTTCGGCTTCGATCCGCGCCGCCTCGCAGAGCCTGAGCAGTGCGCCGGCAAGGGTCGGGTCGTCGAAGGAGGACGCGAAGCTCTCGAGTCCCTCGACTCCGGTCTCGGCGCGCTCCTCGAAGCCCGCCATGTCCGCGAGCCTGAAAGCGAAGGTGCCGAACTCGTGGCGGCCCGCGAGGTGCGCCGCGGCGAGAAAATAGTAGTCGCCGGCGAGCACGGCCTCGTCCAGATTGTCGATCTGTTCGGGCAAATAGATCATCCCGCCCGAAAGGAACGGGTAGCGAAACGGAAGCAGCGCGTCGCGGCTGGAGAGCGAGTCGATCCGAAATTCGAGCGGAAACAGCATCCGCATGAACTTGGTCAGCACGCCCTTGATTTCGTGCAGGCTGTTCGGGTTGGAGAGAACGTGACTCATCGAAGGCTGCGGGCTCTCATCATGCTTGTATCAAGCGCGCGAGCAGCGACGCAAATTTGAACTCGCGCGCGATCCAACTTGACAGCGCGGGACCGTACTGACTTAACTGTTGGGAAGCCTATGGGTCTCATCCGGTCTGTTGCCTGGCGCCGAATCCCCCGCCCGCCGAGCATCTCCGCCATGCTCGCGGCCGCTCTGCTCGCGGCCCCCTTACTCGCAATCTTGCCGGCCGGCGCCGCGCACGCGGGTATCACGGACGACGTCAAGAGCGCGACGCTGCCCAACGGAATCCAGGTGTTGGTGCTCGAGAATCACAAGGCGCCGGTGGCGACCTTGAACATCTTCTACAAAGTCGGGTCGCGCAACGAGCGGACCGGCAAGACCGGCCTCTCGCATCTGCTGGAACACCTGATGTTCCGTGGGACCAAGAAACTCAAGCCCGAGGAATTCTCCAACATCATCCAGGAAAACGGCGGCAACGACAACGCGTTCACCGCGAGCGATCTTACCGACTACTTCGAAATCATCAACCGCGACCACTTCGACGTACCGATCTCGCTGGAAGCCGACCGGATGGCGAACTTCGCGCCCAAGGGCTTCGACTCCGAGAAAGCAGTCGTGATGGAAGAGCGGCGGATGCGCACCGAAGACAACCCCGAGGATGCGCTGGGTGAGATGGCCGCGGCGCAAGCCTATCTGGCACATCCCTATCACTGGCCGGTGATCGGCTGGATGAACGACGTGGAGGGACTGACCCTGGAAGACGCGCTCGAACACCACCGGATTTACTACACCCCGAAGAACGCGCTGATAGTCGCGGTGGGCGATTTCGATGCCGACCGGGTGCTCAAGGAAATCAGGGAGTCGTTCGGCGCGATCAAGGGCGGGCCGAAGCCGCCGCAACCGACTGAAGTGGAACCGCCGCAGGAAGGCGAGCGGCGCGCCGTGCTGCGGCACGCCGCCAACCTGCCCGCGTTCACCGAGGCCTTTCATGTGCCCAACTACCAGAGCCCCGACGCGTTCGCGCTCGAGGTTGCGTCCGACCTGCTCTCCGGCGGCCAAAGCTCGCGACTGTACCGGAAGCTGGTCATCGAAAAGCAGATGGTCGTCGGCATCGACGCGAACTATGACATGACGTCGTTCGACCCCGGGCTTTTCACGGTCGCGGCGCAGATGCGGCCGGGGGTGAAACCCGAAGCAGCGATGGCGGAGGTTGACAAGGAAATCGCCGCGCTGCGCGATACGCCGCCCGGCGCCGAGGAGCTTCAGAAGGCCAAGAACGGGGAGCAGGCCTCGTTCGTGTTCGGCCAAGATTCGATTCTCAACGAAGCGATGATGATCGGGACGTATCAATTGCTCGGCGACTACCGGATGGTTGACAAATACCTGGCCGGGATCGACAAAGTCCGGCCCGAGGATATCCAGCGCGTCGCGCGGACCTACCTGATAGACACCAACCGGACGGTCGGCGTGCTGGTCCCCACCGGCGTCTTGCCGCATCCGGAAGGCGGCGGGGGCGCGCACGGCCCGATCAGCCACACTGCCGCGATCGCCGATATCGGCGAGGTCTCGCGATGAGGCTTCGAGCCGCGACGGCGGCGGCGATCTTTGCCGGCCTGACGGCCTTCATCGCGCTCTCGTCGCCCTGTTCCGCGATCGAGATAAAACGGATGAAGCTCTCCAGCGGGGCCACGCTGCTGGTTTCGGAGCAGCATCAGTTGCCGATGGTCACGATCGCGATCGCGTTCGACGCGGGATTGCGGCGAGACCCCGTGGGCAAAGAGGGCCTGGCCGAGTTGACCGCCAATTCCCTGGCCCAGGGCACCAAGGATCTCACCGTCGACCAATTCAATGAGAAGATCGATTTCATGGGCAGCTCGATCTCGGTCGAGGACGGCCGCGATTTAGCCGAGGCCGGCCTGACTTCGCTCACGCGCTATCTGGACGACACGCTGGGGCTGCTGGCCGCGATGCTGCAAAATCCCGGGCTGCGCGACGCCGATATCATACGCAAGCGCGACGAGCAGGTCGCCGGGATCAAGGCCTCGGAGGAACAGCCCGGCTACGTCACGAACGTGAGGTTCACGAAGCTGTTGTATGGCGACACCCCGTACGGCCATCCGGGAGCGGGCAGCGCGGAGTCGGTCGGCAAGCTCACGCCCGATGACGTACGAAATTTCTACCATCAGTACTACAAGCTCGGGAACGCGATAATCAGCGTGGCCGGCGACGTCAAGGCCGACCAGATCCGGGCGGCTATCGAGAAGCAACTGGCGGGACTGGCCGGCTCGGTACCGGCGCAGAACCCG
>Ga0209517_10004047_pt1 | contig 19517 bp, 11 predicted proteins | sample PeaSoiMetSII2010_FD_187695 | JGI IMG/M metagenome (GOLD analysis project Ga0209517, IMG submission 187695) | Peat soil microbial communities from Weissenstadt, Germany - SII-2010 (SPAdes) (version 2) | ecosystem: Environmental > Terrestrial > Soil > Wetlands > Peat | place: Germany...
CGCAGCTCGTCCATGTCCGACTCGGCGCTTTCCAACTCCGGCACGCCGGCGGCAGCATGCCGTAACGCTTCCATGGAATCGAGCGCCCTGGCGACCAGCGCCCGCACCCGCGACCAACGCTGGAGTTGCTCAGGACTGTCGCTGGCGAGCCGGTGGAGAGCATCGAGCCGATCCGGTAGTTCTTTGCGGGCCGTCAGATACGGTTCGAGAAACGATTCCCGCCTAGTGAGCAGATAGCCGCGGACAGCGGTCTCCGCATTCACCAGGCGAATGAACACCCGCCGCATTTCCACGCGCACCTGGTAGGTATGTTCGACCGAGGCTCCGGCGTCGCGCATCCGCTGTTGGAACTGGTAGAAGACCACCATCGCCGCCAGCAGGGCGCACACGGGAATGGCGACCACCAGCACACCTTTGGCGGTCAGGGAGAGATAGGCCCTTGGAGCACGAACGCGTCCACTACGGCTTCGAGGCATCACTTTGCGCGACCGATATTCTACATTTTATGTGGGCGCTTCGAGAACCCCATTTCTGGTAATTGCGCCGATCTTAATTTTAACCAGGGAGTTCGGCTCGCGCATGGCCGATAGCTCCACGTCGAGGTAATTGCTGGTAAGGGCGCTGCCAGGCTCGTGCAGGGTCACCGCGGAGAGCGTCCGGCCGATCATGCCCTCGCGAAACTTGCGATTTTTGTCCGCCGCCAAGTCGCGCAACTCGTGGTTCCGCTCCTTGCGCACGCATACCGGCACCGAATCGCGGTCCTCGGCCGCTGGCGTTCCCGGCCGCTCCGAGTAAGTGAACACATGCAAATAGGTAAACGGCAGCGCGTCGATGAACCGCTTGCTCTCCTCGAAATCGGCATCGGTTTCCCCGGGAAACCCCACCATGACGTCGGCGCCGATAGCCGCATCGGGCATGAGCGCGCGGGCCTTCAATATGCGGTCCGCGTAGTGCCGCGGGCGGTACTTGCGGTGCATGCGGCGCAGGATGCGATCCGACCCGCTCTGCAGCGGCGCGTGCACATGTTTGGCGATCCGCGTGGACGCGGCCATCAGGTCGAGGAGATCGTCGGAGAGGTCCATCGGTTCGACCGAGCTCAGACGCAGCCTATCAACTGCCGTTTCGGCGAGCAGCCGCCGGATGAGATCGGCCAGCCGCATTTTGCTGCCCCCGGTGTGCTGCAGGCAGAGTTCGCGGCCCCAGCGCCCCAAGTTGATGCCGCTCAGGACGATCTCGCGGTAGCGGCGCGAGAGAGTGCGCACCTGTTCCACCACCTGCTCCGCGGGCGCGCTGCGGCTGCGCCCGCGCACGAACGGAATGATGCAGAACGAGCAGCGGTTGTTGCACCCGTCCTGAATTTTCAGGTTGGGCCGCACGCGGCCGGCCGCGGAGTCGTGGACGGGCGCGGAGAGGAATTCGCGCTGCGCGAAGATATCGCCCACCAGGATATTGCCGTGATAGGGGGCGGCCGCGGTTGGGTCCTGGCCGATGGTCACCAGGTCAGCGATCCGGGTCTTGTGCGAATTGCCCACGACCCACTCGACACCGGCGAACGATGCCAGTTCCTCCGGCGCGCGTTGCGCGTAGCATCCCGTGACCAGAATCCGAGCCGCGGGGTTCTCGCGATGCACCCGCCGGATGGTCTGCCGGAGATCTTCGTCCGCCGAAGAAGTGACGGTGCAGGTGTTCAGCACCACCAGGTCCGCGCGCGCGCGTTCGTCCGCGGATTCCAAGCCCTTCGCCGCCAGCATGGAGTCGAGCGCGGCGCCATCCGATTGCGACGCCCGGCACCCGAAATTCTGAACGAAGTATTTCCCCACCGTTCTTTCATTATAGATGGGGCGGGCTACGCCCCTTGCTGGTAGAGGTACTTTTGGAAGCTGGCGAAAATGATCCCGATCTCTTCCGGTCTGCCCAGGTCGGCCACGGCGTCGGCGATTGCGTTGTTGTACTTGAGCTTCAGCAAGGGAGACAGCTTTTCCCGATCCAGCTCTTCCACGCCGACCTTGACGTATTGGGAGAGCACAAACCCGAGGAAGACCTGCTGCTTCGTGTTGAAGCGGGCGCCGATCGCGACTTTGGCCCGGGTGGCTCTTTCCTCGCGGGTAAGCGGCTGCAGGGCGTAGGCGACGTGCGCGAGGACGTCAAACAGGTCGCTGTTCTCGGCGTCGATGATCTTCTGCAACTCGGCCAGTTGGTCCCGGCCGAAACCCTTCTCCGCCAGCCCGTGGAGCAGACTGGCGCGGGTATCGGGGTCGCTCCAGATGGCGCGCAGCTCGTCTTCGTCCTTGAAGAATTCGGGCAGCTTGCCGAATAACATCTCCAGGAACTGGTGGGCGGACATGGGCGTGCCGTCCGGGTGCCAGAAGCTGGTCGCCATCATGTGCTGGATGGTGCGCGCTTTGCCGTCCGCCAGTTTCACTTTGATGCGCTGCCGGAGGGGACCCGGCTCGGGCGATGGCCCGGGTGGCGCCGGCGGCGGGATAGGCCTCGGCCCGGGTTCCGGGGCCGGCTCCGGTGCAACCGGCTCGCCATCCCATTCCGGATCGTTGAAGTGATGGTAGGCGTGCACGAAATCGTAGATGGTGAAGTAGTCTTTGCCGTCGTACAGGCGTGTGTCCCGTCCGATGATTTGCTTGAATTCGATCATCGAATTGATGGGGCGCATGAGCACGATGTTGCGGATGTTGCGCGCATCCACGCCGGTGGAGAGCTTCTGCGACGTTGTCAGGATGGTGGGGACGCTCTTCTCGTTGTCCTGAAAATCGCGCAGGTGCTGTTCGCCGAGCGCGCCATCGTTGGCGGTGACGCGCTGGCAGTAGTTCGGGTCGTGGCTGGTCTTCACCTGGTTGACGAGGTCGCGCACGGCCAGCGCGTGGTCCTGCGTGGCGCAGAAAACGAGCGTCTTCTCACTCTGGTGGATCTGCTCCATGAAGAGCTTCACGCGGTGCGCCTCGCGTTCCTTGATCTCGATGATCTTGTTGAAGTCGGGTTCGGTGTAGCGCTTTCCGGTTTCGATCTCGCCTTCAATCAAGAGGTCATCCGGCGTATAGATGTACTCATCCAGGGTGGTCGAGATCTGCTTCACCTTGAAGGGCGTCAGGTAGCCGTCGTTGATGCCGTCTTTCAGGGAGTAGATGTACACGGGGTCGCCGAAGTAGGCGTAGGTGTCCACGTTGTCCTTGCGCTTGGGGGTGGCGGTGAGCCCGAGTTGGACGGCAGGAGTGAAGTAGTCGAGGATGCCGCGCCAGTTGCTCTCGTCGTTGGCGCCGCCGCGGTGGCACTCGTCGATGACGATGAAGTCGAAGAAATCCGGCGGATACTCGCCGAAGTAGGGCGAGGGCTGCCCGTCTTTGGGCGGGCCGCTCATGAAGGTCTGGAAGATCACGGGCGTGGATGTTGGCGTCCTTGGGGAGGGTGATTTCGACCAGCGCCTTGTTCTTCTGCTTGCAGAGCAGGATGCCGATGGTGGAATTCTCCTCGGCGGTCTTCACGAAGCGGTCGAAGTAGTTGACGTACATCTGCATCTGACCGAGGTCCTGATGGGCGATCCTGCCGATCTTCAAATCCAGTAGGACATAGCAGCGCAGCAGGCGGTTGTAGAAAACCAGGTCCACGAAGAAATGTTCTTCGTCGAAGGTGAAGCGCTTCTGGCGCGCCTCGAAGAGGAAGCCTTTGCCCATTTCCAGCAGGAAATGCTCGATCTGGCAGATGATGGCGGATTCCAGGTCCGATTCGGAATAGCGGCTGCGCTCGTCCAGACCGAGGAACTCCAGGACCAGCGGTTCCTTGAGGAGATCGGCCGGTTGGCCGACAGTTTGCCCTTCCCGCGCGAGCCTGCGAATGCCCTCTTTATCGCGGCTGAGAGCGAGGCGCTCATAGAAGCCGGAGTTGAACTGGCGTTTGAGCTCACGCACGGTCCAGTTCTGTTTGCTGGCTTCTATCTCATAGAAACTACGCTCGTTCGGGTTCTTGACACCGAGGAGGAAGAAGTAATGAGTCCAGCTCAGGGTGAAGGGACGGGCCGGAGGAGAGCCCGATTCTCCAGACAGTGGCTGGGGAATTGCCAATTGTCCAATCGCTGATTGGCTTTTTGAGCCGGTGTTGAATTGGCCAATCATTGATTGGCCAATTCGATCCTGGTTCTGTAAGTAGAATTGCCTCATGGACATAAGGTTGGAGCGCGAAAATCCCCTGCCAAATTCGGCCGTCAATCGCTCAGCCAATGCCTTGACGACTTCTTCTCCATAAGCGGCTCGGTTTTTCCCGCGCTGTTCCTCCTCCACAATCCGCCGGCCGATCTCGAAGTTGGTGTGGACTTGAACCAGGTCCACACCACGCGCGACGGTGGCGCGCGCCCCGGCGATCAGTTCGCGGATGCCGTCGAAGAACGCCGGCTTGAGCTTCATAGCAGCCTCCGGATGGTCCGCAGCACCTCGGCGCTTTCGGCATCCAGCGCGGCGATTTCGTCCATGATCTCCTCGGGACTGCGGTGGACCACCGCCTCACCGCCGTTCGGGTTCTTCACGGAGAGGTCGAAGGTGGCCGGGTCGATGGCGCAAGACGTCCACGCTCCAGGACTTGGGCGAATCGGCACGCGTCTTTTGCAACTGGACGAACCCGGCGAGGTCGGCGTCGTTGAGCGGATTGGTCTTGCCGAGGTTGCGTCCCGGTTCGAGTTGGTAATACCAGACCTTGCGCGTCTTGGTGCCCTTCTCGAAGAAGAGCACTACGGTCTTCACGCCCGCGCCCTGGAAGGTGCCGCCGGGGCAATCGAGGACGGTATGCAGGTTGCAGCGTTCCAGCAGCAGCTTGCGCAGACTGACGGAAGCGTTGTTGGTATTGGAGAGGAAGGTATTCTTGATGACCACGCCGCCGCGCCCGCCAGCCTTGAGGATCTTGATGAAATGCTGAAGGAAGAGGAAGGCCGTCCCGCCGGTGCGGATGAGGAAGTTCTGCTGCACTTCCTTCCGCTCCTTCCCGCCGAAAGGCGGATTGGCGAGGACCACGTCGAAGCGGTCCTTTTCCTGAATGTCTGCGAGGTTCTCGGTGAGGGTGTTGGTATGGATGATGTTGGGCGCCTCGATGCCATGCAGGATCATGTTCATGATGGCGATGACGTAGGCGAGCGACTTCTTTTCCTTGCCCACGAAGGTGCGGGTCTGGAGGGTGGCGAACTCCCTGGTGGTGAGGCCGGGCTTGGCCTTCATGAAATCGAACGACTCGCACAGGAAGCCCGCCGATCCTACGGCGCCATCGTAGACGCGCTCGCCGATTCTGGGCTCGACCACCCGCACCATGGCGCGGATGAGCGGGCGCGGGGTGTAGTACTCGCCGCCGTTGCGCCCGGCGTTGCCCATGTTCCGGATCTTGGCTTCGTAGAGATGCGAGAGCTCGTGCTTCTCGATCTGGGAGCGGAAGCGAAGCTCGTCGATGTGGTCGATGATCTCGCGCAGGTTGTACCCGCTGGAGATCTTGTTCTTGATCTCCCCGAAGATCTCGCCGATCTTGTATTCGATGGTGTTGGGTCCGGTGGCCTTCTGCTTGAAGCCGTGAAGGTAAGGGAAGAGTTCCTGATTGACGAAGTCGCGAAGGTCGTCGCCGGTCTTGGCGCGGTTGTGGTCAATCTGGCCGTCCTTGCCCTTGGGCGCCGCCCATTCTTCCCAGCGGTAGGGCTTGTCGAGAATGTAGGTGTGCTTCTTGCCTTCCAGCGCGGCTTCGTCGGCTTTGTCCTGCTCCAGCCCGTCCAGGTATTTCAGGAAGAGGAGCCACGAGGTCTGTTCGGTGTAATCCAGCTCGGTGGTGCAGCCTGCCTCCTTCCAGAGGACGTCGTCGATGTTCTTGAAGGCTTGTTCAAACATGTAAGCCCGTAAACTCTTGCACAAAGTACTGGGGGTGGACGGCCCGTGGCCGGCCCGGTCGAGCAGCGTTTCCCACGCTCGTATTGTAGCTGCAAGTGTCCGAAATAGTCCCAACCAGGGTTAACGGACGTGGACCGATTTCCAAAACAATCGCCTTGGAAGCATCGGGATGCCCGTCCCTAGGTGGGCGGTATATTTGCGCCACAAGCTATCGGAAGTAGCCGTGCGCCAGCTCAGGATCGGCGGCGATGGCCTTTTGCCAGTGGGCGCGGGCTTCATCTTCCCGGCCGAGCGCGCGCAATGCGATGCCCAGGTTGATGAGAGCTTCGGGGAACTCGGGCGAGCCGCCGAGCGCCTCCTCGTACAGGCGCACCGCCTGGGCGGGCTTTCCGGATTTCTGCAAGAGCAGCCCGGTATTGTACAGCAACTCCGGCGTGCGCTCGCCGGAATCGATGAGCTTGCCATGCAACTCGAGCGCCTGCTCCAACGCGTTTCGCTCGATGGCGATGCCGGCCAGGCCGCGAAGGGCGTCGGCCGAGTCCGGCTGGAGGGCAAGCACCTTCTCGAAGCCGCTCCACGCAATATCCAGCTCGCCGAGCTTCCACCAGGCGATGGCGGAGTTCAACCGCGCCTCCGGCCAGTCCGTGCGTTTGGCGAGGCACGCATCAAAGGCTTCGGCAGCCCCGCGATAATCGGCAGCCAGCAGCCGGGTGTAACCCAGGTGGAAGCGGGCGTCCTCCCAATCCGGGACCTTTTCAACGAGTCTGGTGTAGAGTTGCTGTGCCTCCTCGATGCGGCCGTGCTTTTCGACCAGGAGCGCGAGGTTCCAGAGCGCCTGGGCGGAATCGGGCGCCACTTCCAGAGCCTCCCTGTAGGTATCGAGGGCATGTTCGGTATCGCCCGCTTCCTGGTACGCGAGGGCCAGGTTGACGAGGAGTTGCGGGTCGCGCGGACGCAAGCGGGCCGCATTGGAATAAGCGGCGGCGGCTTGCGCGTGCTTCCCCGTGTTCTGGCAGGCGACGCCCAGGTTGAACCAGCCTTCGAAACTATCCGGGCTCGACTCGACCAGCGCGGCACACCATTGCGCCGCCTTATTGTGGTCCCCGGCTGCGAAGGCTGCACCCGCCAACCCCTGGAGCGCCGCCGCGGCGGCGGGCCGGATGGCGAGCAACCGCTCGGCGAATTGTTGGACTGCAGCGTAATCCTCGAGCTCGCCCGACACCGAGATGGCATTGGTCAGGCACTCCTCGGACCCGGGGTTCTTTTCCAGGATGCGCCGATAGATTTCCGCCGCTTCGGGGAGCTTCTTTTGGAGTTGGAGTGCGACGGCTTTGCCGAATTGTGCCGGCTCGAGGTCCGGGTGGTTGCGCAAGCAGCGTTCGTACACCTCCAAAGCCTGGCGCTGGGCGCCCAACCGAAGGTAACAGGCGCCAAGCCCCAACTGTGTCTCCTGGCTGTCTGGTTCGGTGGCGAGAACCTCTTCGAACTGGCCGGCGGCCAACTGCCAGCGGCCCAGGGCCTCCAGGCAGAGCGCCAGGTTGCGGCGGCCGGACGGGTACTGAGGTTCGATTTCGAGCAGTTTGTTGTAGCTTTCGGCGGCTTTCTCGAAGCGCTTGCACTCGAAGTGGATGTAGCCGATGGCGGAATGGATCTCGGCGAGCCCCGAGCTGGACAGCCGGCCGGTCTGCTCGAGAGCGCGCTCCAACTCGCCCAGGGCCTCTTCGCCTTGGCCCTGCATGTGAAGCGCCACGGCCCGCGCAAAGTATTGGGATGACGGAGGCGGCACGGCTGCCGCGGGTACCGGAGATTGCTTCGCTGGATTCATCGATCTTCCTTCACTGCTAATATCGGCTGAATGCCGGCTTTCCTGTCGGTGGAATACTCGGAAAAATATGCGCAGACCCGCCCCAGAAGGTCGTCCCGATCCGCCACGCGGACCCAGAGGATGTGCGATGTTTCTCCCCGTTCGGTGAACAGTCCTACACCGCCCGAGGGATGCCGCTGGTCTGAAAACGCATCCACAATCCTGCCGTTCACCCAAGTGACGAAGCGATCTCCGTATGCGGACGTCTGGATGTAGTAGAACGTGTCCGCGCGAATGTCGATCGGCAAGGGCGATTGCACCCGGTCGAGCACTACCCCATTCACTACCGCATAGCGGACGATGGCGGCCTGGGGGAGCGGGCCGGGCTTGGTAATGGCGATCTTCATGGCGTAGTAGTTGCGCACGCCGGAGGCGCGAAAGACCCAGGAGAGGCTCTTCTGCTGGATCTGTCCGCAGAGCTCCAACCGGTAATCGGAGAGCGCGAGCGATGCATTCATCAACGCGAGTTTTCCGGGACGGACACAGCCGGCCGGATCAAAAGCCCAGTCGCCGGCCCAACCGGGGCCGCCGCGCCAGCCGGAAAGACCGGAGCTGAAGTCGTCTTTCATGTCGATGGCGGACCGCTGTCGAATCCACCATTCCACGTTCGCGAAGAGTGCCTGCCGCTCCCGTTCGATGGTTGTGAACAGTTGTTTCGTGGGTGGAAGCAGCGCGATACCCATGGCCAGCGCCGCGGCCAAGACCCGGTTGAAACGGCGAGGCCACCGGGTGGTCGCGCGAGTGCCGAGCCGAGTCGCGGCAGTTACCGTCGCGGGAGGTTTCATTGGATTCACGCGCGGGCCCGGTATCGCCAGCCGTCCGCGCCAGCGAACCGCCGCGGGCAAATGCGCGTGACGCAAAATTCCCGATGGCAGCGGTGCAGGGACGCAGCGCATGGGCGGGATTGCCATGGCCAGTGGGGGTTCTGGCCGAACGATCGGAAAGCAGGCCCGGAAAAGCGGCTTGGCGATGGTGTATGCCCATGCCGGCTCCGGTTGGCGACCGCGGCTCGGAGGCGTTCCCGAGCAAGCGCGCGGGCAGGCCGCCGATACGCGGGCATCGGCAAGGGCGAAGCCGGGGGCGGGTGGGCCTTCGGGCAATCGGCGGCTTTTCGCGACCGTTCTCGGCCACGTCAGATCCGGTGTAGAGACCGCTCGGATCGGTGTTCCGGGGTCGTGTGGCGGGGATGCGGCCACCGCCAGGCGAGCTGCCGCCATACGGAAACCCACGGATTGCGAACACCGCGGATTGGGGAGACTGCAATGCCAGGACTGCGCCTTGAATTGGTCAGCGCCCGCGAGACGTGCTTCGGACGCGCGCGGTTCCGGCCCGGCGGTCACGAATGGCGCGACTCCGGGGGCTTCCTCCCGCGGGCAGGCCGCCGGCACGCGGGCATCGGCAAGGGCGAAGCCGGGGGCGGGTGGGCCTTCGGGCGATCGCCGGCTTTTCGCGACCGTGTGCGGCCACGTCAGATCCGGTGTAGAGAGCTCTCGGATCGGTGGTACGGGGTCGTGTGGTGGGGATGCGGCCACCGCCAGGCGAGCTGCCGCCATACGGAAACCCGCGGATTGCGAACACCGCGGATTGGGGAGACTGCAATGCCAGGACTGCGCCTTGAATTGGCCGACGCCCGCGAGACGTGCTTTGGAAGCCCGCGGCTCCGGCCTGGCGGTCACGAATGGCGCGACTCGGGGGGCTTCTTCCGAGGCCGGCGGCTCCACGCCGCCGATGGGCGAATGCCGGACGCCCGGCCATGCCCAGCCGCGTACCGCGACCGCGACGAGCGGCACCTGGCGGAGGTCGCGAACCGGCGCGGCTATGTCCAGCGGCCGGGCCAGCAACCCGGCGATGAGGAGCGAGCACCCTCGCGGGGAAGCTGCCTGGCCCGTGGTGAGGACGATTGGCGATCCACCTTTGGGTATTGGGTGCTCGGCGGGGAAACGCAGGGTTGCGGACTGGCGCGGCGGCGTCCGGACCACGGCCAGACGGGCGAAGCTTGGCGACGCCCTGGCGGTCCGGCTGGTTGAGGGCAGACGTACGGCGCCCAGGCAGGGGGGCGCTAAGACGCAGGACCGGCGTTCCCCCTCCCACGTTGCGGGCGGTACACCATCGATCCGAAAGCCGGCGGGGAAACGCAGGGTCGCGGACTGGCGCGGTGGCGTGCGGACCACGGCCAGACGGGCGAAGCTTGGCGACGCCCTGGCGGTCCGGGTGATTGGGGGCAGACGCATGGCGCCCAGGCAGGGTAGCGCTAAGACGCAGGACCGCCGTTCCCCCTCCCACGTTGCGGGCGGTACACGATCGATCCGAAAGCCGGCGGGGAAACGCAGGGTCGCGGACTGGCGCGGTGGCGTGCGGACCACGGCCAGATGGGCGAAGCCTGGCGACGCCCTAGCGGTCCGGGTGATTGGGGGCAGACGTATGGCGCCCAGGCAGGGCAGCGCTAAGACGCAGGGCCGCCGTTCCCCCTCCCACGTTACGGGCGGTACACGATCGATCCGAAAGCCCGCTTCGGCCGGCGCCGGCTCGCACTCGTCCAACAGGCGCGCCAAAGCCGACTGGGCGTGCTGCCGGCGGTGCGCCTCGCTGCAAAAATCCGGGTGCCGCCGGCGCTGACGGGCGCCCACTTTTTCTCGACAGACCAGGCAGTGCATCTCACAACTTCCCTACATTTATGGTAGAGATCGGGATTACTGACTTTCCAGGGAGATTTACACCTACGCGGGCGTGGGATTTTGGGGGGGGCCAGGGATCGTCTCGCTTACGTGCAACGGAGTGTCCCTCCGACATGACAGTGGGCCCTCAGGCCTCCCGCAGTGATACACTCTCGTCATGACTCGCCGCAACGTTATCAAGACCGGCATGCTCGCGGCCCCCGCCGCGCTCCTGGCGGATACACCCCCGGCCGATCGCCCGACCGCTTCGGCCAAGCCTTTGAAAATCACCCAGGTCGAAGTCCTGCAGCTCGAAAAACCGCTCAAGGAGCGCTTCTGGATGGCCAATTCTCCCATCGGCGGCTACCAGCCCAAGGCCTCGCGCCTGATCGTCACCATCCACACCGATGGCGGCATCACCGGACACGGCGAGGGCTCGGGAGGCGCCGACCTCTTCCGCAAAGGCTTCGCTGACCTGGTGATCGGCGAGGATCCGTTCATGGTCGGCAAAATCTGGGAGAAAATGTTCGCCGCCACCTACGGCCGCGAGCCCTCCACGCGCGGCTGGCCGCAGACCGGCGTGATCTCCGCGATGGCCCCCATCGACGCCGCCATCTACGACATCATGGCCAAATCCGCCGGCCTTCCCGTCTACAAATTTCTGGGCGGCTATCGCGACACGGTCCCGGTCTATGTCACCGGCGGTTACTATCGCGAGGGAAAGGGCATACCGGAACTGATCGCCGAGGTCCGCGGCTACGTGGACCAGGGCTTCAACGCGATCAAGCTGAAGGTCGGGGGCATCAGCGGCGGCTTTTCCGTGGAAGACGATTACAACCGGGTCAAGGCCGTTCGCGACGCGCTCGGCCCCAAGGTGAAGCTGATGCTGGACGCCAACCAGGGCTGGGATGTGCCGACCGCCATCCGCGCTTCCAACCGGATGTACGACCTGGACATTGTCTGGCTGGAGGAGCCGCTGCACTGGTACGACGACGTCGAACCCCTCAAGCAGGTGAAGCTCAACACGCGCATCCCGTTGGCATCGGGCGAGCACGAGCTGACGCGCTGGGGCGCCCGCCGCTTAATGGAGACCGGCGCCATCGACGTGATGCAGTTCGACTGCAACGCGCACGCCGGAATCACCGAGTGCCGCAAGGTCGCCGATATGGCCGCCATGTCGTACATCAGGATGGCGCCGCACCATGAACCGGTGCTGCATGGCCATCTGCTGGCATCCATCCCCAACGGCTACATTCTGGAATCGTTCGCCAATCCCGACCGCGACCCGTTCTGGTTCGAGATCTACGACCGGAAGCCGCGCATCGAGAAGAGCATCCTCTACCTCGATAACACGCCGGGCTTCGGCATCGAGTTCAACCAGAAGGCGCTCGATCAGTATGGCACGAAGGTACTGTAAGGGCGCCCCCGGTGAAATCCGGCCGAGAAGGCTTGGCACGTTCTGAAATCGAACAGCCGGTCTCAAAATCGGACACCCACGACCGGTGGAAGGCTGGCGCCCTTGGCCGAGAACATTGCCAGCACTGAACCTTTGGCCAAAGCGCCGGTGGTAGCGGGATTGCACCCACCGCTCTCTGCCGCAGACACTCCCCCGTGGCCGCGGCACACTAGAGGCGCGTTTCAATGAAGATTCTAATGGTATTTTTATGGGCTGCGGGTTCCGCCGTTTTCGCCCAATCGTCCGCTCAGCCGGAAGTCTCCATCGAGAGCCCCAAGCCGCCCCCGGTGATCGGCCGGTTCCTTGGTCCCTTCCATCTCGAGAAGCGGATCGTTCCGCCGCCCAAGCTGGTCAACACGCCGCGGCTGGAGCAACTGGTTCGCAGCGGCAATCTGTACCTAACCGTTCAGGACGTGATCGCGCTGACGCTGGAAAATAATCTCGATATCGCGGTACAGCGCTATGGGCCGTTTCTGGCGCGGGAGAACCTGCGGCGCGCCGAGGGCGGCACGCTGCTGCGGCCCATCGATACCGCGGTGGTGGCGGGTCCGGAGAGCGTCTCGACAGCCGGGATCAGCACCAACGCCGCCGGACTCATCGGTGGTGCGGGGATCTCGACGGGTGGCGGTGTCATCACGCAGGTCGGGCCGGTGGTCCCGAGTCTCGACCCCACCATTGCCGTGCAAGCGACCATTGGTCACAGCACGACTCCGCAAAGCAACACACAATTGACCGGGACCACCGCACTCACCAACAGCTACAGAAGCCTATATTTTCAGTACGGCCAGACTTTCATTACCGGTACCAGCATGTATTTCACCGTGGGTGACTCGCGGAACGACTACAACAGCGGGTACTATCTGCTGAATCCGTCACAAAACGGTTACTTTGACATGTACTTCACGCAGCCTTTGCTGCAAGGCCTGGGTCCCAGCGTCAACAGCCGCGATATCAAGGTAGCGAAAAACACTCAGAAGGTTACCGACATCCAGGTGAAGCTTCAGGTAATCACCACGGTTTCGGCGGTGCTCAATCTCTACTGGGACCTGGTGAGTTTCAACGACGCGGTGCGGATCAAGGAACAGGCGCTGAAGACCGCGCAGGACCTGTACGAAGGCAACAAGAAGCAGGTGGCCATCGGGGCCATGGCGGGAATTGAAGTGACCCGAGCGGCCGCCGAGGTCTCGCAGAGCAAGGAGGATCTCCTGATTGCGCAGACCAACGTACAGCAGCAGGAGATCGTCCTTAAGAACGCCCTGAACCGGAACGGCGTGGAGAATGCGTGGCTGGACGATGTGCATATCATTCCGCTGGACCACATCGAGATCCCCAAGGCGGACGAGGTGCGGCCGGTGCAAGACCTGATCGGGGAGGCGCTCTCGCATCGCGAGGAAATCGAGCAGACCAAGATCAACCTGGAAAGCTCGCAGATCCTGGTCAAAGGGGACAAAAACGGGTTGAGGCCATCGCTCCAGGCCTTCGCCGATTTCACCAGCCATGGATTGAGCGGCCCGGCGAATGCGATCCTCGTGCCCGGCGTGGGGACTCCCGACGCCTATTTTATCGGGGGGACCGGCAATGCTTTCGCCCAGGTATTCCGCCGCAACTTCCCGGATTACTCGGCTGGCTTTTCGCTCAACATTCCCTTCCGGAACCGCACGGCGCAGGCGGACTATGTGACCGACCAACTGCAAGTCCGGCAGAAAGAGTTACAGCTTCAGCGGGCCATCAACCAGGTGCGCGTGGAAGTGAAGACGGGTCTGATCGGCCTGCAACAGGCCCGCTCCCGGTATGAGACGGCGGTAGCGACGCGAGTGCTGGCCGAGCAGACGCTCGAAGCCGAGCAAAAACGCTTCCAGGCCGGCGTGGGCAGCGTGGCGCTGGTGATTCAGGCGCAAAAGGACCTGGTGGGGACTCAAGATTCCGAGGTGCAGGCCATGGCCAACTACACGCATGCCAAGATCTCGTTCGACCAAGCCTTGGGCCGCACGCTCGACGTGAACCACATCTCCATCGAGGAAGCGGCTACGGGGCACGTGCAGCGGGAGTCGTTCCTGCCGCCCAACCTCCCAGTCACGAAAAAGCCGGAGGGATTGCGATGAACGCCAGAGAATTCCGCAGGGCCCTGGCCGCGGGCGTTTGCCTGGTTGCTCTGTGCGGCGCGCAGGATCAACCGTACATCGTGAGACCGCAGATCATGGCGCCCATCCGGTCGTACATGGCGCCAACCGTTCCGCCCATCCGGCTGACCAACTCCAATCGGCTGTATAGTCTGATTCGAGGGGGCAACCTGTACCTGACGCTCCAGGATGCCATCGCGCTGGCCATCGAGAACAACCTGAATCTGGAGATCGCGCGCTACGGACCGCTCCTGGCCGACGCGGCTTTGGAGCGCGCCAAGGCCGGCGGGCCCTATCGCGGGGTGCCCAGCGGCCTCGCACAGATTAGTAGCGTGGACAGCGGTTTGGGTGTCAACGGCAGCGCGCAAAGCGCAGGATTGAATTCCGGGAACGGCGGCGGCGGTGGCGGCGGCGGCGGCAGCACCACCATTCAGCAGGTGGGGCAGGCGACGCCCAATCTCGATGCGGTTCTGCAATCGACCGTCAACTTCTCGCATTTGAGCCAGCCGCAGCCCTTGCAGATCCTGAGCCAGACCAACGCGTTGATTGAATCGGTACACACGTACAATAGCGTGGTTCAGCAAGGACTTTTGACCGGCGGCACCGTCCAGTTTCGCGACTACGAACAATATCTGAAGGAAAACTCCGGGGACCAGTTGAATCCGGCCGTCGGCCCGTTCATGAATGTCGCCATTTCGCAGCCGCTGCTTCAAGGCTTCGGCATCAAGCTCAACGACCGCGACATCCGCAGGCAGACCATCAACACCGTAGCCGCGCGCGAACAGTTCCGGGCGCAGTTGCTCAACCTGGTGGCGAGCGTGGCCAACCTTTATTGGGACCTGGTGGGCTCACGGGAGGAGTTGAACCAGCGCCGGCACGCCCTGGACATCACACAGAAGTTCCGCGACGACACCAAGTACGAGATCTCGGTGGGGGCCATCGCCCCGGTCGACCTGCCGCGCGCCGAAGCCGATTTCGCCAGCCGCCGCCAGGATGCCGTCATCGCGCAGAATACCGTTCGCGATCGGTCAATCCAACTGAAAGAGGCCTTGAGCCACACGGAAGATCCCATCCTCGAAGCGGCGGAAATCATTCCCCTCGATCGCATCGAGGTGCCCGATACCGTCAACTTGCCGGCGCTACGGGAACTGGTGGCGAGCGCTATGGCGAAGAGGCCGGACGTGGCGGCGTCGAATTACAGCGACCAGATGGCGGAAATCAATCTGGCCGGAACCACCAATCCGCTGTTGCCGTCCCTGCGAGTGCAGGCGGTGACTCAGAACCGGGGCGTGGCGGGAACGCCCCAGGCGGGCGCCGATCCCTATTTCGCGGGCGGTTATGGCACCGCGATGGGGCAGGTCTTTCGCCGGAATTTTCCGACCAACCAGGTGCAGGTGAATTTCTCGATGCCGATCGGGAACCGGGTAGCGCAAGCCGACTACGGCATCGACCAGTTGCAGTTTCAGCAATCCAAGCTCAGCAGCCAAAGGGATACCAACAAGATCGTGGTCGATATCGCGGCCCAGATAAGCGCGTTGCGGCAGGCGCGCGCGCGATATGCCACCGCCCGGGATCACCGCGTCCTCCAGGAAGAGTTGCTCGCGGCGGAGCGGAAGAAGTCCGCCGGCGTCCACACTTACAATGCCATCATGACCGACCAGCGAGCCTTGATCGCGGCCCAGCTTTCCGAAGTCAGTGCCCTGACGTCATACGCGCACGCGCAGACGGCATTGGATCAGGTGCTGGGACTGACGCTGGAAACGTATCATATTACGCTCGACGAGGGGCTGGGCGGGCACGTGACGCGCGAGTCAACGATTCCGGACATCGCAGTTACGGCTACGGACAAAAAGTAAGCGCCCAGGGCTTCATTCTAGGGACCCTGGAGTTTGGCCAATTTGCTACGTCGGAGGTGGGACAGACGATCGGTTTTCGTCGTCTGTCACCCTCCGGCTTTCAGCCGGCGTTTCAACGGTGAGGCCCATGTGGCCCAGAGCTTCACGCTCCGGGCCCGAGTTTACGCCCGCGGCACCGTCCTACTGGGGCCGCATCCACGTGTCTTCCAGAACATCCACCGAGGATGTCTGGGTTTGGCCGCCGGCCGTGAGCCGGACCATGTAAGTCCCGGGCTCGACCAGGTTGCCGACGGGGGCGAAACCACCAAACCCTCCGCCACCACCACCGCCTCCGCCGCCGCCACCGCCTCCGCCGCCGCCACCACGTCCCCCGGCAGCGACGAAGGGTACGCCGATGTTGCCCCCGCGTCCGCCGCGTCCGCCACCCCCCGCTTCAGCAGCGCCGCCTGCACCAGCCTCAGGCGCGCCGCCCTGCGCACCCGCGCCGCCGCGACCGCCTCCGCGCCCTCCCGCGGCTGCACCGGCAGGCACCGGGCCTCGCATATTCCACTGGAAGCGATTCATCCCCTGCTTGATCTCCACATCCATGGTGCTGGCCACGTCGTTGTTCTGTAGGAACTCCACCTTGCCCGCGCCCATGTCGGACCTGGCCCAGATGTCGATCGCGGTCCCGCCTTGCGGATTCCGGCCCACGAACTCACGATTCGCCGCATGCCGCTGGGCCTGCGCATCGTTCTTCCACAGGATGGCCGGCCGCGGCTCGAACAGCACCAGGTCCTGGCTGCCCGGCGTCTTGAGCTGTTCCAGCGGCGTGATGTCGTCGGCGATGTAAATCGATCGCCCGTGCGTGGCCACGATCAGGTCGCGGTCGCGCGGATGGACCAGGATGTCGTCCACCCGCACGCTCGGCATATTGGTCATGAACTTCTTCCACTCCTCGCCGCCCCTCACGCTCACGTATAACCCGAACTCAGTGCCCGCGAAGAGCAGATTGGGATTGTCGTAGTCTTCGCGCAAAGCGTTAATGTGCCCGTTCGACGGCAGGTTGCCGGTCACGTTGATCCACGTCTTGCCAAAGTCCGTGGTCTTGAACAGATACGGTTTCCAATCGTCGTTGCGATGATTGTCCATCGCTACATAGGCCGTGCCCGGGTCGAAATGCGAGGGCTCGATGCGCGAAATCTGCGTATAGCCCTTGGGTGCGCCGTTGATGTTGTTGTAGACGTTGGTGAAGGTCTCGCCGCCGTTCTGGCTCACCTGCAGATTGCCGTCGTCGGTGCCGATCCAGATGACGCCCGGCCGCGACGGCGACTCGCGCACCTGGGTGACCAGCGAGCTCGCCGAATAGCCGTCGTGCTTTTCCTCCATCGGCTTGTCGCCCGGTATTCCCATAATCGACATTTCCGGCGCCCATCGGTTCACGTTCTTGGTGAGATCGGTCGGATTCATCCACCATGAGTCGCCGCGGTTGTTGGACTTGAAGAAGTACTGCGACGCCATGTACACCACCGCCGGATTGTGGGGTGAGATCTCGAACGGCGCGTTCCAGTAGAAACGCAGCGGCTCGGGGTTGGACGGCGCATTGATAACGTTGGGCGGCCCGCCGCGCCCGCCGCCGAAACCTCCGCCGCCACCGCCTCCCGCAGCCGCCTGGCCCGCTGCCCCGCCGGCGGGCGCGTTGGCCGGCGCCGGTGTTTCAGCCGCGCCTGCAGCGCCCGCTGCGGCAGCGGCGCCTCGGCCGCCGGGCAAGGTCGGCCGGATGCTCTTTTGCGTGCCGGCGCGCAAATCGTGGCGGCTCATGTTGCCGTCCTGTGATTCGCCGTAGACAATGGCCCAATCCATCGGATCCTGCCGCGTGTAGAAGCCGTCGCCGCCCGCCACCGTGAACCAGTCGGTGTTCACCGGCCCGTTATTCGAGCGCAGCGCGCTCGGACCGCACCACGCGTTGTTGTCCTGCAAGCCGCCGCAGACGTAATATGGCCGCCGCATGTCGGCCGAGACCTGGTAGAACTGGCCCACCGCGATATCGTTATGGTAGTCCCAGGTGAAGCCGCCGTCCGTGCTGATGTCGAGACCTCCATCATGGCCGACGGCCACGATGCGGGTATCTTTGGGATTGATCCAGATGGCGTGATAGTCAGTGTGGGAGCCGGTCAGCCCTTGCCACGTCTTGCCGCCATCGAGAGACATTTGCCCGGGGTTGCCGCCCACGAATATCTTCTGGTCGTTGACGGGGTCGACGCGAATCTGGCTGAAGTACATGGGGCGCTGATTCTGATTGCTCATCACTTTCCATGTCTTGCCGCCATCGTCGGAGCGGTAGACGCCGCTCTTATTGCCATCGGGGGGGCCAGCCGGGGCGCCTCGGCCGCCGCCACCACCGCCGCCTCCGCCGCCTCCGCCACCAGCCCCGCCGCGGCCGGCTGCCGCCGGATCGGCCGATTCACCCGCTCCACCGCCGCGCCCGCCGCGAGCCGGACCACCCTCCGCCGTGGTGCCGCCGCCGGTGCCGGCGCTCGCGCCTACTTCCACCTGCGCGTAGATGGTGGTGGGCTTCGCGCGGAAGACCGAGATCGCGATGCGGCCGTAGATTCCGTCCGGGGCCTTCGGCCAGCCGGCTCCATCGATCTTGGTCCAGGTGTCGCCGCCATCGGTGGTCTTCCACAGCGCGCTGTTGGAACCCCCGCCGTTGTATCCCCACCAGGTGCGCCGGTGCTGGTAGGACGCCGCGTAGAGAATCTTGGGATTGGAGAAATCGATGGCCACGTCGGTGAAACCGGTGTCGGCATCGATGTACTTCGCCTTCTTCCAGTTCTTGCCGCCGTCGGTCGATTTATAAAGCCCGCGATCCGGATTGGGGCCGAACAGGTGGCCGTTGGCCGCCACGTAGACCACGTTGGCGTTGGCCGGGTCCACCACGATGCGGCCGATCGATTGGGTGTTCTCCAGGCCAAGATGGTTCCAATGCTGGCCTCCATCCGTAGTGCCCCAGACGCCGTTGCCGATGGACGCGCTCTGCCGGTTGTTGGCCTCGCCCGTGCCCACGTAGACCACGTTCGGATCGGAGGGCGCGATGCCGATGGCGCCTACCGACTCGTTCTCCATGTTGTCGAATTGCGAGTGCCAGTGATTGCCGCCGTCGGTGGACTTCCACACGCCGCCGGTTGCGAATCCGATATAGATGATCATCGGATCTTTCTCGGCGCCGGCGATATCGTCGAGGCGGCCCATCATGGTGGCCGGGCCGATCGAGCGGAACTCGAACCCGCGCAACAGCGGGTCGTTCGAGACGTTGGGCGGCGGGCCTTGGGGTTGGGCGGCTCCGCGTCCCTGGGCCCATACCAGGCCGGCGACGCCCAGGCTGGCTGCCGCTGCGATCAATAGCAATGACCAGCGGCGTAAAGAAGTCCTTAAGCGCATAGCGTAGCTGTATCCTTTCGTGTGCCCCCGTGTACGGCTTGGTGATTATCGTAAATGTAACACATGTGGCGCCGATCCAGGAGAAGGCGCGGGCGTTCTCGGCGACCTTTGGCTAACCCGGACAAGCCGGAGCCAAAGGAGACCGTCTCCTTGACGCGGAGGCGCGGAGCACGCGGAGGAAGACGCGCAGAGAAAACCAGAGAAAAGCAAAACCTGAACACGCAGAGGAAGCGGAGGGCGCTGAGAAGAACGCGGTTGGTCCGTAAATTACCCGGCGATCTCGACT
>Ga0209517_10004048_pt1 | contig 19506 bp, 11 predicted proteins | sample PeaSoiMetSII2010_FD_187695 | JGI IMG/M metagenome (GOLD analysis project Ga0209517, IMG submission 187695) | Peat soil microbial communities from Weissenstadt, Germany - SII-2010 (SPAdes) (version 2) | ecosystem: Environmental > Terrestrial > Soil > Wetlands > Peat | place: Germany...
CTTGAATTCGGATGACGCTGAGGGTATCATGAGTTGCCTTGCGAAACTGCGTATTTCTATTGCTTGTTGCGGCCACCTTGGGGGCTGGTCAAACGCCTGCCGCCAAGCCCTGGACGACGCCTAAAACGCCCTGGGGCGATCCCGATCTGCAAGGAGTCTGGCCCGGCACCGACCTGGTCGGCACGCCGCTGCAGCGCGATCCCAGCCTCGGCACGCGAGCCGTTCTGACCGATCAGGAATTCGCGCAGCGAGTGGAGCGCTCGAAGAAACAAGCGGACGTCGATTCTCAGGAGACCGTCAACGAAGTCACCAAATGTGATCCCACCCGCGGCGGCCTGGGCAACACCCAGACTACTTGCTCGAATGGTGTGAGCATCGGCCCGCCGCTGTATTGGGACGATCGCGGCAAGCCGAATCGTCAGGCTTCGCTGGTGGTGGATCCGCCGGATGGCCGGATTCCTCCCTTGACACCGGAAGCGCAGAAGGCTGCGGCGGACAGAGCAGCGCCCCGCCGGGCTCGGCCCTGCGCGCGTACCGCGGGCGGCTGCCACGATTCCTGGGAAGACGAGAGCCTGTGGGACCGCTGCATCACGCGCGGGCTGCTGGGATCCATTTTGCCGTCCACCTACAACGACGGGAATCAAATCGTGCAGGCTCCCGGAGTCGTCGTGTTGCGTAATGAGATGATCCACGAGACCCGCATCATCCCTCTGAGCTCCGGCGGCCCGATCGGCTCCCCGCACGTCTCATCCGCGATCCGCACTTGGATGGGCGATTCGCGAGGACATTGGGAGGGCAACACGCTGGTGGTCGAGACCACCAACTTCAACGACCGGACCCAGCTCAACAACGCCACCGTCAGCGACGCCGCCCGCGTGGTCGAGCGCTTCACGCGGACGGGCGAGAATACCCTCGAATACCGCGTGACCATCGAGGATCCGAAAACCTGGACCAAGCCGTGGACCATCCAGTTCCCGCTGAAGCGGGATGCCGAATATCGCCTGTACGAGTATGCGTGCCACGAGGGGAATTACTACATGTACAATGCGCTGACTGGGGCGCGCGCGGAAGAAAAGAGAGCCCAATGAGAGTGATCGCAAGGCTGATGATCGCGGCATTCCTATTCGCGATTCCTGTGTGGGCGCACCACTCTTTCGCCGCGGAATTCGACATCAAGAAGCCCGTCAAGCTCGAAGGAACCGTCACCAAGATGGAGTGGATCAATCCGCACGCCTGGATTCATATCGACGTGAAAGGTCCGGATGGCAAGATCACCAGTTGGATGGTGGAGGGCGGCACTCCGAACATTTTGCTGCGTCGTGGCTTCACGAAACAGTCGCTCGAAGTGGGAACGGTCGTGGTCGTCGAAGGGTACCAAGCCAAAAACGGGGAAAATCGGGCAAATGGCTCGAATATCACCTTCACGGACGGAAAACGGCTGTTCCTGGGCGGGTCGAACCCCAACGAGCAGCCTCAATAGGGCCGGTCTGCATGCAGCGGGAGCGCCCCGTGGACCCAAAATGTCCTATTTTCGGGATTTTTCCACAGCCGAAATCCCATGGATTGGATATCCCCGGGCCGCATCCTGCATGCAACTGCCCAGGTTGCAAAAATTCATCCCAATACCTGTATTTATTGGCCTTTCCGATTGACAACGTAGTGGACCTGAAGTACCATCAGCCAAGATAGGGGCCATCCGGCCTCATCCATGTTGGGGGGAAATCTCATGTTGCGTTTAACAGCTTTGTTGCTGTGTGTTTTTTGTTTGCTCGGCGTCCTTTCGGCACAAACCGGCAACGGCACCATCACGGGCGTGGTCACGGATCCAACGGGGGCCGTGGTCGCCAATGCGCCTATTGACGTGAAGAATACGGAGACCGGAGTGGTCTACCGGGCGGTCTCGACTGACACGGGAAACTTCACCGTCTCCCAGTTGCCGATCGGATCCTACGAACTGACCGCAACGGTGCAGGGATTCAAGAAATATAACCGGCAAAATGTCACGATAGCCGCCGGGCAAGTGTTGCGCCTGGACGTCCCCTTGGAGATTGGGGCGAGCACGGAAGCCGTCACTGTCAGCGCCGAGTCCTCGTTGCTGAAGACGGAAACCGGCGACGTGGCTCACAACATCACACTGCAGCAGCTTCAAAACCTCCCCATCCTGGGTATCGGCGGCGCGAACGCGGGCAGTTCGGGCGTCCGCAATCCCTTCAACTCCACGGTCATGATTCCGGGCGTCAATTATGCCGCCAACTTCGTCATGATTGTCAACGGCGCGCCCAGCAACACGGCGGCATACCGCGTGGAAGGTCTGGACAACACCAATCACACGGTAAGTTATGCGTTGCAGGAAAACCAGCAGAGCCCGGATGCGATTCAGGAAGTCGCTGTGCAGACCTCAAACTACGCCGCGGAATTCGGACAGGCGGGCGGCGGGCTCTTCAACATCACGATGAAGTCGGGCACCAACCAGTTTCACGGCAGCGGATACGAGTATTTCGTGAATGAAGATCTGAATGCCGCGGTTCCCTTCACCAACGACGGAAATGGAAACAAAATCCGCCCGCGCAACCGCCGCAATGACTTCGGCGGCACCATCGGCGGCCCGATCTGGATTCCCAAGATCTACGACGGTCACAACAAGACCTTCTTCTTTTTCAGTATGGAAGAGTTCCGCGAATCCTCCGCTCTCAATTTCAGCGATACGGTTCCCACGGCGGCCTACCGTGTCGGCGATTTCTCAGCGATTTCGCCGAATGGCGCCAACTTTAACCCCAGTCTGGGCGTGGTAAGTTCCGCGATCGGAACGGACGCCCTGGGACGCAGCGTTTTCGCCAATGAAATTTTCGATCCCTCGAGCCGCACCACCGCTCCCAACGGGACCCTGGTTGCCAACCCGTTCCCCGGCAACAAAATTCAGCCGACTCTATTTAATCCGGTTGCAGTCAATCTCATGGCGCTGATGCCGTCACCAACGTCGACCGCTTTGACCGGAAACTACCCCGGCTACAACCCGGGTCAGCGCGTGACTAAGATTCCGTCCCTCAAGCTCGACCACAGTATTGGCAGCAAGGGCAAGCTGGGGTTCTACTGGTCCACCACCGGAACCGACTCCGCATACTCCACTCCGAACGGGAACGCCGATGGTCTGCCTGAACTGATATCGACTGCCCGCGGAACGTGGATTCACTCGGCTACGGTGCGCCTGAACTACGATCACACGTTGACTCCGACCATACTTCTGCATTTGGGAGCCGGGTACTCGCGCACAAGATTCTTTGATGATTCGCCGTACACCACGGACGGGGGAATCTTTAATTGCACAACTCTGGGTATTCAAGGATGCCAAGGGAGCTTTAACTTCCCCACCATCAGTTCCACGTTGGCGAACTCTTCCGGCGCCGTTTCGGTAACCCCGACCCTGGGTGGCATGCAGCAGATGGGCAACGCACAAGCGCATACCCACACCACTACGCTGCGCCCGTCCTTTAACACGAACGCCACCTGGATCCATGGCAGCCACACCTTTAAGGCCGGCGGCGAAGTCTGGTTCCAGGGCAACATTACGGCGCCTCCCACCGGCATCACGCTGACGGCCGCGTCCGCAACCGCGAACGGCGCCACCGGGCTACCGGCCAACCTGTCCACCAATGCAACCACCGGTTTCCCGTTCGCGAGCTTCCTGCTGGGCGGCTTGGTCAGCACCAGCCAGACGGCGCCGAACGACGCTAGAATGGGCAAGCAGCAATGGGGGCTGTTCGTGGAGGATTCCTGGAAGGTCACCCGCAAGCTGACCCTGGATTACGGTGTGCGTTGGGACTATGCCACCGCAGCGCGCGAGCAGTATGGCCGTTCGGCGGATTTGGGCTTGATCCCCGATCCGGCGGCTGGCAATCGCATCGGCGCGCCGATCTTTGAAGCAACCTGCGGCTGCACCTTCGTTTCCAATTACCCGTATGCCATTGGCCCGCGGCTGGGTTTCGCGTATCAGCTCAACTCCAAGACCGTATTCCGCGGCGGCTGGGGAATCGCCTATGGCTTCGCTCCGGATATCGGTCAAAGCTCGGCGAATAGTTTGACAAGTACTCCGTCCGGGACGAACAACTACTTCGTGGCCAACAGCCCTACTATGTTGCCTCAACCCGTGTGGCCCAGTTTTCTGCCAGGGCAAATTCCCCTTCCGGGGCAGATTACCGGGTTCGTAACGGCTCTTGATCGCAACGCTTCCCGTCCTCCGCGCCAGAATCAGTGGAGCATTGGCATCCAGCGTGAAATTAGCCGAGACTTCGTGCTCGAAGCTTCCTACGTGGGCAATCGCGGCGTGTGGTGGACCGGTCCGCTGGGATTACTCAACCAGGTATCGCCGGCGCAATTTGCGGCGGTTGGCTTGAATCCTTACACCAATCCCGCCGACAACCTCCTGCTCTCCCAGGCGATTTCTTCCCCCGCCGTCATCGCGAGGGTCGGGAACATTCTCCCCTATGCCGGGTACCCCACCAGCAATACCCTGCTCAATGCGCTACGTACGTACCCGCAGTTCTCGACAAGCGGCGTCACCAACTCTCCCACGAGTGATACTTGGTACGACTCCTTGCAGCTTAAGGGCACCAAGCGCCTTTCGCACGGCCTTCAGGTGAACGGCACATTCACGTGGTCCAAGGCGATGGTTCTAACGCGAGAGGACCTTTTCAATCCCGCCAGCTCCACCAAGTCGATCCAGGCGACGGATCAGCCCTTCCTGTTCAACGCCAACATCGTGTACAACACGCCGAAGGCGTCCAACAACAAGGCGCTGGCTTGGGTCACCAAGGACTGGCAGATCGGCTCCTTCCTGCAGTATGGCAGCGGCCTCCCGCTTGCTCCTCCCTCCGCGACGGTCGCCAACAACCTGACCGGCGGTGAGATGATCCGAACGGGCCAGCCTCTGTTCCTGAAGAACCTGAACTGCGGCTGCATCAACCCTTACACCGATCAGGTGCTGAATCCCGCTGCGTGGGCGAATCCGGTTGCTGGGACGTGGGGTCCCGGTCCGGCGCCTGGCCTTAGTGCGGGGCTGTACTACACAGACTTCCGCCAGGCACGCCGTCCGCAGGAGAACATCAACTTCGGACGCAACTTCCGGATCAAGGAACGCATGAATCTCCAGATTCGCGCGGAGTTCGCGAACGCCTTTAACCGGATGCAGCTCGGTAACCCCAGCACTTCGACGCCGTACAATGCGAGCAACGCGCTCGTGAATCCGACGGTGGTCAACGGCCGGATCACGGGCGGCTTTGGCGGCTACTCGATTGGCGCCGTTGGAGTCAACGGGCAGCCGAGCTTCACCGCAAACGGAGTCGTCGGCCAGCTGTACCAGCAGCCGCGTCAGGGAACCCTGATCGCTCGTTTCACGTTCTAAGCAATCTTTAGAACTTTTATTCACGGCCTCGCTGCTCCGGCAGCGGGGCCGTTTTGGTTTTGGGCCACTCGCTGGCGCTCATGGTTCTGTGCTGCTGGCGCTTAGCTAAAGGGGACAGCCTCTGAATATCCACTACGGTCCCAGAATCCAGACCGCTTCAGGCTGTCCCCTTTAGCTCCCAGAACCGCCTAGGGCATGGAGTTTCGCGCGCCGAGCGTATATAATCGAACGTCGGTGAGGAGAACGGCATGAAGCGAACCTTGGTAGTTTTGCTTGTGGCGATATCGCCCCTGTTGGCGCAGACGGGAGCGAAGAACGGCGAGTGGCCGACCTACGGCGGCGATCTGGGTAATACGCGCTATTCGGCGCTCGACCAGATCAACGCCGCGAATTTCGACAAACTGGAAGTCGCCTGGCGCTTCAAGACGGACAATCTCGGCCCGCGGCCCGAAGCCAATCTGGAAGGGACGCCCTTGATGGTCAAAGGCATTCTCTACTCCACCGCCGGAACGCGGCGGTCGGTGGTCGCCCTGGATGCGGCCACGGGTGAGCTGCTGTGGGTCCATGGCGAGAACGAAGGCCAGCGCGGAACCGTCGCGCCTCGCCAGCTTTCCGGCCGCGGCCTGTCCTATTGGACCGATGGACGCGAGGAACGTATCATCTACGTCACTCCCGGCTATCAGATGGTCGCGCTGGACGCCAAGACCGGCAACCGTATTCCCGGCTTCGGCAAGAACGGCATTGTGGATCTCAAAGACGAGGACGATCAGCAGATCGAACCGCTCAATCCGGATATCGGATTGCATTCGGCGCCTATCGTGTCCGGAAACACGGTGATCGTGGGCGCGGCGCACAAGCCCGGTGGCGTTCCGGTCAGCAAGACCAACGTGAAGGGCTACGTCCGCGGATTCGATGTCCGCACCGGCAAACGCCTGTGGATCTTCCACACCATTCCCAAACCGGGCGAGTTCGGACTCAACACCTGGGAGCAGGACTCCTGGTCTTATACCGGCAACACCGGCGCCTGGGGACAAATGTCGATCGACGAGCAGCTCGGCCTGGTCTATATCGGAGTCGAGCTTCCGACCGGTGACTACTATGGCGGCCCTCGTCCGGGCGCCGGCTTGTTCGGCGAGAGCATCGTGGCTGTCGATCTGAAGACCGGCGCGCGCAAGTGGCACTACCAGTACGTTCATCACGGCATCTGGGACATGGATAATCCCTGCCCGCCGATCCTGGCCGATATCACCATCAACGGACGCACGGTGAAAGCTGTGGCCCAGCCCACCAAGCAGGCGTTCATGTATGTGCTGAACCGTGAGACCGGCGAACCCATCTGGCCGATCGTTGAGAAGCCCGTGGAGAAGGGTACCGTTCCGGGCGAATGGTATTCGCCCACCCAGCCCTTTCCGACCAAGCCGCCGGCGTTCGATCTGCAGGGCATTTCGATCAACGACCTGATCGACTTCACTCCGCAGCTTCGCGCGGAAGCGGTTCAGTTGGTTTCGAAATACAAGCTCGGTCCGATGTTTACGCCCGGCGTCGTGAGTAAGTTCGAAGGCCCGCTGGCGACGCTGACGGCGGCCACGGCGGGCGGCGGATCGAACTGGCCGGGAGGTTCGTACGATCCGGAGACGCACATCGCGTACGTGTCTTCTCAAACGACTGTGACTGCCATCGGCCTGGTGCCGGGCGGAACCCGCTCCGACATCATGTACATCTCGGGTCAAGCGCGCGCTCCAGAAGGGGCGACACCCCCCGCGGCGGGTGGTCGCGGAAGCGCCGCAGCTGCTGCGGGTGGCCCCGGTGGTGGGCTTACCGTACAAGGTTTACCGCTGCTCAAGCCGCCCTACGGCCGCATCACGGCGATCGATCTCAACAAGGGCGAGATTGCCTGGCAAGTGGCCCACGGCGATACTCCGGATAATATTCGGACCCATCCGGCGCTCCAGGGCATGAACATCCCGCGCACGGGACGTCCCGGCCAGGCCGGAACCCTGGTCACCAAGACCCTGCTGGTCGCCGGCGAAAAGGGCGTGGTCACGATGGCCGACGGCCGCCGAGGGGCGTATCTGCGGGCCTACAATAAGGCCACCGGCGCAGATGCCGGCAAGGTGTACATGCCCGCCCCGCAGAGCGGCTCGCCGATGACCTACATGCTCAACGGCAAGCAGTACATCGTGGTCGCCATCAGCGGCCAGGGATATAACGCGGAATTCGTCGCGTTCGCGTTACCGGGGAATAATTAGCCGGCAAAGGGTGCGGCGGCACCCTCAGTGCATGGGAGCCGCAAGTAGGGCGGGTCTCCAGACCCGCGGCGGGCGTCTACGCCCGCCCGGAGCCGGACCTGGGAGGTCCGGCGCAGACATGGACGTTTGCCCCACAACCATCTATGCCCAACTAAACCCGTGCTTCACTAGCGGCAGCGAGCGGATCCGCTTCGCCGTCGCGACGAAGATTGCATTCGTCACCGCGGGCAGGATCGCCGGAACCGCCGGCTCGCCGAGTCCCGTCGGCGGGTTATCCGACTTCAACCAGTGCACTTCGATCTCCGGCGGCGCCTGCGTAATGCGCACCGGCGGATACTTATCGAAGTTCGACTGCATCGCCCGGCCGCGCTCGAAGGTGATCTCCCAGGACATCACGCTGCTCAGCGCCTCGATCACCGATCCCTGCACCTGATTCTGAGCGTTGCTCGGATTGATGATGTGACGGCCGATGTCGGCGGCCACCCACACTTTATTCACTTTCACTTTGCTATTGGCGTCGACCGTCAGATCCACCACCTCGGCGAAATAGCCGCGGTGCGCGAATTGGAACGCCACGCCCATGGCCCGGCCCTTGGGAAGGTTGCGTTTGCCCCAGCCCGATTTTTCCCGAACCAGCTCCAAAACCCCGCGCATACGCGATGCAACAAAGTCTTGATCCGCCTCGGTTCCGACGCGCGCCTGACCCACCAGGTCGATCCGGAATTGCAGCGGATCTTTCCCGGCGGCGTACGCCAGCTCGTCGACGAAAGACTGGAACACGAAGCAGAATCCGTTGCTGCGCGGAGCGCGCATGGCGCCCGTCGGGAAGCCCAGCGGCATCAGCGTGGACTGGAACGAAAAGTTGGGTATGAAGGTGGCCGGAAACTCATTCTGGTTGATATTGGCCTGCGGCGCGAACCGCTGGCCATCGCCGAAGCTCACATAGTGATTGCGCCACGCGACCAGTTTGCCCGAAGCATCCACGCCGCCCTTCAAATAATGGAAACCGCCGGGACGATAGAAATCGTGCGCCATATCGTCTTCACGGGTCCACAGCAGTTTCACGGGCACGCCGGCCTGCTTGGATATCCAGGCGGCCTCGGCCACGTAGTCGTTAGTGAGCCGGCGCCCAAATCCGCCGCCGCCGCGCACCTGGTGGAACGTGACGTCGCTCGCCTGCAAACCTAGCGTCTGTGTGGCGACTTGCAATCCTGCCGCTGGGGTCTGGCTGGGGGCCCAGATCTCGAGCTTGCCGTCCTTGAAATGCGCGACGGTGTTCTCCGGTTCCAGAGGCGCATGCGAAATGAACGGGTAGGAATACGACGCCTCGACCATTTTCGCGGCGCCCGTAAGCGCGCTGTCCGCGTTGCCGTCGCTCCTAAGCGAGAAACCCGGTGGCTGTTTCGACAGCTCGTCCGCGCGCTGGGCGAAACCAGTCGTGGACTGCGCCGCCGTGGGACCCTCGTCCCAGACCACTTGCAGCTTCTTTCGCGCCGATTGCGCCTGCCACCACGTATCCGCGACGATGGCGACGCCCGAGAGCAGCCCGGTGAGCTGCGTGCCACCCTCGACGAGGAACGCGTGGCGAACGCCCGGCATAGCCTTAATCGCGTCGAGATTGGCGGACTTCGCCTTGCCCCCGAATACGGGACACTTCTCGAACACCGCATAGAGCATCCCGGGAACAGTGAAATCGATGCTGAAGATCGGTTTCCCGGTGACGATCGACGCCACATCGACGCCTACCAGCGGCTGGCCGATGATCTTGTAATCCTTGGCATCCTTCAGCTTCACCGACTTCGGATCGGGCAGCGGAAGAGTGGCAGCTTTCGCCGCCAGCGCGCCGTAACCCGCCGTGCGGTTGCTCGGCCGATGCATGACCTTTCCCGAGCCGGTCGAACATTCCGATTCAGGCACGTTCCAGGTCTGCGCCGCCGCGGTGAGCATCACCTGCCGCCCAGTGGCGCCCACCAGCCGCAGCGGATCCCAGTTGACCGGCGTGGAGTTGCTGCCGCCGGCCGACTGCGGACCGTATTTGGCTTGATCGAGGTCGGCCAGCTTAATCTTGACGTCCTTCCAATCGACGTCCAACTCGTCCGCGATGATCATCGGCAGGTGGGTTTGGGAGCCCTGCCCGACTTCGGGATTCTTCGCCATGATGGTGACAGACCCGTCGGCAGCGATGCGGATGAACGCATCCGCCTTGAAGGCCGCCGCCGGGCCTTGCCCCTCGACAAGGAGTGGGTCATCAAAATAAAGGCTCAGCAGCATGCCGCCGCCGGCCACTGAAGTTATGCGAAGAAAGGACCTGCGATCAATGCGGGTGGCTTTCATGACGCCTCCAACTCTCCCGACGTTATCACCGCGCACGCACAGCGTCAAACCCTTCACGCCGGCAAAAACATAGACCGCAAAAACAAACTCGCCGCTCCCGGTATTCCGGAAGCGGGGTGGTGGTCAAGTTTGAAAAGTAGCTTGAACCGCTTAAGCAGAACTGCCATGCTTGAACCATGGCGAATAAGAAGGCTCCGGCTCTAAAAAACAGACCTACGGACGTAAACCAGCTCGGCAAGTTCACTGTAGACAAGCTGACAAAGTCAACGGAGCAGGAACAGCCAAGCGATTCCGAGATTTCCAAGGTCATGGCTGCTCTTGGCAGCCGGGGCGGCAAGATTGGAGGCAAGCGCCGCGCGGAATCAATGACGAAGGCCCGACGGGTAGAGATCGCCCTCCGTGCCGCTCGCGCACGTTGGGATAAGAAGAGCGATTAAGCCGCAGCCTTCTTCTTCAGTTTTCCGAGGATGAGGCTGACAGTTTGAATTTTCAGACTCAACTTCTCGGAGATTTCCTGGGCTGAAGCATCTGGATGGACTGCAAGATAGTTTTTGATGCGGATCTGCGTCCCGATTGGCGTCCCAATAGGTGGTGCGGGCGGTTCAGGGATGCTCTGGGCTGCTTCCTTCTGGGCTGTTTCAGGACTCCGTGGTTTTCGTTTCTGCTTCCGCCTCTTCGATTTTTCAGCCTTCAATTTCTTGCGACCATACCACTCCGTGAGCCCCCAATCTCCATTTGGAACGCGCGTAAAATCTTCCCGAGGACCCAGAATAGACCGAACCGTAGTCGGGAAATCCTTCGAGGAATGCTTGAGTCCGCCCTGTTCCAATGCTTGTGCGATGTCCGCCGTGGACTTTGTCACTTTGACCATCCCCAGGTACTTCTTTGCGGCATCCCCGATTGTCATGTTGAAGAAGCTATCGTGTGAAATCTCGGAATCGCCCCCACGGTTTGAAGGGGCGATGGCTGGAGATCCCCCATACTCAGCCTGAAGGCGCAAGAGAGTGGCCAGGGTAGTCTTCAGTTCCTCCAGTTTGGCGTGAACTTCCGCTACGGCAGGATCGTATGGCGTGGTTTTCGGGACGGCTGTTGAACTCATATTTTCCTCGCAATTAGGCCCAATTTATGGCACAATAGCAATGCGGACGGGAGTTAGTTCCCCCGCCCCAGAGCAGCCCTCTTTTGGAAGGAGGGCCGTCTGGAGGCTCGGTTCCCTGATGGAGGGGGAACTTAAAAAGGGAATGCTCGCCCCTTATCCACGGGGCGCATTGCTTCTCATTTTGCCCTACTTTCCGCTGGCGGGGGCCGGTTAGCCCTAGGAAGCTTACAACCCGGCTCCCCGCTTTCGCTTTGAGATACCCAATAGTACTGCAAGTCCATTTCCTGCGCAAGGGGCATGTGCTTACCGTCCTTCGGTGTGGGCCGCAGAGCGATATCTTCTCTATTTCTTCAGAGCAGTGCGGTTACGTAAAAAGTAACTAGAACAGGCCAAAACTGCTATTTTATCTTGACAATGCATGATCCGCTCAAGCATAATAATACCATGAACCGAACCGATTCCAAGACGCGTGCGGCGGTTATCGCAGCCCTGGTAGAGGGCTGTTCGATTCGATCCATCTGCCGCATGACTGGTGTTTCCAAGCCAACTGTTCTAAAGCTCTTGGTAGACATCGGGGCGGTCGCCGCAACGTATCAGGATCGTGTCTTCCGCAATCTGACCTGCAAGCGGGTACAGGTCGATGAGTGCTGGGCATTCTGTTACGCCAAAGAGAAAAACGTCACACCGGAGATCGCCGCTAAGAATCCCGACGCGGGTGATGTATGGACCTGGGCGGCTATTGATGCGGACTCCAAGCTGATTCCGTGCTGGGTGGTTGGGCCACGCGACAGCGCTTCAGCCCGAATCTTCATTAGCGACCTCGCCAGTCGCTTAACAGACCGCATCCAGTTATCGAGTGACGCTTTGACTCTTTACTTCAACGCCGTGGAGCGGGCATTCAGGGGGGAAGTGGACTACGCTCAGATCGTCAAAATCTTCGGGCGCGTGTCCACGGAAGGGCAGCGCCGTTATAGCCCGGCTGAGTGCATCGGCTGTGAGCGCAAGTCGATGATGGGATACCCCGACCCAAAGCACGTATCTACCAGCTACATCGAACGCGCGAATTTAACGATGCGAATGGGGATGCGCCGATTCACCCGCTTGACGAATGCGTTCTCGAAGAAGATCGAGAATCATGCAGCGTCGGTGGCGCTTCATATGCTCCATTACAACTTCGTTCGCATCCACCAGACTCTTAAGACAAGCCCCGCAATGGCCGCTGGTATTAGTGATCGCCTGTGGGAGATATCGGACATCGTAGCTCTGCTCGAAACTGAAGAGCAGAGCTTGAAAAGAGCGGCCTAAAAATGGCCTCGAAGAGGAAACTTGACCACTACCGGAAGCGGCGAGATGTTCCTAACTCTGGTTGACTCTAGAACTGCAGTCTGGCGACGATCTGGCCGCTGCGCGGAGTATCTCCCGCCCCATTAAACGAATTCACAAACCCGAACGCGGACGATAATGCTCCGGGCGCTCCGTCTGAGAAAGTGTTCGTTTTAAGCGTTACAGCGGTCGGATTGGTAGGCGTCGGGGACGACAGGAACGTCCGATTGAAGACGTTCTGGAACTCAATGCGGACGTTCAGATTGACCCTGCCTTCCTTGGCAAGCGGGAAAAGTCGACCGAAGCTCATCGATTCGGCCGGCTGACGCTGCCAGCGGTAGTTGTTATAGTACGGCGCGCCGGCTCCGAACTGACCCGCGGGGACGTCCTGCCAGGCCGCCGGATTCAGCACCAAAGTCGTGGTGGGATCGAAGCAGTGGCAATTCGGATTCTGCAAGAACAACGGCTGGCCGGGAACTTCGGTCTGGTAGGTGGTTCCGCCACCCCACAGGGCCGGGTTGTTGGCCACGCCGCGCTGCATCTGGGCCAGGAAGTTATTGTTGGAGTTCGGCGTGGGAATCAAAGCGCCGCTCTGATACTTCAGCAGAGCGCCGATCACCCAGTCTTTGCTAACCCAGGAGACAGCCTTCATTCCCTTGCTGTCGCCGGGCACTTTGGGCGTTTGATAGTTGAACGAGATCGTGCTCACCAGCGGGCGGCTGAAACCCGAAAGCTGCTTGTTCTGCCCGTAGTTGAATACATCGTTGATGCGCGGCGGACTGGGCGTCAGATACGAGGTATCCGACCCAGTTCCGTTGACCAGTTCCTTTTGCCACACGAAGGCGTACTGGGCGCTCAGGCCGTGCGAGTAACGCTTGGTCGCTTTGACCTGGAGCGAATCATACCAGGTGTCGCCGAGCGGGGGACCGAGGAACGGAGGCACGCCGCCCCACTGCGGATACGGGCGCAAGGCTTGACCAAGCTGTTGGGTGGCGGGGAAGCTGGCATACACCGAAGGCACCACTTGCAGGCCGGACGGCAGCGTCTTAATCGCCAAACTGGGGAAACGGGCCTGTACCAGCGGGGAGGTAATCGGCGTGGTGAGCAGCGCCAGGTCGCTGGCGCTGTTGATATTCAAACCGGCAGCCGTGATCATGGCCGGAGTCAGCGCATTGTAGTTCGTGGTAGCCAGCAGCGGAGCGGTAAACCACGCCCCACGGTTACCCACGTAGGAAACGTCCAGCACCGTTCCCCTGGCGATTTCCCGCTGGATGCCGAGGCTCCACTGCGCGATGCGCCCAGGGCGCCCGGCGTTTCTGTCGATCGAAATGAAGGGCGACTGCGGAGGCGCGTACCCGGGAGCAGTCTGGAACGGATAGTGCGCCGAGAAATCCGGCCACACCAGCGGTGCGTTGCCGAACGAATTGCCCGGGGCGAACGGGTTGCCGTTCTTCAGCAGACCGGCCGGGATACCCGCGACATTCTGATCGCTGTAGGTGTAGAAATCCGGCACGCTGTAGCTCAGATACGCGTTGTTGGGCGAGGCCGTGTACGATACGCCGGCGCCCAGACGAAGCACGGTCTTGCTGTTTATCGAGTAGGCGATTCCGAGACGCGGACCGATAGCCCACGGATAATTACCGTTCAACGGAGCGGTGCTATTGCCGCCATAGATCACCGCGCCGATGCGCCCGCCGATGGCAGCGTTCGGCGTATTGAACGCGGCGTCCTGCATGCGTCCGTGCTCCTCCGCAAGAAGGGTCTCAAAGTCATAGCGGAGCCCGAGGTCGATGGTTAGCCTGCGGGTGACCTTCCAGGTGTCTTGCGCGTAAAAACCCAAGCTGTGGTTGCCCAGCTTGAGGGTGTCCTGCGGCGACAAGTTCAGGCTGCTGTAGGCGCCCAGCAGGAAGCTGGCATATGCGAATCCGGTCGCGCCGTTCGCATACGTGATTCCCGTGGCAAACGGGTCGGCCGTTTCCGCCTGGCCAAACCCGAAAATCCCGTTGGAGCGCGAGCCGTTTGCAATCGGCAGGCCTTCAAAGATCGCTTCGCCGCCGAACTTGAACGTATGGTTGCCCTTGACCCAGGTGACGCTGGTGGTGAAGGTGGGCTTGGTGTCCTTCTGCCAAATAGCGGCGAATCCTACGCCTAGGCCGATGTTGGTGCCGCCCTTGCTGACATCCGAGATGCCGCCTATATTCGGAAATACGCCGGGGAGGTAAAACTGGTTAGTCCCGAATAGCTGGCTATTGTCGTAGGTGGCCGACGGCATGGTGTACAGAGTGGTCTGAAGCAGGCCCACGCCCACGTGCAGCAGCAGCGTGGGAGTGATGGTCTGATCGTAGTTAATTCGGGTGGTTTGCGACAAGCTGTTGGTGGGCTCCGCCCCGCTGAAGCCCTGTGTGTAGCCGTTCGCCGCCGGCGAAACTATCCGGTTGGCGGAGTAGAAAAAGGAGATCTTCTTGTTCGCGCTCAAGTTGTGATCCAGCTTCAACGTCGGGAGTTTGGTGTGAGTGAAGTTGTAGTACCCGGGAACGTTGTAGTTGTTGATGAGAGCGTTCGGGTTGGTTGCCTGCGGCAGCAGAGCCTGGACCTTCAGGGCCGCGGGATCCATCTGCGTCAGAGGAATCGTATTGTTCACGAATGGCAATCGAACCACCTGCCCGTTGACGGTCGTCTGTGACAAAGGATTGTAAATCTGATTACCGAGCAGCGGGTTGCCAAGCGCATCGACCTGGGGCACGCCGCCGAGTGTCAGTTGAGGATTCAGAGCCGTGGTGAAGTTGCCTTGCTGGTAGGCCGCTGTGGGAACCGAGTTAATGGCGTTGGCGGTCAGCGACTTCGTGATGAACTGCTCATAGCTGAAGAAGAAGAACGTCTTGTCGTGGCCGTTGTACACCTTGGGGATGTCAATCGGACCGCCGAAAGTGCCGCCAAAATCTTCGCGCCGGAGCGAATTACGCACCAGCTGACCGTTCCTCAGCGAGTTCGTCAAGCCCGCGTTGGTGTTGTAGGTGCCGGCGTTCAACGCCTCGTTGACCAGATAGTCAAAAGCGCCGCCGTGGTACTGGTTGGTGCCGGACTTCATGGTGTAGTTGATGTAACCGCCGCCCGCCTGGCCGAATTCGGCCGCGAAGTTAGAGGTCTGAATCGAGATTTCCTGAATCGCGTCGACGCCGGTCTGGTTTTGGGAGTTGATCTCTTTCCAGAAACCGCTAGTCGCATCCTGGCCCTCAATACGGATGCTTTGCGAGCTGGAAGGCAGCCCGTTGACGCGGAGTATCGCGTCGCTCCCGTACTGCGCGCCGGGGAGCATTTGCAGCGCCGCCAGAGGGTTGCGGACACCCGCCCCGTTGCTGCCGATAGTGAGGATCGGGATACTATTCAGAGTATCGGTGGTGACGTTGTGGCTCACCTCGCCGCTCTCCGTCTTCAGGAGCGGCGTTTGCTCGGTGATCGTGACCGATTCCGTGGTTGCGCCCACTTGCAGCGTGAAGTCCACCGCGAACGTAGTGTTGGCGGAAACCTCTACACCGGTTCGAACTGCTTTCTTGAATCCCGGCGCCGATACGGAAATTTCGTAGGTGCCGACCGGCAGCTGGGCGATCGTGTAATTGCCGGTGCCGGACGTCTGGGCACGATAGGTGACGCCCGTGCCGGCGTTTTTGGCTTCGATAGGCACATTTGGGACCACCGCGCTAGCGGGATCCTGAACTGTTCCGGTGATGGTGCCTCGATCGCTTTGGGCCATCGCAAACAGGGCGCAGAGCAGCAGAGCGCACGAAATCGACAAGGATCGCATTGAAATTCCCCTTTTTGACTACCCGGCAGGCTGCTCCAACCTCATAGAAACGAGCCTGCCCAACCGCATGTCAGTATACCGCTGGCTTTTCAACGCGTCAACACAAAAAGTAGGTAGATTGTCCTAGGGCTCGCTTCTACCTAAATCCGTATGAAATATGGCATCTAATCCTGAAATCCATAGCTGGAAAGCCCCCCTGGCACAGGTCGCCTGCTCTCGGGGAAACCCTGCGTCAGCCGGGAGATTCCAAGCGAATATCGAGGGTTTCAGGGCTGGCGGCCGATGCCCGGCGGCGCTTCGAGCGCGCCCAGAATGGCGTCCACAAGCTGCGGCGAACCCGTGAACAGGTCCGCGGGCGGCTGGCGAAAACGGAGCATATCGCGATAGATCACGTCCGCCAGTTGCGAGTTGATCCCCCAGCCGGCCAGGTAGGAAAGCCGGAGGTTGCTGTCCCGGTTGATGTCGGACCCGGCCGACCATTGCCCCAGATCGGCCCTCCGGCCCGTATACGTGGAGAAGAGAGCAACGATGGACGGCACCCCCACTTCCCGCAGCGATTCGGCCACGGGAGCATAATCCGGCCGGTCGAACCGCTGCTGCACCTCATCGACATTGATCTTTAGCGGCTCCACTTGGCCCATGAAGACCATATCGTAGCCCTCGCCGTTACGGGTATTGGCCCACACGGTGGCATTCGGGAACGATTCGAAGAACGTGGCCAGCTCGCTTTTCACCGTGCGCAGATCGCTTTCATAGAGCGGTACATAGAGCGAAAAGTAGCCGCCCGGATTCAGGTGCGCCTTCACCGCATCGAAGTATTCCTTCGAATAGAGGGCCGCGGTTCCCTTGGCGAACACATCCAGGGGATCCGACGCGATGATGTCGTACTTGTTGGTCGTGGTCATCACGTAGTGCCGGGCGTCGTCGTACACGATCCGGGTCTTCGGATTATTCATGACCTCGTAGTTCTGGCGGGCGAAGAAGCGCGTCGAGGTGGGCGGGATCACCGGCTCGATTTCGCAGATGGTGATGTGCTCGATCCCGGGATAGCGGGTAAATGTCCCGGCCGAGACGCCCGCGCCAAACCCGATCCCCAGGACCGATTTCGGATTCGGATGCAGCAGGCCGGGCAAATGGCCCACCATCCGCTGCAGCTTCATGTCATAGATTTCGGTGGTGGCTTCCACGTGGCCGTTGACGTTGATGTAGATCTCGCCGCTGTTCCAGCGCGAAATCGCGACCGAGGAATTCCGGCCCTCGGCGGTGTAGAGAATCGTGGATTGGCCGACGTTGAGCGGCATCCGCCGGCCGTAGGCGATCAGCTCGCCCGGAACCGGGCCGATGTTGAACAGCAGCACCATCGCGAGCACCATCGACGCCGCCAGCAATCCGGAAATCCCCACCGACTTCTGGTCGCGCACGTACGGCATCAGCGCCGTGAAGGCGCTGACAGCGGCAATCGCCAGCAGCACCCGCTGCGACTGTTGTGTGCCGATGGTCGGAACCAGAATCAGGCTGACGGCCAGGGCTCCCGCGATCGCGCCCAGGGTGTTAGCGGCGTAGATCCTTCCAACCACCTTCGCGGGATCCAGGCCCGGCCCGGCCACGGCGGCCAGCGCCAGCGGGAAACTGGCGCCCCACAGGAGCGCCGGCGGCAGGATCGCCCACAGGCAGCGCGCCATGTCGAGCTGGAAGGTGTACCAGGGGCTGCTCGAGAGCAGCGGATCGATCGGCCAGTAGGGGAGCGATCCCGCGATCATGTAGGCCGTCCAGGCGATGCCCAGCGTCAGCAGGATCTGGCACCATCCCAACGCCAACCGTGGCCGCACGGTTCGCGAGGTCCAGGCGCCCACGGTGGAACCGATTGCCAGCCCAATGAGAAAAACAGCGAGGATGATCGAGAAGACGTAGACCGTGGAGCCCAGCATCATGCCCATCAGGCGCGTCCACACGACTTCGGCGCCCAGGGCGCTCGCTCCAGAGAGACCGATCGTGAGGTAGATGGAGCCGCGGCTGTCGTCTGCCTCCGCTTCGGCGGCGTCAGGAGTGTTTCCGGTGTCCGCAGCCTCGATTCGCGCCGGAGTTCGTGCCGCCAGCGCGAGGCTGATCGCCGCCACAACCAGGTTGATAGCGACCGCGGCCAGCGTGGCGGCAGCGACGCCATACATCCTCAGCAGATAAAATCCCGCCAGCAGGCTCCCGAACACCGCGCCCACGGTGTTGGTGCCATAGAGCAATCCCCACCAGGAAGCGCCGCTGCGCGTGGATTCGATCCAGCGGGCGGCCGCCGGAAGCGATGCGCCCATCAGCGCTGTGGGCGGCAGCAGGCAGATCGCGGCCACCAGCGCGCGCAGCAGCATGTTCGGCAGTCCCACGCCGTTGGCGGCGATATACACCCGATCGATCAGCGGAACGCCGATCCAGACCAGCAGTCCGAACACGGCGATCCCGGCTTCGATCAAGGCGTACATTTTCAACGGATGCATCTGGGTGCGCAGACGGGGCAACCCGATGCTGCCGATGCACAGCCCGCCCATGAATGCGGCCAACAAGACGCCTACCGAAATGGTGGTCGAGCCGATGGCCAGTTCCAGCATCTGGTACCAGACCACCTCGTAGATCAGGGCGGCGCAGCCGCTTCCGAAGAACAAGACCAGCAGGACCGGCAGAAAGGGCGATGAGTGCGAGTCTTCGGACGGATTTTCGGCGAGCTGGGCCGGGAGAACTTGAGACATAACAGGAACTCGTGCGGTTTACGAGTATCCCATACATCGTGGATGCTGGCAAAAAGGGGCTGGTGTTAATCCATCAGGGAGCGCCCCTGATGATTCCAGCGCTGATCGGGGCAACGATCTGAATTCTATTAGGCATTTCGAATACGAACGTGGAATTGGTGGCTTCCTGTGGACTGCCGTCGAACAGAAAGACATACCTCAGGATCACCGAGTTGCCGCGCACTTCCTTCGACACCGGCTGAAACTTCCATTGCAACGCATTCTCGCTGGCCGGCTTTCCTAGCAGGGCATTCCCTGAAATCATTTCTGCGGCCGTTACGTTGCCGCTGGAATCCAAAGTACACTTAACTTCGACAGTTCCCTGCACACGCGCCATGCTCGGGATTCGTGGATACTCGGACATCGCAACGATCTTAGATGGTATCCAGTCTTGAGCGCATACTGATAGCGCAGTTAATGCGAACAGAACAGCTCTACCCATGGCCGGTATGATATCAAGCCAGCAGTTCGGCAAGCGTCCAGACGTGATCCGTAGTTAGGGGGACCGCTCCATTACTGTCGCGGCT
>Ga0209517_10004049_pt1 | contig 19506 bp, 24 predicted proteins | sample PeaSoiMetSII2010_FD_187695 | JGI IMG/M metagenome (GOLD analysis project Ga0209517, IMG submission 187695) | Peat soil microbial communities from Weissenstadt, Germany - SII-2010 (SPAdes) (version 2) | ecosystem: Environmental > Terrestrial > Soil > Wetlands > Peat | place: Germany...
CTACCAGAAAGCCCTTTGAAATTACAGGTAATCTCTCTTCTTGACAGTAAGGGATTCTTTACATCTCGTGTAATTTCGATCATGGACATGTAATCCAAGTCCTTTTAATAGTTCATATAAATCTTAACGGCTACTAGACAACAAATTTATGAAATCATGATATCCCAAGCCTGTGGACAGATTTATGGTACACCTGAAAAACTCGGGTTATGTTCCAACAGATGCAAAAGCACTACTTGCAAAAGCTGATCAATTAACTTCTGGGATGAATGTAATTGTAAGAGATATGAGAGTCTCAACTAAATATTTAGAATTTGATGTATCTGTTAAAAAAGACGAACTGGATCAAGTTGTAAAAAAATTCCAGTCCATTGGATCTCTTAATGATGCAAGACATGTTATAGAAGAAAAAATTGAAAAAGAAGATGCATTAAAAAGAGCAAAGCAATACTTTGACGATGAAAAATATTGGGAATGTCATGAAGTCCTTGAAGGTGTTTGGAAAAAAACACATGAAGGTGAAAAAGATCTTGTTCAAGGAATTATTCTTGTTGCAGCAGCACTAGTTCATTATCAAAAAAATGAAAATGACATATGCCTTTCAATAATGAAGAGGGCAATGGAAAAACTCTCTAGTGCTTCTGGCGTATATTATGATATGGACATGGATAGGTTTAGAAAAACTACTGAGAAAATGATCTCTTCTAAAAATATAGCGCCATTTATGATTTGATGGTCTTTATTGCAGTATTGATGACATCAGCTCCCATGATTAGTCCAATTCTACCTTTCTTTGCCTGTTCTTCGGTGAATCGCATGGTTCCATCTTTTTTGACAAAATCTCCTGAAATCAAAACAGGTACTGGATCATCACTGTGGCTTTTGTTTATACATGGTGTGGAGTGATCTCCTGATATGATAACTGCAACTTTTGATGTGTCTATGTTATCAAGTAAAGTCCCAAAGAATCTTTTGTCTATTTCTTCTATGTTTTGCATCTTGCCTACTGCATCTCCATCATGACCAAATTCGTCTGGTCCCTTGATATGAACATAAATTGCATTTTCTGTCTGCATTGCTTTGGCTGCAACACGTGCCTTTTCTTCATAATCTGTAAGACCGCCTGCACTAAATGATTTCATCTTCAAAACATTTGCAATGCCTATCTCTACTGGCATATCTACTATGCATGAAAACTGCATCTCATGTAACTTGTTTATTGGAGTAACATCCGGAAATTTATTTCCTGCATCACGTAATAGGATTGCATTTACCATCTTCTTACCTTGTTCTTTTCTGTTTTTATTTACTATACTGTCTTTCATAATTTGAAGCGATTTGTCTGTAAATTCATTTACAAGTAATGCTGAAAGCTTGGCACCATCAGACTCGTTTAAGGGCAACGACCTTTCTACCTCCATGTAATCCCCAACTGCCTTGGCAACTCCCATGCCATCTATTCTTGCATAAGCTGGATCGGTATTACTAATATCAGGTGTAAGAAATATGCCCTCACATCTTATTCTGACAATTAATCTATGTCCAATTGTAGGGGCTACAACAACTGATGCTTTTGGATTTGAAAACTTGAGTTTTTCTTCTATCTCGCGAGCAATTGCATTGGCATCTTCTTTCTCTATGTTTCTTCCAGCTCTTCGATCTGTGATAATCCTCTCGTCGTTTACAGTAGCAAAGTTTCCACGAAGTGCAAGGTCGCCATTTTTAAAATCAATTCCTACCCCAATTGCCTCAATTACTCCCCTTCCAACATATTGTGTATTCTCAAATCTATACCCGAGCATATTGAAAACTGCGATATCTGATTGAGGAGCTATTCCCTTACCTACCGAAATAACTTCTCCTATGGCTCCATTTCTTGCAAGTCTATCAAGATTGGGAGTTTTTGCATAACTTAATGGAGTTAAACCCTTCAAATCTGGATGAGGTAAGTCACCTATGCCATCAAGAAGAACGTAAATCATGTGAACATCTGAGTTGTCCATTTTTCTAAATCTCCCAAGCTTCAGTTTTTTCATATCACACATAAACCTTGATTTTTTAAGCGATCTAAATTCTGAAACAAATTTCTACTTGTTGGTAATATTTCTAACATTAATTTCCTATAATGACGAAAATGAATTCTTGATAACTGGAAAGAAAATTAAGATGATGTGACAGAGGATAATTTTATCTTAAAGTTTAATCTCTTTCCTGCAAGAGGATGATTCAAATCCACTGAGACTATTTTTTCTTCTATTACAGTTATGATTGCAGGTACCTTTTCTCCTGTGGGAAGTCCTGCTTCAAACAATAATCCAGGAGTAAGTTCAGCATCTGATGGAAAAATCTCTCTTGGTACCTTTTGAATTAGGGTTGGGTCGTGCTCTCCATATGCCTCTGCTGGAGAAATACTGAATTGTTTTTCTTCTCCTTCTTTCATTCCTAATATGGCATCATCAAATCCCTTTATTACTTGACCTCCTCCAATTTCAAATTCTAATAGGTTTCCATCCTCCACATTACTATCAAAGACTGTTCCGTCATCAAGAGTTCCAGTGTACTCTATCTTGACCTTGTCTCCCATCTTTGCAGTCAAGGTTTTACTATCCATGCTTGCATGTGAAAATATTGTTTTACTATTTTCATATTTTTCTCACAAATGTGTACTAGAAAAGTCCTTTGGTATTGTAGTAAACCCTGAACTAGTCATTTGATGGAAATTGCTTTGCAAGTTCATCTGCAAATTTCTCATAATCTTCTCTTGTCTTACCTATTTCCTTGAGTTTTGTATTCTCTACCTCTAGCAAACTCTTATTCACGTGTTCTGCGTCATTTCTTAGAGCCATCTCGGCCATTTCAAATAATCTATTGTTTTCTTTCCATACGTGCTGTACCACGTGATTGATGTATTCTTGCATATCTGTAATTAATTGGGCTGCATCACCACTTTTCAGGTATGTTTTTGATGAGGCTTCCATTCTTGCTCCTAGTTTGCGTGTAACCTCATGTTCCATGAGCATAACAGCTATTGGACCTGAACTTCGTGACATTCCTTTTTTTTCAAGTTCTGGAAAGAGAGAGTTTTCTTCTTTTCCATGATGGCACACATCTGTGAAGTTCATTGAAAAATCAATCACTTGGTTTAGAATTGGTTCGGGTATGGTCTTACCAGATTGTAGTAAGGGAATTGTAGACCACATTGACTTTAGTACTTTCTCTATCAAGTCGTGATCTCGTCTTAATGATACTGTTGACATGTAACAATTTTAGAGATCTGATCTTCCAATTTAAGTTTAATTTTTTAGTAAAATGATTGTTTTGGACTATTGGAGTCAAAATTATGCTGTATTGGCGGTTATTTCCGATCTTTGCAAAGGTTTTAAATTGCTAGCTCAAAATCTAGCAGTATGGGGGATTTAAGGAAGGATTATTCAATTGATAGATTTGTGATCGTCTCCCCTGAAAATAACTCAGTAAACGATTCCAAGAAATGTCCTTATTGTCCTGGAAACGAATCTATGACCAATCCATCGACACTTTCTCTGGTTGCAAAGGATGGGATGTTACAAAGACTTCAAGATACTGAAGATAACTATGTACAGAATTGGTCAGTAAGAGTATTTGAAAGTAAAAACCCTGTTGTTACAACTACTTCTGAAAACTCTTATAGCGATAGACCACTTTACAGCGAACCTGCTTACGGATATCATTATGTTGTTGTTGCTTCAGAAAAACACAAGGATTCTCTTGCAAGTATATCTACTGAACAATGGTCTAACGTACTTGTTGTAATCCAAGATAGGCTTAGATGGCTATACACCCAACGCGGTGTTACATATGTTTCAATATATGTAAATCATGGAAAAGAAGCTGGTGGCTCTACTAATCATGCGCACCTAAACGTTGTAACTTTTTCCACAATTCCTCCTGTTATAGAACAAGAGGCTGAAGCCGCACATAGAATTCTAAATGAAAAAGGAATATGCCCAATGTGTCAGACCGTGGGTACTGAAACTGGAGGACCTAGGCAAATACTTCAGACAGAAGGTTTTGTTGCATTCTGCCCATGGGCTCCATCACATCCATACGAATTTTGGATTTATCCAAAAAAACACATCACGAGTTTTTCTAAAATAACTCAAAAAGAGATAAATGATTTGTCACTAATTTTACGTGCTACTTTAGGCGGACTTGCAAATACGATGAAAAGCCTGTCATATAACATGGTCTTTCATCTTTCTCCTGAAAAGAAAAACAATAGGCAAATTCATTGGCATATTGAAGTGTATCCGCAAGCTGATCCTTGGTCTGGACTTGAAAGAGGGTATGGAGTATTTCTTAACAAGATACCTCCTGAAAAAGCTGCAGAAGAGCTTGGCTCTGCATGTAGAAAAGAACTTGCCGGTCTTGTCGGAATAGTTTAGACAATCATTTGGTTTATTTATTGAAGTAAGAGATGGGTTGTAATGGCAATTGAAAGATGGATATCTGTTGCAAGTCTTGGCTTGTATATTATGTTTGTAGCTCAGATGATATCAATTTCTGTATATCTTGCTCATCCATCACAAGATATTGATCCTTCATCTGAGATCAAAGAATTCATATCTATTGGCATTGCACCTGCGATAATTTTATCTGGTACAGCTTACATGCTGGGACGAAGATACGGTTCACGATTTATTGGTTCAGTTATCATAACTGGCGGAATAATTACAATCATTGGAATGTATTATGTTACTATTCTGATAAAACAAATTCAGGATATCTATCTTGTACCGGAACTTACAATAGGTCCTTTTGTATTCATCGCAACTTCAATTCCTGTAATCATTATAGGTTCGTTATTGTTTAGATTGAAACCTAAACCTAAACGAGATTATTTCTTTGACCGATGATCAAATCTCAATGAATTTGAATGTCGCTTAAACCCTAGACTCTCATAGAATGGAATAAGATCATCTGAACAATCAAGAATCGTTTTGTAGCAGCCTTTTTTTTCGGCATATTTTAAAAGTGCATTGACTATTTTTTTCCCCACTCCTTTACCTTGGTATTCCTTTCTTACTACTACATCTTCTATGTGGCCTACTTTACCTCCGTCATGGATGAATTTTTGTTCGATCAAAAGGGTTGTTGAACCTATGACTTCTCCATCGTATATTGCAACATAAATTACATGATCTGGATTCTTTGAGATCTTGTTGAAAATAATGCTTGCTTTTTTTGGTTTGATGTGGCTTGATTTCCTAAGTGAGTCAAGTGAAAGTAAAAACCCATTGTAAAAGTCTCTTCTTTGTAATTTACGTATCTTGATAGTTGACATACTTTGGTCTAAATCTGACCTAATCGTGCAATGTACTGCTGGTATGCACGTCTGTAAGAAGTCTTGTCTCCTATATCCAGAAATCCTTTCTTTATGAGAAAGCCACTTATCTTATTCTTCTTTGCAATGGCATTGCGTATTACGTCATCCATACCATATGGTTTGTTTGGTGGTATGAACTTGAATATTCCTGGCTCCATTACATAACATCCTATGTTGATATTTCCTTTAACTTCTGGTTTTTCACGCCATGCTTTTACTTTGTTGACTTTATCCATCTCTATGAATCCATATTGTAATTTAGTTTTATATTCAAATAATCCCATGGTGACAAACGATTTTTTCCTACGATGGTCTGCTATCATACTTTTCAAATTAAAATCAAATATCGAATCTCCATATATGCAAACAAATGTGTCATCTATGAGATCTTCTGCAGTTTTTAGTTGACCAGCTGTGGCAAGAGGCCTGTTTGCAACAGCATATTCTATCTTTACGCCAAACCTGCTTCCATCTTCAAAATAATCCTCAATTGTCTTTCTCAGATAGCTGACACAAAGTACAAACGAATCTATACCGCCTAGTTTTATCCATTCTATTAGATGCTCTAATAGTGGTTTTTCCCCCAGTGGAAGCATTGCTTTTGGAAGAAATGTGGTATATGGCTGAAGTCTTGTACCAAGGCCACCAGCTAAAATGACAGCTTTCATGTATTTTATTCTAAATTTCTGGTATTTATGTTGAAGGATGAAAGAATGCTATCTTGATATCTTCGAAAATTTTCTTAATACGTCGGCTGGATTTTTTCCAAAAATTAGGACCATGGCTTCTTTTCCAAAACCACCTTTGTGAAATATGATATCTGGAGGAGTTTTCAAATTTGTTATAGATGCCTTGATTCCCCATGACACGGTACTACCCTCCTTTTCTCTAATCTCAAGCGGTTCTTCTCTTCTATCATAAGATGAAACTTTCAATCCTTTGGATACTGCTTTTTTGATTATCTTTTCATCATACTTTATGTTCAAACTAGATCTCATGGAAGGAAACTTTCTTGTCATTTCTAATACTGCGGATGCAACATGCTTTGATCCTCCATACTTGAGATGACCTGCTATTGTTACTAATCTTCCAGTTCTTACAATCCTACCTTCTAACCCTATTACATCTTTTAGGGTTGATGGATTTGATGTTGAATATACAAAATTTGTTTGGCATTCGGGAATGTATTCATTTATGGATTCTATTGAGCAAAACTCTGAAATGGCTTTGGATAGCTGATTTTCAATCGCGTCGCCTTTTGATGTTTTGATAATCGCTAAACCTCTTCCTGTTTTTGTAGCGTTTCTAATGGACTCTACCGTAAAAAGACGTGCGGAATCAACTGCATCTGATAATTTTTTTCCTCTTGCAATGTTTGCACATAACGCAGCTGAAAAAGTACAGCCGCCACCATGACTTTCAAATTTCAGTCTAGCATGAGAAAAAATACTAAATTTTTTATCCTCTAAGAGCATGTCTGTAACCTTGTCTCCTTTAAAAAAATGTCCGCCTTTTATTATCACATTTTTTGCTCCCATTTTCTGAATTTTCATTGCTGCATTTTTCATATCCTTTAGCGATTTTATCTTAATGTCTGAGATTTTTTCAGCTTCTATAATGTTTGGAGTGATTATGTAACAAAGGGGAACTAGTAACTTTTTGAAATCTGAAAAAGCACTAGCCGTTTGCAGAATTCCGCCAGTTGTAGATTTGAATATGGGATCAAGGATTATGGGAATTTTAATTTTTTCAAGTTCTGAATGTATTACTCTAACAGTTTGCTTGTCGTATACCATTCCTATCTTGATTGCGTCTATGTGAAAATCTTCCAGAATTGATCTTATCTGACTTTTTACAAGTAATACTGAAACTGGTTCTACGCCAAAAAATCTTGATGTATTCTGACTCGTAATTGCGGTAACTACACTTAGGCCATTTGCTCCAAATGAATTGAATGTCTTCATATCGCCCTGAATGCCTGCCCCTGAGGAAGGATCGGATCCTGCAATTGATAGCACATGCATGATCTTAGGTTTGGAAACTCACGTTTAAATCCAATTACTCGCTAAAAATAGTAAATTGAGTACACAGATGAATGCAGCACGAAGAGGTGTTGCCACAGATGAGATGAAAGCCGTTGCACGTGATGAAGATGTGACATTGGATTGGCTTATTCCTAAAATTGCAAATGGTTCTATTATAATTCCTCACAATAATGCTCGCCCCCAAAAGATCAGAGTAGTTGGAATAGGGAAGGGTATGAAGACTAAGGTAAATGTAAACATTGGAAATTCTACATTAAATCAGAATCTTGAGGAAGAGATCAAGAAAGCTCAGGTCGCAATAAAATATCATGCTGATACCATCATGGATCTTAGCGATGGAGGAGATGTAGGATTGTATAGAAGAAAACTACTTGAAGTTGCACCGATTGCTTTTGGAACAGTTCCTGTTTATGAGGCATATAATTATGGCGTAGAAAAACACAAAAATCCACTTGATATTACAGAGGATGATTTTCTAAATGCTTTTGAACATAATGTAAAAGATGGAGTCGATTATACCACAATTCATTCGGGTATAACTAAGGATATAGCAAAACGCATTCTTGCAGTAAAAAGACATGGGGGAATTGTAAGCAAAGGAGGTACCATCACAGCTGCATGGATGTTAAAGTATGACAAGGAGAATCCATATTTTGAGCATTTTGATTATTTGATAGAGATTGCAAGAAAGTATGATGTTACTTTCAGTCTGGGAGATGCATTACGACCAGGTTCTATTCTTGATTCTCATGATGAGCTCCAAGTACAAGAAATGATCAATATTTCACGACTTACTAAAATTGCACATGAAAAAGATGTCCAAGTGATGGTTGAAGGGCCAGGACATGTACCACTCAATGAAGTTGCAGCCAATGTTAGATTGGCAAAATCACTAATTGGTGAGGTTCCGTATTATGTTCTTGGGCCGCTCGTAACGGATGTTGCTTCAGGACATGATCATATTGCAAGTGCGATAGGTGCCGCAATCTCTGCAAGTGAAGGAGTTGATTTGCTATGTTATCTAACACCTGCAGAACATCTTGCATTACCTAATGCCGAAGAGGTAAAGGCAGGATTAATTGCATATAGAATTGCAGCTCATGCCGGAGATCTTGTCAAATTAAGAGACAAGGCAATCAAATGGGATATGGAGATGACTGAAGCAAGAAGAACATTGAACTGGGAAAAACAGATTGCGCTCTCAATTGATCCAGAAGAGGCAGCACGCATTCATGCAAGAACTGGTCAACTCAAAGGAAACACAGTTCCATGTACAATGTGCGGTGGTGCATGTGTCTACATTATGCTTCCACAACAGAGATTCACTACAACTGAAGTAGAAAAATTACAACAGACTAGCTAGTACTTTCTCAAGACTTGGAACCGTTTCAAATTTTTTCATATCTGATGGAGATATCCACTGATATTCTGAATTTTCCCAATTCAATCTAATTTGAGGTTTTTTTACAGAAAATAAGAATGGAAAGATCAACCATTCATGGTTTGCATATTGAGGTGAATCTATTCTCATTTGTGATGCTGCTCTGACTAGAGTAATTTGATTTTCTGTAATGCCTGTCTCTTCAAGTATCTCTTTTTTTGCCCTGTATAATGGGTCCTCATTACCTTCTATGATTCCACTTATGCCTGCCCACAGATCTTTCATTGTCCTGACTTTGTCACTTCGTTTTAAAATTAGATACTGATCGTCCTGAATCAAAAAAGAGGTTACAATTTTAGTAGATTTCAATTATTTTTCTACAGCGTTTACCATTGTAACAAGCTTCTTGTATGATTCATCAAAATCTACATTCTTGGCTAATCTTTCTTTGGCACTTGAGATGTATTTTATCATCTCTTCTGTCTTATTCTCTTGAATTAAAATGAGCATCCTACCTATGTCTTTCCAAAATTCTTCTGCGTATCTTCTAATCTCAGGATTTGAAATTATTGTTTCAATGAGTTCTTGAGGTTCTGTCATTATGCCTGTAGTGAGATACTTTTGAGCCTTGAAAGTAGTTCCAGCCATTTTTTCAACTAGGGAGAAATTTTCTTCCTTTGCAAATATATTGGCAAGTGCCAAATTTACCAAGTGAGGCATTCCAAGTACAATTGCAATTTTCTTGTCATGCTCTGCTGCATCTATCTGAACAAAGTTTGCTTCTTCAAACAATGATTTTGTTACGGCCATCTCTTTTTTTGCGTCTCGAATTGGAATAGAGATTATGTTTTGTCCTTTTAGTTTCTTAGTTCCAGGACCAAACATGGGATGAATACAAATGGGGTTTACCTTGTCTGGTATCTTAGAAAGTGCGGCGGCAGTTTTTGTTTTAAGGGAAGAAATGTCTATCAAATAAGAGTCACGTTTCATCTCTTTTGCAATGAGTCTTATCGTCTCAGGTGTACGTTTTACAGGGATGCATAAAATAACATAGTCGGCTGTTAGGATGGCACCTACCAGTGACTGTGCCTTTGTAACTAATTTATTCAAAATTTCTTTTTCAGAATCATATCCGATTATGTCATAATCTTTCTCAAGAAAATACTTTGAGAACCATTTTCCCATTTGACCTTCTGCCCCAATTATGGCAATTTTTTTCTTCATTGTTTGCACTTTAACCTGTCCTCTATTATTTGCATTCCCTGATTAAGTGTATCTTCTGGCTGGCAGGCTGATATTCTGACAAATCCCTGATAGTTGCCAAACCCCTCTCCTGGTGCTATTGCCACCCCTGCATCCAAAAGTTTGTTTGTAAAATCTACTGAATCAAAATTATCTTGTCTTACCTTGACAAACAAGTACATGGCACCATCTGGCTCTACAAAGTCCAATTGCATTGTTTTTGCTTTTTTTGATATGGATTCTACTCTATTTTTGATAGTTATAGCATTGTTAGTTGTATCGGCCTCTAATGCTTTCATGGCAACATATTGGATTGGTTCTGATACATTTGTTAATGCAAGAGCCTGAAGCTTTGACATTTTTTCTATGATCTCAGGGCTGGATATTGCATACCCAATTCTAAAGCCTGTCATAGCATGTGATTTTGAAAATGATTGTGTTATTATGGATTTGTTGTACCCATAAGTGAGTATACTCTTCCATGGTTTGTATGCATATGTGGAGTAAATCTCATCACTTAACACATACAAATCATTCTTGACTGCTAAATCCATTATTTGATCTTGTAATTCTACTGGGAGAATCTTACCAGTCGGATTGTTTGGATAGTTGAGAACTATCATCTTTGTATTTTGATTTATTGCACTCTCAATGTCTTTGATATTTGGTTCCCATTTGCCTTCAAGTGTGGTATGAATAGTTCTGATCTTTATGCCAGAATTGAGGGCATTATCACGATATGCAGGCCAAGCTGGTTCTATTACTATGATCTCATTGCCTGGATTCAATAGACTAGAAATTGCAAGAAATATGGAAAATCGTGCTCCGGGGGAAACAAGAATATTTTGTGATGGTGTTTTGACTTGGAATTTTTCTGTGACATACTTTCCAAGTGCATCTCTAAACTCTGGCATTCCCTTTGAATCTCCATATTTTGTATATCCCATATCATACACTTCAAAGAGTGCATCTTTGACAATCTTTGGTGGCAAGAAATCTGGTTCACCCACTTCCATGTGAATTATTTTTTTTCCATCTTGCTCCATTTTCTTTGCTTTCAAAAATATCGACAAATGTGTCTGCTTGTTTGAAGATTGAATTTTGACTGATTCGTTTAATAGAAAATTTAACATTATCATGGCAGTCTTTTCATCAAGTCCTATCTCTTTACATAACGTCAATACTCTTACACGCAGTTGATTTTCTCTTTCTTCATCTGTAACCCCCATGCCTAGATTATTCTTTAAATTACCAATTTCCTTTGCAACATCATTTCTTTCCTTAAGTAATTTTAGAATGTCAAATGTTATTTTGTCTATTTTATCACGTAAGTTGTTGATGTCTGTCATTTCTTATCTAATGACCATGGGAATGAAACCTGCCCTGATTGCATGATCAGCAAGTACCACTGATACTAACGAGTCTACTACCGGGGGTGCACGAGGAACTACACATGGATCATGCCTTCCTTGAACTATCAAAGAAGCTGGTTTCTTTGTTTTAAGATCAACAGTGTGCTGTTTTTTTGATATTGATGATGCTGGCTTGAATGCAACTCGCAAGACAATTGGCATTCCTGTGGAAATTCCACCTAGGATTCCTCCCGCATTGTTAGTTTTGGTTTGGATTTTTCCATTTTTAATTAGAAATTCATCATTATTCTCTGAACCATGTAATGTGGAACCATGAAAACCAGATCCAAATTCTACCCCTTTTACAGCGGGGATTGAAAAAAGCGCTTTACTCAAATCTGATTCTAAGGAGCCAAAAATGGGCTCACCTAGTCCTACTGGTAAATTCACTGTTAATGATTCGATAACACCGCCTACTGAATCTCCACTACGTCTTGCTGCAAGAATTGTTTGACGCATCTTTTCTGCAATCTTTGGGTCTGGACATCTTACTTCATTACTGTATACCGAATTTTTCATTTTTAACGATGCGTGCTCTTTCATTTGTATATTTCCGACTTGACATGTATATGAAAAAGTCTCAATTCCTAAAGTTTTCAAAAGAAGTTTTCTTGCAATGGCTCCTGCCATGACAAATGTAGCTGTTAACCTTCCTGAAAATCTGCCTCCTCCTCTAACATCGTTAAATCCTTTGTACTTGATATATGCTGGATAATCAGAATGACCAGGTCTTGGTTTTAGAGTTAGATTGTCATAATCTCTTGAATGCTGGTCTTTATTCCAAATGATCATTGTAATTGGTGCGCCCGTAGTATATCCTTTGTATACTCCTGAAAGAATCTCTACTTTGTCATCCTCTTTTCTTTGGGTTGTAATAATTGACTGACCAGGTTTACGTAAATCAAGCATAGTCTGGATATCTTTTTCTTCAATCTCTAATCCTGCTGGACATCCATCAACTGTTGCACCTATACATCTTCCATGACTTTCCCCAAAACTTGTGAAAACAAAACGCTGTCCTATGGAGCTTGACGACATGATGAAATTTTCTTTTACGCGTTTATAATCTTTCTAGGAAAGGCTCTTTAGGATGAAATTATTGAAAAAATCTATCTTTTCTTAAACTATTATTTTTGCGCCAATTTTCTTCATATCTTCTACAAATGTCGGATATGAGACATCTACTGAATCAGGATCAGTAACAGTGCAATTTCCAACAAACATGCCTGCAATAGCAAGTGCCATGAAGAGTCTGTGATCCTCAGAAGAATCTAATTCTGCACTCTTTAGAATTTTTGGGGCTTCTAGAATTAATCCGTCTTCTTTTTCTGTTACTGTGATTCCAATCTTTGCAAGTTCTTTTGCCAAAATTGCAATTCTATCTGTTTCTTTAAATCGTGCATGTTTTACATTGTAAATCTCAATTGGTTTTGATGTCTTAAGAGCTAGGATTGCCATTGGTGGAAGAAGATCTGGATTGTTTGAAAGATCAAATCTTCCTCCATTGAGAAGTTTTGGAGATTTTACGGTTATTTTTTCTCCTATGTTTATTTTGACACCCAATTTTTCTAAATATGATATTATTTCTTGATCTCCTTGGGGTAAATCTCCAATTGATGCTTCGATTGACATGTCTTCTCCTAGTAATACTGCTGCAGAAAGTAAGAGTGCCATACTTGAGAAATCTGAAGGAACTACAAAATCCGTGGATTTGTATTCTTGATTTGGAACATTGTATTTTTTGTATGGAGAAATTACATTAACTGTAACACTAAATTTTTTCATTGTAGCAATGGTGGAATCCAGATATGGCTTGGATACTAGATCTCCATCGATTTCTAATGCAAGTCCATTCTTCATCTTTGGACCTGCAATCAAAAGTGCAGAAATAAATTGGCTTGAGATTGAACCAGAAATATGAGTGGTTCCACCAACTGCCTTTCCTTTCACAGTGACTGGTGGTTTACCATCAGTTGATGTACATCGTACTCCGAGTTGCTCTAATGCATCAAGAAGTGGTTGCATTGGTCTCTTTTTTAGACTTGAATCTCCCGTAAGCATTATTGTATTATCTGAAAGAGATGAAATTGCAGTTGAAATTCTAATTGTAGTGCCTGAATTTGATGCGTCTATTTCACGAGTCTGTGGGACTATTTCTCCTTTATTTTCGACTATTACGGTTGAATTGTTAATTTCTATTTTGGCCCCAAAAACCTTGCATGCGTTAATTGTTGCCAGAGTGTCTCTAGAAAGTAAAACGTTTCTTAAAGTACTTTTTCCATTGGCAAGTGTAGCCAGAAAAATGGCACGATGAGAATAACTCTTGTTTGGAGGGCATCTTATGACGCCAGAAAGACGTGACTTGTCAACACTACATTTCATAAACTTCTGCCTTCCTATTGTTTATTGGAGAAACTATAGTCTCTCCTTCTAAAGACGAGAATACTTTTTTTACACTTGATATTTTGTCATTTTTTACCACTGCAGCTATCGAAGGTCCATTTCCAGATACTGATGCACCAAGTGCTCCGCCATCTATGAGATCAGTTATGATTTTTGGATCAGATCCTAGTATTGCAGATGTGGCAAGACCATTGAGTATCATGGCATTCCAATAGTCTGACTTGTTAGCAAGATCCCATGCTTGTGAAAAAACCCCCTCTAGAGTTTTTAATTTTTTCACATTGCCTCTTCTTCTAGATTTTGGAATGAATATTATTGCAGACAGATCTTCTGGTGCTTTTTCTGATTTTATTATTTTTATGTTCAAATTATCCGTTACAACAAATCCACCAAAATAACATGCACATGCGTCATCAAAAGCTCCTGTTATGCTTACTTTAGATTCTATGGATGCATGTACTCCATCTTTTAAAATTTCAAGATCTGTTGCTTTTGGCTTGAATAATTTTGCACATGCAAGTGATATTATAGATGAAATGGCACTTGAGCTTTTGAGTCCATATCCTGAAGGGATTTCTGATTTTACAGAAATTATTATTTTATTTTTTTCAAGTTCAGATTTTGGAACTGATGTTTCAACGACATTTCGTATGAGTCGAGAACTAAGATTTGATTCTCTATTTTCAAATATTATTCCCTTGCCAGGCTCTGTTTCTACGACTGCCTCAATGCCCAATGCTATGCCAAGGGTGGAACCCTTTCCTGTGGCAATTGCGTTTACTATTGACACTGCACCATGCATGCTTGCTTTTGCCTTGCGCATCTCTAAAACCTCCCAAGTAAGGTTAATTTCATGGCTTCGTATGGTGCCTGTCTATTAGTCCAAATCTCAAATGACTTCATTGCTTGAGCAAGAAGCATTTCCCACCCATATATGATCGTCGCACCTTGATTTTTTGACTGTTCAATTAAAGGAGTTTCAACTGGCACATAGACAATGTCATAGATTATCGAGTCTCGGTTAATGTTTTTTGTAGATATGGGACAACCCATTCCTTTTAGTCCTACTGATGTTGCATTTACTACAAATTTGTATTTGTTGGCAGTCTCGCCAGCTGATTGGAGATCCAAATAATCTGATTCTAAACCTAGATTTTGGGCAAATTTAATTAATTCATCTGCTCTTTCACGAGTCCTATTTGTAATAGTGATTTTACGAACTTTTTCCTTACTGAATCCAGCTATTATAGCTCTTGCAGCTCCGCCTGCACCAATAAGTAAAACATCCGAATCCTTAGAATCAATTTTTCTCTTTTTTATAGGATCTAAGAACCCTTCTACATCTGTATTGTACCCCTTGAGATATCCTGCATTATTGGTTACTGTATTTGTAGCTCCTACTAATTTACATTCGTTATCCATCTCATCAAGAAATTTCATCATGTCAACCTTGTGGGGTATTGTAACATTGAATCCTGCAATGTCTATCTTCTTTAAGGCTTCAATTCCAAATTCTAATTCTCCTTTTGGAATTCTATATGCGATATATGTGCAATCAAGGCCCGTGAATAAAAAAGCGGCATTGTGAAGTGCAGGAGAAAATGAATGATCAATCGGATCTCCTATAACTGCATAGGTTTTTGTCATCATATTTTACTCGACGAATCGTGATTTAAGCGATTATGGACGTTTGTAGTTACTGCAGCAGGTCAAATTCCATACTTGTTATCTTTAGAATATATTTTCTTAAGTTTTGATCCGCATTTTGGACAGGCTAAATCTTGATGGATTGTAGCACAATCTAAACAAACAAAATTACCTGCATTTGATTTAGATGCTCTGTATTGATAAATTATGATGAATACCAATGCAGCTATCCATACAAGTACCAAAAATAATACTAATCTGAATATTCCTAATAGGATTGTTACAATTGTAGCTAAAATTATTGTATTTCGTGGTGTGTTATTCTGAGACGACTTGAGTTTCATTGGCATGTTTTTCTTGTTTCTTTTATAATAATGGTGGCATTGACTTTGGTGCCTACCGTGACAGATTAATTAATTAATGTAATATGTTTTGATACAGTATTGGAAGATATGGATGATTTTATCAATATGATTGATGAATGTGTTAAACTACTAGATGAAAATGCGAATATTTTAAACGACATAGATTATTCTCTTCAATCTGAAAAAGAAGATGTTGTGGTAACTGATTTGACCAAAAATGATCTTGTAGATATGGCTCATGAGGTTTCTGATTCTACGAGAATTAAAAAAGCGGAATATGATTTTGTTAGAAGATTGTTGGAAAAAAACTCTGATTGATTATATAATTAATCAGTAAAATATAGCTGTTATAATTGAGGATCTTTCTAATTTTTATCTTCCAACGCCAATATGCTTTTCATTTCCTTGAGGCTGAATTGACCTGGAGCTATTGGTTTACCTAGCGAAACATAAGTGTAAGGACTCCCTAGCTTTGTACACAATATTCTTGACATTCTACCGTAATCTCCCATGGCAAAGGAAACTAGGTTGATTTTCTTTGTATGATTCTTGTATAGTGAAAGAACTCTGATGGTGTCACTTATCGTCTTTGCAGTAGTAACAATTTTGATATTGTTGGAAAACTTGGACATTCTTTGAAGCATTAATCTGAGAGTTTGCTCATTTGGAGTTTTTACAAAGTCATGCCATGATACAAGTATGTTAGTTCCTGTACTTTTGAGATATTTTTGTAATCCTTGATTTTTCCTTAGTGTGTTGTATTCTACGTCTAAAAGGTGTGGTTCAAATTCAGAAATTAACTTTAATATGGAAATTCTTTCTTTTTCAGTACCTTGAAATTTTCCGCCCTCTGTTGTTGGCCTTACTGTGCATATGCAACGATTGAGATGTTTTTTTGAAAGAGTTAAACAAAAAGGAATTTGACTTGGTTTTAAAAAATCTAATCTGATCTCTACATAGTTCGAGTCTGTGAGAGCGCTCTCTATATCTCTGACAATTTTTCTAGGGTTGGATTCTGCAATTGTTACACAGACCTTGGTCGACATTGGGTTTGAGATTTTTTAATTTGTAGAAGTCTTTGGTGCGACAATTTGTTGGCCACAGTATTTCCATCCTTTCAACTCACTACACACATTCGGATTTTTTTGTGCTACATGAAGTGATTGTTTCATCTTTGCCCACACATCTGGAGAACATAGCGTTTCTCCACAAATGTTTTGTCCACCTGGAATTCTATCTGTTTTCTGGGAATGTTTCCAATATACCGTGCTTGGTGTTAATGCATTTACAGCTGGTAATGCGGCTGATGCAAAAACCAATACTACTGTTAATACTATTGCAACCAATCCTACCTTAATTTGTTGGTTAGACATTAGTTGAACTACATTTCACTACTATATTTAGATTAGCATCAAATTCTTCGTAAATTTAATAAAGAATTTTCATTATCTTATCTAAAAATTCATCCAATTCTGCCTGCTTTATTTTGAAAAGTTGATACGAGTATTGATGTTATTTGTGATTGAGATCTGCCTCATGGCTGATGATCTATCATGTGTCTAATAGATCTCTGCTAACGGAAGAAACTTTTATGAAACGATCATTCTAGAAGATATCCATGAGTACAGGCGAACGACACGAATCAAAAGACACCGTCTTTATCGGAAAAAAGCCCATTATGGCATATGTAACATCTGCACTCATCCAGCTAGCTAACAACCCACAAGTCTCAATAAAAGCAAGAGGGCTTAGCATTGGTAGAGCGGTAGACGTTGCACAAATAATTGCGAGAAGGACTGATAATTCCGGAGGATATTCTATAGGACAAATCAAAATAGGATCAGAACAGCTTCAATCATTAGATGGAAGAGCAAGAAATGTGTCCACCATAGAAATAGAGGTAAAGAAAACAGCATGATTGTCTAAAACATGTAATGACATGTTTTAGCTGATTTTCTTTGTTTTAATTTCACATGAAAATGTTTTTTCTATTTTTACAACTGTTAAATATTAAAACGATTGAGGAAAGTAATGTGGAAACCAAATTCTATAATGATTGGCAATTCAAAAGATCTTTCTCAGTTACAAGATAATACGGTTGCATTAACTGTAACATCTCCACCATATCATAATGCGATAAACTACCAAGAACACCAGGATACGGAAAAGTGGTATCGTGGAACTGTTGCGATATCTATTGAAGATTGGATTGCAGAGATGAAAAGTGTTTTTTCTGAAGTTTATCGTGTAACCAAACCTGGAGGATTTTGCTGTATTGTAATAGGAAATGAAATCATTGAAGGAAAAAGTAAACTTCCTCTTCCTGCATTACTTCTTGTAGAGTTGACCAAGAAAGAAATTGGCTGGAGTTTCTTTGAAGAAATAATATGGAACAAAGTCACTGGTGGAAAAAAAAGATTTCGAGTTACAGTTCAGCATCCTTATCCTACATATTATTATCCAAATATCATGCATGAACAAATTATAATTCTGCGAAAAATGCCATTTCATAACTTCAAAGACAAAAAAAGTAAACTGGTCCTTAACGATTTGATGAAAAAAGAAATTGCAAATTCAATCTGGCATATAGCTCCAATGCCTCCAAGCTATAGGAGATTTCATCCAGCGGCATTTCCAGAAGAGATACCTTATCGTCTAATTCAGCTTTATAGTAATATGGGTGACCTTGTACTTGATCCATTTGTTGGGAGCGGTCAAACTACCAAGATGGCTAGATTCCTTCACAGAAAATACATTGGAGTAGATAAATCATCAAAATACGTTAAAATTGCTAAGAAAAGAACCCTGGAACCTCACTCTCTTCGTAAGATGCAACTGGTTCCTAACTGGAAAAAGCCAGAACCATTGTAAATTTTTACGCGAATAATTTTACTAAATAGGAAAGGTTATCTATTGAGAATCGAAAATTCATCTATGGTAACTTCTAACAGCAAATCGTATTTTCGAATTGTTGAAAAAAGTCACAGAAAATATACTGCGGCATTAAAACATGCCCAATCCAGACAATCTATCATGAATTTGTACTGGCGACATAAAAGGGAACATGAATCTCTTTTGAAAAAACATCTTAAAGAAGAGATGGCTGAAATAATTCAGCTTAAAAAGAAATTCGAGTGACACATTTTTTTTATTTTTATAAAATATGATATTTTACTAGCCTAATGATTTATACCACATGTCTGTAACACTCTTGTCTAAACCTTTTCCGTTTGTAGAAATTTTTGACTTGTTCTCTAAATGCTGAGGCGTACCTATATGGGAATCTACTTCTTTTTCATCAATCTCTATAGAACATACATTACAACGAAGATTCAATAGATTATTTTATTATGTCTTAGTATAAGAATTTTACAACTTTTTTAAATTGGTATTGTGTATGAAAAATTATTTTTCTATGATGTATTCGTCATCTACTTCCATGCCAAAATGCCTTCCTGTTGCAGGTTTTGAATATGCGAGAACTGAATCTCCTTTCTTTAGATGTGTGACTGAGATAAGATGGCCATCTGGACGTACAAAACGAATGGTCTCAGCATTTTGTGCAATGATGCCGCCAATTTCATTTCCAATTTGTGCTTTAATCATTAGCATGGGTCTGCTCTCTATTTTAGAACGCCCCACTGTA
>Ga0209517_10004050_pt1 | contig 19494 bp, 16 predicted proteins | sample PeaSoiMetSII2010_FD_187695 | JGI IMG/M metagenome (GOLD analysis project Ga0209517, IMG submission 187695) | Peat soil microbial communities from Weissenstadt, Germany - SII-2010 (SPAdes) (version 2) | ecosystem: Environmental > Terrestrial > Soil > Wetlands > Peat | place: Germany...
TTTTCCTCCAGCATCCCGCGGCTCGGCTCGTCTAACCGGTCATAAATATAAATGGGTGCGCGGCGCGATTCCGGCGTCGCAAATTCAATGAATCCCTGCGCCCCGCGGTGCACCGAAGACAGACGGTACGTCGCCGAGCTGGATTGCGGCGGCACCACGTGATGATCATAATCCCAACGCCCGGTGGCAAAGCTGCCATGGATCAGCCGGGTTCGCAGGCGGTATTGCTCGCGCGGTTTTTTCGGTTTGCGTTCTTCGGACATGGCGGGCTCCTTCTCCGGCAGGACTCCCGCGGTGCCGCGAAACCGGCACGCGCGCGAGTGCGTTCGTGGAGAACTCCATCATAGTCCAATTGCTGATCCCCGGACGGTGACCCGAGGTGCACAGGAAAGCACAGTCTGACGGAACGACGGGGTTGACACTCTTTCTGTACGCCTGTATAAATATACAGTACCTTGCATAAAGCACTTTCGATGAGCGCGACCAAGACATTTCGGCACGGACAGATCCTGCGCCTGGTTTCCGGCGGCCACATCGCCAATCAGGAGGATCTCCGCCGCCGTCTCGCCCAGCAGAAGCTTCGCGTCACCCAGGCTACCCTGTCCCGTGATTTGCAGGAATTGCGCCTCGTTAAAACAAACGAGGGATACAAGTCCGGCTCCGGCCTGCCGGATGAAGCTGCCACGGTTCCTCCTCTCACCCGCGCCCTTCGTGAATTCCTGTTGGACATTCGCCCCGCGGAGAACCTCCTCGTGCTAAAAACGCCTCCCAGCGGCGCCCAGCCCCTCGCTGCTGCCGTCGATGGCGCGAAATTCCCCGAAATCGCGGGCACCATTGCCGGTGACGACACCGTTCTCATTATCACCCCCAGCCGCAAGTCCCGGGAGTCTCTCCAGAAAAAAATCGAAGTGCAGGTGAAATGAGAGATCCCCGGCACATCGCTGTTATAGGTGTCACTGGCTACACCGGTTACGAGCTGGCGACGCTACTTTTGCGCCATCCGGTCATTTCCCGGCCCACTTTCTACGTCCGCGATACCAAAGGCGCGAACTGCCTCTCCGAGCTTTTCCCCCAACTCCGCAGTTGGGGTGAAGCGCCCTTGAAGCCGCTTTCCATCGAAGCGATCACCGCGAACTCTGCGGGCACGGCCTTTCTCGCCACGCCCCACGAAGTGTCTGCCGAAATTGGCCCTAAACTTCTCGATGCGGGACTGCGTGTGATTGATCTGAGTGGCGCGTTTCGCTTCTCCTCCGCCGAAACGTTTTCTTCCTGGTACAAGCTTCCCGCTCCCCACGAAGCGCATCTGGGCGATGCCGTGTACGGCCTGCCAGAGATCTACGGCGAAAGCATTCCCGCGGCAAAGCTTGTCGCCAACCCTGGCTGCTACGCCACCAGCGTAATCCTTGCGCTTCGCCCACTTACGCAGGCTGGTATCGTCTCACCAATCCAAAACGTTATCTGCGATTGCAAGTCCGGGGCCAGCGGCGCAGGCAAGGAACCACGGCGCGACCTGCATTTCGTCGAAGTGGGTGAAAATTTTCGCGCTTACAATCTTTTTTCGCATCGCCACACGCCGGAAATTGTCGAGCACACCGGCCTGCCCGAATCGCAGGTGGTCTTTTCCACGCACTTGCTCCCCGTTGCGCGGGGCATTCTGTCCACGATCTACGTAACCCTGTCCACGCCGCACACGCCGCAGGCAATCGAGGAACTTTACAAAAAGTTTTATGCGGGCCGCACCATGGTGCGCATCTCTCCTGCAGGTTCTCTGCCCGAATTGCAGCACGTCACGAAAACGAATTTCTGCGATATCGGCTTCGTCCTGGATTCCGATGGCAAGCGACTCATCATCGTTTCCTGCCTCGACAATCTGGGGAAGGGTGCGGCCGGACAGGCCGTGCAGAACATGAATCTCACGCTTGGCCTTGAGGAGCAGACTGGACTTCTATGAGAATTGTCATCAAACTCGCTGGTGCTTTGCTTGAAGACGCGTCCACCGTGCAGCAACTCTCCCGGCACGTCGCCACTCTTGCGCGCCATGGCCACGAAATTCTGGTGGTTCACGGCGGCGGTCGTCTTTTCACAGCCACCCTCAAACGTCTCGGTATCGAAAGCAAATTCGTTTCGGGACTGCGTGTTACGGACGGTGAAACGCGCGATGTCGCGGTCATGGTTTTTGCCGGTTTGTTGAATAAACGCCTCGCCGCTGCAATCTCCGCCGAAGGCCAGCCAGCCATCGGTATCTCCGCCGCCGATGCAGCCTGCTTTTCGGCCTCGCCCCTTGTGCACAACGACGTCGAAGGCAGTCTCGGCTACGTGGGCTATCTCACCAGCGTCAATATCCGATTTCTCGAATCGCTCTGGCGGGAAAAACTCATTCCGGTTGCTCCCTGCCTCGGCCTCGGCGCGGACGGCGAACTCTACAATATCAATGCTGATCACATGGCTGCGGCCTGTGCTGAGTTCGTCGCCGCGGACCATCTTGTGTACCTCACCGATGTCGCTGGCGTCCTGGACGGCGACAAAGTTCTCTCCGCCATCTCCTGCGAACAAATTGACCATCTTGTGCAATCCCGCGTGGTCTCCGGCGGAATGATCCTGAAATTGGAAGCCGCCAAGCGCGCTCTCGAGGGCGGCGTCCGTGAGGTCCACATTGTCGGCGGCCATTCCGCCGCCGCTGCTCTGGCCCCTGCTTTGTTTGCGCCCGTTGCGGGCCGCGCCACCTTTTCCTCTGTCCCCGGTACCCGGGTTCTCCGAGGCTTTTCTTCCGTGGAATACTCGGCCGGAGCATCTGTCTGACACTCTATTACCAGTGGAGAATAACGAATGAACGCTTCCGTCACGATCCCTGTATCCATCGCCAAAGACCTGCTCACCGGTGCCGAGTGGTCGCCGGCAGACACGCGCGATCTTCTGCAGCGCACCGCGGAGATCAAGGCGCGCCCCTCGCGCTTCGCCTCCGTCCTGCGCGGCAAGCACATTGCTCTGATCTTTGAGAAGCCTTCGCTGCGCACACGCGTCACCTTTGAGGTCGGCATCCAGAGCATGGGCGGCGACGTCGTTTTCCTTGATCACACGCAAGCGCGTTTGGGCGAGCGCGAATCCATCCCCGACGTGGCGCGCAACCTGGAGTGCTGGGTGCAAGGCATCGTCGCTCGCGTCTACGAGCAGCGCGTTCTGGAAGAGATGGCGGCCAGCATCAAGATTCCCGTGGTCAACGCCCTTTCCGACAAGTTCCACCCGTGCCAGGCGCTCGCGGACTATTTCACGCTCGAAGAAAAATTCGGCTCCCTGAAGGGTTTGAAGATTGCTTATGTCGGCGACGGCAACAATGTCTGCCATTCGCTAATGTTTCTCGCCGCTCGCTTAGGCGTGAACCTTCGCATCGCCACACCGGCAAATTACGCTCCTGCGCCCGACGTGCTTGCGGATTCCAAACGCGTCGCCAAGGACACCCGCGCGCGCATCGAGTTGTTCACCAATCCTTCCGAGGCGGTCGCCGGCGCGCAAGCCGTCTACACCGATTCCTGGACCAGCATGGGCTTCGAGGCCGAAGAAAAAGTGCGCCGCAATGTCTTCAAGGCCTACCAGGTAAATGGCAAGCTCATGGAGCAAGCAGCGCCCGGTGCCTTCTTTATGCACTGCCTCCCCGCGCACCGCGGCGCGGAAGTGACCGACGAAGTTCTCGACGGCCCCACGTCCATCGTCCTTAACCAGTCTGAAAACCGCATGTACGTGCAAAAGGCCATCCTGCACGCGTTGTATTCCTGAAATTCATTGGCCTGCTTAGGAGAAAACCAGTTGACACCGCACCCTGTGAAACCCAAGAAAGTCGTTCTCGCCTATTCCGGCGGCCTGGATACGTCCATCATCATTCCGTGGCTCCGCGAAAATTATGGCTGTGAAGTGATCGCCATGATCGGCGATGTTGGCCAGCAGGAGGATCTCGAGGCCGCCCGCAAAAAAGCCCTCGCAACCGGCGCGTCCACCGCCTATATCGAAGATCTCCGCGAAGAATTCGTTCGTGACTACATTTGGCCCACGCTCCGCGCCGGCGCTGTCTACGAACATACTTACCTGCTCGGCACCTCCATGGCGCGGCCCGTCTTGGCCAAGCGTCAGGCCGAACTCGCCCTGCAACTCGGTGCCGATGGCCTCTCTCACGGCTGTACTGGCAAAGGCAATGACCAGGTCCGCTTCGAGTTGGCTTACAAGGCCATCGCTCCCCACCTCCCCATCATCGCTCCCTGGCGGGAGTGGGCCATCGACTCCCGCGAAGACGCCATCGCCTATGCGCAAAAGCACAAGATCCCAGTGGAGCAGAGTCGCGCGAATATCTACAGCCGCGACCGCAATATCTGGCACCTGAGCCACGAGGGCGGGGACCTGGAAGACCTCGCGAACGCGCCCAGTGAAGCGATGTGGCAGTGGATTGTTTCGCCGGATCAAGCTCCAGACAAACCGGAAGAAGTGGTAATTGGCTTCGAAGCTGGCACGCCCGTTTCCGTAAACGGTAAAAAACTCGCGCCCATCGAACTCCTGAATACGCTGAACAACATCGCCGCGAAGCACGGTGTCGGCCGCACGGACCTCGTCGAAAACCGCCTGGTGGGCATGAAGTCGCGCGGTGCCTATGAAACCCCTGGGGGAACTCTCTTGGTTGCCGCGCATCGTGAACTGGAGCGTCTTACTCTCGACCGGGAAACCTCCCACTTCCAGCAGGCTCTCGCGGTGCGCTACGCCGAACTCGTCTATTACGGATTGTGGTTCTCCTCGCTGCGCGAATCGCTCGATGGTTTCTTCAACGTCGCCCAGCAGCGCGTCACTGGCACTGTCGGCCTGAAACTCTGGAAGGGCACGCTCAATGTCACCCAGCGTCTTTCGCCCTTTTCTCTCTATCGCGCCGACCTCGCCAGCTTCACCATGGGCCGTTACAATCCCAAGGACGCCGAGGGTTTCATCAACCTGTTCGCCTTGCCGGTCACGGTACGACCCCAGGCCAAGGCCGAAAGCCAGCATTCTTGAGAATTTTCGCCGGGGCGTGGTTCCGTCTTGGGAGAGTTTCTGACGCCCGCGCCCCTTTCCATCGCAGCGCGATAGCTTAGAATCTGGGGCCAACTTTCTTGCTATTGAAGTCAAAGCACGGCTTGGTTTCTCTATGACCGAACGCAAAGACGATCGCCTGTGGGGTGGCCGCTTCGAGCGCCCGCCGAACGAAGAGTTCGACGCGTTTCAGCGCTCGTTTGCGTTTGATCGGCGCCTGCTCCCTTACGAACTTGCCGTCGATCGCGCCTGGGCCGGCGCTTTGCTGCGTGCCGGCATTCTCAACGAAGCAGAAGTTCACCAAACCCACGCTGCCCTAGACCACATTGCTGAGCGCGCCAAAAGCGATTCTGCATGGCTCGACTCTTCGACTGCGGAGGACGTCCATCACTTCGTCGAAAAAGCGCTGGCTGAATTACTTGGCCCACTCGGATGGAAACTTCACACCGGCCGCAGCCGCAACGAGCTCGTCGCCACCGATTTCCGCCTTTTTGTTCGTCACGCGGCCGCGGAATCTCGCTCAGGCCTGATCGCGCTCAACCGTGCATTCCTGGTTCAAGCCAAAGCCCACCTCAAAGTTCCCATGGCTGGCATGACTCATCTCCAGCATGCCCAGCCCATTCTCTTGTCTCATTTCCTGATGGCGCATGCGGAAGCTTTTGCGCGCGACCTCACGCGCCTCCAGCACGCCATCGCCAGCGCCGATGCCTGTCCCATGGGCTCCGGCGCTCTCGCTGGTTGTTCGTTCGCCATCGATCGCCAGGCCATCGCTCGCGAACTTGGCTTCACTCGCATCACTGCCAACAGTCTCGATGCCGTCAGCGATCGCGATTTCGCGCTCGACTATCTCTTCGCACTCGCCGGTATTGCCACTCACCTCTCCCGCCTCGCCGAGGATTTCGTACTCTTTGCCTCCCAAGAATTTTCCTACGCCATTCTCCCTGACGAGTTTTCCACCGGCAGCAGCCTCATGCCTCAGAAAAAGAATCCCGATGCCTGGGAGCTTCTGCGCGGCAAGACCGGTCGCATCACCGGCGCTCTCTTTACTCTTCTCACCACTTTGAAAGGTCTACCTTCCAGCTATCAACGAGATCTCCAGGAAGACAAGGAAGCCCTCTTCGCCGCTCACGACCAAATCGCCTCGATGCTCCATGTCGCTGCCGGTGCCGTCTCTGCGATGGGCTTCAACGAGAGCAACCTGGCTGCTGCTTCGGCGAATCCCGCTCTTCTCGCTACCGAACTTGCCGACTACCTCGTCAAAAAAGGTATCCCCTTCCGTCAAGCCCACGATCTCGTGGGGAAACTTCTGCGGGAAGCGGAGCGTCAGGCCAAGTCCTGGACCCAGTTGTCGCTCGAGGACTTTCGCGGGATTTCGCCCGCATTTGACGCCGATGTCACCAATGCCATGCAGCTTGACGCGGCCCTCCACTCCAAAAATGTCCCCGGAGGGACCGCCGAAGATTCTGTTCGTGCCGCGATTTCGCAGCTCGAACAAAAACTCAAATCACTGGAGAACACGCCATGAGCCTCAGTTCAGCATTCAGCATTTTCGAAGCCACATCGCAACGCGCGGAGGATCGGAGGTCGCTTCCGTGAGCGCCATCCCCGCGTCGCGGATTCTCATCCCATGAAGAACGTCCTCTCCGAAGCCGCTCTCCCTCGCGGATTTCGTTTTTCGGCTACGGCCTGTGGCCTGAAGAAGACGGGCGCGCTCGACCTGGCACTGCTCTCCAGTGACGTTCCGGCTTCAGCCGCCGCCGTCTTCACGCAGAATCTTGTTGTTGCTCCGCCAGTTGTGGTCTCCAAGGAAAATCTGCGCGCCTCAAAAGGCCGCGTGCGCGCCGTAATCGTCAATGCAGGCAACGCCAATTGCGCCACGGGACCCGCCGGCCGCGCTGCTTCGCTGAAAACCGTGGAAGAGACCGCGCGCCGCCTCGTTTGCCAGCCCCATGAAGTCCTGGTTTGCTCTACCGGAGTAATCGGCGTCCCTCTGCCGCTCGAAAAAATTCTCCGCGCCCTCGGCGGCATCGCTCGAAATCGTCGCCCTTCGGCGCGCTCGTTCGCCGAATTCTCTCTCGCCATCTGCACTACGGACACTCGCGCCAAGACCTCCACGGCCTCCTTCAACATGGCTGGCAAGCGCATTCATTTCATCGGCTGCGCCAAGGGTGCGGGGATGATCCATCCCAATCTCGCTACCACCCTTGCTTTTGTCGCCACGGATTCCGCCATTTCTCCCTCGCTCCTTCAGAGAACCCTGCGCGATATAGCCGGGCGAACATTCAATTCCATCAGCATTGATGGAGATACCTCCACCAATGACACGCTTTTGGTTCTCGCCAACGGCCAGGCGGGCGCACCCTCCATTCAATCCGGAACATCCGCCTACCGCGCCTTTGCCAAAGCCCTCGAGGAAGTTTGCCACTCGTTGGCTTTGCAAATCGTTGCCGACGGCGAAGGAGCACAACGCGTCATCGAAATCGAAGTGCGTCACGCCAAAACGGAAGCCGACGCCCGCCGCATCGCCCAGACTATCGCCACCTCCCCGCTCGTTAAGACCGCCTTTGCCGGAGGCGACCCCAATTGGGGCCGTATCTTTGCCGCGGCGGGACGCTCGGGCGTCAAGTTCGACCCTGGCCGCGTGGACATTCACATGGCCGGAATACCTGTGCTGCGCCGCGGCCTGCCGCTTGATTTCAATGAGCGCGCCGCCAGCAACCGGCTTCTGGAAAAGCAGGTTCAGATCATTGTCGATCTCCACGCCGGAGGCGAATCCACGCGCTTTTGGACTTGCGATTTCACCGCGGAGTACGTACGAATAAATGCTTCGTACCGCACTTAAAACCGGCGGAACGATATTTACGCAGATTCAAAATATCTGTCACAGCCCTTCGTGTGTCCCTGTGCCAATTTGGAGCCGGACCCCGACCCAGTACCTCCCGCCAGCCTCCCCGCCGCGATTTATTGTTGCAAAACCAGTCAATTTTCGAGACCATGCACGGGACCACACTGAAGGTTCCTCCCGCCCTCCTCGGCACGCCCTCTGGTCTGCCTCGGGGGCGGTTTCGATTCTTCGGTGCGCTCCGCAATCGTGGTTAGGTTCCGGGCAGAAGGAGTCCGCTGGTGAAGAAGCTTTACGTGGGTAATCTTCCGTTTAACGCTTCGGAAGAACAGTTGCAAGAATGGTTTGGACAAGTTGGTGTGAATCCCTCCGCAATCAGTCTGATTCGAGATCGCTTCACGGGACAGTCGCGTGGCTTCGCCTTCATCGAAATCGCCAACGATGAAGACGCCGATCGCGCTGTCACGAGTCTCAATGGTCAGAACTTCGGGGGCCGGAACCTGGTTGTGAACGAAGCGCGTCCGCAGACCGAACGCTCCGGTGGCGGTGGCGGGCGGGGCGGTTACGGTGGTGGCGGTGGAGGCGGCGGTCGGGGTGGTGATCGCGGCGGCCGCGGTGGTGGCGGCGGTGGCCGCGGCGGCGACCGTGGCGGTGATCGCGGAGACCGCGGTAATCGCTGGTAGATTCTCCTTCTCTCTTTTTCTGCGATAAGTGCTTCAGGCGCACATTTGCGCCTGAAGCGCACTTTCTTCTCGTCGCGTTTTCTCCGGTTTCATGCCGGGCTCGCGCTTGCACTCCTACCTGCTCCCCGGCCCTTTTTCACAGCGGTACTAATTTCTTCTTCCCATCCCCGTCTTTCCAATGTACTATCGCCGCGGTCAAACCAGTGGCCTCTGACTGCGAGGCCCTTCCCGTCCGGTTATGCGTTTCGGTGCAGCGCTCACCGCTCACATCCTGTGGCCGAAACTTCATGCGGGGTTACGTGTTTGATACACCAGGCGAAGTTTTTCTCTCGCTCCCGTTCGCTTAGAGTATATGAGAAGAACGACTTGCGCTCTGTCTTGCGTGCAAGCACTGAGTTTGAAACCGTTTGCTGGAGTAGCGAACCTTCCTGATTGAGTTCGCATCCAACGAGTGGTACTGGGTCTGAGCATCCGATGAATACGTGGCACAAACGCGATTGGAAGCAGTTCTACGAGCTTGCGCGCCGTCCCTGGCAGCGTCATCGCCCGCCACGCCCCGTCTATCCCACGGGTCTCAACCGCGTGCAACCTGCTGCTGGGTTCAGCCTTTCCGAACTAGATGATGCCGGTGTGGATCTCGAACTCGCCGAACGCCTCGGCCTTCCCGTGGATGCCGGCCGCATCGGCGCCTACGGTCCCAACGTGACCGTTCTCCGCGATTTCGTCCGCTCCTCTCGCCAGCCTGTTTGATCTTCTAGATTCCTCGCTTCGTTTGTCGAACTTTGATTTCCTGCGTAAAATAGGAGTGTCAAGGAATGCAGGAAATCATGGCCTCTCCCTTTAACATCATCGCCAACGGCAACCCGGCGCCCGCACTGACGCCTGACGTCCATCCGCGGCCAGACTGGCTGCGCGTCAAGTTCTTCGGCGGCGATCGCTACCACAACCTCAAACGCATCATGCGTACGCTGGACCTTCACACGGTTTGTGAATCCGCGCGCTGCCCCAACATGGGCGAATGCTGGGAACACGGCACCGCTACCTTCATGATTCTCGGCGATATCTGCACACGCGCATGTGGTTTCTGCGCGGTGCCTTCCGGCAAACCCGCTGGCCCTCCTGACGAAGAAGAGCCTTTGCGTGTCGCCGAAGCCGCCGCGCGTATGAGCCTTCGCTATGCCGTCGTTACCAGCGTCAATCGCGATGATCAACCCGATGGCGGCGCCCGCATCTTCGCGCGCACGATTCAGGAAATTCGCAAGCGCGTCCCCGGCTGCAAAGTCGAAGTCCTCATCCCTGATTTTCGCGGTGATTGGGGCGCCCTCGACATTGTCCTCGCCGTCAAACCAGACATCCTCAACCACAACACGGAAACCGTGCCTCGCCTTTATCGCCAGGTGCGCAAGGGCGCTCTGTATGAACGTTCCTTGGAATTGTTGCGCCGCTCGAAAAAAACACACCCGGATGTGCCCACGAAAACCGGCATGATGCTGGGATTGGGCGAGCAGCGGGAAGAAGTCCTGGAGACCATGCGGGAACTCGCTTCCCAGGGAACAGACATCCTCACCCTGGGCCAATACCTGCAGCCCACGCGCGAGCATCTCCCGGTGATCCGTTTCGTCCATCCCGATGAATTCGCAGAGTACAAGATTCTCGGCGAACAGATGGGCTTCAAGCACGTGGAAGCTGGGCCTCTGGTGCGCTCTTCCTACCACGCCTTCGACCAAGCCGAATCCGCAATCCGCTGACGAGTCCGGGCGTTCTCAGTCCAGCAACGCTCCGCAATAGTTTAGACACACCCCTGCGCCATTTCTGGCGCATCGTTCGGGGTTATTTCAGGCGGGGTTCTCCTACTTTACTTCGCGGCTGCCGCAGCCTTCTTGCCGGCTTTTGCTACGGTTGAGGCCTTGCGACGCCGTTTCGTCTTGGGCGGGGTGGCGGGCGGTTCGCCGATGATTTCAGCCGTGAACATGCTGGTCACAAAAAGCTTTTGCCCATGATCATCAAAATCGATGGCTGTGCGTTCCGGATCGGAGGCCGTGACAATACCAAGGCCATAAATCCCGTGCTTGATGGTTTGCCCTTCCTGCATTACTTGCACAACTTCCTCCTTGGCTTCACGTCAGCGGATTCTTATCTTTCTTCCACTCCCTTTTGGGTGAGGTCCCCGACCCCTCGAAGACCTCCCCAAATCTAAAGGCTAGAGGCTTGTGACGTTCTCAGCCTGAAGGCCCTTTGGGCCCTTCTTTACTTCAAATTCCACCGCCTGGCCTTCATTCAGGGACTTATAACCGTCCATCTGAATGGCGGAGAAGTGTACGAATACATCTTCCCCGGTCTGGCGTTGGATGAACCCATAGCCCTTCGAAGCATTGAACCACTTCACTGTTCCTTGTTCCTTCACTGCTGAACCTCGATGTTGAAATTGCTTTGCCTCTCTTGGTCCCGGTCGTTGGTTTCCCAGCCTCCGCGACTGCCTCCAGCCCGAAAAAAAGGGCTGCGAGTTTGTTCTCGCAGCCCCCTGAACGAGTCAAAAGGTAATACAAGAGCAACAAACGCTATATCTAACACTATCACAGGAAAGGGCTTATTGTCCACAGTACTCTGTGGTCCTTCTTTCTCCTTCCAAAAATGGTAAATTATTTAAAATCAGATATTTAACGATTTCGGGTCCATTTCGACACGCTCGCCTTACTCTTCCAACGATTCCGGCTGCAGGCTCAGATTTTCCCCACCGGAACCCTTCTTTTCCCAATACTTCTTTACCCAGGCCTCCCAACTCTTGCCAGCGGCGGTATCCCGCCCCGAAAAGGCCAGTGCGGCAATTTCCGCATAACCGATTTTCACTCGTTGATCGGAATCTTTTGGCAACAATCGCACAAATGAACTCGCCAGGTTCTTCCCGCTCACCCGATCAAAGATATAGCCCTCAAACTTTGCTCCGTCTTTTCGCGTGATGCTCACATCCCCGCGATAATCGAACGCCTTTTCCAGAGCCTCACGCAATTCTTCCTCCGAGGCCAAACTTGGGATCCAGCCCTGCAGTGTCTCCCGCTCAATTCCGGGCGCTACCTCGAGTTCGTCGGGATGGAGCGTATGCTCCGGACGATCGGCATGCCGCGGCCCAGTCACGCCCGAGTCTCCTCAAACTTTGTAGGTTTGCCGTCAATCTGCACCAGTGGATTGTAGGAATGCACCGGCTTCACTTCTTCGTTCAGCAAGTCCAACGCGCTGGCATCTTCATACCGGGATGACAACGTTGCTCGCACCGTCGCCAGGAACCCTTTCAGCGAACTGAACGTGTAGTCCACCGCCGAAGCTTCGTACCCGCTGTGCACCATGCAATTCGCGCACTCCGGATTACCGGATTCCGTGCCGTAGTTGGCCCATTCCGTCTCCGCCATCAATTCCGCAAACGTCTCGGCATATCCGTCTTGCAGCAAGTAACACGGCTTCTGCCAGCCAAAGATCGAATACGTCGGCATGCCCCAGGGCGTGCACTTGAATTCCTGCTTGCCCATCAGAAATTCCAGAAACAGCGGCGATTGGTTAAATTGCCAGCTCTTCTTGCGGTTGGCCAGCATAGCTCGGAATACCCGCCGCGTCCGCGCCCTGCCCAGAAAATGCTTCTGATCTGGGGCCTTGTCGTAGGAATAGCCGGGCGAAAGCATCATGCCTTCCACGCCAAGTTCCATCGTCTCGTCAAAAAACGCGCGCACGCTCTTGGGGTCCGCACCATCAAACAGGGTCGTGTTCGTAGTCACGCGGAATCCCCGCGCCAGGGCTGCCTTGATGCCCTCGACGGCCAATTCATATCCGCCTTCGCGGCACACTGAAAAGTCGTGGTGTTCTTTTTGACCGTCCAGATGCACCGAAAATGTCAGGTACTTGCTGGGCTGGAATAGATGCAGTTTTTCCTTCAGCAGCAACGCGTTCGTGCACAGGTAGATGTATTTCTTCCGCGCCACCAGGCCTTCCACGATCTTTTCGATCTGCGAATGCATCAGCGGTTCGCCGCCGGGGATGGACACCATCGGCGCGCCGCACTCATCCACGGCCCTAAAGCACTCTTCCGGCGAAAGTTCGCGCTTCAGCACGTGCGCCGGATATTGGATTTTCCCGCAACCCGCGCATGCCAGGTTGCAGCGATACAGCGGCTCCAGCATCAACACCAGCGGATACTGTTTCCGCCCGCTCAATTTCTGCTTGAGGACGTAACTTGCCACCGTCCATGCTTGGGATATAGGTACAGGCATTCGCTCCCCAGTTATCTCACTCCACTATTCAAGTCCTGCCAGACGTCTTGCCGAAGGAAATGGTTTCTTGCGCCACTAAGGCAAACTTCGCCACGCTTGCGTGTTTCCCCAGCCCCGAATCCTCTATTTTACCCGAGAAGCGCCCTTCCAGGACACCATTTGATTCTACGGGCCTTCTCCCTAGTCCCCTATTTTGATGCAGCGAAAGGTGCTTAGGTGGCACCCGACGTGCTCCCTCTCTAGCTGAATGGCACACCACTCACACGGTTATATCCGGCGTATGATGAACCCACGACACTCGGAGTCCCGCTGACCTATGTCCCGCTGCAATCTCCTCACGCTTTTCGATTCGTTCTTGCGGCAGGGCGAAGATACGGCTGTCGTCGAAACCCTCGGCTACCGTCGGAGAAAGACGACATATGCAGAACTCTCCGCGGCTGCCCTCTTCTGGAGTCACGCCCTCTCCGGGCATGGAATCGGCCCCGGCGACCGCGTACTCCTTTGGGGTCCCAACTCCAGCGACTGGGTTGTCTGTTTCTGGGCCATTCAACTTCGCGGAGCCGTGGCTGTTCCCATGGATTCTGGCGCCAGCCTCGATTTCGTGCAGCGCGTCGTTCAGGATGCCCAGGTCAAACTCATCCTACGCGATCAGCAGCAACCGGAATTGCCCCAAGGAGTTCCTTCGCTTGTCATCAACCATTTTCATGATGTAATCGCGAGCCCTCCTCCTGTTTCCGACGCCCAAGTTGATCCCGGCGATCAAGCCGCGCGTTCCGACCTCGCCGAAATACTCTTCACTTCTGGCACAACCAGCGAACCCCGCGGCGTCGTCCTGACGCACGGCAATTTCCTCGCGAATCTGGAGCCCTTGGAAAAGGGTATCGCCGAATATCGCAAGTACGAGCGCTGGTTTCATCCCCTGCGCTTCGTCTCCGTCGTTCCACTGAGCCACGTCTTCGGCCAGTTCATGACTCTCTTTGTGCCGCCGCTCCTCGGCGCAACGGTCGTCTTTGAAAACTCCCAGCAACCAGCAGAGATTCTCCGCACGCTCAAACGCGAACGCGCCACCGCCCTCATCGCCGTCCCGCGCATGCTCGATGCCTTGCGCACGGAAATTGAGCGAGAGATCGACGCTCACGGCTGGCGCGCCTGGTTTTCCTCCGCTTACAGCGCTGCCTCCAGCGAACCTTTCCTCCGCCGCGTCTGGCGCTTTCGCCGTCTTCACCGCCGCCTAGGCTGGAAATTCTGGGCCTTCATCTCCGGTGGCGCGGCCCTTTCTCCTGAAACCGAAGATTTCTTCAAGCGCATCGGCTACGCCGTGGTCCAGGGTTACGGCATGACCGAGACCGCCTCACTCATCAGCCTCAATCATCCCTTCCGCGCCACGCAGGGTTCCGTTGGCAAAATTCTTCCCGGCCACGAATTCCGAATTGCGGAAGATGGCGAAATTCTCGTCCGCGGCGAAAACGTCTCCTCGGGTTACTGGGAGAAGGGCGCGCTGCAACAGGGAACCGGCGAAAATGGCGGCTGGTTGCGCACCGGCGATCTTGGTGAACTCGACGCCCAGGGCAACCTCCGCTTTCGCGGCCGCAAGAAAAACGTCATCGTCACACCCGCCGGCCTGAAAATCTATCCCGAAGATCTCGAAGCCGCTCTCCACCGCCAACCCGCCATCCGCGACGCCGTCGTCATCCCTCTACAAATCGGCTCGAACGCCGCAGCCTGCGCCATCCTGCTAATGAAAGTGCCCGTCATCCCGAGCGGAGCGCCAGCGCCTTCTGCTGGCGCGGAGTCGAGGGACCCTGGCAACACTGAATCCTCGTCTGCCACAAATGATGCCCCGCTGACGGATCCCCTCACCTCGGTCGCCCAAGCCGCCATTGACGCCGCCAACTCCAGTTTGTCCGATTACCAGCGCATCCGCCGCTGGCTCCTCTGGCCCGATCTGGATTTCCCTCGCACGCCCACCGGCAAGCCGCGTCTCGCTCTTCTCGCAGCCCGCGCCGTCGAACTCCTTGGCAGCACCGCAAAGAATGTCATCCCGAGCGAAGCGAGGGGCCTGCTTTCTTCCTCCTCGTCCGCAGCTCCCTCCGAATCCTTTGCCTCCTTTACTTCCTCCACCTCCTTTCCCTCCGCGCTCAAGGACTTGTCCTCTCTCGACCGCGTCGAACTCCTCTCCTCCCTCGAGCACCGCTACAACCTCGAACTCAACGAAACGCAATTTGCCAACGCAACATCTCTTGCCGACATTCAGAAACTCCTCGCGCAACCCTCTGCCCGCCGCTCCGACTACGTCTATCCCCGCTGGACGCAACGCTTCCCCGCGCAGCTCTTCCGCCTTCTCATCTATTACGCGCTCACCTGGCCCGCCACTCTCTTCTTGGGTCATCCGCACATTCGCGGCCGCGAACATCTCGCGAATCTCAAAGGCCCGGTTCTATTCGTCGCCAATCACACCACACGCCGCGCCGATATTGGCCTTATCCTTTATTCGCTTCCCGCGCGGTTCCGCCATCGCCTCGCCACCGCCATGGGCGGGGAGACGTTGCGCGAGTTTCGCCATCCGCCCCGCGAATGGTTCTTCGCCAAACGCTGGCTCTGGCAGCTCAACTATTTCCTCGTCGTCTCTCTGTTCAACGTTTTCCCGCTTCCCCAGCTTTCCGGTTTTCGCGAAAGTTTCCGTTTCGCCGGCGAATCCGCCGACCGTGGCTACAGCCTGCTCGTATTTCCCGAAGGCGTCATCAACGACCGCGACATTCCCGATATGGTCCCTTTCCAATCCGGCATCGGTCTCCTCGCACAGAATCTCCGACTCCCCATCATCCCCATGCGCCTCGATGGCGTCTGGCAAATGAAACAACAGCATCGCCGCCTGGCCCATCTCGGTGAACTCACGGTCCACATCGGCGCCCCCGTCAACTTCCCGCCCAACACCCCTCCCGCGGAAATCGCCTCACGGCTCCAATTCCTTGTTCATTCTCTCTAGAAGGAGAAACACCCCTCCCCTGCTGTTCCTCTCGGGAATCCACCCCGCAAACACACAGGCTATGCGTTACTTTTTGACCATGCGAATACTCAGGCAAGTGGAATTGCTCAGGGGCCCCAGCGGTTCTCAAGCTACCTTATAGTCTGTCCCAGCATCCGAATGATTGCGTTATAGCTTTTCTCTTATGGTCTCCACGGTCGATGGCATGAGGACAGCCTCAGTAGCAATCGTTCTCTCAGTATTTTGCTTCGTCAGTTCAGGGTGCCGTGAGCATCACCGCCGGCCTGGAAGTGTCCCTTCATCGGCAGTCTGGGTCGACGGTGTCTTTATCGATTGCAGCGTTGACAATGCCGTCAACAAAAACCGTTGTACGGTCTACCGAGATGGCAGCGGGGAGATAATCGCTGACGGCCTCTTCGTGGCGGGTTATCCCCCACGTGCAGCCAATAAAACCGAACTTCGGTACGCAGCTTACCGGACTGTTTACACGGAAAGGTCTATTGTCCTAGTTGACGCGCAATTGCTCGCTCTAGAGGAAGCGTCAGAGCGTGATCCTACGAATCGGCTCATCGACGACAAGCTGAAGTCGCTGTCCTTCACCAGCCACGGACCGGCAACTGATTGCGGAAGAACTACCTTGAACAGACCGGAAGACGAGGTTTCGAACTGTGCTAGAACTGCATTCGAGAATGGAAAGCCCTTCCGCGTTCGCTATTCGCGGCCTGGTCAAGTTTCCTATTATTCTTACGGATTAGCCGGGGATGGAGAAAGGAACGTATTTGAAGTCGCTTATGACATCAGAGGGTTACTCAGCTTGGGTCTCGGCAAAAACGCCCAAGTATTTGAGGATAATCATATTAGAGTTACGACGTGCCCCAAGCCCGTGGTCCTCGGGAAAACAGAAGAAGGAATCCCGGCATGCATCCTGCCAATTGACGAGAAGGAATCTGCGGTGGCCGCGCAACAAAAACCGATTGAGACCACGGTGTGTGCCATTACCGAGAATCCTTCCGCATTCAACAATAAAATGGTTCGGATTCATGGCGATGTCTCGGGTAACCTTGAATATTCAGAATTGAGTGAAGATAGGTGTTCCAGTTCGATTTGGTTTGCCTACGGGAATGGGGACGGACCTCCCGGCGTGGTTGCGTACGTCACCGGAGGAGCGGAACCGGGAGCGCAGGATTCCGAGGGTAAAAGGATATTACCTATCCCCGTGAAGCTAGTGCAAGATTCGAACTTCAAACGGTTCCAGAGCCTGATGAAAGCTCGAGTCAGAGCAGACGAACGCTCTGAGAAAACGAACCGAAATGGATGTGCTTTCCATCGCGTATCAGCAACGCTCGTTGGAAGAATCGATGCCGTCTCACCTGAGGTTCACGCCTTCCACTTGAAACGGACACCATTGGACAGAGCTGATTATTTGGGTTTTGGTCAGATGGGTCTGTTCGATGCCCAATTCATTCTCCAATCTGTCGAAAACGATGTTGTGTTAAGAACTTCACCGCCAATTCCTCTTGCACAATAGATTCGGCCGGCCGGTTCTCGATAAACGCACAAACCGAACAACTGCAAGGCCAGTAAGAAGGAGTGAACCCCGCATTCGGTCCTATCCTCGTCTTATGGCAAAATAGAAGCTCCAAACAACTAGCCGTGACTAACCCTGTGACTCTCGCTCCCACAAAGTCCACCAAATCCGCAAAGAAATCTTCGCTGCCCAACGGCGTCGGCCACACCGAGCGCGAACGCATCTTCTATCTTTTCCGCCGCTGGGGATTCTATGAAGCCAACCTTGATCCTCTGGGTTTCTTCCTTCCTTTGAAGTGCCCCGATCTCGACGGCCTCTCCGGCGAATTCGCCGAAGAAGCCCGCCGCTACTATTGCGGCAACATCGGCGTGGAATTCCTGCACATCCCGGAGCTGGAGCGGCGCCGCTGGATTGCCGAACGCATGGAAGGCCCGGAGTTTGAGGTCAACCAAGCCAAAATTCTGGACCGTCTGGTTCGCGCCGACCTCTTCGAGCAAATGCTCCAGAGCCGTTACCTCGGCAGCAAGCGCTTTTCCCTGGAAGGCAACACCGCGCTTATCCCACTTCTTGATTCCATCCTCGATGCCGCCGGCGAACTTGGCGGTGTCGACTCCATCATGGCCATGAGCCACCGTGGCCGCCTGAACGTCATGACCCACATCGCCTGCAAGCCCATGCACCAGGTCGTCGCGGGCTTTGAGGACGTGGATCCCCGCAGCGTGCTCGGTGCAGGAGACGTGAAATATCACGTTGGTGCAACGGGCGCGTACACCACAACCACCGGAAAATCGCTGAGTATTCACCTGGTCTCGAATCCCAGCCACCTCGAAGCCGTCGATCCCGTCGCGATGGGCCGCGCGCGCGCAAAATTGACGCGCCACGGCGTCAGCGGCCCGCAAATCGATCGCTCCCGTGAAACGCTGAACAAAGTCTGGGCCATCGTGATGCACGGAGATGCCGCGTTCGCCGGCCAGGGCATTTGGGCGGAAACCCTAAACCTCGCCGATCTCGAGGCCTATTCGGTCGGCGGCGGCATCCAAATCATCGTCAACAATTTGATCGGCTTCACCACGCGCCCCGTGCAAGAGCACTCCTCCCGCTACGCTTCCAGCATCGCGCGCCGCCAAAGCGTCCCCATCTTTCACGTCAACGCCGAGGATCCTGATGCCGTCGTGCGCATTGGCCGCCTCGCCGCGGAATACCGCGCCGAATTCAGTTCCGACGTGGTAATTGATCTCATCGGCTACCGCCGCCACGGCCACAGTGAAGTGGACGATCCCACCATCACGCAGCCGCTACTCTACGCGCGCATTAAAGACCATCCGCCGCTTTGGAAAATCTACGCGCAGCAAATCGGCATCGACGCCGCTCCCATCGCCGAATCCGTCAAAAAAGAATTTGCGGAAGAGCAGCGCAAAGCGGGCAAGCTCACGAAGATTCCACGCCTCCGCCAGCTTCCCGATTATTGGTCACCCTACAACTACGGCAAATACAATCCCGCTTTTGAAGTGGACACCGGCCTATCCGCCGAGCGCATCGCGGAAATCACCGATGGCCTTGTGTGTGCTCCCAAGGGCTTTCACGTTCACCCGAAAATCGTCAAGCTCCTTGATCAGCGCTTGGAAATGGGCCACGGCAAACGTCCTTTCGATTACGGCTTCGCGGAACTTCTTGCCTACGGCTCGCTCGTCCTCGAGGGCAATCCCGTCCGCCTCACCGGCCAGGATTCGCAGCGCGGCACCTTTAACCAGCGCCACGCCGTTCTGGTTGATACGCAAAACGAGCAGGAGTATCTTCCGCTCGCGCACCTTTCCCCGACGCAAGCGTTCTGCGAGATTCACAATTCCTCGCTCTCCGAAGCCGGCTGCCTCGGCTTCGAGTACGGCTTTTCCCGCGATTACCCCGAAGGGCTCGTACTTTGGGAAGCGCAATTCGGTGATTTCGTGAACGGCGCCCAGGTCATCATCGACCAGTTCATCAGTGCCAGCGAGGACAAATGGGGTCTCCCCACCGGCCTCGTGCTTCTCCTCCCCCACGGATACGAAGGCCAGGGCCCGGAACATTCCAGCGCGCGCATCGAACGTTTCATGCAACTCGCCGCCGAAGGCAACATGAACATCTGCCAGCCTTCCACCGCCGCGCAGTATTTTCATCTG
>Ga0209517_10004051_pt1 | contig 19489 bp, 13 predicted proteins | sample PeaSoiMetSII2010_FD_187695 | JGI IMG/M metagenome (GOLD analysis project Ga0209517, IMG submission 187695) | Peat soil microbial communities from Weissenstadt, Germany - SII-2010 (SPAdes) (version 2) | ecosystem: Environmental > Terrestrial > Soil > Wetlands > Peat | place: Germany...
ACCTAGCCAGGGTAGTGTTCCGGCTGATCTAACCCTAGCGAGCGATTTAGCCTTTGTTTTCAATGCAAGTCGGGTTCGACCTGAGTGTTGCGTCGACCCATTGAGACCACCGCGTTTACCAGTCATACGACCCAGCGCCTGAACTTTGGAAGAAACAGACTCGGAAGGGAACTGTATCCAAACAAGAATGCGCCGGAGAGACCCGCTCCCCGGCGCGCCCGTGTTTCGCGATTAATTACTGGTCCGTTTCAACCTTCTTCAACGGTGGTTTCGGCACCTGCCAGATAATCTGGGAGTCGCCGGCATTGTGCGGGTAGAACTGCGCCGACTTCTGCCCCGAGGACAGAAGCACGATGTCCACGCGGCGGTTGTATGCCAGCCAATTGCCCTCGACGTTCTTGAGACGCGCCTTGGGCGGCTGGTTCGGGTTCGTGGCCTCAAGTTCCTTCACGGTTTTCTTGTCCAATGGACGCTCTTTCCCGTAAGCAGTGGTCTGGACTTTGCCAGCCGGGATGCCTTGCCCGACGAGATACTGCTTGAGGCGCTCGACGCGACGTTCGCTCAAATCCTGGTTAAAGGGATCCGAGCCGCGCGTATCCGCGTGAGCTTCCACCGACAACTTTGCGTCTGGATCGTACTCGAGATACTTCTTGAACCCAGCGGCGACCGTGGCGAGCTCCAACTGCTGGCTCTTGACCAACCCGACCTGTGGGTCTCCCGTGTCGGGATAGGCTGTGGGATAAAAGACGCTCTTCAGCACGACTTCCGGAATCGGTTCGATCGAGCCGGTAATGTGAACCGCCGCTGTTTGCGTAGCCGAGCCGCCGCAGACGTTCGTTGCGTTCAGCGTGTACGTTGTGGATTCGTCCACCGGGCCAAGGTCAGTCTTCTTTGGCTGGCCTTTAACCGTCTGGCTGCCACTGGGATCGACCTTGCCTGTGGGGTCGAGGCTGATCGAATCCGCATTCGAAGTGGACCAAGTCAGCGTCGAAGATTCCTGTGAAATGACCTTGTCGCCGATCTTCCGGAAATGGAGTTCAGCCGGATTAGTGGAGAGGGTCGCGTCCACCTTGGTATTGACGTTCACCGTCCCGCTTCCCTTGACCATTCCGCCCGGACCCGCCGCATTGAATTCATACGTCGTGGTTGCGTGTGGTGTTACGGACTGGTTGCCGCTTGTTGGCACGGTGCCAATGCCGCTGATGGTCGCTTCCACGGTTTCGGACGTCTGCCAGGTAAGAGTCGAGGATTGGCTGCAGTTGATGCTGGTGGGTGCAAGGCTGAAATTGCCGGTCACACCCGCGACAGCGATCTTGTTGCTTATCCACCCGCCCTTATAGCGCGGCTCGCTCGTCAACTTCGCGAGGTCCTTCTTGTCCTTGGTGGTCTGCGCGCCGCTCTTGGCCAGGTCGATGGAGACCTTTTGGTTGGCAGCGACAGTGACATCGCCCGTCCAGACGTCGCTCCCATTCTTGGTCACGTCCACGTGATAGGTTCCTGGCGGGACGAGCAGGTTTCTGTGCCACCACCAGTCGTGGTTCGTCGCACCTACATGCCCGACAAAATAGGAGGGAGTTTTGCCGTTCAACAAGACCGCTGCGTGGCTGTCTCCTCCCTTGAACTCGATCTGGCCGTAGGGACCACTTACGGCACCGCCACTGGCCTCGAGCGTTACACTCAGATCTGCTGTTTTGCCCGATTCGATGTTGAAGTCTTGCGTCGAAGTTTTGTAACCGTAATTCAAGACCACGACAACGTGCTTCCCCGGGGTGAGGGAGATTGTTTCGCTGCCCTCGCGGATGGCTTTACCGTCCACGAACAAATAGGCCTTCTTTGGGACCACCTTGATTTTCAACTTTCCGTCTTGCGCAAAGCCTGCGGTGGCGCAAAGCGTCATAGCCACCACGAGGGTCAATAAGTATCCAAGTCGTCGCATCTCCGTCTCTCCTAAGCTAAAATTAGCTCTTTGGACTTCTGGGCGCTATTATACAGCCGCCGTCCTTCAGTCCCTTCACTGTATTCCAACCTTAGACTCTGCCAAGGACTATTACTGTTCATTTTTGTACAGCCTAAGGAAGACCTTCCGGGCAGGCGGGAGTAGTTCCCTGCGAATTAACTTACCAGGCAGTATTCCGATTTTCCTGCAAGCGTTTATCAAGAGTCGGCTTGTTCAAGTGGCGCCAAGCGGGCTGGATGTGGCGACGGGTTCGTTGTGTGGAGGGCAGGAGAAGAGTATCATCCGCGAGTTAGAGGTCCAGAGCGTAAATTTCGGTTACCACCTCGACCGTGCGGCTCAACCGGGGAGCCCGGCCATTCACAGAAGTTCCGGAAATCATACAGGAGTAAGAGAAATGAAGATCACACGACTCTCGCGTTTCGCCCTGGTGCTGTTCGCCGGATTGCTCCTGGTTGCCGGCGCGGACCAGACAATAGCTCAGCAAGCGAAGAAGGCTCCCGATCTTGCCCAGAACAAACCGGAGGCGCTGGGTTTCTCCTCTGAGCGTCTCGAACGGCTCCATTCCGCGATGCAGCAGGAAGTAGACCAGAAGCAGCTTGCCGGTATTGTGACGATTCTGGCACGGCACGGCAAAGTGGTCGAGGAACGGACCTATGGCAAGAAGGACATCGCGAGCGGCGCGCCGATGACCAAGGACACCATCTTTCGCATCTACTCCATGAGCAAGCCCGTTACCGGCGTGGCCATGATGATCCTTTACGAAGAGGGCAAATGGCATCCTTCGGATCCGATCTCGAAGTACATCCCCGAGTTTGCCAAGCTTAAAGTTTTCAAGGGCGTGGATCAGAGCGGCAACCCAATCCTGGAAGACCCTGTGCATCCCCCAACGATGCGTGAGTTGATGACCCACACCGCGGGCTTCACCTACGGATTTTTCGGCAACAGTATGGTCGACAAGATGTACAAGGACCAGCAGGTGTTGGATTCCAAGTCCCTTCAGCAGATGATCGACAAGCTTGCGAAGATCCCTTTGCTCTACCAGCCGGGCAGCCGGTGGGTCTATAGCGTGTCCATGGATATCCAAGGCTATATCGTGGAGAAATTGTCGGGCCAGTCGCTGCCTGATTTTGAGCAGCAGCACATTCTCGGGCCGCTCGGTATGAAGGACACAGGCTTCTTCGTTCCCAAAGAAAAGCGCAGCCGCTTTGCCACGCTCTATCATGGAGACGAAAAAGGCGAGCTAGCCGCACCAGCGGCGGGCGGGGAGCCGAGTGACTATGCAACGCAACCAACGATGCCTTCGGGCGGCGGCGGTATGGTCTCTACCGCGGAGGACTATCTGCGTTTCGCTCAAATGCTCTTGAATGACGGCGAACTGGATGGTCTGCGCATCCTGGCGCCGGCTACGGTACACCTCATGACCTCAAACCATCTCGTTCCGAACCTCATGGTCAGCGAGGATCCCTTGAATCCCCGGCCCGGACTGGGGTGGGGCTATGATTGCGCGGTGTTCACGGACCCGCCGCAAGCCGACGCGGTGGTTGGCAAGGGCACTTTCTTCTGGCTGGGCGCGGCGGACACGTGGTTCTGGGCTGATCCCACGAACGATGTAATTTTTGTTGGCATGACCCAGCGCATGATCGGCCCAGGGTGGCCCGATGTGGAGGCGCTAAGCCAACCCACCGTCTATCAGGCGTTCCTGCAGCCGAAGATGTGAGAGAGATACAGCACCGACGTGAATCGAGACCTGGCCCACAGAAGAAACCGTGCAGAAACCGAAAAGGAAATACTGCCGTATGATCTGGGTCCTTATCCATGCCATCCCGAAAGGAAGAAGAGAACAATGAAGCTACGCGCCTATCTCAACTATGGCGGCAACTGCGAGCAGGCTTTCCGTTTCTACGAAAAGCATCTCGGCGGAAAGATCACGATGATGATGACCCAAGGCGAAATGCCGGCTGCCAACAACGTGCCGCCGAATTGGCAGAAGGCCATCCTTTATGCCTGCATCACCATCGGAGACACGGAGCTCATGGGGAACGATGTTCCGCCGGAACGCTTCCAGCCGATGCGCAGCGCCTATCTTTCGCTGGGCCTCGACAGCATACAAGAGGCGGAGCGGATTCATGCTCTGCTCTCCGACGGCGGCGAGATCTTCATGCCCATGCAGGAGACGTTTTTCGCTTTCCGCTTTAGCATGCTTCGTGACAAGTTCGGCACTTCCTGGATGATCATCCACGAGCGTCCGATGCAGCACCCCGCTTGAAGCCCAGCAGGTATGGGCCAATAGTCGCTAATTTTCACAGTTTAGGTGGACTCATGCGGTTGGGATGTGAGTCCATTTGCCCTAACTTGCCAAATGCTGGTGAAAGAAGCTGATGATCCTTCGCCGCGCATCTTCCGCCGACTGTTCGTGATAGCCAATGTGAATCACACGCAGCGCCCCAAACCACCACTTGTCAGGATTGTTCATAAAGGAGTGGCCCGCTTCGGGATACTCTTTCACGTCGTGCGCGATACCTCCCGCAGTGAGCGTCCGCTCAAGCTGTTGCGCCACGCCCTGGGTCCAGCGGTCCTTGGCCCCGTAGCTCGCCACCATCGGGCATGATTGCGCAAGGAATTTCTCGGCATCCGGCGGCAACTGCCCGCCATAATTTACGCTCGCGGCCCCGAATCCATGATCCGGCGCGAGCAACAGCGCGAACCCGCCTCCCATACAAAACCCGATGACGCCGATCTTGCCCGAGCATCCCTGTTGCGCAATCAGCCACGAGCGCACGGCCTCGACGTCGTCGTACGTCGGACCGCGCCGTGCCTTCAGGTCTCGCGCGATGGCGAACAGGCATTTCACCATTCCGTCGCGAAAGTACAGGTTCGGCGCCGCTGCCAGGAATCCCGCGCGCGCCAGCCACCGTGTTTGGTTGCGCAGATCTTCGGACATGCCGCCCACGTCGTGGAGCACCACCACGCCGGGCCAAGGTGCGCCCTGTTCAGGAGCCGAAACGTACACCGGCAGTTCGCCGGCACTTACGGGGATCCTGACCTCGCCCATGGCGCCCCTCCCTATCCCTAGGTTATCGGTTGAACCTACGGAACGACCTCCGGCGGACGCCGTTCAGGTCCAGCTATAGCCGTGTTTCGCCAGGGGCAGAGAACGAATGCGCTTGCCCGTGGCAGCAAAGATGGCGTTGCAAACCGCGGGAAGAACAGGCGGCAAAGCCGGCTCGCCCAATCCCGTGGGAGGATTATCGGTGCGCAGGAAGTGCACCTCGATCGCGGCAGGCAATTCGTTTATGCGCATGGGCGTATATTCGTGGAAATTGCTTTGCACCGCCCGCCCGCGGTCGATGGTGATTTCGTAGCTCATGACCGAGCTCAATCCTTCCAGAACCGCGCCGCGCACCTGATTATCCGCGTTGCTGGGGTTGATAATCTGGCTGCCAATATCTCCAGCCACCCACACGTTGTTCACTTTCACGGCGTTTTGGGCATCAACGCTGAGCTCCACGACTTCCGCAAAATAGCCGCGATGCGAGAATTGGAACGCCACGCCCATCCCCGCGCCTTTCGGCAAGGTGCGCTTGCCCCAGCCGGATTTTTCCGCAGCCAGACGCACCACGCCTTGCATCCGTGCGGCGTCCATATTGCTTGAGAAAGGGTCTGGCTTTAAATCGGGTGTGGTCACGCGCGCCAGGCTCAGCAACTCCAATCGGAACTCCACGGGATCCTTGCCCGCGGCGTGCGCGAGTTCGTCCGTAAAAGACTGGAAGACCCACGAAAACGCGTTACTCCGGGGCGCGCGTAACGCAAACGTCGGCACGCCCAGGGGCATCAGGGACGCGCCAAAATGAAAATTCGGCAAAAAGGTGCCCGGGAATTCGTTGCCGGGAATGTTCGCTGCGGGAGCAAATTCCTCGCCCTGGCCGAAAGTAACGAAATGATTTCGCCACGCCACGACTTTCCCGGAAGCATCCAATCCGCCCTTCAGGAAATGAAATCCCGCCGGGCGATAGTGATCGTGGTGGAAATCGTCCTCGCGCGTCCACAACAGCTTTACGGGCACGCTGGCGCGCTTGGCGATGGCGGCTGCTTCCACCATGTAATCGTTCGTCAAGCGGCGCCCAAATCCACCGCCAGCCCGCATCATGTGCACGATGATGTCATCGTGCGGAATCCCCAGCACTTTGGCCACGAGCATGCGGCCCGATTCGGGCGTCTGACTGGGCGACCAGAACTCCAGTTTCCCGTCATGGAAGTGCGCCAGGCAGTTTTCGGGTTCCATCGGTGCATGGGCGAGGAACGGGTAATCATACGCAGCCTCGACGATCTTCGCGGCGGAGCGCAGTGCGGAATCCGCGTCGCCATCCTTGCGAATCGTGATGGCCGGTTCCTGCTTGGAAAGTTCCACGGCGCGCCGTGCGAATCCTTCGCTGCTTTGTTGCGCGGTTGCGCCCTCGTCCCACTTGATCTGCAGTTTTTGACGCGCGGAGTTGGCCTGCCACCAGGTGTCCGCGAGGATGGCCACGCCGCCGTGCAGCCCGAGGAGCTCCGTCGTGCCTTCCACCACGAACGCCTGCCGCACTCCGGGCAAAGACTTCACTTCCTCAACGTTTGCCGACACCACTTTTCCCGCGAACACGGGGCACTTTTCGTAGACGGCCCACAACATTCCGGGAACACGAAAATCTATGCTGTAAATCGGCTTGCCCGTCACGATGGAGGGAACATCCACGCCGGTTATCGGCTTGCCAATAATTTTGTAATTCTTTGGATCTTTCAGCGTGACGGAGTTCAAGTCGGGTGGCGTCAGGGTCGACGCTTTTTGCGCCAGCGCGCCGTAAGTCAGCGTGCGCTTTGAACTCGTATGAATCACGTGCCCGGAAGAAGTTTCGCATTCCGATGGCGGCACAGACCACGTCTGCGCGGCGGCCGCCACAAACATCTGTCGGCAGGCAGCCCCCACGCGCCGCAGCGGGTCCCAATTCGTGGGAGTGGATGTGCTTCCCCCAGCGACCTGCCGCCCATATTTCGTTTCGTCCAGATCCGCTTGCTCGATCCGGACGTCCTTCCAATCCACATCGAACTCCTCGGCAATGATCATGGGAAGATGCGTCTTGACGCCCTGGCCGACCTCAGGGTTCTTCGCGATGATGGTGACGATTCCAGTTGCCGCCACGCGAACAAATGCGGAGGAAACGAACGCCTGGGCAGGCGGCTGGGATCCCGCAGCCTGTCCCGCAAGGACATCCGGGAAAATGGGTACGTGGCAGGCGAGCAAAAAGCCGCCGCCGGTGACTCCGGAAACACGCAGGAAGGTACGCCGGTCAATAGCAGTCGCAAGCATAGAGCCTCCCGACAAAAGACGATGTTTCTTGCTCACCCGTGGTGACCGATTTCAGTTTGACGCCCATCAGGCCGAAAAGGTTTCAGCCGCAAAGACCGCCATCCTGGCTGATCCATTTCCCAACGCCCGCTGCCTTGCCAGCCCGACGGGTACGTCCGGGAGATTATGGGGCAGAGGCCCGATTTGCGCTATTTGAAAATGCGGGAATCGGGCAAGGGCTTGCGATGCATCTGAAAATCATTTCGCAACGTCGCTAGAAGACGAAGTGATTGTAGAGTCGCCGCCGCTTTTTAAGTCAAAAAGAAGATCCCGGACTTTTGCGCTTGCACGGGACTCCACGCCGTCGTATGAGTGTGTGAGCTACAATAACGCAGCGCAATCCGAACGAAGCACTCTTGGAGAGCACTTTATGAGAGCGATCGTACGCACACAATACGGACCACCAGACGTGCTGCAGTTGAGGGAGGTAGAAAAACCTACCCCCAAGGACAATGAGGTCTTGATAAAGCTTTACGCGGCATCGGTAAATCCACTGGACTTGTTCCAGCTAAGAGGTACGCCGTTGATCCGCCTGATTCCGGGGCTGCGCACACCAAAACAGCAGATTCTCGGCTGCGATATCGCGGGGCGAGTGGAAGCGGTCGGCGGAAACGCAAAGCAGTTTCAGCCAGGTGACGAGGTGTTCGGGGTAACAGGTTTTACAGGGGGAGGGTACGCCGAGTATGTCTGTACGACCGAAGATAAGTTGGCGCTGAAGCCAGCCAACCTATCGTTTGAGCACGCAGCAGCGGTACCCATCGCGGCAATCACTGCCCTGCAGGGTCTTCGTGATAAGGGGCGCATTCAGCCAGGTCAAAAGGTTCTGGTTGATGGCGCCTCCGGTGGTGTGGGTACATTTGCGGTTCAGATTGCCAAATCGTTCGGGGCGGAAGTCACGGCCGTGTGCAGCACCAGCAAAGTGGACACGGCGCGATCGCTTGGCGCGGACCATGTCATTGACTACACGCGCGAAGACTTCACGAAAAGCGGACAGCATTACGATCTGATTCTGGGTGCGAACGTCCATCATTCGATTTTCGATTACTGGCGTGCGCTGACTCACAACGGAATTTATGTCATAGCCGGAGGTGGTATGGCGCGAATTTTCCAGGCAATGTTACTGGGACCATTGCTATCGCGCATTGGTAGCAAGAAGTCGCGTTTCTTTATCGCGAATATGAACCAGAAGGATTTGGTTTTTTTGAAAGACCTTCTTGAAGCCGGCAAAATTGTAGCCGTCATCGATAGACGTTACCCGTTAAGCGACGCGGCTAATGCTCTGCGTTATCTTGAAGAACGACATGCACGGGGAAAAGTCGTATTGACCGTTGAACATAGTAACGGCACTTAACAATCGCTGAGCCAGGCCGAAAGGCACGGCGAAACCCAGGATTTCCCCGATAAAATCAGCGCATCGTCGCGTCTGTTCAGGCGAAAAAGGCAGCGCCGCGCGTCAGCGCCTTGAGCTCGCCAATCTTCCGCGCGACTTGCACGGAGTTTCGGCAGGCCACGCTGCACTCATCGCATAGTCTGCAAGCTTCCAATCCCTTGCCTGCAGGAATCCCGGCAAGCATGGTCCGCGCCATGTCCGTATTGCCGTATTGCAGGGCGTACATGTGCGAACGCATCAATGCCGGGATCTCCACCTTCTTGGGGCAGTCTTCGCGGCACTCGCCGCACTGCTGGCAGAATTCCGCTTGTGCCGCAAAGCTCTTGTCGGCCAGGAAAGTCTTCTCCTCTTCGGTGTAAGCCAGATTGCCAGCGACGGAGAAGTCTTGTTCCAGATGCTCATAGGTACTGAAGCCGGGAATCGCCGTGGTCACAAAGTCATGATTGAGCACCCACTTCAGTAGCGCGGTCTGGCTCACCGGGGGGAGCGGCTTCGGCAAGTGAACATCCGGACGAACACTTCCGCCGGCCTGCGTTTTCATGGCGATGACGCCGATACCGCTATTTGCCGCGCGCTCGATCGTGCTCAGAATACCGCTGTCGTGGGCCATCGTGTAATTGAACGTGACCAGCACAACATCGAACATGTCCAGTCGAATGGCCTCACTGATAACGTCCACGGTCTTGTGCGTGGAAATTCCGATAAAACGCGTCTTGCCTTCTTTCTTCAATGCGCGCAAGGCCTCCAGCGGTCCTTCCGAGCGCGCGTCCTCTACGGAATCCACCGAGTGGTAAAACAGGATATCAACGTGATCCATCTGCAGCCGCTTCAGGCTTTTCTCCGTCTGCTCGATGAAGCGCGCCTTGCCGTCCGTGGTGTTGAGCTCGCGATCGTGATCCCGGACAGCTTCCTTGGTGGCAATGGTCACCTTTTCGCGTACGCCCATATCCTTGATCACTTGCCCGACCATTTCCTCATTGCGCCCCCGTTGATATCCGGCGGCGGTGTCATAGTGGCGTATGCCCAATTCGTAGGCGCGCCGCAGAAGTCCGGGGATGTCTGCGTTCATTACCCCCATGCTGACTACAGGAAGCGTCAAGCCCGTCTTGCCGAGTGTACGCTGCAAGATCGGGCCGGATTCAGCAGCCTTCATCGGCGGATTGGCGAAGAGCAGATCCGTCCGCCCCAGGATTCCCGCGGCGCCAGCCAAAGCCAGCGGCTTGACGATGAACTCCCTGCGATTCCATCCGTTCTGGTTTTTCATGGTGGGCTCCTCCAAATATCTCATTCAGTTTTGGCCGCTGCCGTAGCCGGAATAGGCGTCAGGCAGGAAAATCTGATTTTTGGGATTGCGCGTTTCGCCCACACTCGTGATGCGCACGCCGCGCTCGTCGTTGATGGGGCATTTGGTTTCGCAGATTCCACAGCCGATACAGAGGTCGGGATTCAGGCGCGGCTGCTTCACCGTCGTAAAACTCCCGTCCGGCGTCATCACCTGCACTTCCTGGAACCAGATCGCTTTCTTTGGCGTGGGGCAGTGCTCTTCGCACACAATGCAGGAACGCGCGGAAGCATAGGGCAGGCAGCGGTTGCGATCGAAGAACGCCGTCCCGATGTGCAGCTTCTGTTTGTCTTCCAGGATGAGCTTTTGAATCGCGTGCGTGGGGCACGCCTGCGAACACAAGGTGCATTCGTAATCGCAGTAGCCGATCTTCATTTTCAGCACGGGAGTCCACAAGCCAGCCATACCGCCTTCGCTCATGGCCGGATGGATGGCGTTCGTCGGGCAGACTTTCATGCACTCGCCGCAGCGAATGCACCTGGCCAGGAATTCGTCTTCGCCCACGGCGCCGGGAGGCCGGATCAACGCCGGATTGTATTCGCGCCCTTCGCCCATCGCGCTGGTGCGCACCAGTAGCACGGCCCCAATGCCCGCGGCTCCCGAGACCAAAAGCGATCTACGCTTCAAATCCAGTTGCATAGGGCGCGGCGACCTGAAGAAATTCCGCAGCCACTGGAATGGCGCCGTGAATCCCTTCGCGCCGGGGACGGCCACGCGAAACGTTACGGCATGGTCCGGGCAGGTGTCGTGGCAATTCCAGCAGTAGAAACACTCCGAAGGTTTCCAGCCTTCGGCCGTATCCGGATTCGCGCCGCCCTGGCAGTCCGTCACGCAAAGGCGGCAGTTGTTGCAGATCTCGTCGTTGCGTTGCAGCCGGACGATCGGATTTTTGGCCGCGACGCCGAGCAGCGCGCCCAGTGGACAGATGTAGCGGCACCAGAAACGCGCGCGATAAAGGTTGAGCAGAAGAATGGCAAAAAAGATCAGCGCGATGAGGAATGTTCCATAGAAGTGCGGCTGAGAAGTGGCCAGGACGTGCCGCCGCAGCACCTCGTAGATGGGCTCGGTCACCACTGTGAGCCGGGCTTTGCCTACGCCCGGATCGGCCTGATAGATCCAAGTGAAAAGCGCTTTTATTCCATCATTCGCCGTGGGATAGAGCACGATGGCTGTGCTCCGGTAAAAGAACGAAAACGGATCGAACCACCCCACCAGATTCAGCCCGAGCAGGGAACTCACCAGCAAGCCGCCCAGCAGATAGTATTTTGATTTTTGCCACTTTGTATAACCACCCACGGTCAGGCGCGCCTTGGCAGACGTTTTCCGCCAGGCGGTCATCATGTTGTGCAGCGTGCCGACGGGGCACACCCAGCCACAGAACCAACGGCCGAAGATGATCGTTGCTCCGAGCGTGATCAGTGCGAGCAGCATGGAAGCGGCGATCTGATGCGAGGCTATCCAGACAGAGAAAAACGCCAGCGGGTCAAGATCAAAAAACAAGGTGACGCGGCCGCCGAGCCGGTTGATGGGATGGTAGGCCGCCTGAATGAACAAATAGAGGAACAGCAGCATGAACGCCGTCTGGCTCGCCCGGCGGAGCCATACTGGCCACGAAGTGTCTTTTTTCGCCATGAAGTCTGAGCCGATATCGGAGTCAGCGATTACAATTCAGCTCGGTGCGGTTTCAGGGATTCGAAATCCATCGTTCCGAGTTTGCGATTGCTGGCCTCCACGATGTAGCCAATGTCCTGCGGCTTAAGTCCGAGCAGGGTCGCTCCGAACGAATCCACCGCCACCTGATCCACTCCCGCGACCACCGTGTCCCGGCGTTGCACGTCCGCCAGGTTGCCGCCGGTTGGCCCGTTGGCCGTCAGCACGCGCACGCCATCCAGCACAACGAGATTCGGGCGGAAAAACGCCGCCAGGTCCACCAGCGTATTGCCCAAGTCCTGATGAAACCGGTTGCGCTCGCCGCCCACCACGCCCATCAGGTTCTTAATCCCCAGCGTCGCTTTGCAAAGTCCGTGGTGCTTGGCAATAGGCACGTTGATGAATTTGTTCACGCCCAACGCATCGGCATACACATCCCAAGCCGGCAGAACCTTGCCGTTCAGCTTGGTGCTCTTGAATTTGCGATCGTCCATCACAAAACAGTCCGCGCCCGCCTTCTGCGCCGCTTCCTGAATTCCGCTGCGCGCGAAAGAAGTCACGGCGGGGTTGCACGAGTTGTCGCTTACGATGACGTGCTTGGCGCCGGCCTGGTAACACAGTGCGATTATGGTCGAGACCACGTCCGGATTCGTGGTGGCCGCCTGTTCCGGCTTGCGGTTCCAGCCGATGTTCGGTTTCACCCACACGATGTCTCCGCGGTTCACAAATCGCTGCATGCCGCCGAGCCCGGCAATCGCTTCGCGCGTCAAGCGCTGCGATTCTTCGGCAATGCCGTCCAGTTCCTTGGGAGACGTGCGATAGTGCGCGATGCTCAGCGCCGGGCCGGACGCCGCCGCGAGCGCATCCCACGCAAAAGGGCCGAGTTTCAGCGCCGCGCCTCCCAGCGCCAGCGTTTTCAGGAATGTTCTGCGGGGGCAATCTTTCATGGGCTCTCCTCAGTCCGGGATTCGACAAAAATCAATTCGCTTTCTCTCACTTCAATTCCTGTGCCGTCTTCTTCAGCAGCGTCGCCGCATCGCCAGCGGGATTCACAACCACAATCAAGTAACGGCCCTGGGCAAAGGCAATCACGTATCCCTCGAATGTGTTGCTGGCCCGAATTGCGCCATCGCCCAAATCGGGGGCGGGTTCACACTTGCCGCTCTGACGAAAATAGTTCACCAGCGATTCCAGCCTGCTCTTCGCCTCGGCCGGATCCTTGGCCACGGAAATCAGCAGCTTGCTCTCCAACTCGCCCTGTTTGTAGCTCACCACGTACGCAGGACTGAGAAATGCGTGGCCCAACGGGTCCTTCCGCGTGAACTGCTCGGAGTGTTGCACGCGGCGCTCTTGCGGAATGGTCTTCAACAGGGAAGGGAACGTTTGTGTCCCGCCAATCCTCTCCGAGAGGACGCGCGCCAATTTCTCCAGCAAATCGTCCGAACCGGGGCCAAATCCCGCCAGTTTGATGTAGTAGTGGTCCTGCAGAAAATTCAATATGCCTTCGTTGCGGTAAGCCTCTGTGCCGATGCCCAGAAAGTTGTAGCCCGGCGCGCGCTCCGCCGCATACATCCCGAAAGCGTCTTCGGAGTTGCCCATGTCAAAAATGTCCACGGTCAGTTCGGCTTGCCCGCTTTTGAGGTCCTGGTGCAGCAGAACCTGGAAGTCGTAGAGCAGATACACATCCGCCCCGCCGTCCATGTATTGATAAAGGTCATCGGGGCCGTAAAACGAGGGAGCGCCTGGCGCGATGGGATTCCCAGGAAGAGGGGCGCCGACAAAAGTCAGCAAATGTTTTTGGGCAGTATCGGATGCCTGCGTGCGGGGAGCGCCGCCGCCGGATGCCGAACTCCGTGGCGGAAAGAAACCTGCTGCCAGCAAGCCACAGATCAGCCAACTAGTCCTTCGGGCCCAAAACTTCATTACAACATTCCCTCACCCGGCATCGGCGGGAGCGAAGCACCGAGGATGGGAACAGCGGACTAAAGCGAGTTACTTTGTCCAACTACAGTATACAAGCTGCCGCGCATCCGGAGGATGTGCGGTTCGTCACACTTTTGCGCGACACACGCGGAATCCCGACCAGAATAGTCCTGATACACAAGCTCTTAATCGGCCCTTCTCGCAAGCTACAATTCTCTTGTTCTTCAAGCTGCGCAGTACTGTGTCATCTTGAGGGGCGCGCTGTTTGCGCCCCGAAAGACCTCAACTGATAGCTCGTGCACAATTCTGATTGAGGTCCTTCGGCGATCTTCAGCGGATAGCCGAAGGATAACCACGGCTTGCCGTGCTTGAGCTGCGAATGAAGCTTAGCCTGCGAGAAACCCGCGTTTTATCACTGAGTTGCCAGAGAGCCGCCAACCGCTCGGCGGGGAATCGTTCGCACGCTACGCAGCCAGTTGCGGATCAGCCCCAAGTTGAGTACGTTGAGTAAAGTCTGTAGGCTGATAACCTTGCTGCAACGGGGGCGAAAGGGGTCCGGTGACCTTCCCGGCCTTCAAAGCCGGCGATCCGGCCCTTCGCGGGCCGAATGGTGGATTCGACTTCCACACGCCTCCGCCAGATCAGAGCAGAAGAAAAGTCAAAATCCGCACCCTTGAAAACCACAAGGATGCGGCACCCAGGTCTACATTCTCTGTTTACAAACGGTAGTGCGTGAATGATGTACTGGAGTGGTGTCTCTTGAACCAAGAGGCGGGAACATTCCCTGCCCCACCAGCCATTCATGTCTCCCAACCATGTCTTCAGCCCTTTGCAACGGAAATTGGGGCGGTTACACCTTCCCGTGGATACCGCTTCAGCCCATACATGCCGGGCGCAGATTTGACAAGTCGCGCTGAGTCCTTCTTATCTGTTATGTGCCGGAAGAAGGTCGCTTCCACGGACTGCCGTTTGATCTCGGGATTGCCCTTCACTTTCCGAATGTGTTCAAGGATCGTGTTTATGTGAAGCGGCTTCCCGCCGTTGCTTGTGATTAGATTTACGGCTAGGTCCACGTATGATCCAGCGCCTAGGGGTGCGTCGGCAGTGAAGAGTTTTCGCTGGCCGTTGCTATCCCCAACTTCAACAAGCACATTGCGCAAGCCCTTTATGGCGTCGTCGATAAGGTCGCGTTGGCGCTGTAAGTCAGGCGGGTGGCCCGGGCCATAGGTGCGAAGGCAACTCTGGGTGCCCCACCCTCGTAGTGCGAGGGTGGGTCTTGGGGTTCTCCTTTCTTCTCATTCCGGGACGATGTCGATTCCAACCAGCCCCGGCTCACCTTTTGTGTAGAACGACCAACTGCTCCACGGCCAGTTTTTTGGATGTTTCACCAATCCCCGCGTCACCGGGTTGTTGTGCATGTACTCCAACTTCTCTCGCTTCTTCCCGTTCGTGTACACATTGAAATCATAAAAACGCGGCTGCCAGAAGGAACGCGAATTTTCTCCCGGCTCCGGAAATGCCAGCCGTACTTGTTTCTCGCGTGCGCTCCGCTGTTTCTGGCGCATCTTTTGCGACACGCGCTGTTTCAGCATCTGCAGTACCGTTGAAGGTGTGCCTTTCTTCGGCTCGCTGATCAACAAATGCACATGCTCCGGCATAACTACATAGCCGACCAGCAAAAACCCATACTCGGCGCGGACCCGCGCAAGCTCCCGCACAAACAGTTGCCGCGCGTGCACCATTGCCAGCAACGGCAGACGGCGATAACAACTGAACGTGAGAAAATGCAGATGGCCGCGGCCGTAGTAGCGTTTCAACCCTTCGGGCATCGGAAAACCCAAGCAGCAGAGAAGTCAAGCGACAGAAAACCCAAGACCCACCCTCACACGACGAGGGTGGGGCACCCACTTCATCATAACGCTTCGAGAAGCTATAAATGTAGTACTCGTGGGCTAAGGCTACTGCACCGGGCGGGTCGAAAACTGGACGGCCGTCCAGCACTGGGGGAGGTGGGTGTCGTACACGCCGTGGCGGTTCCACGCCCACCCTGGATGGGGCTGGACTTCGGCGCCCGCGATGTGGAGCAGCTCGAAGCGCCCGAAGAAAATCTTCCAGGTGTCGCCTTCCTTGGGAGGCAGAGGCCGGTCTCCCGCGAGCCACTTGGCGCCCTTCCACGGAAACACCAGCTCGACGGTCCAACCCTTGTCGATGTCGGAGTTGTCGTTAAGCGTGCCGTCCACGTGCACAGCGCTCTGCAGACCTGGGAAACCCCAGCCGAAGTACGCCCAGCGAAGCCCGCGTGGATTCGTCCCTTTCCAGAAAGTGGGCGCCTGGCGGTCGTAGTCGCCGCCGAAGGTCATGGCGTTGTTCTTCACCGGATCGAACTCCGGCACGTCAAAGCGTCCGCCTATCTTGTAAGCGTCACGCCAGATGTAAAACATCTGATAGGTGGTGCCGCGCGCGTTGGTCTCGAATTCGTAATAGGTGTCGCCACCATCGATGAAGACTTCGGCGTCATTCTCGTTGAAGATCAGCGGATTTTTCCCGGTGAGCTTGGCCTGAACAAAGGGCTCCTCGACCCAAAAGCCTACATAGAGATTCTGGTCGTCCCAGAGCACCGCGGCCCGCGTGCCGTAAATGGCGGGCTCGCCGGTGGCCATATCCACGAAGCGCGGTGACTTTTCCGCTTTTTGCCAGTCGGTCTCGTCGAGCAATCCATCCGCGCGGATGGGGCCGGTGGCGCGGCGCGCGGTGTAGTGCGCGATGTCAGACTCCGAGCAAGGATAGTGCACGTCAGCAGCCTTCGCGCCGGGCTGGTGCGGGTCTGAGGCCGCGTTCTGGCAGCAACTTTTCCCCGGTGATACCAACAGGAGTACGAGCGCGACCCCCAAGAGTGCCGTCATCTTCATGTCTGGTCTCCTATAGGCCGTAATCTCGAGTGCGCCTTCCCGGCCATCCGCAAGTATAAGCCCGGCCGCCTCCCTTGGGTGGCGCCCACATTTATATTCCAGGCTCTGTCTGAGCGAGGATTTCCATTTCGTTTCAACGATGCTGAATGAGCACCCTGCAGGTGCTGCTGCCGATGTTGTGTAAGATGGATGTACCGCATCCTGCCATGCGGAGCGTCTAAATCACAGAGCCTCGCTCCAGGGCGCCACTGGGAGTGTGTCTATAAATTCGCTGAACGCTGGCACCGCCGAAAGGGAACTTGAGGAGAGTTCGATGGGAACAGTAGTTGTGAGCAAAGTCCGTCCGAAACACTGGCGTTTGTGCGGTGTCATGCTTGGCTTTTGCTTGCTTGGGGGCTCGCCTTTTTCCCTTCGCGCTGGACAGGGAGCCCCGGCCGCACCCGCGCCCAAGTCACCGCCCGCACTGGGCACGATCAAGACCATTTCCGGCAACACCCTTACCTTGACCACGGACGCCGGCACAGAGATAAAGGTGGTTGTCTCCGCGGACGCCAGACTTCTTCGCGTGCCACCGGGCTCCAAAGATTTGAAGGAAGCCGCTCCGCTGCAATTAGCCGATCTTCAAGCGGGAGACCGTATCCTGGTCCGTGGCAAGCCGGGTGACGATCCCAACTCCATGGTGGCCTCCTCCGTGGTGGCCATGAAGAAAACCGACATCGCCGAAAAGCAAGCCCACGAGCGCGAAGATTGGCAACGCCACGGCATTGGAGGTCTTGTACGCTCGATCGACGCCTCCTCCGGCGTAATCACGATTGGTACGACGACCGCCACGGGCAACAAGGACGTCGCGATTCACGCTTCCTCCACCACGATTCTGCGCCGCTATGCCCCGGGCTCCGTCAAATTCGATGATGCCAAGCCCAGCACCCTCGCCGAAATCAAGACCGGCGATCAGATACGGGCCCGCGGCACGCGCAACGCCGACGGTTCCGAATTCACCGCCGAAGAAATCGTTTCCGGCGCGTTCCGGAACATCGCCGGGATGATCTTATCGATCGATGCGGGGGGCGGATCGTTCACGGTCAGTGATCTCGCCACAAAGAAAAATGTTGAGGTGAAGCTCCTCGCGGATTCGCAACTTCGCAAATTGCCGCAACCCATGGCACAACGCATCGCCATGCGCCTGAAGGGCGCCGCTGCGGACGCTTCCGGCACCGGCGACGCTGCGAAACCCGGCGCCGCGCCGTCAGCGCCTTCCATTGCGCCCGCCCCGCAGGGACAACCGGGAATGGGCGCAGGTGCGAACGGGGGCTACGGTAGCGGAGTGAGTGGTTCAGGACGCCAGGGCGGCGGCGATCTCCAGCAGATGCTCAGCCGGCTTCCCGCCAATACTCTGGCGGATTTCCAGAAGGGCGATGCGGTCATGATCGTGGCGACTGCCGATCATGACGCGTCGAAAACGACGGCCATTACGGTTTTGGGAGGCGTTGAGCCCATCCTGCAAGCCTCACCGCAAGGGCAGGCTGCCTCGATTCTTTCGCCATGGAGTTTGAACAACGGTGGCGACGCCGCTGCCGCCGGCACGCCGTGATGCCCGGCAAGCACCATCAATCACTTGAAAGGGAACGACACCCCGGATGATTTCTCGATTTTGGAAAAACCTTGAATTTCTTGCATGCTTCGCGGGCTTTCTGTTTTTCTGCGCCGCCAGTGGTTTGGCTGCGCAATCGCCAAGCGCTTCTATTCATGGGCAGGTGACTGATCCCTCCGGGGCCGCGGTTACCGAAGCCACCGTGCTCTTGACCACCCCCTCCGGGGGTTCCATGGACACGGTCACGAACAAGGAGGGCTTCTACGAGTTCAAGGATCTCGCGCCCGGCAACTATGAAATAAAGGCCGTGGCCAAGGGCTTTGCGCTGTTCGACAAAAGCGGCATCGCTCTCGCTGCCGATCAATCGCTTCGCGTCAATATTCCACTCGCCCTGCAGGAACAGCAGGAGAAGGTTTTCGTGAATGACACCACCACTCAGGTGGACGTAAGTCCCACCAACAACGCGAACACGATCGTCCTGCAGGGTAAGGACCTCGAAGCCCTCTCGGACGACCCCGACGAACTGGAGTCGGAACTCCAGGCTCTCGCGGGTCCCTCCGCCGGCCCCAACGGCGGGCAAATTTACATTGACGGCTTTACCGCGGGCCAGCTTCCCCCGAAGGCCTCGATCAGGGAAATCCGTATCAATCAGAATCCGTTTTCCTCGGAGTATGACCGGCTGGGCTACGGCCGCGTCGAAATTTTCACCAAGCCCGGCACGGACAAGCTGCACGGGCAAATCATGATTAGTGGGAACGACTCCGCCTTCAATGCGCGCAATCCCTTTGAAATATTGCCGGCGAATGCCTCGCCACCGGACTACCACTCGGAGCAATATAGCGGGAACATCGGCGGGGCCATCAACAAGAAGGCGTCATTCTTCTTCAATATTGAACAGCGCAACATCGAAGCATTGAACATCGTCAGTGGCCAGGTAATCTGTGGAGATCCGCTTCTCTTGATACCATGCTCTTCCTCGCAGGCCCAGTTCAGCATCATTCCTTACAGTGCCGCGGTGGCGAATCCCCAAACCCGGACCAACTTGAGCCCGCGAATCGACTATCAACTGACCCCGAACAACACGCTGACTGCGCGCTATCAGTATTTTCGCGAATCGGAGTCGAATGACGGCGTGGGGCAATTCAATCTGGCGGAAGTGGGAACGAATTCCCTAAGCACCGAACACACGCTGCAACTAACTGACACGCAGACCATCAACGCCAGCACCATCAACGAAATCCGGTTTCAGTATGTCCACGACAACGACCTCACTACACCAGTGAACACCACCACGAACATCACCGTGGGCGGCGCCTTTAACGGCCTCGGCAGCGGCGGGGAAAA
>Ga0209517_10004054_pt1 | contig 19487 bp, 13 predicted proteins | sample PeaSoiMetSII2010_FD_187695 | JGI IMG/M metagenome (GOLD analysis project Ga0209517, IMG submission 187695) | Peat soil microbial communities from Weissenstadt, Germany - SII-2010 (SPAdes) (version 2) | ecosystem: Environmental > Terrestrial > Soil > Wetlands > Peat | place: Germany...
GGCAGTGTGCATGGCGTGACCGGCGCGGTCGGCAACCACGTTGCCCAGGATTTGCTTGCCCAGAAGCGCCAGATCACCGATGAGGTCGAGCACCTTGTGACGAACGAATTCATCGGCGAAGCGTAGTGGAGGATTTTCCATTCCAGTGCGGGTGAGAACGATGCAGTTGTCGCGTGAAGCGCCGCGGATCAGACCCATGTCCCGCATGACCTGTTCATCCTCCCGTGAACCGAAGGTGCGGGCGGGCGCAATTTCGCGCAAATAGTTGCCATCCTGGAGGTCGACCCGGAAGCTTTCCTTGCCGATCAGCGGGTGCGGAAAGTTGATGGTATAGGACACGGAATAGGTGTCGGCGGGATAGACCGCAATAAACTTGTTACCCTCGCGCAGTTCCATTTCCCGGCGGATCCGCAGATGAGTCCTGGCCCGGCGCTGCATGCGAATGCCGGCTCCTTTGATGAGCTCGACAAAAGGCCGGGCGCTACCGTCGAGGATGGGAAGCTCCAGGTTGTCGAGTTCGACGATGGCGTTATCAATGCCGGTACCGATAAAGGCGGAGAGCAGATGCTCGGTGGTCGAGATCAGCACGCCCTTTTTCATCAGGCTGGTGGCATAGCTGACGCGGGCCACGTTGCGGCCGATGGCCTCGACTTCGAAGCCATCCAGATCGGTGCGGCGGAAGACGATGCCGGAGCCTGCGGGGGCTGGGAGGATGCGCAAGTGGACCGGGGCGCCGCTGTGCAAACCCACACCGGCGCATTCCACAGCGGCACGAATTGTTTGCTCGTGTTTCAGAGTTAGGCTTCGCTATCTATGGCGGTGTGAATAGATTACCGCGAGGGAGTGGAATGCTGTCTGTGGCAAATTAGCCACAGTCCGTGGGAATTTGCCGACCTCGGCGCGGTCAGATTCCTAAGCTCCAGGGACGCAAGGGTTTGGCACCCGCCGAGGGGGTTACTTCCTGGAACCTGGCTGGTTGGGATCGTAAGTGACACTGACGTTGAACAGGGAATCACTCAAGCCGGTGTTGTAGCGGATGGAGTTCAGGAAGCGCTGGCTGGCCATGTCCCCATTGTAAAAGTGGGTCACGCTGAAGGGCGTCATGACGCCTTCGACCGGCTTGTAATTGTCGTAGACGTCTTCCTCCAGGTTGCGTTCTCGGTCGGTGGGATCGCGCCAGGAGAAGGTCTTCTTCACCGGAAGATGGGTGGTGGTGTCGAGGTAGAGAGTGACGGACTGGTTTTTGGCGTTCACCAGCGTGACCTGCTGCGTGTCCTTCTCGGCGGCCACGGCGGGCCCGTCGTAAAACAAGGCCATGCCGAGTTCATGCAGCCACTTGCGCAGCACCCAATCCAGCGAATAGTTGCGGCGGCGGACAAAATCGGCGACGGTCTTGGGATCGTCGGAGCGGACGCCCTTGTAGGTGATCTCGAACCCTTCGTCTCCGCGATAAACGTAGGCCACATCACGCTTCTTGGTGAGTTCAATCCGCTCTCTGTCGGGAAAGCGATAGAAACGCCAGAAAAGGCCGCCGGCGCCGCTGGGTTCGCCGTGATGAAAGCTGTAGGAACGGCCTTGCTGGGTCGTGTCCTCGATGTTGAGATAAGCGTTGCCGCCGAGGGCTTCGATGGCTTGGTCGAGCAGAGCACGGGCTTTGGCCGCGTTTTGCTGGTCAATGGGGATGGCGGGAGCGGCTGGAGGACTAGTCTGGGCCACCGCCATGGCGGCGAAAAGCAGGATGGAAAGAAAACGCTTCATTCTTCTAGAGTAAGACGCTTAGTGATCCATTGTAGCTGCCTGGCGGCCCGCGCGACCCACGGGATTGATTGGTACGCCGGCGTGCCCTTACCCCACCAGTACTGCTCCGCCGTTGACGTTGAAAATCTCCCCGGTGATGAATCCGGCATGCGGCGTACAGAGAAATAGAATGGGCGCTGCGATTTCTTCGGGCTTGGCCACGCGCTCGAGAGGAATCGTGGCAAAGACCTTGGCTCGGGTCTTGGGATCACTAAGCGCGGGAGTGGACATGTCAGTATCGACCCAGCCCGGCGCCACGCAATTCACATAGATTCCATCGCGGGCGAGTTCAGTGGAAAGTCCCTTCACCATGCTGATGAGCGCACCCTTGCTGGCGGCATAGTCGCAATGGAAGGCTTCGCCGCGCTGCCCGGCGGTAGAACTTACCAGCACGATGTGTCCGGATTTTCCCTGCTTCTTCATTTGCCCGACGGAGTGCTTGATCAGTTGGAAGACGCTCTCCAGATTGATGGCAATCGTGCGGCGCCATTGCGCCTCGGACATCTGGTCGACAGCAACGTCGGCGGATTCCCAGACGCCGTGATTGGCGACCACAATGTCGAGACGGCCGAAGGTTTCGACGACAGCTGCCACCAGTTTGGAGGCGTTTTCTGGCTGAGAGAGATCGGCCGCAAATGCGGCACAGTTGGCTTTCCCGAGTTCTTCCACCAATTGCTGGGCGGGTTTCTGAGCTTTCTGAAAACTGAACATTACTCTCGCGCCGGCGGCGACGAACATACGGACCGTGGCCGCGCCGATGCCACGGGAGCCACCGGTGATGAGGGCGACTTTGTTGTTGAGCGATAGGGAGACTGGCATGGAAGACGGTTTCGAGTTTCCAGTTTCCAGTTTCTAGTTTCTAGCGAAGAGTTGCAAGCCGGCCAGCGCGACAGCGGATCAGACACAAAGGGAGATCGGTAACCACGAAGGACACAAAGTTTCACAAAGGGTTTTTTCAAGGGTCTCCTTTGTGCACCTTTGTGGTTGAGACTGGCAAACCCGGCCTTCGCCAATCGCCGGTAGCGGGCGGCTATTCGCCGAAAAAGGCAGGACGCAGGGCTGGGTCGGGGCTAGGCTTGCGTCAGGACGGAAAGACACTAGGCAAGGAGACGGGCATGGCAAAGCAAAATCAACCCGAACGCTGGGAATCAGCAATTGTTGCCGCCGCCATGGCAGTGGCAGGTACGCTATTCATGTTTGATAAACTTGGCTCCCTCGTGCGCAGCGGAATGTTTTCTTGGCAGACGACTCTGCACGCAGCTCCGCTGCTCGTGGTGGTCTTGGGACTAGGACTTTTGTTGGCGGATCAGGAGCGAGTAACCACAGCGCCCGCGCGACCCGCAAAGGGCGGTCGAAGGAAAGGCGATCATTGTGAATCTAGAGAAAGTGACCAAGATCGAGCCCTACAGCAAAGACAATCACGCCGTGGTGCTGAGCAACGGGACCAAGCTTCCAGTGAGCCGAAGTGGGTATGCGCGGTTGCGGGAGTTTCTGGACCAGACTCGCGCGAAGTAGTGTCAAGCTCCCAGGCTGGGGTGGGTACGCTCGCTTTTCAATTCGTGGAACAGCAGACGCACCAGCATTCCGTCATAGCGGATGCCGCTCAATCGTTCCAGTTCAGCCAGCGCCTGCTCGTTGCTCTTGGCGTCGGCGAAGGAACGCTCGGTGGTCATGTTGACGTAAGCGTCGGCGATCCCGAGGATGCGTCCCCAGAGAGGAATCTGTTCACCGCGGAGGCCGTCTGGATAGCCGCTTCCGTCGACGGCCTCATGATGATGCTCGATGGCGTCGCGCAGCTTTTCGCTTCCTGGAATGGTGGCGACGATCTTCGCCCCCACGTGTGCGTGCAACTTCACCAGGTAAAACTCATCCTCGGTCAGCGGGCCGGACTTGTTCAGGATACGGTCGGGAACAAAGATCTTTCCCACATCATGGATGCGGGCCGCGTAGGTAAGGTCATCCAGGTCCTCGGGCGAGAAGCCTAGGGCGCGGGCGATCAGTTGGGCGTAGCGCGACACCAGTTCCCCGTGCCCAGTGCCGTTGAGTTCGCGTAGTTCCGCAGCACGAGCCAGGGCCTCGATGGCCTCGCGCAACACCTGGGTGTTGAAATCTTCTTCTCCATCTTCCCGGATGCACAGTTTCTTCAGGGTGGTGAGCAACTCGTCCAGATGCTCGGGGCCGGTGTGCTCGCGCTGCAAAAAGCCTTCAATGAAAGCCGAGATTTGTTGGCGCTGTAACGCGCCGGTTTCATCGGAGGCAAATTCATCGGAGATGGAAACGCGATCCCCACCGTGGTGCTTGGAAACATACATCCCGGAATCCGCCACGCGAATGATGTCCTCGACCGAGAGACCATGCACGGGAAAACTGGCCACGCCGAAGCTGCCGGTGATGTGATGCTCCTGCAGCATGGGGTCGGACGAAAGCCACTGCCGCAGGCGCTCAGCCAGGCTGTGGGCCTGGTCCATTCCGGTTTCGGGCATGAGGATCACAAATTCGTCACCCCCATAGCGGGCGACTACGTTGGACTGGCGGCACTTCTGCTCCAGCAGGCGGCCGACGCGGGCGAGGACCAGGTCGCCTTCCAAGTGACCCAGGCTGTCATTCACTTCTTTGAACTTGTCGAGATCGATCAGCACCACCGAGAAGGGACGGCCGGAGCGGGATGCGCGCTTCCACTCCGAAGTAAGGGCTTCCCAGAAGAACCGGCGCGTCTTAATGCCGGTGAGGCCGTCAGTAATCGACTGTTGCTGCAACTTCTGGAACACGAAGGAATTGTGCAGCGCCGTGGCCAGCAAGTCGGCTAGCGTATTCATGATCAGCACATCGTCGGGCGAAAAGGCGTCTTCGTCGTGGCTCTCGATGTTAAGTATGCCGAGCAAGGTCTCGCCATACGCGATGGGAATACACAGCACGGAGCGGGAATCGGGCAGCACGCCCTGCAGGTTTTCTTCGCCGGTAGTTTGCACTAAAGCGCTTTCGCCGGTACGGGCGACACGGCCCAGAATGCCCACCCCGAGCGGAATTCGCTTGCCCAGGGCTTTCGCGGTGATACCGGCCTCGGCTTTGATCTCCACATCTTTGCGGATGTAGTCGAAAATTCCGATGCCGATGTGGTCGAAACGAAAATTCTTCTGGAGGTGGCCGACGATTTCCAGCAGCATTTGCTCGGCGTCTCCGCTGGAAATGGCCGTCTTCGAAATACTGTTGAGGAAGGCCAACTGGCGGGAGCGGCGTTGTTCTTCGGCGAACAAGCGGGCGTTCTCGACCGCGACCGAGACCTGGCCGGCGGCGGTCTGCATGACTTCGAGGTCGCGCTCCTCGAAGACGTACTCCCGCTCTGTGCTCAGGGCAGCCATAACTCCGGCGGGTTTCCCTCCCAGCATGATGGGAGCGCCACAGAAACACTTGGCTGGACGCGGGGGGATGTAGGTGACACCCAGGCGTTCGCGGGTCTTCTCCAGATCGGAACGAATCAGCAAGGGCTGCGCGGTGCGCAGGATGTACTCGGTCAATCCGTTGTTGACCCGGCGTGAGCGCTTGGCCATCATCTGGCCGTTTTCCACGTCGAATTCGAAGCGAATCTCGTCCCCCTCCTCGAAGGCGACGTAGAAATTTCCGGTATCGAAGATCTGACCAAGCTCCTTGTGGACGGTACGCAGAATTTCGTCCTGATCGAGGCGCGAACTGATGGCCTGACCGATCTGAGTGAGAAGCTCGTATTCCTTGGTGCGGCGCTGGGCGTCGTGCATGACGACGTAATTTTCCAGGGTCAGTCCGATCTGCAGGGCCAGGCCGATCAGCAGGCGCAGGTTGGAGGATCCGAACATGTGGCGCGCGGCATCAGGGAAAAAGATGACCCCGAAATTGTGCTCGCGAGTCTGCAGGCTGACGGCGGTAATATTGCGGACATTCTCCTGCTTCATGACCTCGCGGAACTGCTCAAACTTGGCGCCGGGAAAAGCCGGAAGCGGCTCCGACATTTCCGCCACATTGTGGAAGGTGACAAATCCGCCGCGCCGGTAAGCGAGCTCCGCAATGTACTCCCCAGCGCCGGTCTTCTTCATGTTGCTTACCAGTTCCGGCGAAAAGCCCCGCTGCACCGAGGGCAGAACAGCGCGCCAGCGCTCGGAGACATAGATCATTGCGCGCGCCGTGGGCAGCGGCGCCACCAAACGATCCAAAATGCTTTGCAGGCTGGGCACCAGGTCTTCGGCCGACAGCAGCCGTGTGGGATCAACCCCCAGGGTCGAGAAGGCGAGCGCGTTTTCTTGCACGGCATTGCGTTCGTTCTCAAACAACACCATCACCATGGCGATGCCGAGCAACATTTGCGGGATGGGTCCGAGGAAATGGCCGGCACTTCCGAAGATGGCGACGAAAGGATCGTGCAGCTCACCAAAAATCATCAACACTGCCCACAAGGCCAGCGACACCGCCAGCAGCGTAAAAGCCAGAGAATTCTTGCGGTGAGCGTGACGGTAGAAATAGGCGGAGCAGTAGAGGAGCACCACGCCGATGCCCACGTTCAAAGGCAAGTGGGGAGTTAGGGAAGCTTCCGGCTGAAATATGCCGGCCACGATCTGCGTCCGGAGAGTCCACCATGCGAGGCCAATCCCGGCCAGGACCAGGGCAATGTCATCCCAGCGCCGATGGTATTTCTCGCGCATGAGCCGGGTGGAGACATAGATGCAAATCGCCATTGCCACCAGAAGCATGGAGCCGAGAAACGAAACTGGCGCCGAAGGATGATGGAACGCTTCCCAGCCCTCGAGGCCGTAATGCAGCGTATAGAATCCCCATGCCAGCTGCCAGGCGCGGAAGTACTGCTGGCGGCTTTGCTCGTAGAGGTAGGTGAAAAGCAGCACCAGCAGCAGGGCCACAACCCCGGGCACGATCACCATACTGAGGGCAAAACTGTTCATGAGCGGCGGAAACCTCTCCTCGCTGCTTCCCGCGACCAGAAGATTCGGATGCAGTGAGTGCTATGTTTTCATACGATCCCGGACAACACAACACTTTTGGATGACCGGCAAGAACTCGATGGTTTCTCCCCAGTAACCGGGCAGCCAGTTACCAACGATTGGGCGGCTTGACGATGCTTTTCGCTGGCCCGTAACATCGCAAGTGACCACCTTTACATGAGCGATACTTTCCATCCAGCAGTCTCGGGGAGCAGTCCCCGTGTGCGCTTTGCGCCCTCACCGACGGGTTTCTTACACGTGGGCAGCGCCCGCACTTTCATCTTTAACTGGCTCTACGCCCGCCACCATGGTGGGACCATGATCCTGCGCCTCGACGATACTGACGTGGAGCGCAATACGGAAGCCTCAGTGAGTTCTATTTTCGAAGGCCTGAAATGGCTGGGCCTGAGTTGGGACGAGGAATACAAACAGTCGGAGCGGTTGGAACTGCATCGTAAGATTGCCTGGGCGATTTTCGAGAAGGCTCTGGCCTACCGCGACTTTACTCCGGCACACGCGGGCGAGAGTGAACGCTCGGGCACCCAGGCAGCATGGTTGTTCAATCCAGGGATGCGGGAGCTTTCACGGGCTGAAAGCGACCGCCGGGCAGCTGCCGGAGAATCGTTTGCTCTGCGCTTTCGCGTGCCACGGGAAGGCGGACAGCCGGTTTGCTTTGCAGATGCGGTGTACGGAGGGCAGGCGAAGTCGGCGGCCGACATCGAAGACTTTGCTTTGCTGCGCAGCGACGGAATGCCGACCTACCACCTGGCATCGTGCGCGGATGACGCCGATCTGCGGATTAGCCACGTCATTCGCGGCCAGGACCACCTGACCAATACCTTCAAGCATGTGCTGATCTTTGAGGCCGCGGGCGTGAAGCCGCCGCAGTTTGCCCACTTACCGCTGTTAGTGGCGCCCGATGGAACCAAGCTTTCGAAACGGCGACACGGGCCGGTGGTCAGCGTGACTACCTACCGCGATGCCGGATTTTTGCCCGAGGCGTTCATCAACTTTCTTTGTTTGCTGGGCTGGTCGCCGAAAAACGATCGCGAGCAGATGAGCCTGCCGGAGTTGACCCAGGCATTTTCGCTCGAAGGCATTAACCGGGCGAATGCGGTGGTCAATTTTGCCCAGGAAGATCCTTTTGATGCCAAGGCGGTGTGGCTGAACGCGGAACATATTCGTGCGTTGAGCGTGGAAGACTTGAGCGCCCGGCTGCTGCCCATCGTGTGCCAGGCGGGGTTCGACCTCAATTTTGCCAGGGTGCTGCGGATTACGCCGCTCATCCGCGAGCGCATCAAGCTGCTGCGCGATGTGCTGGTTGTGGCAGACTTCTTTTTCGTGGACCAGTTGGCGCCGTACGATCCAGCCGAGCTCATCCCGCAAAAGGGCGATGCGGCCATGGCGCAGAAGGTCTTGCAGCGGGCCCGCGAAGTGCTGGAGAAGACTGAGTTCAAGCACGACCCCTTGGACGCTGCGCTCCGGTCGGCCGCGCAGGAACTGGGTGTCAAAGCGGGCCAGATGTTCCAGCCGATTCGAGTCGCCGTCTGCGGCCGGAAAAATGCTCCGCCGCTGTTTGAGACGCTGGAAGTGTTGGGAAGCGACACAACACTGGCCAGAGTCGCGCAGGCGATTGAGAAGATCCGGTAGTTCACCTGTAGATGGCTACCTCCTACAACCGCATTGCCGGGCAGAGCGTCGAACGCCTTGCGGCGTTGAGCGATGGCGTGTTTGCGGTCGCGATGACGTTATTGGTGCTCGACCTTCGTGTTCCCGCGAGCGAAGCCATCCACACAGAGTCCGACCTGTGGCGCGCCTTGATCGCGCTGACCCCGCGTCTGGTCATGTACATGATGAGTTTTCTGACGCTGGGTATTTTCTGGGTCGGCCAGCAAACTCAGCTCAACCACTTGACTCGCTCGGAACGCAGTTTGACTTGGATTCACGTCGCGTTCTTGTTTGCGGTTTCTTTGACTCCATTTTCGACCATGCTCCTGGGCGAGCACACTGCATACCGCTCCGCGCTGCTGGTCTACTGGGGAAACATTTTCCTGCTTGGGGTGACGCTTTACTTCAGCTGGGTGTGCGCGATGGGAGCGGGCCTGGTGAAAGAAGACATGCCCCGGGAAGTCGCGGCCGCCATCAAACGCCGCATCGTAGTGGGGCAGACGCTTTACGCGATCGGCGCCCTGCTGTGCATTTTCGATACCTACTGGAGCATCGGTTTTATTGTTCTGGTCCAACTCAACTATGCCATCGCTCCGCGTTTTGGGCGTCGAGAGCGCGAATAAGGTTCCTCAGCGCCGCTGATTTGTGCATCCCTGCTCGCCTATCAGCCATCTATAGCGGTGTTCCCAGCCACTTTTTTCTGCGGACGCGAAAGTCTGCTCCACAATTCTCTGTTGAGGAAGGAATCATGCCCAAAATGAAAGCAGTGCAAGTCGGCAAGCCGGGAGGTAATTTCGAAATCGTCGAGCGTCCTATCCCTGAGCCTGGGCGGGCGCAGGTGCGCATCAAAGTTGAAGCTTGCGGTATTTGCCACAGCGATGCGCTGGTGAAGGAAGGGCTTTGGCCGGGATTGCAGTATCCGCGCGTGCCTGGCCACGAGATTGCCGGGCGCGTTGACGCGGTCGGGCCCGAGGTTACGCAGTGGAAGCCAGGTCAGCGCGTGGGTGTGGGCTGGCATGGCGGACACTGCTTCGTGTGCGATCCCTGCCGGCGTGGCGATTTCGTTCTGTGTCGATTCGAAAAAATCACCGCCATCAGTTTCGATGGTGGATATGCGGAATACATTGTGGTACCGGCTGAGGCTGTGGCTGCGATGCCTGACGAATTACCTGCGGACCAAGCTGCCCCGCTGATGTGCGCCGGGATTACGGTCTACAACTCGCTACGCAACGCGGGCGCGAGGGCGGGCGATCTGGTTGCCGTGCAGGGCATCGGCGGCTTGGGGCACCTGGGAATTCAATATGCACGACAGATGGGTTTCCGCACCGTGGCCATTGGGCGCGGAGGCGACAAGGAAGCGCTGGCGAGAAAGCTGGGCGCTCACGAGTACGTCGATACCAGCGCTGGGGCGCCGGCAGTTGCGCTGCAAAAATGGGGCGGCGCACGCGTGGCGCTAGCGACCGCTCCCGATTCGAAATCCATTGCGGCTTTGGTGGACGGGCTGGCGCCGGGTGGCAAACTGCTGGTGGTTGGGGCCACCATGGAGCCACTGAATATCACGCCATTGCAACTCATCATGGCTCGTCGCGCAGTCCAGGGCTGGCCCTCAGGCACGGCGATGGATTCCGAGGACACACTGCGCTTCAGCGTGCTGAGTGGGGTGCGTCCCATGATCGAACGCTATCCGCTGGAAAAAGTTGCTGAGGCCTATCAGCAGATGATCAGTGGGAAGGCTCGGTTCCGGGTGGTGCTGACGATGGGCGGGTGATTCAGCGTCTCGCTGTCTTCTTCGATGCTGCTTTCTTGCGCGCGGCGGGCTTCTCTTCGACGATCGCGAACTGAATTTTCTTTTCGACCGGGTCAATGCGGTCCACGAGCACGCGGATTTTCTCGCCCAGATGGAAGATGCGGCGGCTGCGCTCACCGATGATTTCGCGGGTGTTTTCGTGGTAGGTGTAGCGGTCGTCGGTGAGTGAAGAGAGCGGCACCAGGCCCTCGACGAAAAGGTCGGTGAGTTCGACGAAGAAGCCGAATTTGGTGACGCTGATGATCAGGCCGTCGAAGTCCTCGCCCACGCGGCCCTGCATGAACTTTACCTTTTTCCATTCCATCAGATCGCGCTCGGCGTCGTCGGCGCGGCGCTCGGCGCGGCTGGATTCTTCGGCAATGTCATGGAGTTCGTCGAGTGAGATGGGGCCGGTGACGGGAGCGAGCGCTTCGCGGTGTGCGGTGTGGTCGCGGCGTTTGGACCAGGGCGAGGGGGCGTCGTCAGGTAGGTTCTGCGGTCGAGGCGCCCGCACGACAGCCGGCGGGTCGCCGGCGCTACTTCCTAGCACTTCTTTCAGGATGCGGTGGACGATGAGGTCGGGATAGCGGCGAATGGGTGAGGTGAAATGCGTGTAAGTAGGCGCGGCCAGGGCGAAGTGTCCGAGATTCTCTTCTGAATAGCGGGCTTGTTTCAGAGAGCGCAGCATCAGGTAAGAAAGAATGCGTTCTTCGGGCTTGCCGGCGATTTTTTCGGTCAGCTTCTGGTACATGCGCGGGGTGATGTGGACTTCTTTAGGGATTTCGATTTCGCGCGGGCGCTTGCCAGTGCCGTAATTGGAGCGGCGGTCGGATTTGAAGGTCATGCGTTGAACGGGCAGTGCGCCCACGCCGAGCGAATATCCGAATGTGGCGGCGATCACTTCGAAGTCATAAACCCGCTTGGCGTCGGGCTTCTCGTGGATGCGGTAAAGCGATGCGATGCGGCGGCTTTCAAGATATCCGGCGACACATTCATTGGCGGAGAGCATGAATTCCTCAATCAGGCGATGCGCGATATTGCGCTCAGAGCGGGTGATGCTCTTCATGAGGCCGTGTTCGTCAAATTCGATGATGGGCTCGGGCAGATCGAAGTCGATGGAGCCGCGCCGTTCGCGCTTGCGGTTGAGAATGAGGGCGAGGTCGCGCATCATCTCAAAGGTGCCGACCAGGGCGGAATAACGCTGGCGCAACGCAACGTCACCTGCCAGGACGGCGCTAACGTCGGTGTAGGTCATGCGTTCGCTGGAGCGGATGATGCCTTCCGCCAGGTCGTAGCCGACGATCTCGCCGTGATGGTCGATTTCCATGACGCAGGAAAGAACCAGGCGGTCGAGGTTCGGGCGCAGGCTACAGATGTCGGTGGAAAGTTCGAGCGGCAGCATGGGCACGGCGCGGTCGGGGAAGTATACGCTGGTGCCGCGCAGGCGGGCTTCGTGGTCAAGCGCGGAGCCGGGAGTGACGTAGTGGGCGACGTCGGCAATATGGACTTGAAGTTCAAAATTGCCGTTGTCGAGCAAGCAGACGGTGATGGCGTCGTCGAAGTCGCGCGCGGTTTCGCCGTCGATGGTCACGATGGGGAACTGGCGGAAGTCGCGGCGGGTACGGGTTTCGGCGGCGGGAATGGTGGATTGTACCGCCTGCGCTGCGGCCAGCACCTCAGCGGGAAAATGGTGGGGAAGATGAAACTTGCGAATGATGATTTCGACGTCCACACCAAAGTCGTCTTCGTAGCCGATGATCTCGACCACCTTACCGCGAGGATTTTGAGTGGCGCTGGGCCAATCGGTGATTTCGACGTCGACCACCACGTTTTCGAGATCATCCCAGGTGGCGCGGCGGGCGGCTTCGTCGCCGAGGACGCGGTCGACGGACTTGCGAGGGCGAGACGCCCTCGCGACCGCCGGCGGGGCACCGGCGATACCTGGTTCGTGGGCGCTACGGTGCACGGGCGGGACGCCCGCGCCTACATCTGCTTCCGGGCGCTCCAAGCCGGGTGGAATGATGATTTCTTGCGAGATTTTCTGGTCGATGGGCGTGACGTAGTTGCTGCGCTGGCCGTAGTGGAAGATGCCGACAACGGTGGCATGAGCACGGTTGACGGGACGAATGATGCGTCCTTCGGCGCGACCGTCGGGCCGGACGTTGATGATTTCGACCAGAACGAGGTCGCCGTGCATGGCAGAACCGACAGCTGGCGGAGGGATAAAGATATCTCCGGAGAGCTGGGACCTCACAGGTTCTTTGAGAGAAGTGGGGTCGGGGGTGACGAAGCCGAAGCCATCGCGATGCATGCTCAGCTTGCCAACAACCATATTCTTGCCGCTGGCGGGCTGGGGGAGAGCGTAGCGGTCGGACTCGACCTGAATGAGCTGGCCGCTGGCTACCAGCCGTTCGAGACGGTCGGAGAGTTCGCGGCGGGCGTCGCCGTGGAGGCCTAACTCGCGGACCAATTGCTTGAATCCGGCAGTCCGCTTGGGCAGGCGTTCAAGCTTTTTCAGGATGACGGAGTCGGAGAGCATTTGGGGTACAAAAGCACTTTCCCGTTGCCGGTTCTTGATTCTCCGTCAGCATACCCGAAGGAGGCAAGAAAGTGCCTAGGGTAGGGAGAAATTGCCTGGTTCAAGATGGGTAGGTGGCGCGTTAATCAACGAATTTCCACAACACGGCACAGGGTTTGCGGAGTAAAATGCGATTGGTAATTGAAATGCCAGTCAGATCCTTCTATCGACACTCAGGAAAGGAATTCTAGCGCCATGTGGAAGCCCACGACTCAGACTCCTACCACTCCAATCCGGCCCGGTGAACCCGAGCGTCCGGCCATGCCTACGATGCCCGTGACTTCAGCCCCCGAGCCCGCCAGCCGTCCGGTTACAGCCACGGCGGCGGACCAGGCGACGATCGGCAAGTCTTTGGTTATTAAAGGAGAGGTGAGCGGCTCGGAGTCGCTCTACATTGATGGACGGGTCGAGGGATCGATCAACCTGGCCGGCAACCGGGTGACGGTGGGCCGCAATGGCGTGGTCTCGGCCAATATCAATGCCCGCGAGATTGTGGTGCTGGGAAAAGTTCGCGGCAACCTGACCGCCAGCGACCGGGTGGACATCCGCAGCGACGGTTCGTTGACCGGGGACGTAGTGGCGGCACGCATTTCAATTGAAGACGGCGCGTTCTTCAAGGGTGGCATCGATATCCGCAAGGCCGGACAAAAGCCCAACGGCGAGGAAGTGAAGCCGGCAAGCTCGACCGAAGCAGTGGCCGCGCGCGCTTAGGAATTCGGGAAACGATCAAGGCGGGCGCTCTCCACTCGGTGATGAGGCCCGCTGTTCTTTTGCCTGCACTATGCTGACCCTATTCCAGCCGCACATATGCGGCACGGTTGCAAGGAGAATCTGATGAGCCGCACCGGTTCAAGAATCCTAATTGCCTGGCTAGGTTGTGCTTTCCTCGCGGCGGTTTCAGCCCGTAGTTCGTGGGCTGCCGCACCGAATGGCCCGACCAGCTCAAGCTCTCATCACATCCGTACCGTATTCATCATTCTGATGGAGAACCACAATTGGACGGGCGACAGTCCAAACATGAATATCAAGGGCAATCCGCAAGCGCCCTACATCAACAACACGCTGGTCCCCATCGCTTCCCACGCCGAGAGCTATTACAACCCGCCGGGCCTCCATCCCAGTCTGCCCAACTACTTGTGGCTGGAGGCTGGAACTAATTTCGGCATTCTGAACGACAATCCTCCCAGCCAGAATTCCCAGAGCACCACGCAACACCTGGTCACGTTACTCAAGAACGCCGGCATCTCGTGGAAAGCGTATGAGGAGAATATCGACGGCACCGACTGTCCGCTTATGAATGAGGGCCCAATTGACCCTAACGGCAGCCAGCTCTACGCTCCAAAACATGATCCGTTCGTCTATTTCGACGACGTGACCGACAATCAGAACCCCAACTCTGCGTATTGCATCGCGCACGTACGGCCGTACACCGAATTAGCTGCAGATCTGCAGAATAACAACCTGGCCAGCTACAACTTCATAACGCCCAATCTGTGCGACGACATGCACGATAGCTGCACCGGCGGAAATATCCCAGATGGAGACAAATGGCTTTCCCAGAATGTACCTGCGATCCTCAACTCGACCGCATATCAGAAGAGTGGCGCGCTTTTCATCACCTGGGATGAAGCCGATGAGGGTGATGGGCCCATTGGGATGATTGTCCTTTCGCCGTTCGCCAAGGGCGGCGGATATTCGAGCCAGATCCACTACACCCACGGATCAACCCTGCGAACCATGCAGGAAATTTTCGGTGTGGGGCCGTTTCTGGGCGACGCTGCTAAAGAAACGGACCTGAAGGATTTGTTCCAGGTGTTTCCGTAGACCGCCGAACCTTCCCTAGGGCTCCACGCCGCGACTGAGTTCTTCCGCAGTTTTTTCCGCCACGCGCGGATAGCTCGTGCCCTTCCGCAGGAGCAGATCGCGCAGCAGGTGTGATCTAGTGAGCCAGAGTCCGGCAGCGACGGCTCCAGCCCAAGTGAGGGCAGTCAACGCCAGTGATTTAACATCTGCCATACGGCTGCCCTGAACCACCACACCACTCGCAATCCAATAACTCAGTAATCCTGCAACTACGGCGGTAATGCCTGCTTTGCCTATTTCTTTCCATTCCAGTCCGCCCAGCGGCACCAGTTTGCGTTGGTGCAGCAGCAGGGCTATGGCCAAAGTATTGGCCAGAATTCCCAGGTCGGAAGCGACGGCGAGTCCGGGAGTGGAGAACGCGTGATAGAGCGCGGCATATATGGGAAGCGACGCGATCGTGATCAGCGTGCAGGCAACCATGGGAGTGAGCGTGTTGCCGGCAGCATAGAAAGCGCGTGAGTAGAGGGATTGTGCCGCCCAGAACGCCAGAGACAGCGAGAACCAGAAGAAATAGACCGCGGTGGTTTCGGAATCTGAGAAGTGGAAGTGCCCACGGCGATAGACCAGATCCATGAGAGGCAGGGCGGTGGCGGCCATCACACTCGTGGCGAGTAGTGAAGCGGCCACGATACGGGAAATCGATGCATTCACCGTCGCCGCGAATTCTGGCATGCGCTTTTCTCCGAAGAGGCGGGCGAAGAAAGGCAGCGATGCCTGGCCGGTGGCTTGTCCCAACACAGCAATGGGTACGGCGAACAGCCGCTTGGCATAGTTCAGGCGAGTGATGTCACCCACGCTGCCGGAAGCGAAGTAGCGGAGAATCCAGTCGTCGGCGGTAACCAGCGAGACCCCGATCATCAGCGGAATGGACATGCGCACCCACTCGCGAAACGCCGGATTGCGAATGTCGAAACAGATGCGGTAGCCAGTCCCGATGCGCGCTGCCCCAATGGCATTGACCAGGAATGGGCCGAGGATGGCGCCCGCGAGGGCTCCGTAGGCCAGGGAAGAAATTCCCAGGCCGCGAGAGAATAGAACACCGCCCAGGATAATGGCCACGTTGTAGAGCAGCGGCCCGAAAGCTGGAAACAAAAACAAGCGGCGAGAAAGCAACACCGCGGACACGACGCCACCGACGTAGAAGAAGATCTGCGCCGGCAACAAGATACGAGTGAGATGAACGCAGAGAGTGAGTTGGTCCGGGTTGAAGCCGCTGAACAGATGGCGCTCGATCTGCGGAGTGAAGACTTCGGCGATAAGAGTGCCGATCCCCAGCACGACTGTCATGACGGTAATGATGATGGAGAAGGTTTTCTGCGCGTCCTCTTCTTTGTTTTGTGCGAGGAAGCGGGTGTAGATGGAAACGAAAGTGATGGAGGCGGTGCCGCCGGCGACAATGTAGTTCAGCCAGTCGGGAATGGTGAAACCGGCGACGTAGGCGTCGGTCTGCGGGCCGGCGCCGAAGGCCCAGGCGATGTAGGCCTCGCGAACGTACCCGATGACGCGCGACGCCATGATGGCCGACATCAGCAGCAGGGTAGCCGAATAGGCGCTGTGCTGGTGCGATGGCCGGAGATGGCGGAGGAACCGGTTCATAGCCGCAGATTTCGCAGAAAAACGCAGATTGAGGTTATCAGAACGAAGGAACTGCCGCAGATTTACGCAGAGGAACGCAGACGTTTCTTTTCGTTGGCGAATACCAGGCGTTTGAGCTTCGGCGAGGGGCCAAAATTCAGTAACAGACCGACCTCGATATCGGATGCGCGCAGGTAGTTCAGGAGTTGGGCTTCATGGAAGGGTTCCAGCGCTTTGACGGCTTTAAGTTCGACGATTACGTTATCAGCGACTACCAAATCAGCTCGAAAATCGCCGATGTGTTCGCCCCGAAACCGAACCGAAAGAGGATATTGCCGTTCCACGCTGACTCCGTCAGCTTTCAACACCCGAAACAGCGCTTCTTCGTAGATTGATTCAAGAAAGCCGTGTCCTAGTTCGTTGTAGACCTCGTAGAAAGATCGAATGATCGCTTCGGTTAATTCTTGATGTTTGTAATTGGCCGGGTCCCAGTGCATGGTTATCTTCTGACGCTAGCAGAATCGGGCCTGGATATGAGAGTTAATCGATGAAATCTTGACGCGGATTCCCATTTTGAGCCGTTGATCTACGCAGAAAAGCGCAGGTTAGTTCTTTTCCATCAGCGTTCATCTGCGAAATCTGCGGCTATAATCGGGGCGTGTCGGACGCATTGTTGCGACGGTCATTTCGCAAGACGTTTCCTTCTGCGGTCCGTGGCGAAGGCGTGTACGTGTGGGATACCGACGGAAAGTGCTATCTGGATTTTTCCGGATCGGCCGCGGTGAACTTCATTGGGCATGGCGTTCAGGAAATTGCCACAGCAATGGCGGCCCAGGCAAAGCAGTTGGAGTTTGTCCACAGCAGCCAGTTCACCACCCCGGTCGCCGAAGAGTACGCGCAGGAACTGCTGGATTTTGCCGGAAGGAATTTTGCTGGCGGCCGTGTGTACTTTACCAGCGGCGGTTCGGAGGCGATCGAGACGTCGCTGAAAATGGCGCGGCAGTATCAGGTGGAGATTGGACAGAGCAGCCGGTATCAAGTGGTCAGCCGAGGTCAGAGCTATCACGGGTCAACGCTTGGGGCGCTGACCGTCTCGGGGAACAAGCGGCGGCGGGAGATGTATCTGCCGATGGTGCGGGAATTCGCCCATGTCGCGTTTCCCTACTGTTATCGCTGTGCGTATGACTGTACCGATGGCTGCCGCAATTGCGGACAGGAGTACGCGGCGGATCTCGAGAAGGCGATTAAGGCGGCGAATGGTCAAGCGGCCGCGTTCATTTTCGAGCCGGTCAGCGGCGCGACCCTGGGTGCGGTCGTGCCGCCCCCAGGATATTTGCAGAGCGTGGCAGAGATTTGCCGACGGCAGGGCGTGCTGTTGATCGCCGACGAAGTCATGACCGGCATGGGACGCACCGGACGGAATTTCGCGGTGGAACACTGGGACATTGCACCGGATATTTTGGTTGCTGCAAAGGGATTGTCGAGCGGTTATTCGCCGCTAGGTGCTGTGTTGGTAACGAAAAAGGTGGCCGATGCCATCGCAGAAGGATCAGGAGCGTTCTTGCACGGATTCACTTACAACTGCCACCCAATTTCGCTGGCTGCCGGGCGGGCGGTGCTGAAAGTCTTGCGACGGGAAGATTTGGTCGGAGCGGCCGATGACCAGCGAGCAGGATCGGCGGCGGCGTTGCTAAAGACTTCGCTGGAGACGTTGCGAGAACGCGCAGCGGTCGGCGATGTGCGGGGAATCGGGTTGCTGTGGGGAGTTGAATTCGTAGCCGACAAAGCAAGCAAGAAACCGTTTGCACCGGAACTCAATTTTGCCGGACGCGTGGGACAGGCAGCAGCGAAACGCGGGCTGATGGTTTATCCCATGCAGGGCTGCGTGGATGGCGTTGCGGGGGACCATTTGCTGATTGCGCCTCCGGCGGTGATTACGAGTGAAGAGATTGGGTGGGCGGTGAAGCAGTTGGGAGAGGCGATTGAAGAGGCAGCGGCTCAACCTGCGTAGTGCCTAGCATCCTGCCGACTGCTGCCTAGTCCATGTGCTCGTGGGCCTGGCGCTCCACTGACCAGATGTCTTCCGGCTTCTGCTGGAAGGGATAGACGTGCACCATCCAGCCGAAAATCTGTGGCCTGAAGCTGCCGCCGCCGGCGTCGCATTCTGCCTGCGTAGAGATTGAACCGTGCAGGCCAAATTGTGAGTGCGGGCCCATCGCTTCTTGCTTCTTGTCCGCGGGAGGCAGGCACAGGTTCACATGCGCGTGCCACTGGGCGATGCTCAGCGGGATGCGGGCATCGAGGTCTTCCTGCGTCGCAGTCTTGCGGGCGGTGTACATGACTCCGATCAGCTTGTAGCCGTCGCCGTTCTTCTCATACAGCAGCGAAGTAGGATGGTCGGGATTGAAACTGAATGCAGCTTCGAACCCGTACCGGTAGTTGGTGAAGTGGTACTGCTTTTGCGGACGGTCGGGCATGAAGATCTTGAAGCCATCGGCCAGGGCGACTTTGTAGTCGGAATACTTCTCGGCGGCGCGGCGCGCGGCTTGCACGACTTGGTCAGCCTTTTCCTGATCGCCGGGCTGGAGGGCGCGCATGGGAGTCATCTTCATGTGCGGGCCCATGTCCATGTGATGACCTTCCATGGAATGCATGGCGTGGGCGGCGCCGTCGTCGTCCATGCCCGGCATGCCCTGCATGTCGGAGCCATGGGCCGGCATGTTCATTGCCGGAGGCGTTGATTGCTGCGCCCAGAGCGGGCAAAGTGCAAACAGAATGAAAGCCAAAAGCTGCTTCATGCGAATTTTCACCTCACAAATGTTAACCCGAAGCGGCGCCGGTTGTTGCTAGCGAGTGCGGTTACGGGAGTAATCGGTGGCTGCGATCCCGACAACCACTAGGACGGGATCAGGCCCAACTCTTGGAGGACACTGGAAGCGGCGTCGGCTCCGGAGCGAACGCAGTCAGGTACTCCGATGCCATGGTAGGCGTTGCCGGCCAGAGCCAGACCGGGTAGTTGCTGGCAGGCTCGTTCGATCGCCTGCATTCTCTCGATGTGGCCGACGTTGTACTGCGCCATCGCGTCCTTCCATTTATAGACCCGAGTGAAAAGCGGTTCGGCCGTCAAATTGAGGATGTGACGCAGTTCTCTCCGCACAACATCCAACATTTCCTCATCCGGCACGTCGAGAATCGCTGGGTCGCGTGCGCTGCCCAGAAAACAGCGAAGCAAAGCGCGATCTTCGGGAGCGCGATG
>Ga0209517_10004056_pt1 | contig 19479 bp, 19 predicted proteins | sample PeaSoiMetSII2010_FD_187695 | JGI IMG/M metagenome (GOLD analysis project Ga0209517, IMG submission 187695) | Peat soil microbial communities from Weissenstadt, Germany - SII-2010 (SPAdes) (version 2) | ecosystem: Environmental > Terrestrial > Soil > Wetlands > Peat | place: Germany...
CAGGGGCGCAGTGGCGCGAATTGCCCAAGAAATATCCGCCGTACCAAACCTGCCACCGCCGCTTCCAGCAATGGGTACGGGAGGGCAAGCTGGAAAGGATCTTGCGCGCGCTGGCCAAGGAGTTGCACGCCCGAGGAAAACTGGAACTGGAGGAGCCTTCATCGACGCCTCCTTCACGGGGGCGAAAAAGGGGGGCTTGCGGTCGGGCCCACCAAGCGTGGCAAAGGCACGAAAATCCTCGCTCTCGCCGATGATCACAGTCTTTCTCTCCCTGTTTGTATCGAAAGCGCTTCGCCCCACGAAAGCAGGCTCGTTGAAGGCGTCCTCGGGCACAGCTTCCTCGACAACCTCCCAGTGCGACTGATCGGCGATAAAGCTTACGACAGCGACCGCCTGGATCGTGATCTGTCCGACCGTTATGGAATTGAGATGATCGCACCGCATCGTGGCCAACGCCGGAACCCGACGCAGGATGGCCGTGCCTTGCGGCGCTACCGCCGGCGTTGGCGAGTGGAACGGCTCTTTGCCTGGCTGCACCACTTTCGTCGGCTGGTGATCCGCTGGGAGTATCACGTCGAGAACTTCTTTGGCATGGTGCGCCTCGGTTGCATGCAAATTCTTTTCAGATCTATGTGAGGGTGCCTGCGTGACATTACTGAATCTGCAACTCAACACTCATAAACAGGAAGTTTGCTGCTAACCCTCTTGCTGGTCTAAAGTCCTCTTAGGTGGTTGCCATCGTCGTGCGACAGCGCGAGCAGCAACCAGCCGTAGGCTTCACCCACTGGCAGAGGAAAAACGTTGAGAAACAAAACCTCGCTACTCGCTGTGGCCATGATTGTCAGCCTGCTGCCTATTGGGATCATACTTCCCGCTGCTGCTCAGACAACCTCTGACGCTGTAGCCAGCGGCGTTGCAACGAGTGGGGATATTGCGAAGGTAACGCGCTACGAGTTGGGCGTGCGCATTGATCCCGCCGAGGAGCATTTGACGGCGAGCGCCCAGATCACACTCACCAATCCGACCACCAAGGTATATCGCGAGATTCCATTTCTTCTGTATCGCCTGCTAGCGGTGGACGCGGCTCAAGATGAAAAAGGGTCGCCGCTTGCGTTCCGCCAAGCGGTCGTATCCATGTCCGACGAGAAAAACTGGCAGGTGAATTCGGTGACTCTCACGTTGCGTGAACCGCTGCCGCCCAGCGGCACGACGCGCATCACGTTGAAGTATAGCGGCGCGATCTTCGGGTACCGCGAGGTGATGGGTTACGTGTTGGACCATATCGGGGAAGATTACACGCTGCTTCGCCCGGACTCGCTGGCCTACCCGATGCTCGCGGGGCCATCGTCCGAAAGCCTGTTCGCCGCGTACGACACGCTCTTTACCTATGAATTAGCGATCACAGTCCCGACCGGCATGGTCGCGGCGTGCGGGGGCCTGCCGGGTGAAGCATCCACGGCCGATGGCACGGAAACGTTCCGGTTCGCGAGCCGCGTGCCGACGTGGCGGATGGACATCGCGGTGGCAAAGTTCAAAGTGCTGAAAAATGCCGCCGGAAACCTCGTTGTCTATGCGCTGCCGGAGGATGAAGGCGGCGCTGGAAATCTTCTGAAGGAAATGCAGCGGGTGATGGAGTTCTACACGCTTCGGTTTGGGCCTTCGAAGAGGGCGACCGCCTACACCGTGATTGAAATCCCAAGCGGCTGGGGTTCGCAGGCGTCCGATTTCTACATCCTGCAAGACGCGGGGGCTTTCAAGGACCCCAAGCGCACGCACGAGCTTTATCACGAAATCGGGCACTCCTGGAACATGAAAGCAAGACCCGAGGTGCGGCGCACGCGCTGGTTCGACGAGGCTTTTGCCTCCTATTTCGAAGCAATTGCCCTGCGCCAATTCGCGGGGCAGAAGGCCTTCGACGATCGCATGGCGGGATATCGCGAGCGCTTCCGAAGCGCAGCAAAGAAGGATTCGCGCAATGCGACGACCCCAATCGCGGAGTACGGAAAAGAAGAACTTGGCGACAATTCCTATACCAAAGGCGCGTGGTCACTATATGTCCTGAACCAGATTGTCGGCGACGAAAGATTCAACCAGATTATTAGGACATCTATGACCGACTTTTCTGAGCACCCGGCCGGCTTCGGTGATTTCCAGGGCGTTGCCGAGAGCGTCTCGAAGCGCGATCTATCTCGCTTCTTCAAAGAATGGATCTTCGGCGCAGAATCCTCTGATCTTCTAGTGGGCGATGCCTCAATTCAGGAAATCGTCGAAAGGTACGGCAAAGCCGCAGCGAAGAACTGAGATTCCGATTACGGAGTTGAAGTGATGAGGATTGTTTCAAGAGCTCTGGAAACACCGCACGCCGCGCTTGGAGCTGTTTCTTGGCTGTGCAATGCTCCTGGGTATGGGGAGCCACCGTCACTGCACCGGCTAGCCAAAACGGAAAATCCGGGTACTGGTCGCTGGCGTGGTTGCGAAGGTGAGAGCACTCGCCTGGGGGGCCACAGCGAACCCATTTATAACGTTTATTGAGAATTTCAAGGGAGAGCTCCGAAATTTATGGTAGTACGCACTTAATCAAGCGTTTGTTCTGCCTCACTCCGGAGAAACGTTGGCAAGCGCATAACTGCATTCTTCAGCATCGTGCTAGGGCTGGCTCCACTGCAGCACATAGCGAGCCGCGAGAGTGGCCTGCGCGTGCCGGAGTCGCTGAAGAGTACCGAAGGGAATTGACCCACCTGAAGGGTTACCAACGGATGTCTTTTTGCGGCGCAGTTCTTTCTTATCTCGGTTCTTTAGGGATCGAATCACAGCATTAAGTGTGGAGCCTCCTCGGCTGGAGCCCGCCCTACGACACTCAACAAACTCTTGTTCTTAAACTCGAGAGCCGTCCGGTATTGGGCATCGCGTTCTCACGATCGTACATTAGATCCCTAACCCAAAAGAGCATTCTCCCGTCAAATGAATGAGTTGATCGGCGGGGTCAGGGAACGGCGATTGCATCCCACACGGCGGTTGGAGTGTGCGTCAGGAGAGGATCACCAATGGACACGCTAATCCTGGACGTTCGTTACGGCTGGCGGATGCTGAGAAAGAACCTGGGCTTTACCATCATTGCTTTGCTCACGCTGGCTCTCGGCATAGGCGCCAACACGGCAATTTTCAGTGTCGTAAACGCTGCTCTATTTGATTCCTTGCCCTATCGAACTCCCGATCGCCTTGTGCATCTCTGGGAAACGCAGCCTAATCATGAATTTGCTGTTGGACCAGACGCCATGTGGCGCTCACCCCATTTGAACAGAGCTTCCACAATTGGGCTCAGGCTGCACCCTGAGGGCGTGAGTGAGTACTCAACTTTTGGTGGGATTTCAGGGTACACCTTGCGCTGGATTAGGCCATCCCGTTCCAGTTCACGAAGCTGCTTACTGAGCATGCGCGGCGAGATACCGTGCAATCGCCGCTGCACCTCCGAATACCGCTTGGTTCCCTGAAACAGGAAATAGACAAGGGGAAGCTTCCAGCTTCCTCCGATGACTTTCAGCGTGTGCTCGGTGGGGCATTCCCCTGGGGAGCCGGGCTTGATGCGGCGCATGGCGTGTCTCCTGACACTATCCTTTTAGGTAGTAGCTCACAAAAAAAACCGCTCTTGTTTCCCTCTGATCAACGCTCTATCTTGCCAGCAGGGTTACTGCGGGTGCAAATGCGCCGCAAACGTCATCCTGGAGAACATTACTGATGCGGGTTTATCAATACGAGAAGCAAGCGGGGATCGACAGTCTTCAGCCAGCGGAGGTGCCCACGCCTCGTCCCGGTGCGGGCCAAGTTCTGGTCCGCGTGCATGCTGTGTCGCTCAATTACAAAGACTTGTATATCGCCAAGGGAATGCCGCCGCGCGGTCAGGTGGAACCGCTGATTCCACTCTCCGACGCGGCTGGAGACGTCATCGAGACCGGCTCGGGAGTCGAGCGCGTAAGCGTGGGAGACCGCGTGGTTGGCCTGGTCGCGCCGAAATGGATTGGGGGTGGACTGACCAAGGAAATCGCGCAATCGGTTTTGGGTACGACCATCAACGGAGTCTTGGCTGAGTACGTCGTGACAGGACAGGAGGCTGTGCTTCGCTTTCCACCTCACCTCAATTACGAAGAGGCGGCCACGCTGCCATGTGCCGCGGCCACGGCCTGGAACGCTCTGGCCGGGCAGGGCTCAGTGAAGGCTGGTGATACCGTTCTTATCCAGGGATCGGGCGGCGTCTCTTTGTTCGCGCTGCAGTTTGCTAAGGCTTTGGGCGCGCAGGTGATCGCCACCTCCAGCAGCGACGAGAAACTGAACCGCATGCGCGAGCTTGGCGCGGGTGCCGGAATCAACTACAAGTCTCATCCCGACTGGGACGAATATGCCCTTCGTGAAACCGAAGGTTTGGGCGTCGATCATGTGGTCGAGGTGGGAGGTCCCGGCACATTAGAGAAATCGCTTCGCGCGGTACGCATCGGCGGCACGATCAGCCTGATTGGCGCTTTGGCGGGTGTGGAAGGTGTCGTGAATCCGCTCCCTGTGCTGCTGAAAGCCGTGCGCTTGCAGGGTATTTCCGTTGGTCCTAGAGATAGTTTCGAGGAAATGCATCGAGCCATCGGGCAGCATGGACTGCGCCCGGTCGTCGACAGGGTCTTCCCTTTCGAACAGGCTCGCGAGGCCTTGCATTACCTGGAAAGCGGAAAGCATTTCGGGAAGATTGTGATCCGGATTTGAGCGCAGCGAGAGTTTTCGTGACTGCTGACTTTGATCTCAAACCCGCCAGCCGCGATGTGGCGACTGAGTTCCTGCCGGCGAAGCAATTCGGGTTGCCGGATGATCAAAGGCCTCAGACAGTCATCTCCCGCCACCGGGATTGTGATCTCAGGCGACAAGATTCCTATTTCACAGATTCCTCTCGATCAGGCGTTGCAGCTCAGCACGGTAGCCTCGGCTGCAAGACAATTGCTTGCCGTCTTTGAGAACTACGATGTATTCCCCGCTGTTTACCGGCTGCAGTTCTCTTATTCTTTGCACATTCACAATTGTCGAACGGTGGATGCGTACGAACTTCTTGGGGTCGAGTCTTTCGGAAATGTGACCGATCCCTTCCCGCAGCAAGTAAGACTCCGCACCCACTTTCAAGATCACGTAGTTCGCAGCTGCTGAGAGCCAGTCAATGTCGTCCAATTCTAGGAAGACTACCCGGCCTCCAGTCTTAAATGCCAAACGACGGCCAAGCTCGGACTCCGATCTCGTTTTGGTTAGGAACTCGAGGATGCGGTAGGTACTATCGCCGTCCCGTGCCCGAAGAAACTCGGCACGAGCTCTATTAATCGCGTGATGAAGCCGCCCTCGGTCAAATGGTTTCAGGAGGTAGTCCAGGGCATGGGCCTCGAATGCCTTGACCGCATACTGATCGTATGCGGTGGTGAAAATAACGACTGGCATGTCGGCGGCCGGGATCGCGCGCAAGACCCCCAAACCATCGATGTCCGGCATCTGTATGTCGAGCAACAACAGATCAGGCTTGTTGACTCGCAAAGCCGCTATGGTCTGCCTGCCATCGGAACACTCCGCCACAATCTCAACTCCTGGCTCTGAATTCAGCAGGATCCGTAACTTTTCGCGCGCCAAGCGCTCGTCATCAGCAATGATGGTACGCATCATACGGTTCCCGCCTAGTTGGAGCCTCCCTTGTGCCACTCGGTGTTGACGGCGGACGGTAGAGAGTCGAGGTGAGTAAGAAAAGTTACTATGGTCCAAATCTTCTCGTCCGAGACATCTTTGCCCGAGGCATCTGGTGCAAACTGGCCGCCAAACGCGAACATCCCCGTATAGCGGACGCCACCCTTCACGATCCAAAAGAGTTGATAGTCCGGTTTGCGGGGAGGGTGTAACGCGAATTGAGGTGCGTTGGGATAGAGAGTCACGTCGGCTTCGTTCTTACTAGCTGTGTCCGGCGTGCCATGGCAACCCGCGCAATCGTTCTTAAAAAGTCTTACGCCAGCCATCAAATTTTCCTCGGTGGGCTCGATTGGGTTGGGGGCGGGGGGCGCATGACGTCTGGCGGAAGCACTCAGGGCCATGTGTGCGAGCGCGCTTTCCCAGCCGGTGGGGGACGTATTCGCACTAACAGGAAGCAGACCGAGTCGGGCCACAAGTAGAACCGCAACCGGGAAAGCCAAAACACCTGCCACGAATCCAAGCAGAAATTTGCCCATATAGCTTGGCCCTGGGCCAGCCTTTCTGCGCCGCCTCAGCTGAGAGTGTCGAGTCGCGTCGCAGCGTCGGCCCTCGCAACTCTCTGTGTAGCGGGCAGGGCGAGAATCAGCAACAGGTATGGGGCCAAGCTGATGATGGTTGGGGCAAGGAGGACGAGAGAATGGGCGGAAAACATTCGTCCGGATGTTTTGGTAGTGTCCTACCATTGACGATCTCGGCTGGGCAAGTTCGACGGGCGCGGAGCATTCTTCGTCATCGTTAGTCACCTGATTGACCCGGGTGCTTACGGGATGGGACCGCATCAGTTGGGCGTCGCAGGCTTGCGTTCTTCGCCTCCAGTGGTGGGCTATATCAGTGCGTACAGGTTTCCGTCCGTGCTACCGAAGTAACGCGCACTCCGACTGCAGTGCGGGATGCAATTTCTGTTCCTCCGACCCACCGGTCAACTCATTCATTTGAAGGGAGAGTGCCCTTTGGGGTTATGGATATGGTGTCCGATCGCGAGAACGCGATGTCCAATACCGGACAGCCCTAGGATTTACAGACACGGTTTTGTTAGACGTTCTTAGGACCGAGAGCGAGCTGGTTGAGATAAGCCGCGTGCCTAGTGGCGGCAATGACGCGTTCCATCAGGGTGTGAACCCGCAGCACTGCAGTTTTCGTCAGTCTCACAAATATGTGTCGGCAGTCCCAGACCTGCTCACAATTACCCGGGACGACCGTCAATACTTGCGTTGGCAGCGGTCGCCCGTCACTTGCCGATGCGAGGCTTCGTAAGTCGGTTCAGGTAGCGGCAATCAGATGCGGGTGAAAGCTATGGAAACTTTGCTTCAGGATCTGCGCTACGAGTTTCGCATGTTGCGGAAGGCTCCCGGCTTCATGGCGGTGGCCGTGATGACTCTGGCGCTTGGAATCGGGGCGAACACAGCGATATTCAGTGTTGTAAACGCCGTTCTGTTCCGTCCCCTGCCGCTGCATCAACCCGGCCGCATCGTGCGGTTGCAGGAATATCATCAGCATCCGTCGAATGTGACCGGAGCGACATTTCGCGATGTGCGCGAGCGCAATCATGTGTTTTCTCAAGTCGGTGCATACCGCATTTTTTCGCAAAACTTGAGTGACACGCGCCAAGCAGCGCCGCCTGAGCGGATCGACACCGCGTTTGTTTCGCAGGATTTCTTGCCGCTGCTAGGCGTACGGCCGTTCCTGGGGGCGGGATTTACCCAGGAGCAGTTTCGCGAGAATGCCGGAGGAGTAGTGATCCTGAGTTACGGACTTTGGCGGCATCATTTCGGATCGGATCGCGACATCGTAGGCAAAGAGATTACCCTGCATGGTAAGCCTCACCAAGTGGCCGGCGTAATGCCTATGGGATTCTCCTTCCCCGAAGAAGTCCAGGCGTGGGCACCGCTCACCGACGATATGGCCTTTCCGGAGAACCGCCGCGCACATCTGTTTACTACCCTCGCGCGCGTCAAAGCGAATGCTTCGATGGAGGCTGTAAGCGCCGATTTGCAGGCTATCTCGGCTCAAATCCAGCAAGAGAATCACAACGTCGATCCTGGGTTCACGTTCCATGCAGAACGCCTGCAGGATAACCTCGTTTCCAGTGTTCGCCCCACTTTGTTGATTCTGTTGGTTGCGGTTGCTTTCGTGCTCTTGATTGCATGCGCGAATGTCGCCAACCTCCTTCTTTCGCGGTCGGTCATGCGCCAGAAGGAGATCGCCGTGCGTGCAGCGTTGGGGGCGACACGGTTTCGGCTTGTGCGGCAACTCTTGACCGAGAGCGTGTTACTTGGGCTTCTCGGCGGAGCGGCTGGATGCTTTCTCGGGTTAGTTTCGGTGAAGGCGCTGTACGCCGCACACCCCGGCGCGATGCCTGGCCCAACCACTGCGGCGATCAACTGGCAAGTCCTGCTCTTCGTATTCGCCGTCTCATTGCTGGCATCGATCCTGTTCGGCAGCATTCCCGCAATGCAATCTTCAGAACTGAATTTGCAGGTGCAACTGGTGGAGGGTGGCCGCAGCACCGCATCGGTACGCCGTCAGCGCGTTCGTTCATTACTCGTGATCTCGGAAGTGGCACTTGCCATGATGTTGCTCGCTGCAGCGGGCCTGCTGATCCGAAGCTTCATCCTCCTGCAGCGGGTTGATCCCGGTTTCGACGCATCGCATCTCGCGGTTGTCGGCTTGTCACTGCCCGACTCCCGGTACCCTGAACTTCTGGAGCGGACACAGTTTGTGAATTCGGTTCTGGAACACCTTCGGGCGCTTCCTGGAGTTCAGGCAGTTGCCGCTGCTGGGACTCTGCCCTTCGATCCTGTACCCGACACAGACGTGGAACTTGAGGGGCACGCGTACGAACCGGGCAACGAACCGGAGGTGGAAATTCTGACTGCTACGCCAGAATACTTCCGCACCATGGGAATCCGCTTGCTTGCTGGAAGAACATTTGCTCCGCAAGACATTCCGGAGCATCCGACCGCTTTGGTCATTAATCAAACCATGGCACAACGCTTCTGGCCTGGCGAAAACGCTGTGGGGAAACGAGTGGTGATGAAAGACTGGGGGCCGCCACTGCCGGGTGAAATCGTGGGCGTTGTTTCAGATGTCAAGCAGGACTCGCTGGAGACAGATACCCAGCCTGCAATTTACTACAGCTTCGCGCAGTTTTCGCAAGGTACGCTGACCACCTACCTCATCGTGCGAAGCGCTCCGGCTCCACTTAGTCTTGCGGCTGCCATTCGGGACCAGATCTGGTCGGTTGATCGCGACCAGCCTGTCAGTGTGTTACCCATGGATCAAATCGTCTCTGGGTCGCTGGAGCGCCGCCAGTTCGTACTCATGTTGCTGGGCACGTTCGCCGGACTTGCTCTGTTGCTGGCTGTGGTTGGCATTTACGGCGTCATTGCGTATTCGGTGGGCCAGAGGACGCATGAATTTGGCATACGCATGGCTCTGGGTGCGCAGCGGCATCAGCTCCTGGTGATGGTGCTAAGCCAGAGTATCTGGAAGCTTACGGTCGGCTTGGCCGTAGGAGTTGGGGGAGCCTTGACTGTGAGCAGATTGATGGGAAGCCTGCTATTTGGAATAAGCCCTACCGATCCCCTGACATATTTGTTGATGGCGGCGATCTTGTTGGTGGTCGCCCTGATCGCCAGTTACATTCCCGCACGGGGGGCGGCGAGAGTCGATCCCATGGTGGCGCTGAGGAACGAATAACCCTTCGTCCCTCGGACCATAGGTTCGAGTTTTAACAAAATCCAACTAGGGCAAGAGGTTACAACACAGATGATTACACGACGAGAAGCAGTTCGGCTGTTGGGTTCGGCCTCCGCCGGCGCGTGGTTTGCGGCGACGCAGATAGGCCTCAACTTTTCGGTTGCGCCTAATGCCTTGGCGGAAAAACACGATTCCGCCCCTCCGCTCGCGCCCGGCGCTCCGAACTCCCCGAAAAGAACCGCCTTGATTGAAGCGTTTAACAAGCAATCCGAGGGGGCTGCAAGATAAGTTCGAGGCGCACACGCAGAAGGGTGACTGGATAATGCCCTATCGTTTGTTCCGGCCAGAAGCAGCTACCGGGAAATTGCCGTTAGTAGTGTATTTGCATGGTAGTGGAGGATTGGGCGACGACAATCTGAAACAACTGGCCTTCGGCAATATTTTTGGTACGCGCGTCTGGCTGCTTCCAGAAAATCAGAAACGTTTCCCATGTTACGTCCTCGCACCGCAGACCGATCGAGGATGGGGCCCGATACGACTTATCGCATAAAACCGAGGGACCGGAGAAAGTGCTCCCCGGGGTGGGGGAGGGTACGCAGATGGCGTTGGAAGTCATCGATGCGGTGCGCCACAAGTTCGCCATCGATGAGCGGCGCATTTATGTTATGGGCCAATCGATGGGTGGCGCCGGCGTATGGAATATGATCGCGTCTCGCCCCAAGTTTTACGCCGCGGCGGTGATCTGCTGTGGCAGCGAATCGACCGAGGTTGGCTCGGAGTCGATTCATACGCCACTCTGGGACTTCCAAGAAGATTCCGACCAGACCATTCCTGTGTCCTTGGCGCGCGACCGTATCGCGACGAGACGGAAAGCAGGCGGCCACCCGCTCTACTCCGAGTACGCCGGAGTAGATCACAACGTCTGGGAGTGGGCATTCACCGAACCAGCGCTGCCGGAATGGGTGTTCGCCCAACGCCGAAAGCGACGCTTTAGTTTGTGAAGGGTTACGGCGCAGGCCACCACGCAACATGCTCAGGAGAAAACAAATGTACCGCCTCGTCAGTATTGCGCTCTTATTGTGCATAGGGATCGGAACGACCGCGTATGCCGCCGATCAGGAACAACCCAAGGTGGTCAAGATAAACGACTCCATCTATATGGCCCCTTCGACCGGCAACGTCTATATGGTCACTACTCCTGCCGGAAATGTAATCATCGATACTGCTATAGAGGATCAGGCTGCGGACGCCAGGAAGCTCTTGGTTGCGGTGAACCATGGGTCAGTAAAGTACATCATTTTGACCCATGGCCATGCCGACCATATTGGCGGAATACCGCTTTGGAAAGAGCCTGGAACGCAGATCATCGCCCAAAGGAATTACGTTGAATTTCTCAATTACACCACCCGCCTGGCTGCTTTCTTTGCCCCGCGCAACGGCGCAACATTCGGCCGTACCTACCATGCAACAAGCGCTTGGGCTGGCAACTATGGCGCGAAGATCGATCCGACCATTCTGTTTGACGAGCACTACGAGTTCACGTTGGGAGGAGTCGAATTCCAATTGTTCAGCACGCCCGGGGAGACGCCCGATCATCTCACCGTGTGGCTACCGGCTTACAAAATTGCCTTCATGGGTGACAATTACACCGGTATCGCAATGCCTGAACCGATGTCCTTCCCCAACATCTATGCGCTCAGGGGGACCAAGCCTCGCTGGGCTCTGGACTGGATCAATTCGATCGACAAAGTGGTGTCACTTAAACCTGATATCGTGCTTCCGGGCCACGGTGATCCGATGTTTGGAAATGCGGAAATTACTCGAAGGCTCACCCGGTATCGTGATGCGATTCAGTATGTACATGATGAAGTTGTAAAGGGAATGAACGCCGGCAAAGATGTATACACCTTGATGCAGGAAATCAAACTGCCGGCAAGTTATGACTTAAGCCAGATATTTGGAAGAGTCAGTTGGTCCGTACGCGGAATCTACGACGGATATGCCGGCTGGTACGACATGAATCCGGCAACCATGTACGAATTGCCGCCTTCGTCGGTGTACCCGGATCTAGTCAAGCTCGCCGGCGGACCGGAACCCGTGGTGAAGCTGGCACTAGAGAAGCTGGATGCCGGCCAACCGGTCGAGGCTCTGCACCTGACCGATGTTGTTCTGGCATACGATCAGAACAACCGGGCTGCGTTAGATGCTCGGGTGAAAACACTAGAATATCTGAAAAAAAGCTGTAAGAACCGTATTGAGGCCGGCATGCTGGATTACGGGATCAGAATCGCCAAGGAAAAACTGGCGTCAAAATAGGCCCTGAACCAGCAGGGCCCTGATTTATTGCACGGAGGGAATGAATTGATAGGTGCCGAATCCGCAAATGATCGCAGGAGAGGCCCTGATTTACCGATGGAGGAAACTACTATGATACGCACCTATGATTCCGGTCTGCGGTGGGTGTTCTTTCTGTCACTCGTAACCTTGTTGATCGTCGCCGTTCAATCAGGCGCGCTTTCGGCGCAACGATAAGACCGTCAGGAGAACCAACCCTCCCAGGCACACCATAGCAAACCAGTCACCGAGCCGCGCGTACACTGTACGCACGCCCTTAGTCGGAACCTGCGAAACCATCGCGTAGTCCGTCGTCTCGTAATGATCCATCGCTGCTAACCGTCGACCTTGGTAGTCGAATGCGGCCGACAGGCCTTGACTTGTTTGCCGAATCAGGTTGAAGCCTTGTTCGATTGCCCGGAAGCTCGCCATCTGAGTGTGCCACGGGTCAATCGCCCGCCAGTCATTCGAGGGATCGAGCATCACGTCCGTGCCTAAAGCTCCCGCCTGCGCCAGCAATTGCGGGAAGTCCCCGTCGAAGCAAATAATCGAACTCAATCGTCCGTAGGGCGTGTCTAAGCCTCGCAGCTTGCCGTCCCCCCTTACTTGTACCGAAGCCTCAGAACCTGGCACTGGCCGCGCCTTGTTGTACTCCCAAGCCGTTTGCCCGTTCGGCTGTATCAGGACGAGCTTGTTCTCGGCAGGAGCGGTCTTTCCTGGGTTCAACACCCCCAACGCCATGCCCAGGTAGGAATGGTATTTCGCTGCCATGTCTCCGCCACGTGCCACAAATCCGGCTTCATCTTCCTTCAATATCGGTGCGTTGGTCTCGCCCCAGAACACAATCCTTGCACCCGCTTGCATCTCGCGTTCGGCTCGCGATAGCAAGTCGTTGTCCACGGCAGCAGCCCAGCGCTGCAGTACAGTCAAATCCTCGGCCGTAGCATTGCCGTCAAATGCCCGTCCGAGGACTCCTTTGGGTAACGGCTCTAGCTGCCTCTTCGAGATTGACGCCACTCGCACGCTTTGTGAAGACGGAGGAAATAACGTCATGCGGGCACCGCCCAGCAGCATCACCGTTGCAGTCGTTCCTATGCACAGCCACGCTCCTGCACGCGCAGGCTTGGAATCGAGTCCTTCTTTCCATAGCCAATTGCAGACCCCCGCGAACCAACCCATCAGGAAGGTGATGCCCCACAAACCGGTTACGGAGAGAATCTGGAGTAAAGGCAAATTTCCATACTGCGAATATGCGGCTGATCCCCAGCTCCCGTATGGCCCTCGCGACACAACGTATTCGGTCGCAGCCCAGGCGGTTGCAAACACCAAAGAAGCGGCGAACCCCTTGAGCCTGCGCACCACCAAACGATCAATGATATAGGGCAAAACCAGTGGGATTCCCCACGCCACGAGAAAGATGTCGTACGCGATTCCCGGAATTGGCACCATTCCTCGGAACTGAAAAGCAAATGCTCCGACCAGCACCACGTAAGCCACAGGCAGACCAACTTTGGGACTCTGCGTACGCACAAATCGCAGCATAAACACCGGCGCAAGCCATGCCGCCAGAGGAACGGTATTCGCGCCGTTGGAAAACAACAGTAGTGCCGCCGCTATCGCAAGCCAGGGCCACGAGCACGACTCCGCGAAGGCTCGTCGGTCTACTTGTGGCGGCAATTCTTTCAGAAGCGTATCCTCATCGGATACTGATGTTTGCATGACCGCCTCCTTCCGTCATTGTGCCCGTTCTTGTCACCAAGCTGTCGACGGCGGTGTCAATCACCCGTGCGATCAATTCCTTCTTCGGCACCCAGGGAAATGCGGGTCTCTGAATTAGCAATGACGTGATCCCATGAGCGGACGCCCATAATGCTTGGGCTGTGCTCTCAACATCGACGGCGCGAAAGCGCTTTTCTTCCACACAACGCCTCACCATATACCGCAGCGCCTCAAACGCCGCATGCACCTTGTAAGGATGCTTCTCGACTGGTGGCCTCAGCATGAATACAAAGCGGTAATCATTTGGGTTGCGCAGTCCGAACTCCACGTAGGCGCGAAAGGCCTTCTTAAGCTCTTCCACGGGATCCTGCCATTGCGGTCCGTTCCGCAGACCCATCAAGGTCTTAAGCAGACGCGCGAAACTCTCTTCCACCAGGCACTCGAACAGTTCTTCTTTGTTCTTAAAGTGCAGATAGACACTTGCCGGCGAGTACTCGATCTTCTCAGCCAGCTTGCGCATTGAAAAGCTCTCGTAACCCCCGCGCACGAAGATCTCCCGGGCAGTATCGAGGATTCCTCTGCGAAGCTCCTCTTTATGTTGCCGTCGGCGAGATATCGCACTCATTAGTGAACAGTGTTCATAATAATGAACACTGTTCATTATGTCAAGGATATTGAACGATCTCATCTCGCATCAGCGACATAATTGTCACTGTCTCTGTGCGTTGGTTTTCCGAGGCGTCAGGAGCAAACGAAAGTGCTCACGCAACTGTTTGACCGCCTGGTCGAACGGTTCCACCGACCCACAAGACCTCGAGAGCATGACACCCCCTTCCATTACCGCCAAAACATAAGTGGAAAGCGCGTCGGGATCGGTAGTCTTGGGCAGCCGGTCCTTGATCTGCTCGATGCATTCGCGAACAACCCCGATCCAGCTCTGAAAGTTTTCTGCAATCAATTTGTGCGCCGGACGGTTCTCGGGGTCGATTTCCAGAGCGAGTCGGCCAATCGGGCATCCATACTTGCATTCGGTCTGTAGAATTCGTTCGCGGTAACCGGCGAGGATCGCAAAGATTCGCCCCACTGGCTCGTCAGTCCGAGCGAAGGCGCGATCGACTATCGCAGGTTTGAACGCCTTCAGATACGACTCCAATACTGTACGCAGCAAAGCCTCCTTACTCTCAAAAAAATGATAGAAGCTGCCGGAATTGACTCCGGCATGGGCCAACAAGTCGGCCATGCTGGTTCCGGCAAAGCCCCGTTCCCAGAAAAGATAGCGCGCAGAATCGACAAGACGATCACGAGTATTCAAAGCTCTAGGCATGGAAAAAAACTTCTTGCTTTTTGTAGCATAACTGGTATTTACTTGAACGCTCAACTAAGTTGTGAGGGAGGAATCATGAAAATCCTTTGTCTCGGCCTGCTGGCGATGGCCGCAATGGCTTTCGGTCAGACCGCGGAAAAAGTCAAAGAACGGGCTGTGCCCGACAAGGTCCTGACCCTGGAGGTAACAATTCCTGCCCCGCGGGCACTGGTTTGGCAAGCATTCGCAACCAGCGACGGTTTAAGCACTTGGCTCACACCGGGTGCAGTCGTCGATCTGCGGCCCGGTGGGGAGTGGACAGCGCACTTCCCGGGCGGAAAAACCGGCGGAGGCACGATACTCAGCTATGTTCCCGAGGAGGAAATAGTCCTGTCGGCAATGGCTCCGGAACGATTTCCAACCGTTCGAACCGAGCGGACCCGAGCGCGTTTTCATTTTGAGGCAAAGGGCGAGTCTACGATCGTGCAACTGGTTCAAACCGGATGGAAGAGCGGTGAAGAATGGGATAAGGCTTACGAATATTTACTCGTCGGTAACGCCCAACTACTCGCAACGCTGCACCGGAGGTTCGTCAGCGGTCCGATTGACTGGGCGAAAGAATGGGGCATCAGCCAGAGCAAATAAGAACGGGAGAGTCGCATGACCTTTCACGGCATGAACCCTTGGGCAATTCTCGCATCGGCCACATCTGCCTTTCTGGTCGGAGGCCTTTGGTACTCGCCATTGCTGTTTGGCGCGGCCTGGAAAAGAGCAAACCGTTTCGCAAGTGATCCACCGCCAGCCACCGGAAAGATCTTTGCCACCAGTTTCCTGCTGAGCCTGGTGATGGCCCTGAACTTGGCCATGTTTCTCAACGACCCTAAAACGAACTTGGCATGGGGAGCCACCGCCGGTTTCCTAGCCGGCTTTGGCTGGGTCGCGATGGGAATAGGCATAGTTTCTCTGTTCGAGCGACGACCCTTGACCTACGTGCTCGTGAACGGAGGCTACTTGGCAGTTGCGTTGGTGGTGATGGGGGCCATTTTGGGCGCCTGGCCGTAGACATGCGACGACAGGCTGCGCCAGAGTCTGAAATTGAAAACGGCGTCAGAGAAAGGCTGCATGTCAGAGAAACTGGCCCAAAGGTCCGGCCAACTTTACCTTGTAATTGCGGCTCAAGGTTAACTCGGTGCCGTTCTGCAGTCTGACGAGGTAATCCCCGTGGAAGAGCGGTTGCAATTCCATAATACGGTCGAAATTGACTACCGTTGAACGATGGATACGCAGGAACTTCTGAGGATCCAAGCGGGCTTCGAGCGATTGCAAGGTCTCGCGGATCAAATGAGATTCACGGTTCACATGGATCCGCACATAATTGTCTGCGGCTTCCAGCCAATCAATCTCTTCGACCGGTAGAAAAACAATTCGTCCGGCTGATCTGACCACTAGCCGGGTTAACCGCTTTTGCTGAACCTGCAGGTCCTCCAGCAATCCCGCCAGCCGTTCGCTCCAGAGACCTTCCCGGGCGTTTCGGACTTGATCTTTGGCGCGCCGCAACGAATCCTGGAAGCGCTCGCGATCAAAGGATTTCAGAAGGTAGTCGAGCGCGTGTGCTTTGAAAGCCTGCACGGCATAACGATCATAGGCGGTGACAAAGATAATGGTTGGCATGCGCTCACTCGCGATTCTATCGAGGACAGCGAAACCATCAATTTCCGGCATCTGTATATCCAGATAGACAAGATCGGGTCGCAATCGCTCGATTGCGCTAACCGCTTGTGTTCCATCAGAGCACTCGCCGACAACCTCAACATCGCGGTCATCGGCGAGAAGAGTACGAATTCGCGCCCGTCCCAAAGGTTCGTCGTCCACGATGAGAGTTCGGATCTTCAACTAAGCGGCTCCCGTTTTCTGGAGTCACTAGTCCGGGATGGGGGCAATCGCAGGGGAAACGCCAGCTTCACCGTTAAACCACCTTCCGCAGCATTGGTTAATTCGAAGCGATGCGCATTGCCGTAGAGCTTTTCCAGTCTGGCTCGCGTGCTGGAAATCCCAATCCCGTGCTTTGCGTCTGGCGGCATACCTGGACCATCATCTTTGACTTCGAGAGCAAGCATTCCGTCATCCCGAGCGGCGCAGATAATGACAGTACCTGGCGAAGAGCGAGTTGCGATCCCGTGACGAATGGCATTTTCGACCAACGGCTGGAGGATCAGATATGGCGTGCGGGCATCAAGTGTGTCGGGCGCGACATCGATCCGGACGATGAGCCGGTCAGAAAATCGTGTTCGCTCAATTTCCAGATAGCGTTCCAGAAACTCCAGTTCCCGGGCCAGTGGAACTTCCTGGACGCCCACATTTTCGAGCGTCAGGCGCAGCAGATCACTCAGCCGAGCAGTCATTCGGTCGGCGGCATCGGGGTCCTTGTGAATCAGAGTCGCGATGGAATTGAGTGTGTTAAACAGGAAATGGGGATGAAGCTGCATTCTCAGCGCCTGAAGCTGTGCCTCAGCCAGCTGCGCCGTGAGCTCTGCAGAGCGAAGCTCTCCTTGTCGATAACGCTGGTAGTACAGATATCCTTGCGCAGTTGCGACCAGAATCCAGTAGGTTACGAGATTTCCGTGAAACACATAAACCAGCAACATACCCTTCGGCAGACCCAATGCGTAATGACGGAAGAGATTGTCCAGCCACCATTTCAATAAGGCGATGCCCACTCCCGCGGCCAGATGCACTAGGACACTTCTCGCCCAACGCTTTCGTTCGAAGGGGAAGCGGTGGGCAAGCCAGATGATTCCGGGTGCCAGCAGTCCCCATAGATACCAGTCCTCCAGATTGAGCTTGAGAATTATGCCCGTGTGGGCTTGGCCACCGGAATATCGATAAGAAAGATAAGTCTGGCTGGCGAAAAACAACGCTATGCCAGTCCATCCCGCGAAAGCCAACATCCATCGAACCCAACGTCGCTGCAACATGCGTGGATTCTCTCATTTTTTGTCGATTCCCAAAAGCGGCTTGTGGAACAGCAGTGTCCCACGTTTCCTGGCTACCTCAACAACTTCGCGGATCGCTGCGGTTACATCGTCAGGCGCCTCAAGCTCCATATTGTGCCCGCTCTGGACGATGATCTGCTTGCTGTTGGCTGAGAGCAGGACGAGCTTCGCTTGCCCCTCTAGGCGCTCTTTCTCCAGTTGCGCGGCGGGGATATCATGATCACCCTCTCTGTATCCCCCTTCCGCGCGAGTAAGTACAATCAGCGGAACCGTCCCCAATGTGCCTGCCTGTGGCGTGGACAGCCACTTTGCGAAATATTCTCCAGACCACTCTCGTTGACTGTTTTCAGCATCTTCGATCGTTGGCAGGGACTGCGCCCAGAGCTGCAATTTCTGCTCAGCTGGTGGGAGAACGTTGTACATGGGATCGAGGGGCTGTTGCACTTGTGGTGTTGTGCTCGCTTGCGCGACCGGTTTGTCAGATTCCTTCATATCCTCGTGCGGCGGCGGAATATTCCTGCCTTTCGCCCCATCGCCCAGACGCATCGTCGCCTTGCCGCCGATGCCCACTCGCTGACCCTCGAAGTTCGCGTCCACCAGGACTATCCCTGCCACTTCATGCGGATAAGTCGTGGCGAAATTCCTCGCTACCGGCCCACCATAAGAGTGTCCCACGAGCACAAACGGGCCTTGCTCACTGAGCTTAGAGAGAGCGTCTCGCAGTTCGAGATTCAACTGTGCAAACGTGCGTGGTTTGGGGCCTGGGTCGCTCCATGCATATCCGGCACGATCGTAAGTGCAGATGCGGGTAAAACGAGAAACCTGAGATTGCACCAGGATCCTGTCGAAGGAAAAATCCCCTAATCCGTTCTCCACAACAACAGTGGGGCCGCCTGTCCCGGTGCAGTTCACATGAAGTCGGTGGCCACCCAAATCGACAAGCTTTCCGAGCGGCTTAGGTTCCGAGGTGGTTGCTGCAAAGATTAGGCATGTGCTGAAAATGATGGCGGAGATGTGCTTTACCGGGTTGGGGCTGCTGGGCATCGCATCAGGCCAGACCATGTCCCGTAGAGTCATTTTGCCGGTCTCCCTGAGGTTCGACGTGCTCTCACCTGAACGGTTAGCCACAGATGCGTCGCCTCACGCACTCCAAGTCCTCTGAGCTTACAAACTAGGGGAGTGGCAATCAGTTCCCCGAGTTGCGCGAATACGGCGCAGGCATTCTGGAAAAGCCATTCCTTCCTTCAGAACTCCTGCGTAAGATCGAAGATATCCTCAACCAAGGACAGACGGCAACGGGTACTGGATAGACCGTATCCGTCGAGCATTGGGGGCCATCTCTGAGTTTGCCTGTGGCGTTCCCAGTCCAACTGTTGTAACCACCCGGAGCTATGCCGCAGACTGGACCATTTAGGTTTTGAATCTCTAGCGGACTGACACTTTCTGTTCAATTCGTCCAAAACCCGACTTGCATACACCAAGTCTTGTAATTCTAGATCGTCGTCTGCAGGCTCCCGGATCAAGTGCATTGCGCGTTCCCCTGCAGCTTTTCGCGCTTCCTGTACTCGTCGACGAACAAGCTCCATATTCGTTTCAAGGACCGCAGCCTTGTATAACTGCTTCCATGCCGTGAGGCATTCCTTGGATTCCCCGAGTATTCTGTCGATGTGGTTC
>Ga0209517_10004057_pt1 | contig 19472 bp, 17 predicted proteins | sample PeaSoiMetSII2010_FD_187695 | JGI IMG/M metagenome (GOLD analysis project Ga0209517, IMG submission 187695) | Peat soil microbial communities from Weissenstadt, Germany - SII-2010 (SPAdes) (version 2) | ecosystem: Environmental > Terrestrial > Soil > Wetlands > Peat | place: Germany...
TAAGCCCCGAGCCGCACCGCCTCCTTGGCACTCTCGATGGTGGGATAGCCGGTGATCACGACCACCTCGCTTTTCGGCCACGCTTGCTTGATTGCTTTCAGGACCGCCATGCCATCCATGCCGGGCATGCGAAGATCGAGCAGAACGACATCGAAGCGTTTGTGCTGCATTGCTCGCAGCGCGTCCTCGCCGTTCAGGACAGCCTCCACGTTGCAGTGGGCGGCTTGCAGGGACCTCTGATAGCTGAGGCGCACCGTTTCGTCGTCGTCGACGACCAGAATTTTGGTTTGTTCGCTCATTTGGCCCACCTCGGCAACGGTTCACTGGTCTTACTGATTGGTTACGCAAGCTGCGTGCCAGAACCAATGGCCAGAAAAATTGCCATATTATTCAATATGCTAGACCAAAAAAGCGGGAGTTCGATGGGCAGGCGACCCTTGCACGACCCGCCAATAAGTACATATTTCCTGTACATCCGCCGCCCTCGATCGATCTTGGCTCTTATAATTCAGGGGCTTAGGACAAGCGGGGGCTCATAAGATTCCTATACACTTTTCGGCGACGATGGCCCGCTCTCGCCCCGAACCGGCAACGCCAGTCCCATCGCCGCCGGCGGCCGCGGCACATTTTCCCTTGACGCCGAGCGGCCGAACGACCTCATTGCCTTGCGCCGCTCGGCAACGGGGCGAAGCCTCAACCGAAAAAACGCATGGCTCAGCGAACCCTCAAGTTCAAGGTCGGCCTTTATCTCACCATCGCCCTTTCCCTGGCGGTGGTCCTATTTACCGCTCTGATTGCCTGGCATCAGCGGAACGAGCTGCTGGACACGGTCGCCAGCCACGTCACCCAACTTTCCGGGGTCATCACCAGAAGCGTGCGTTTCGCGATGCTTCAGAATCAGCCCACCTATGTGGACACGATCATCCAAGACGTCGCGCAGCAAGAAGGGATCGACCGAATCAGGATCTTCAGCAAGGACGGCAAGATCACGCATTCGACCTTTAGCCCCGAGATTGGCCAGATCGTAGACCGCAAGGCCGAAGGCTGTTCGCTTTGCCATGCGACCGAGAAGCCGCTCGAAGAGGTTCCCCAGAGCAAGCAGACATGGACCTTCACGGCCCCCGAGGGGCAGCCGCTGCTGGGCAGCATGGAGGTGATCCGCAATCAGCCCTCCTGCTACAACGCCGCCTGCCATCAGCACGCACAAGGCACCCCGGTGCTCGGAGTCCTTGAAATCCTCTATTCCATGGAGGGCATGTATCAGAGGATCCGCAGAAATGCGCTTACCATCACCGCCCTATCCCTTGGGTTTGTATTCGTCGCCTCGCTCTCGGTAGGCCTATTCGTCCACGGTTTGGTCTACTTGCCGCTGCGCGACCTGGAATCCGGTGCCAAGAGGATCTCTTCCGGGAATCTGGAAGAGCCAATTCCGGTGCGGAGCGGGGACGAGTTCGGCGAGCTTGCGGGCTCCTTCAATACCATGACGGTGGCCCTGCGGAATTCCCAGTCGGAGCTGCGCGAGTGGGCGCACACCCTGGAGCAGAAGGTTGAGCGAAGAACCGAGCAGCTCCGCGTTGCCCAGGCCGAAGCCGCGCGGGGGGAAAAACTGGCTTCGGTCGGACTGCTTGCCTCCGGCATCGCTCACGAACTGAACAATCCGTTGACCGGAGTCCTCACCTTCTCGCATCTGCTGCGGGAGAAGATGGCGGATGGGAGCCAAGACGCGGCGGATTTGGACCTCGTGATCCGGGAAACCAAGAGGTGCGCCAGCATCATAAGAAGGCTGCTCGATTTCGCCCGGGACAAGCCGCCGGAGAAGAGATTCGCCGACCTCAACCAGGTCATCGAAGACACCGCGCGTCTCGTCAAACGGCCTGCCAATTTGCGCGATATCGACATCACTCTGGACCTCGATCGCGGCCTGCCGCAGGTCTGGATCGACCCGGACCAGATCAAGCAGGTCGTCATGAACCTGCTCGTCAACGCCCAGCATGCGATTGACGGCGAGGGCGGCATCACCGTCCGCACGCGCCGGTTGCCGCAGCCGAGAAAGCTGCAACCCAGCGCCATTGCCGGGCCGGTGGTGGAGCTTTCGGTCACCGATACCGGATGCGGAATACCCGAGAAAAACTTTCGGCGTATTTTCGATCCCTTTTTCACCACCAAGATCGGCGTGGGGACGGGGCTCGGATTGTCTGTCAGCCACGCGATCGTCGAGGCCCATGGCGGTACGATCGAAGTCGAAAGCGAGGTGGGGGAGGGCTCCACATTCCGGGTCTATCTTCCTCTCACCCCTTCGCCGGAACTCGTCGAAGCCAGAAGCAGCGGGAGCAATTCGTGAGCGTGAAAATATTGGTCGTCGATGACGAGCAGATCATTATCGACAGCTGCCTTCGTATCTTGAAGAACGACGAATATCAGCTCGAAGCGGTCCAAGATGGGTTGGAGGCGTTGCGAAAGATCGACGAAAACCATTACGACATCGTCATCCTGGACATCATGATGCCGAAGATCGACGGTCTCGAGGTGCTTCGCCGGGTCAGAGAGGGACACCCGGACGTCGATGTCATCATGATTACCGGGTTATCGCAGATCGAGACGGCGGTAAAATCGATGAAACTCGGGGCCTTCGACTACCTGCCCAAGCCATTCGATCCGGACGGACTCAAGCTTGTGGTCCAACGCGCGCTCGAGCGGCGGCGATTGCTCCAAGAGAACTTGAACCTCAAGACCGAGGTCGGCGCCAAGTACCGCTTCGAGAACATCGTCGGGGCGAGCCCGCAGATGCAGAGCGTCTACCGACTTGTCGCCAAATGCGCTCCGACCAACTCGACGGTGATGCTCACCGGCGAGTCGGGAACGGGCAAGGAACTGATCGCCCGCGCCATTCACTACAACAGTCTGAGCAAGGACAAGCCCTTCATTCCGGTGGACTGCAACGCGCTCAGCGAGAATCTGCTGGAGAGCGAATTGTTCGGGCACGTCAAAGGCGCGTTCACCGGCGCCGTGGCAAACAAGAAGGGCATGCTGGAAATCGCCGAAGGCGGAACGCTTTTTCTCGACGAAATCGGCAATATCTCCCTCACGACCCAAGCCAAGCTCCTGCGCGTCATTCAGGAGCGGGAGTTCAAGGCGGTGGGGGATACAAAGACGCAGGCTGCCAACTTCAGATTGATCACGGCGACCAACAAGGACCTCAAGGCGATGGTCGCCGACGGCCGGTTTCGCGAGGATCTCTTCTATCGGATCAACATCTTCCCCATTCGCATCCCGCCGCTGCGAGAACGCCGCGACGACATTCCTGCCTTGGCCTTCCACTTCCTCGGTGTCTTCAATGATGAGCTTGGGAAGAAGGTGACGGAGTTTTCCGAAGAGGCGATGGCTGTGCTCATGAACTACGGTTGGCCAGGCAATGTGCGGGAGCTCGAAAATACGGTACAGCGCGCGGTGATTCTGGCGACCGACGCCGTCATCCGCCGGGCACATCTGGTCCATATCGACGAAACCTCGCCGGGGCTCGCTCTCGACATCCCCAGAACGGGCGAAGAACTCAAGCAGATCAAAAAACTTGCGCGCGAAAAGTCGGTTGAGAACATCGAGAAGCTGTTCGTTCTCGATGCGCTCAAGAGGAACGCCTGGAACGCGACCAGGAGTGCCGAGGAGACCGGCATGCAGCGCGCCAATTTCCAGGCTCTGATGAAAAAATACAACATTCGGATCCGCGAACCCGAACGGGATCCCGGAGAATCCGACGCCTCGTAGGAGGCGCGCCGCTCTCGCAAGTATCGCGATTTCGGCATCACCGACGCGACCAGCGGCCGCATGCGCGCGCCTGAGATCATATCTCGAACCGAGGTCGATGTCGGCGCCCGAGCTTGTCCACCCCTCAAGGGCGCACTCCAGGACTGGCGGGTCACGCAGCATTGTTGCAATCGTCTTGCCGGACTGCCAAAGTCGCGCGCGCAACTGAGGCAAGAGCATTCGATGTCCAAGGAAGCGTGGGGACGATGGGGCGCCGCAGACGAACGCGGCGCATTCAACTCGGTCGGCGCAACCGCGGTTCAAAAGGCGGTGCGCTTGGTGCGCGCCGGCCGCGTGTTCGCTCTGGGGCAACCGTTGTCACCACAAACCCCGGTCCCGCCGCAGCGCAACCGCATGGCGCACCTGATGGACCAGGACGGCGGCGATTACGCTGCCGGTGCCGAGCGGCCGGACGGATATCAGGTCGCGGACGATACGCTCTTCATGCCCGTCCATCTGGGCACGCACATCGATGCGTTATGCCACGCGTGGTACGACGATCAACTCTATAACGGTTTTTCCAGCAACACGATGCGAAGCGGCACGCGGGCGACCCGGTGCGGTGTCGACAAGCTGGGACCCGTCGTCACGCGCGGCGTGCTTTTCGATTTCGTGCGATATCGCGGCGCGTCGCTCGCGCCGGGCACCGCGATCACCGCGGACGATCTCGCGGGGGTCGCCGCTTCGGCCAGCCTCACGCTCGGCGCCGGCGATGCCGTCCTCATTCGCACCGGCTGGCTCGAGACGATGCTCGGCGACCCGGACGGCTATTTTGCCGCCGAGCCCGGTATCAACGAAAGCGCAGCGCTCTGGCTCGCGGCGCAGGGTGTCTCGCTCGTCGGTGCAGATAATTTCGCCATCGAGTCGATCCCTTTCACCGACGGGAAGGTCTTCCCGGTCCATCAGCGGCTGATTCGCGATTTCGGCGTTCCCCTGCTCGAGGGTCTCGTGCTGGCCAGTCTCGCCGAAGCGGGTGTGGTCGAATTCCTTTTCGCCGTGGCGCCGTTGCCGATCGTGGGCGGAACCGGCAGCCCGGTTTGTCCGTTCGCTGTGATCTAGCACCCAATACGGGGATCGCGGGCGCGGACCTGATCGACTTCGCCGCCGATATCGATCTCGATGCCGACGCCGCGCTGTTCGGCACGGCGGAGAATATGCTGCGCCGTCAAAAGGTCCTGGATTGGGACGCCGATCGATTTGTAATACGTGATTTCGTCGTCCGATTGGCGACCGGGACACGCGCCGCTGACCAACTCGGCGATCTGAGCCACCTGCTCGCGTTTGATGATCCTCTCTCCGATCGGGATCATCAGGTCGCCGGCATGGTCGAGACAGTCGGTTCGGCTGTCGATGACCAGCTTCGACGCACGCCGGATCGTTTCGCTGTCGACTTCACGGCTCGTCGGTTCGTAGGCGCCGACCGACGCGACGAAAGTCCCGGGTTTCAGCCAGGTTCCTGAAAAGACCGGCGTCTCGGATGTCGTCGCTGCCACGACGATGTCGGCACGGCGCACGGCGCTGTCCCGTGATTCAACAATCTCGATGCTCTCGGGAATCCGGCCACCGGCGGCCTTCATGCGGCGCACGAAATCTTCCGCGCGCCGCGCGCTGCGGGTCGAAACGAATACGCGTTCAAGGGCGAACACTTCCGCCAGCGCTGCGAGCTGGTTGCGGGCGACGCGGCCGGCGCCGATGATCGCGACTGTCCGGCTGTCCCGACGCGCCAGATGGCGCGCGGCGAGTCCGGTGCCGGCGCCGGTACGGAGGTCGGTCAGATATCCGGCTTCCATCACCGCACGCGGATGTCCGGTCGCGCCGTCGAACAGGGCGACGATGCCGGTCATTCGGGTCAAGCTGCGTTTCTCGTTCTCATAAAAGTCGGAAATGACCTTGACGCCGTAACCGAGACCGCCGCGAAGAAAGCACGGATTGAAAATCGCCACGCCGGGCGGATCTTCGGAGGTGGCAAAGCTGCGCAGCCCCTCGACCGAGCGCCCTTCGGCCAGGAGCGAGAATGCCTCCGCCTGAATATCGATCGCGGCCGGCATGTCGAGGACGGCGCGGCAATCGGCTTCGGAAAGAACGCGCAGTTTCATCGAAGATCTCCGATAGAGTGAGGCCGTCCCGCCCGTCCCACCTGTTGACCGCTACGCCCGAGCGCACACCGTTACTGGCGCGCCACCTTCATCACGACGATGAAAGCGCGGAGATTATGGGATTATCCCGTGCCGTCGCCGACATACCGGTTGAGTCCGATGTCTGTCGCCCACGTGCGACGGTGCGCCTCCATGAGAAAGGGCAACATGCGGTTATTTCGCGCAACGACCGCATCGATGTCCTTGCGCAGCGGCTTCATCAGATCGGCCACCTCTCGGCGCAGCGCGCGCTCGTCGATCGTGACGACCTTCCGATCGCGTACGACCACCCGGCCGTCAACAATCACGGTCTCGACGCCGCGTCCGGATTCGGTGAAGACGAGTTGGCGGGCGACGCTGTTCAATGGAACGAAAGACGGATCGGTAAGGTCAAGGATCGAGAGATCTGCGGCCATGCCTTGTCTCAAGGCACCGACGCGTCCCTCCAATCCCGCCGTCCGCGCGCCGCCGACGGTTGCGGACCAGATCGCATCGACCGCCATCGGCGGGCCGGGCTCGGGATGGCATACCCCTGGCAGCGCGGCAAACATCTTCATCGACTGGAACATGTTCTGCGCATCGCTGCAGCTGCAATTATCGCAGCCGAGGCCGACATTCACGTGCCGTGCCGCATAGGAACGGATGGGCGCAACGCCACTGCGCGTCTTGAGGTTGCCGACCGGGCTCAGGACCACGTTGGTGCCGGCCTCCGCCAGAGCCTCGATCTCCCGAGGTGACATCCAGACGCTATGCGCGAGACTTAGATATGGCGTCAGCAATCCGACCCGCTTTAGGTAGGTGATCAACGACCCGCCATCCCTCGCGTGCGTCTGGCGCGCGATCAGCGTCATCGCCTTTGACTCGTAAATATGCGCGTAGACAGGGAGCTTCCGGTCCGCTGAAAGCGCGGCGAGGCCGGCAAGAAGTTCGTCGCTGCAACGCTCCGGACTTGACGGCCCGAGCGCCCAGGTGAGCCGTGGATGGCGGTTTCGCCGCGAGGCCTCGATATCGCGCACCAGGCTCAAAAGGTTGATGTTCTTGTAAGGCTCGACCGCTCCGGAGAGCGCGGCACGGTGATCGGCCGGGATGACTTCGTCCCAGAACGGGATCGACTTCGCGCCAGGCACATCGGCGATCTGCAGCGCGAAGACACAGCGGATGCCGACGTCTTCGTATGCTTGTAGCATCGCATCGAGATGCTCCTCGTCGAAGGGATAGATCGTTGCCATATCCTGAACCGTTGTTATGCCGCCGCGCAGGCATTCGATTGCGCCCAGCAGCGTGCGCGCGCGGATTTCCGCCGTGCTGCGCTTCGGGTAACTCGGCGGCAGCGCGCTCAGGACCCAGAGTTCAAGTGGAATTGTCTCGAAACAGCCCTTGAGGAGGACGTCGTGTGAATGGTAGTGCGCGTTGACGAAGCCCGGAATGACGAGCTTGTCGGCGGCGTCGATGGTTGCGCCGATCATGCGCGCGCCAAGCTCGGGCACCTTCTCATTGCGGGCGAGGGCATCGGCGATCCCCGGCCTCACCGCGGCGATCGTGCCGTCGACGATCAGGATATCCGCGATTTCCGGCAGATCGACATTTCCGGCATGGTCGTAGACGCGACCGCCCTTGATCAGCAGGACGGACGGGCTGCCAGGTGTCATTGTGGCTCCCTCGATGAGTGCGACGCGGCCAGCCGCATCATTTGACGACGAAGAGCTTTTGATCGACGTTGGTGAGGATCTCGTGCCCCCCCTCCGTGATCAAGACCGTTTCGCTGAGACCCACGCCGTATTCGCGATATTCGAAGACGGCGGGCAGGAAATGGAACACCATCCCCGGCTGTAGCGGCCGCGTTTCGCCGCCGCGCAGCATCATGGTGCGCGCCTCGCTCCAGTCTGGCGGCAGCGCGATGCCGATCGAATAGCCGGCCTTGTGGCGGAACTTGTCGCCGTAGCCGGCATCCGCGATCACCTTCCGGGCCGCACGGTCGACCAATTCAGCCGGATTGCCCGGTTTCATCTCCTTGAGGCCAGCATCGATCGAGCGCCGGCAGAGATCGGTCAAATCATAGAAAAGCTTCGGCGGCGCGCCGACATAGCCGATGCGGAGAGTCGCCGCGTGATAGCGCTTGATGCTCGCGCCGATCTCGAAATAGACCGCATCCCCATCGCGAACCGGATTTCCTTCCGCCATCGCATGCGCCATGGTGTGGCGCACGCCGGAGTTGATCAGGGGCGGTAGTCCCGGGTACTCGCTATGCATCCGGAACAGCCCGTTGTAGGCGGCGCTCATGAGGTCGTCCTCGGTGATGCCGCTGCGCAGCGCCGCAAGCGCCGAACGCATCCCTTCCGAGGCCGCTTTGCCGGCCTTGCGGCTGTAAGCCTGCTCCGCCGGCGATTTGATCAAACGCATGGTCTCGATGAGCAACGCGGTATCGATCCACCGCGCGTTCGGCAGCCGCTCCTGAAGCTTCTCGAAGTCGTCGATGGTGAGATACCAGGCGCTCTTGTCGATGCCGATCCGGAGCCTTTCCCAGTTGCGCTCCTTCATCACGCGGACAGCGGCATCGAGGTAATGCTCGGTGTCGGGATAGAAAATGGCGTCCTCGACCCAGCTGCTGCCCTGGAGCACGGATTTTTCGATGAAGCGCGTCAGATGGACGGGATCGCCCGAAGCAGGCACGAACAGTGCCATAAAGGAATAAAAGCCGATCGTGCGATAGCCGGTGAGGTAGTAGATGTTCTCGAGGTGGTTGATCATAAGCAGGTCGACACCTCGGCGCGCCATCTCCGCTTGCACGCGCGCGACGCGCGCCTTGTATTCCGCGACGGGAAACGGCAGATCGTGCGGTTGTGCCATCAGAGAAGCCTCCTGTCTCTTGGTCTCGAAGCGCCGCATGCGCCACGAACATCGCATCCGGAAATTCGCGCATGCCGGCGCCGCAAGCTTGCGAGCCACGCAATTGAAATATCTGTATTCATTCGTTGATTCATACTAGACACGCCGCGCCGCGCGGCGCAACACGGTTGTTGGTCCGCGTCGGTGACGCATCGGCTATCCGGTGCTGGCCGGAATGCCGTCGGACCGCGCGCCCATCGCCGGGTGCCGCTATGGACAAGCAATGGCGTATTGGATATCTTCGCCGTGAAGCCGTCTCGATCTGACAAACCATTGCTGCGGACCATTCGTGCGTGAGCTCGCCTGATCAGGAGGTCGCGAGATGAAGGCTCGAGGTATTTTTCTCATTGCCGCCGCCTGTGTCGCATTGTGCGCGCCAGTCACAACAAAGCCCGCTGCGGCTCAGGATAAAGTCATCAAGATCGGCGCGCCGCTCCCCCTTACCGGTGCGCTTGCGCCCGAAGGATTGAAGCAGAAAGAGGGCTACGATCTTTGGGCGGATGAAGTCGCAAAAGCCGGCGGGATCAAGGCTGACGGCACGCACTACAAGATCCAATTCGTCTATTACGATTATGAATCGGCGACGCCGAAGGCGGTACAGTTGACCGAGAAGGCGATCACCGACGACAAGGTCAATTTCATCTTCTCGCCCTTCGGGTCTGGCGCGACCAAGGCCGCGAGCGGCCTCTCTGAAAGGTACAAGATCCCGACCCTGAGCTCGACCGCATCGTCCGAGACGGTGTACGATCAGGGCTTCAAATATCTGTTCGGAATCCTGACGAGCAATCAGGTCGTCGGCCGGGCGCTGACGGTGTATTTCAAGGAAGTCGACCCGACGGCCAAGACGATCGCGATTTACAGCCGGAACGATCTTTTTCCGCTGGATCTCGCAATGGCCGTGGAGGGCGCCGCCAAGGCGCAAGGCTATGATGTGATCTATTTCGAAAAATTTCCGGTCAACGCGCCCGATCATTCGGCCGCGCTCACCGATTTGCGGGCGAAGCACCCCGACTGGATCTTTGTTTCCGGTTACACGGACGATCTGATTCGGATCCGGAAGCAGATGGTCGAGCTCAAGGCCTCGAGTCCAATTGTCACCATGCTGGCAGGTCCGGCTTATCCTGAGTTCGTCGACAGCCTCGGCGATGCGGCGAATGGCGTAACCAGCGTGACGTGGTGGTATCCGACCTTGGGCCTCAAGACCTCGGACGTTTTCGGCGGTACTGCCAATTACGCCCAGCTTTTCGAGGCCAAGTACCACAAGGTGCCCGATTATGCCGAGGCTTCATCGAGTGCCGTAGGGGTCGTGCTGCAGATGGCAATCGAAGCGGCCGGGACAATCGATCCCGAAAAGGTGCGCGAAGGGCTCGCCTCGACCGAGTTCCACACCTTCTACGGACCGATCAAATTCGGCCCGACCGGTCAGAACGTCGTCGCGAACAACCCAGTCTTCCAGATCCAGGACAAGAAGATCGTTATCGTTGCGCCGACAAGCGTGAAGCAGGGAAGCTTCGAACTGATGAAGTGACTGTCTCGGCCATTGCTCTTAGGCGGTTTGGAGGATGGGCGCGGTGCCCTCTCGCCGCGCCTATTCTTTTGATGCATCCAGGGCGGTGCGCTCGCCGGCTGCAGACACGGCCTCGCCGCGTGGTTGACGCCGCGGCCGCTAGGCCTGGATTATAGCTTGCGACACAGCCGCGGAATTCATTCAGCCCATGCTATCTCTCATTCTGCAAAATCTCGTCAACGGCCTTCTTTTGGGCGGGCTCTATATCTGCATTGCGATTGGATTTTCTCTGGTCTGGGGTGTTCTCAGCATCATCAATATGATCCATGGGTCGATGATCGTCCTCGGGTCTTACTTGGCCTATTACGCGTTCGCGTCCTTCGGCATATCGCCCTTCGTGGCGCCGTTGTTCGTGATGCCGCTGATGTACGGGTTCGGCTATGGTCTGCAGCGCGGCGTCCTCAACCGCGTCGTCGGCCGGCCGGTTCTCATCACGCTGACCCTGACCTTTGGCCTGGACCTCATCCTCAACAATTTAATGCTCGCCGGATTCACCGCCAATTTCCGGCGCGTGGTGTTCGAGAAGCCGTTCGCGACACTGGAAATCTTCAACATCATCGTTCCGCAGGAACGGCTCTACGCCACGATCCTCGCCCTGCTGCTGACGCTCGTGTTCTACTTGCTGCTGAACAAGTCGCGCATCGGCCGTGCGATCGTCGCCGTCCGCAGCGACCGTGACGCGGCGGTCCTGATGGGAATCAACGTTCCGCAGATCTATGCCATCACCTTCGGCATCGGCGCGGCATTCGCCGGGGCGGCCGGCTCGCTTATGAGCGTGGTCCTGCCGATCTCGCCCGTCGAATCGGCTTCCTATCTCGGCAAGGCCTTCGTGGTCTGTGTCCTCGGCGGACTCGGAAACATCATTGGTGTCGTCTTCGGCGGGTTCGCGCTCGGCATGATCGAGAACCTGGGCGTGATGGTCACCGGACCGGAATATTCCGCCCTGATCGGCTTTGTCGCGCTTTTGGCGGTGCTTGCCATCAAGCCCACGGGAATCGCCGGCAAGCGAGGCTTCGAATGACGCCTCGCCTGAGCAAGGCGGCTGGCCGGCCGAGACCGTCTGGGGTTCCATCCTGGACCCTGTGGCTGTCGCTGGCGGGGATTGCGTGTCTCGCGGCCCTGCCGTTCGTGCTCGACAACTATACGATGCGCCTGGCAACCACCATCCTGATGTACGGCGCGATGGCGTGGGGATGGAACTTCATCGGAGGCTACGTCGGATATCCGTCGTTTGCCACGGCCGCCTTCTTCGGCCTGGGCGCTTATACCGGCGCCATTCTGCTGACGCAAAAACTCATCCCGTTCTGGCTGTCGCCGATCTCCGGCGCCGCGGCGTGCATAATTCTCTCGATCATTGTCGGCGCGCCTATCCTTCGTCTCCGCGGCCATTATTTCGCGGTTGCAAGCCTCAGCATTGGCGAGGTGTTGCGACAGATGGCCACGAGCTGGGTCGGCCTTACGGGCGGAGGCATGGGGATCAATCTCCCGCCCATGACGGGCTCGCTCACCAGCGAAACGCGCGTGTTCTATTATGCGATGCTGATTCTGGCGCTGGTGTCGTTCGCTGTGTCCGTACTGGTCTCCCGCAGTCGCCTCGGTGTCGCGCTCCGCTGCATTCGTCAGAACGAGGAGGCGGCGACTATGATCGGCATCGACGCAACGCGGTGCAAAGTCATCGCCTTTGCCCTTTCCGCTGCCCTGCCAGGCGCGGCGGGCGCGATCTATGCGTCGTGGATTGGCTATATCGAGCCGTCCGATGTCTTCGACATCTTGATTGCGATCAAGGCTCCGATAATCGTCCTGCTGGGGGGCGTCGGCACCGTGTTCGGCCCCGTTCTCGGCGCGGTCGTCTACCTCGTTTTCGAAGAGATCGTTTGGAGCAACCTGCTGCAGTTCCACAACGCGATGCTCGGCGTCATCGTCGTCGTTTTGGTCTTGTTCATGCCGAACGGCGCGGTCGAACTCTTGCAACGACGCGTGCGCGCCGAAGGCGCGCGATGACGGCGCTTCTCACTTTGAAGTCCGTGACCCGCACATTCGGCGGATTGGTCGCGGTGAATGACGTTACGCTCGAAATCATGCCGGGGATGATCCTGGGCTTGATCGGGCCCAATGGCGCCGGCAAGACCACGATTGTCAATCTTATTTCGGGCGCGTTGAGACCAACGTTCGGCGAAATCTGGTTCAAGGACCGCCGCATCGATGGCATGCCGCCTCATCAGGTGAGCCGGCTCGGCATCGCGCGGACGTTCCAGATCGTCCAGCCCTTTCCGAACATGACGTCGATCGAGAATGTCGCGGCAGCGGCCATGTTTGCGGGCAACGCCGCGAGCGTCGGCGAGGCCTATGACCGGGCAGAACAGCAACTTGAGCGAGTCGGCCTTGGCGGATCGGGTTCGATGATCGCTGCTTCGCTCTCCCTCGGACAACGCAAGAGGCTCGAGCTCGCCAAAAGCCTCGCCATGCAGCCAGCACTCTTGATGCTCGACGAGGTCAACGCCGGGCTGCACGGCGGCGAACTGTCGGAGACGATCAAGCTGATCCACGACCTCGCCAATAGCGGTCTCACAATCCTGATCATCGAGCATTTGATGAAGGTCGTGATTTCACTTTGCAACGAAATTGCCGTCCTCCATCACGGTCAATTGATCGCGAGCGGGCCGTCGGACGAAATCATCAACGACCCGCGCGTGATCGAAGCCTACCTCGGCGAGCGCTATGCCCGGCGTGCCGAGGCGAAGGCGGCGCGATGATCGGATCATGCTGACGCTGAAAAACGTCTCGGCCGGATACGGCCTCGTCAAGGTGCTTTGGGACGTGTCGCTCGACATCGGCGAGCGCGAGATCGTCTGTCTCATCGGCTCTAACGGCGCCGGCAAGACCACTCTCCTGCGTACGATTTCGGGCATCCTTCCGGCTTGGTCGGGATCCATCGATTTCAATGGCAAAAACATCCGCGCGATTCCCAATTACGAGGTCGTCGTATGCGGCATCGCGCACATTCCCGAGGGCCGACATCTGTTTCCCACGATGACGGTGCGCGACAACATGCTGATCGGGGCCTACCGCCAGCGCGACAAGGCCGCCTTGCGCGACGATCTCGAGAGAGCCTACAGCCTGTTTCCGATCTTGGCCGACCGGCGCAACCAGACGGCCAGCACCCTGTCCGGCGGCGAGCAACAGATGTGCGCGATCGCCCGAGGACTAATGAGCCGGCCGAAACTCCTGTTGATCGACGAACTGTCCCTAGGCCTGGCGCCGCGCATCGTCGACGAACTGGCGAGGACATTGCGCGAAATACGCGCGCTCGGCATCTCGATCGCACTGGTAGAGCAGGACGTTTCGATCGCGCTCGATCTCGCCGAACGCGGCTTCTTGCTGGATTCGGGACGCATTTCGCTGAGCGCCGGCTCGGCGGAGCTTGCCGAACACCCGATGGTCAAGCTCGCCTACATCGGCGGATAGGGCCAGGCCGGGTCGCGAGTGCCTCGACGACCCGGCGTCCGGATTTGCCGTACCCGCAATCCTTCCGATGGATCGCTGGATCAATGCGAGGAAGGCGGCCCGGCAGCTACGGATTGCTTAAGCACTTCGCTCCTGAACCAGGCGACCACCTCGTCGGCGACCTCTTGATCGACGGTCCCTGGGAAGCATCCGCTGATGCCGACAGCGCCGAGACAGACGGTCTTGCTGGCCACGTCGGTGACGATGGCGGCGCCGCCTTCGGCGAGAAACCAGTCGTTGCGGCTGTTGAGCGAGGCGATCGTCGTGCCGTAGAGAGGGCGCTCCTTCTGCAGACGCGCGTACATGGCGCCAGTCGAGTTGCGAAACGCGCTTGCGAGGCGCGCCTTGCCGATCGCAAAGTCGGGCGTCACCCACAATGCGTCGGCGTGGCGAATGATACCGCGCAGGCGGCCCTCGCCATCGACAAAAGCGCAAGCGACCGAAAACCCGCGCTTGCCGCCTGCCTCGATGCCTCTTTGAATGATGTCGTGAACTAGCTGGTGCGTGATTTCCATCCGATCCTCGTCTGTCGTAGGGCTCTTCGACCCAATCGGGCCGGCCGCGGATTTCCGCCCGGTGACTCGGGCGGTTGTCGTTATCGACTAATCTCGATGATCTGTCCGTCGATTGTGCGGCGCTGGCGCACCAACAGCTCGAGCTTTTCCAGCGTTGGTTCGTCGCTCACCGCGTAAAGCATTGCATCCTTCTTGGAATCGAGATTGACGTGACGATACCAAATCCAGCTCGGAATCACGAACACGTCATTCTGCTCCCAGCTGATCGTGGCGCCATCCATCTCGGTCATGCCGCGGCCATGGATGGCGCAGAAAACGGTGCTTGCCGTCTTGCGCTGGAAATCGGGCTTCTCGCCCGGCTGGAAAAGGTTGACGCTGTAGGAAAGGGTCGGCATCACCGCGCCGCCGGTCATCGGATTGATGTATTCGACTGCGATGCCGTCGCAGGGGGCGGTGGGGAATTCGCGCAATTGATCTAGCGCCGCGAGCGTATCATCCCACCGGTAGACATACATCGGCGAGCCGTGCCCTTGGCCGCGTGCATGCGAGATCGACTTGGGCTTGATTCCGCCGGTTGCGTAGACCTTCTGCGAGTAATGCTCGGGCTTGCTGACGCTCTGGACCAACCGCTTGACCGGTTTGGAGTTCGGCGCCGGGGCTTCGAAATACTCGTAGTCCATGGCCCACGAGTTGTACAAGAACTCGACCACGGGCAGGTCAAGCACATCGATCCATATTACCGGCTCGTTGCCGTCGTTCCCGTGGTTGTGCCAGGTACCATTCGGCGTGATGACGAGGTCTCCGCGCCGCATGGTGCATTTCTCACCCTCCACGGTCGTAAATCCGCCATCGCCGGCAAGCACGAAGCGGCTTGCGCTGGGCATATGGCGGTGGACTTCCGCCGACTCGCCGGGGTTGTACCAGGAGCATCCACCATAAATCGTTGTTGTCATCCAGGGCTTAGGACGGAGGCCCGGATTCACGAACAGCAATGAGCGCCGATAGGCCTCCTCGACGGGGACAATCCTGGCGGCCTTCTCGAGCAACGGATACATGTCGCGCCACTTCCAGCAAAAGGGTACCGCCCGGGCACGCGAGGCAGGATTCTCGATGACATCGCGTTCGACCCAATACTGCGCGAGGCCGAGGTCGGCGCTGCGCTCGGTTAGCGTCGTCCGTTCCCGCGGTAATTCAAGCTCCAGATTCGCCATGGTCGTCTCCTGTTTGCTTTCCTGCCGCGCTTTCTTGATACTGGGGCAAATTTCGTGGACAGATTAGCGTGCCAATGAAACCCGGAATACGCATTCTGCGCATGAGACTAAACGGTTTCATTCTTCATTCCAATCGTTTCGGCATCCGGGAATGAAGCGACGATGAAACTTGCGAGCTTTCGCGCCAAGGCTTCCGATGCTGTTCGGTTCGGCGCCGAATGGCGCGTGCCGGGCTCGCCCGCGCTCGTCGATCTCAGGATCGCGTGGCAGCTCTATGTTGAAGAGACCTCCGGCCGGATTCCTCTGGACGAGCAGTTGCAACGGGACATGCCATCGGATGCCATCCGCTTCATCGACGGCGGCGCGGAGCAGCTGGCCCGTGCGCGCCAGGCGCTTCATCATTGTCTGAAACGTGCGGCGGACGAGTCCGGTCGCGATGAACTGGTCGCGTGCGGCGTCGTCCATGCTGCGAGCGACGTGAGATTTCTGCCGCCCGTACCCAGGCCAGGAAAAGTCATAAGCCTTGGCGTCAACTATCCAGCGCATCTCGCCGAAGCTTCCGGCCTGCCGTCAGTGCAGCGGCTCAAGAACGGTCCCGGAGTCCCGCGCGCCTTCGCCAAGCTGCCGTCGGTGTTGATAGGGCACCGGGAACCAATCATCTATCCTCTTGCAACGCAGCAGCTGGATTACGAAATTGAGTTGGCGCTTATCATAGGTAAGCGCTGCCGGAATGTGCGGCGCGACGAATGCCGTGATGTGATCTACGGCTATACGATCTTCAACGACATTTCGATGCGGGATGTGCAGCGCGATGAAATGGCTGCCGGGCTCCTCCTCCTCGGCAAGAATTTCGACACCTCTGGCCCAATCGGCCCTTGGCTCGTCACGGCGGACGAGGTCGCGGACCCGAACGCTCTCGACCTGACCCTGTCGGTGAACGACGAGGTGCGGCAGCGCGACAATACGCGGAACATGATCCACCCGGTACCGGAAATCGTCGCCTATTGGTCGCAGATCACCTTGGAGCCTGGCGACATCATTTCGACCGGCACGCCGGCAGGTGTCGGAATCTTCTCCGACCCGCCCGAGAAATTCCTCCTGCGCCGTGGCGACCGCATCGCGGCGACGATCGCAGGTCTCGGGACGCTCGAGAACACCGTCGTCGCGGAGAACGTCTGAGTTTGCGTGGGTTTGCCGCGCCGGTGTGTCGCTGCGGGAGAGCCGGAACACGACGCGATCGGCACGGTAACGCATGCGAGGGTATCGAGACCGCGACCCGCCCAGATGCTCTGCACGCCGGGAACATTGAGCGCCTCACGACCATGCCTATGGCCGAAGCTAGTGCCGGAGCGGCGAAACCTGGCCCCGGCGACGTCCTGGCGGTTCAAGAGCCCTTGTCGCTTCCATCAGAATCCCCGTTGCGCACCTTCTCGAATATTGCTCCTTCCTCGCCCACCACTTTGACCAACGTCAAGCCCTGGCGCATCGCCGAGCCCGGCGATTGATTTGCATCAAGGACATTCCTGCCCGGCCGGCGGATGATTCTCGCGAATCGACCTAAGCCGGCGTCTCGGAGCGGCGGCTGGTGACAAAACAAATTGCGGAGCTGCGTGCAATGACGCCGGAAGAACGCTGGGTTCTCGAGCGCCTGCTTGTTACGGTCGACGCTTACGTCAACGCACCGTCTCGTAGCTCCGCCCGGGAACAGCTCAGCATTGCTCTCGCCGAGGCGCGGCGAGACGCCCGATTGCTGCTTCGGTCGGAAGAGGCGCTTCTGCAGCAGCGAGCCGCGTAAACAAAAAAACGCAAATCACCTTCGCGCCCCGCCCCGTTGCACCACCAAGCCCGAAAGGCTCAAATGATCAACGGATCCAACTGATCTCCGGATGAGACAAGGGGCTCAGGTCAACGGCAATGCCAAGGCACAGGACGTGCTCGCCCGTCCGCCGGGCGCGGGATCGCATCAGGCGAAAACCGGCAGGCAGAAGGAGATTTCGCGGGCGTAGCTGCAACCTCCGCATGCGAAACGTGCTATGAGCTTCTCGCACTTCACGCCCCGTTCGCGCCGATGCGTCAGCCCGAGCAACGCTTCGCAGTCTGGGCAGGCGCGAGGCATGACAATTGTCACTTCCATCCTCTGCATGGAAGCGCCGTCGCGGGTGCGGAAGTCCTCCTCCAGGATGATGGTGCGGCGTTCGAACGAGGCGATTCCCCAGCGATCGAGGTCGTCCAGAAGATCGCCAAAAAAGGCGATTGTTTTCGCCGCATGGTCCCTGGCGAGCTTCTTCCCGGTTTCTGTAAACATGGATCGCGGCGCCGCCAGAGCGTAGGTCAGTTCCCGGCTCAGCGTTTGCTCAAGCGCATCGATGAGGCCGTGTCCGCGCAGGGCCGCCTTGGTGAAGAAGGCGCCCACGCCCAGCGCGCCCAGCTTGTCGAGCCGGTCGGCGTCCTGCACGATGCGGCAGGGGCCGACACACGGGAGCCGATCGTCGTAGAGCGCGCGTAGCGCTTCGAGCACAGCCTCGATATCGCTGCGTTTTACCCCGAACTCGGCGAGCATCTTCCCGGCCAGGACCGCCGCATGCTCCTCTTCCGGCGTGTCATCTTTGTGGTATTCGCCCTCATGAAACTTGCCCGCGTCATGGTAGAGCGCCACGAGATCCGGAAGGAATGAATCGACCCCTTCCATTTGGGATATCTTATGGGCAATGGCCGCCGTGCGCCGGGTATGCTCGACGAGGAATTTCGATGGCGCCTGGTTGGCCTGATCGTTGTATCGTGCTTCAGCCTCGACGAGCATCTTCTCGATGCGGGCGTGAAGCCCGGGAAAGCGTGCCTCCAGCATGTTTCCCACGTCGTTCATTGTCATTTCCTGATCCAGGTCCAAGTGCCTTCGACGTTCCGATTCTACCGCCTTTCCAACGCGTCCGCTTCAGGACGAAAGGGGAGGATCGCAGCGCCGACCGGTCACGTTGGTCCGGAATACGCAGTTATTACTTGGCCATCCGGTTTAGGCTGTCAATGACCGCCTTTATACCGTATTGATTTACCAAGAATTCCAATCCCCCCTCAATCTCCCCGCGCTTCTCCTGCGGTTTTTCCTCCCGCTCCACTTCCCGTTCCACGTAGGTCAGGGCGTCGGTTCCACAGACCTGGACGCACATCGGTTCTGCCAGCGGGGGTACGCTCTCACACATGTCACATTTCAGCGGGAGGCCGGAGTCGGGTTCTATGAAATAATCCCTCGACGGGCAGGAAGCTCCGCAGAAGCTACACTCGCTGTATTCCTTGCCGTTGATCGTATAAATATGTCTGCCGTTGCATTCGGAGGGGGTGTAATCGCCGGCACGTATCGGCACATACTCATCAGTGATCTCATTGGCAACCACCCTGATCCGGGCCTTCGACGGATTAATGCTGCTGTACCTCGGATGGGCGTGATAGGCCGAGCAGGCCATCTCACAGGCACGGCAACCCGTGCATTTATCAACATCAACTTTGATCTCTTTGACGGTCTTTGTCGTCAGGCCGGCCTTCACGGTAATTCTCCCGTTCGCTCGAGTGGATCGGAATCCGTCATGGGGGACATCTGTCAGATCTTATCCGCTAGCTTGCTGCCGCTTCCGCCAAACGCTTTCCGGCAGAAACGCTTTCATCAACCGTCAAAATCCCTCTTTGTTCCAGATCATCGGCCACGTAACCCAGATCCAGCCTTTCCAGTGTCTGTCGGGTAGGAATGCTCTCGCTGTTCCATCCCTTGAATTCGTAATATTTAGTCAGCAGCTCTTGTTCGTACTTTTCGTCCCTTACGGCCCAGTGGTCCTCGGGCGGCCGTTCATCTTTTCTCCGCAAG
>Ga0209517_10004058_pt1 | contig 19468 bp, 11 predicted proteins | sample PeaSoiMetSII2010_FD_187695 | JGI IMG/M metagenome (GOLD analysis project Ga0209517, IMG submission 187695) | Peat soil microbial communities from Weissenstadt, Germany - SII-2010 (SPAdes) (version 2) | ecosystem: Environmental > Terrestrial > Soil > Wetlands > Peat | place: Germany...
CTGGCCTGAAATCGGCACGGGCAGGACGTGATAGGAACCTCTGAGGGAGAATCTCGGTCTGGTTGGAGGAGCGGTTCGTCCGACGGATGAGGAAGGTGAAAAGAGCCGAAATAGAGCTGAAAAAACAGTAGTAGACGGTATCAGCTTCCGATAAATCCGGCGTTATGTCTACTCCCGCTGGGGTACGGGCCGCCTCTCTTCATTTCCTCCTCGGGGCACACGTCCTACCTCTTGGAGTCGATGCAGTCGAAGTCCATTACAATAGAGCCCGAACACCAAACCGGATCCCGGACCGGATCGCGCGCATCCGAGGTAACGTCAGCGGTGAGCGCCTATGGGCGTGCGGATGGGCAGCCCCAGAGAATCCGCCCCGCAAACCTCCGAAGCCCCCGAACCCGCGTCGGCGGCCTGCGGTAGAACCCGCCGGCAGCAGCCGCCCGCGGTACCAATCGTCACCCACCTCCCGCAAAACATCTCCGAATCCGCCTCTCCCAAAAAACACGGTCACGCGCCCAGGAACTATTTTTTTATGTTCCTTCACCCACCTTTTTGCTGATTCCAAAACCACTTACTCCCACGTACCCCCCGCACGACGCCCCGGCCTCCGCACACCTGCATGATACATTGAAATCAGGAAGAGACTTGCGCTCTAGGCGGCCGGCAGTGTCCTCCCCCTGGGCGCATTTACGACGAACGAAGCCAAACCGTAGCTCACTTACTTGCGAAACGGGGTAAGCCGTTTGGCTTCCTGTCCTCGCTTCCCCAAACCGAAACTCATTTTCGGTTTTTGCCTGCATGCAGGCGGCCCGGGGACCGATCCGTCCCGGCCGCGACCGTAAAACCGCTCACTTTTGAGCAGTCTTCATCCGTAAGTTGTTGATTGCAAACAAAGCCGGCCGCTCACTTTGAGCGGTTTTCGTTTTTAGGAAAGATCAATATGGAACCGATCCAGACGACCATCGGAGGCCTCGGGGATGACCGAATCGCCTCCAACCGCCGCAGCCCGTTCTCGGGTGACGGCGATTTTCCACAAAAGCCTCAATCGCCGTCACCCGATTTCGCCTGCCCTCCGCAATCAACACAAATGGAGGAGCTTAACAAACCATGGAAAATAAATCGACTCAACCGGAAATCATCGTCACCTTCGTCACCCTGCTCCCGGCCCCCGGCCCCGCCGCTCGCGGCCCTCACCCCGCCCCGCCGCTCCCGCCGCTCGCGGCCCTCACCCGGCCCCCCTGCAAGCGGTAACATAGAGCAAGCAGATTTCGTCCTCTTGGGAAAGGCAAACTGGGTAATGGCACTCGGACAACGTCTTCTTCTGACACTATCGCTGACCACCCTGCTGTTCGCGGCGGATGCCCCCACCTTCGAGAAGACCGTCCAACCCGTGCTCAACAGCACCTGCTCGCCCTGCCACAACGACCAGCTTGCCTCCGGAGGCCTCAATATCGCCGCCTTTGCGAAGCCCGGCTCGATCGTGGAGAGCCGCGAAGGATGGGAGCGGATTCTCGAAAAGCTCCGCGCCGGCGAGATGCCGCCCAAAGGCATTCCGCGCCCGCCGCAACTGGACGCCGTCATTCAATACCTGCAGGGCGAGTTCGACAAGGCCGACCGCAACGTGAAGCCCGACCCCGGCCGCGTCACGGCCCGCCGCTTGAACCGCAGCGAATACTCCAACACCATCCGCGACCTGCTGGCCGTCGATTTTCACGCCGAGAAGAGCTTCCCCACCGACGACTTGGGCAACGGCTTCGATAACATCGGCGACATCCTGACGGTTTCGCCCGTGCTGATGGAGAAGTACATGGCCGCCGCCGAGAGCATTGCGGCGCGCGCCATCGGCGCAGATCCGCTGCCGAAGCCCATCGAAGTGCAGTACCACGCCAAGGACAAGCGCATCCGCCGCGTGGATGCGAGCACCATCGAAGCCTCCCACCGCATCGATTTCGACGGCGAATACCTAATCCGCTTCGGCCTTCCGGGAGAGCGCGCCGCGGACGCCAAGCCGGTGGTCATGGGCTTCTGGATGGATGGCAAGCTGCTGCAATCCATGCCGGTGGAAACCAAGCCTTCCGGTCTGGTGTACTTCAATCCCTATTCGGAAGAGCAGATGCGCCTCGTTCTGCCGGAGGGCGATCACGTTTTCCGCGCCGGCTTCATCGACGACCCGTTTGTCAAAGGTCTCACGCCCAAAGAGCTCTACGACAACAAGAAGAACAAGTTTTTCGACTCCATTACCTTCGTGGGCCCGTATCCCTCGAAGGTGGAAAAAGCCAGCCGCAAGAAGATCCTGATCTGCGATCCGAATTCCGGCGCGGCGTGCGTCGACAAAATCCTCTCGACGCTCGCGCATCGGGCGTATCGCCGTCCCGTGACGAGGGCCGAAGTCGCGTCAGTCACGAAATTCGTGGCCATGGCCAAGGCGGACGGACAGTCCACGGAGCAAGGCATTCAACTGGCCATCCAGGCCATGCTGGTGTCGCCTAACTTCCTGTTCCGCATCGAGCACGATCCGTTTCCCACCGACCCCGCCCCAAACGGCCAATTCAAAGTCCACAAGATATCCGACGTCGAACTGGCCTCGCGTCTGAGTTACTTCCTGTGGAGCTCGATGCCCGACGACGAGTTGTCCGGACTGGCCGAGGCAGGCAAACTGCGGGCGCCGGGCGTACTGGACGCCCAGGTGAAGCGCCTGCTGGCCGACCCGCGCTCCTCCGCGCTGGCCGACAATTTCGCGGGCCAGTGGCTGGAGCTCCGCAACCTGGACGTGGTCAAGCCCGATCCGCAGAAATTTCCCGAATGGGGTCCCGACCTGCGCGACGCGATGAAGGCCGAAACGCGCGTGTTCTTCGATTACGTGCTGAGGGAGAATCGCCCCCTGGCGGATTTTCTGGATGCCCGATACACGTTCCTGAACGAGCGGCTGGCGAAGTTCTACGGCATCCCGGACGTGAAGGGCGCCGACTTTCGCCGCGTGGAGCTCTCCACCGATCAGCGCGGCGGCCTCCTGAGCCAGGCCGGCGTTCTCACGGTGTCCAGCTATCCGACGCGCACTTCCGTGGTGATCCGCGGAAAGTACATTCTGCAGAACATCCTGGGCGCGCCGGTGCCACCGCCGCCAGCCGACGTCCCGCTTCTTGACGAGGAAGCGGTCGGCACTTCTGCATCGCTGCGCCAGCAGATGGAGACGCACCGCAACAACGCCGTGTGCGCTTCCTGCCATTCCAAGATGGACGTGCTGGGCTTCGGCCTGGAGAACTACGACGGCATCGGCAAATGGCGCACCATGGACGGCAAGTTCCCGGTGGATGCCAGCGGCACCATGCCCAACGGGAAGACTTTTTCCACGCCGGCAGAAATGCGCGCCGCCCTCACCGACCGGCTACCCGATTTCGCCCGTTGCATGGTGGAAAAGATGCTGACATACTCATTAGGACGAGGGCTGGGTCCGAACGACCGGCGCACCGTGGAGGAGATCACCCGCAACTGGGCGGCGTCCGGTTATCCGTTTCAGTCGCTGCTTTACCAGGTTGTGGGCAGTCTTCCGTTCCAGTCGCGGCGGGGAGAGCTGACCGGCAACGGTAACGCCGGCGGTCTTGCCGCCGGCCCAACGACGAAAGAGGTTGCACCAAGATGATCACGCGCAAGGCGCTGCCGAGACGAACTTTTCTAAGGGGCATGGGTACCGCCGTGGCGTTGCCGTTCCTGGACGCGATGGCGCCGGCATTCGCATCCGCCGCCCCCGGCAAGCCGCCGGTTCGCATGGCGTTTGTTTACGTGCCGAACGGCATCGACATGCGCAACTGGAACCCGGGCTACGAGGGCAAACTGACCGAGTTGCCGCGCATCCTGAAGCCGCTCGAGCCCTACAAGGACGATATCCTGCTGCTCGGCAATCTCACGCACAACACGGGGCGTGCCCTGCTGGACGGCGCCGGCGACCATGGCCGCTGCTGCGGATCGTACATGACGGGCATCCAGGTCAAGAAGAGCACCACCGATATCAAGGCCGGCGTCTCGATGGACCAGATCGTGGCCCGCCAGATCGGCGGCCAGACGCGATTCCCGTCGCTCGAGCTGGGCCTGGAAGACGCGCGCCAATCGGGCGACTGCGATTCGGGCTACTCCTGCGCGTACACCAACAACCTGGCGTGGAGGAGCGAAACGCAGCCACTGCCGCCGATCCTCGATCCGCGCGCGCTGTTCGAGCACCTGTTCGGCAACGGCGTGGTATTGAGCCCGGAAGCGCGTGTGCGCCAGGCCAGGTACCGTCGGAGCATTCTGGATTTCGTGACCGAGGACACGCACAAGCTGGAGTCCGGGCTGGGACCGACGGACAAGCGGAAGCTCGAAGAATATCTCGGGTCGATCCGCGAGGTGGAGCGGCAGATCGAGAAGGCGGAGAAGGACAACCAGCAGATCGATCCGCACATGGAGAAGCCCTACGGGGTGCCGGCCGATTTCGCCGAGCACTTCAAGCTGATGACCGACATGATCACGATCGCGTTCCAGGCGGACCTGACGCGCGTGCTCACGTTCCTGGTGACGCACGAGGGGACGTCGCGGGCGTATCGCGAGATCGGCATCTCCGACGGCCACCACCCGCTCACGCACCACCGCAATCAGCCCGACCTGATGGAAAAGGTGGCGCAGATCAACTGCTACCACCTGAAGCAATTCGCGGCGTGGGTGGAAAAACTGAAGGCCACCAAAGAGGGCGACGGATCGCTGCTGGACAACTCCATGATCGTCTACGGCGCGGGCCTCTCCGACGGAAACCGGCACCTGCACGAGGATCTTCCGACCCTGATCGCGGGGCGCGGCGGAAACTACATCAAGACGGGCCGGCGCGTGGTGTACCGCAAAGAGACGCCCATGTGCAACCTGTTCCTGACGATGATGGACCGCATGGGCGTGCACATGGAGAATTTCGGCGACGCCACCGGCAAGCTGGTGGGGCTGGATCTGGCGTAGGCTCTCAAGATCGCGGCAGGGTGACACTCTCGAAAAACATGCACAAACCCTTGAAAATACGTGGGGGCGGGCCGGCGGCAAGACCGCCGGCGTTACCGGCCGAGCAGAATCCGTCGGAGCCGGAGCGGTTGCCGTAGCACCGGATCTCGTGGTCAAGTTGCGAAAGCACAGACGGCGTCAGCAGGCCGGCTGACAATCGGCCTGCCGGTGTTAACTGCCCCCCACTTTTTCATCGGCTTTGGTGGCCGATCCCGGCCATGGAAACAGACGACAAAAACCGATCGTCTGTCCCACCGGCGTTACCTGATATACTCGTCATTCTGCCTATGGCGAACCCGAAATATGCGGTTTCCGACAAGCCGGTCCCGGTTGCCGAGTTGGTGGCCACCCTCAGCGACGGCACCAAGGTCAAGCGGCGCACGCCGCGCATGCGGGCGTGCGGCGAGAAGGACGAAAAGGGCAAGCTCTGCGCGGGGCATTTGAAGCGCTGGTATTTTTTCGGCGACGAGGTGAAGAAGAAGTTCGGGGCGGACGCCGAGCTGTACCGGTGCGAGCACTGCAAGACCCTATATTTGCCGAATGCGGAAGAAGAGCCCAGAACCGGCACGTTAAGTTATTGAAGGTGGGGCGGAAGAAAAAACCGCACCGGATTCGCCCCATGACATTCGGGACTGAATCCGATGCGGCTCGCCCAAGTTGGGCTTGGATCCGGCGTCGGGCTATCTGCTGATCAGTCTAAACCGACCCATTCCTGGTCAGGTCCGCGTCCAATTATTCTCCTTACCAAAAATGCCAGATAACTACCGCTACCCGTGATCCGCGGAGAGATCGTTATAAAGCCGTTTACAAAAAAACCCCTCTGCGACAACCAACAAGGGAAGAATAGTGAGCTAAAACTCTTGCAAACATCGGCTCCCGCAAGCACGCTGTCCCTTCGGCTCACTCTTCTTCCGCCTGCCTGTTGCAGCAGAGGGCAGGTTTGAAAGGTACTTCGCCAATTCAGAACTATAATTAGCAATCAGACACCCACGTGTCAATCTCTAAAGGCCCTTTTGAATCAAATATTTTTTCAGCCCGCCCCGAGACGAGGTGTGGACCGGTGGGCAGAGGGTGTGTCGCTATGACACAATCAGGACTGTGCGGCCCCTCCTCTGCCTCATTTTCCTGAGCGGTGTTCCCCTATTTCCGCAGTCCGGCGGCGACCCAATCGCCATTTCGACCGACCATCCACGCCTGCTGCTGCGGCCGGCCCGTCTCCGCCTGCTCAGACGCGAGCGGGAGCGGAAGTCGCCCCGATGGCTGCAGTTCGAGGCCTACGTGGCGGGCCAGGCGCCCATGCCGGAACAGGGACTCGCACGGGCGCTGTACTACCAGATCTCCGGAGATGCCGACGCCGGCCGACGAGCGGCCGCCTGGGCGCTGGGAGGGGAGAGCGACACGCGGCAACAGGCGATGGTCTTCGACTGGTGCCAGGAGGCGCTGACCGAGGCGCAGCGCCGCGACCTGACGGCCCGCCTGGAAAAAGCCATTACGGCGCCGCCAGCCGACGACAGCATCGCCACCGCGCGGACGCGGGCCATGGCGGCCATTGTCCTCTACGATCACGTTCCGCGGACGCCCCAGCGCGAACTGGAGCGCCTGGTTCGCACGTGGTGGGAAGGGAAAATGGCGCCGGCGCTCAACAGCGGCCGCAGCGTGGTGACTCGCGACGAGGCCTACCCCCTTTATGAACTGCTGCACGCCATGCGCGACAACACGCTTCTCGACCTTCGGGAATCCGCCGCGGGCTTCTTCAAGGAGTTCCCCATCGAACACCTGATCAGCTACTACCCGGCGACGTACCCTGGCCCGGACACCGAATACCACATCGGGGCCGAGCGCAAGATCGGGGAGCCCGATTTGCAACTGGCGTGTCTGGCGCGCACGGCGGAGCTGGCGATGGTGGCTTTCGACACCAATGCGCAATCCACCCAGGTGCTGCAGGGCTGGCTGATGCACGACCGCTTCATGCTCCGCAGCACCTTTGGCGCGCCGTACGAGTTTCTGTGGGCCAATCCGTATCAGCCCGGGCTCAGCTATTACCTGGTGCCGCTGGTCTATTACAATGCGGACTTCGGACACCTGTTCGTGCGCTCGAACTGGGAAGAAAACGCCAAATGGTTCGGTTATTTCGACGGCGTCACGCAGATATTCGAGGATGGTCACGCAACTTTGGTCGACCCTCAGCGCTCGGCGCCTCTCTCGCTGGAGGAGGCGGTGATTTGCCTGGGGCAGACCGCGCGCAAGTTCTATGTCACGCTGGAGGAGGACGAGCCGGCCTTCATTGTGGGGCTGGAACCGCGCCACACGTACCTGGTGGAGATCGACGACGAAGAGATGTACGAGGCGGTCACCGACCCCGGAGGAATCCTGCAGTTGGAACTGCCGCGGGGCAAGGAAGTGGGGGTGCGGTTAAAGTAGGACAGTGCTCTTCTCGGCCTCCGACATCACAAGGAGCTCGGCCCTGGGTTTGCTGGCCGACAGGTGCAAGCAACTTGGCATTCGAAAGGAGGACATCTGATGTTCACCGCGAGCTATCCTGCAAGCTTCCGCCCGAGGGTAACGGTAAAGTGGCTCCACGTGCGGTTTCCGGATCTTCCGGAGGCGCTCACCGGAGGAGACGACCTTGCAGATACGCTGGTGCAGGCCACGGACTGCCTGGCCGAAGCGATTGCCGGGCGAATTGCACGCGGCGACCAGATTCCGCCGCCCTCGAAGGCCAAACGCGGCCAGCATCTCATTAGCGTTCCGCTATATCTTGCGCCGAAGCTGGCCTTGTACCTTGCGATCCGGGAACGCGGCATACCGAACACGGAGCTTGCCAGGCGCCTCGGCGTGAGCGAGACGGTGGTTCGGCGCATGTTGAATCCGAAGCACGACACCAAACCGGAGAAGATTCAGGCTGCACTGGCGGCCCTGGGCAAGCGGATTGTGGTTACGTTCGAAGGCCGCCGCGGCAATTTTGTCGCTGGCCCTCGGAATCGGAGCCAATACCGCGATCTTCAGCCTGATCGACGCCGTGATCCTGAAATCTCTGCCGGTGCGCCATCCCGAAGAATTGCTCCAGGTGATGATGGGCAAGCAGAGCTACGGGGGCTTCAGCAACCCTACCTGGGAGCATCTCCGCGATCGCCAGGACGTGTTCTCCGGGATCTTCGCCTATGGCCGCTGGGGCTTCAATCTCGCTAACGGAGGCGAAGCTCGTACGGTGAATGGCGTCTATGTGTCGGGGCAATATTTCGACACGCTGGGGGTACACGCGGTACTTGGCCGAACGCTTACGCCCGCCGACGACACGCGCGGCTGCGCGGGAAGCGCGGTCCTGAGTTATGGCTTGTGGCAAAGGGAGTATGGCGGCCGTGCCGACGTTCTCGGCAAGACGATTTCGATCGACCGGCATCCGATCAAGATCGTGGGTGTCGCCGAACGCGGATTCAATGGAACCGAGGTCGGCGCCTCGGCCGACGTGATGGCGCCGCTCTGCGCGGTAACGCCGATCGGTAGTGGCTACCCCGGCATGCTCGATACCAACTACTATCCGGTCGGCTGGCTGCAAGTCATCGGACGCTTGAAGCGCGGCGTACGGGCAAGCCAGGCGACGGCCCGCTTGAAGACGCTCGCGCCGCAGATTTATAACGCGACTGTCGAGCAACAGGGGCTGGCAAGAGAAGACGGGCGCCAGTTGGGGCCGGAGGACCGGGCCCGGTATTTGAGGCAGACCTTCGATACGCAGTCCGCCGCCAACGGCATCTCCTATCTCCGGAGGGAATACCGCCTGGCGCTGATCGTTCTGATGACGATGGTTGGCGTGGTGCTGCTGATCGCTTGCACCAACGTAGCGAATCTACTGCTTGGGCGCGCCGCGGCGAGGCAGCGGGAGATTGCAATCCGGATGGCGGTGGGCGGCGGACGTGGCCGCCTGATTCGCCAGTTGCTCACCGAAAGCCTCCTGCTGTCGAGTCTCGGCGCGATGCTGGGGGTTTTGTTCGCCGAATGGTGCGCCCGCCTGCTGGTTCGATTTCTCGATGCTTCGGTCGATCTATCTTTGGACGTCCGAGTGCTCGCGTTTACAGCGAGCGTTGCCGTTCTCACGGGCCTGCTGTTCGGCATTGCGCCGGCATGGCGAGGTACTCGCGTGGATCCCCAATCTGGATTGAAGGCCAACGCCCGCGGCGCGGTTGAAGGAACCAAGCTCGGCCTCGGCAAAGTGCTGGTGATGGCACAGGTGGCTCTCTCGCTGTTACTGGTGGTGGGCGCGGGCTTGATGCTCTCGACATTTTGGAAACTCATTTCCCTCGACGCAGGATTTGAGCGCGACCAGGTTCTGCTTGTCAGCGTGGATCTTCGCAATGGAAACTATCCGAGGGAGCGGTGGGCCGCCGTGTATCAGGAGATGTTGGACCAACTGCGCACGATCCCGGGCGTTCGCGCAGCCAGCGTCTCCTCCATCACGCCGGTCTGCCACTGCCGGTGGGCGGGTGAAGTGGTGTTCGAAGGCTACGCTCCAAAATCGCGCGATGACGCTATGGCCTCCTTCAACAATGTGAGCGACCGGTACTTTGAAACCCTCGGCACTCCGATCCTGGCGGGGCGCGATTTCAACAGCCACGACACGTCCACTTCGCTGAAGGTGGCCATCATCAGTAAATCCACGGCCCAAAAATACTTCGGTGCGACCAATCCGCTGGGGCAACATTTCCGCATCCGGGACGGGAATATCCTCGGTGGTCCGGTCGAGATCGCCGGCATTGTGAAGGACGCGAAATATGGCTCGCTGCGAGAGGAACCATCGCCCTTCGTCTTCATCCCGTGGAGCCAAGGCGGAATGCCCGGTCCGCTCACCGGCTTTGAACTGCGCGCTACCGGCGGCGCTCCTACCGCGCTCATCTCCGGCGTGAAGTCCGCCATCGCCGGCGTGAACCGCGACGTGGCCATTGAGTTTAGAACGCTTGCAGACAAGGTGGACGATTCGATCGAGCGGGAAAGGTTACTCGCGACACTCGCGGGATTTTTCGGCGCGCTCGCTCTGGTGCTAGCGGCCATCGGACTTTACGGCGTGATGTCGTACAACGTGGCGCGGCGGCGGAATGAAATCGGGATTCGCATGCCGCTGGGCGCGGAGCAGTCTCGCGTGTTACGGATGGTGCTCGGCGAGGCCGCGATTTTGATCGGCATCGGCCTGGCGGTTGGCTTCGGCGCGGCGCTGGCGGCCACGCGACTGGTCGCAAGCTTTCTTTATGGGCTGCAGCCGAACGATCCGTGGACGCTCGGTTTAGCGGCGGCGGTATTGGCAGGAGTGGCTTTGATTGCGGGATATTTGCCGGCGCGGAGGGCTTCGAAGCTCGATTCGATGGCGGCCCTTCGCGATGAGTAAGTGGCACTGGAACGATTTGCCGACGATGTCTCCGCGCGGATTGCTCCGGGACCTGGCTAGTCGGATGAACGGCCCAATTGTGTCGGCTACGGCTTTCGGCTTCGACACCGGAGAGAGTCTGGCCAAGGCCGACCTGTAGCGTATGGGGCTTCAGCATACACTGCCTCACCCTCGGGAGGTTGGGCGATCACTTTCGGACGCTTCTCCGGAGCTACCTGGGGCGCGTGAGGAACCAACGCACAAAGGATGCAGTGGCATCGCCTTGAGGAGATCGCTCAGCTAGCTGCCGCACCTTGTTGAGTTCTAGCGGGTCCGCAAGGGGAACCAGTTCTGGAAGCCTCTCGACCTGATAGCCGCCGAGCGCTTCGGCGAGGTTGGAGAGCAGGCTTGGATCTTCGAAATCGAACCATACCTCCCACACCAGCGCCGTTTTGTCATACGAGGCGGTGACCACGCGGCGGCCATCGGGACTGAATGAGGCGGAGTTGACGCGATCCTTGTGCCTTAGAGGCGCGCCCACCGGGGCGCCAGTGTCGGCCTCCCACACCCGCGCTGTGTTGTCATCCGAGGCCGTCACCACGCGGCGGCCGTCCGGACTGAAGGCGGCAGAGTTCACAGCGCGTTGGTGGCGCATGGGCTCGCCGACGGGCCGGCCCTCCTCCCATACCTGCGCTGTGTTATCCGAGGAGGCCGTCACCACGCGGCGTCCGTCGGGACTGAACGCAGCGGAGTTGACTTGGCCCTTATGGAGCAGGGGCTGACCGAGGCGCGAGCCGCTTTGCACATCCCACACCTGCGCCGTGTTGTCCCAAGAGGCTGTCACCACGCGCAGGCCGTCGGGACTGAAGGCAGCGGAGGTCACAGGACGTTCGTGGCGCAGGGGCTGGCCAACAGGCGAGCCGCTTTCCGCATCCCACATCCGCACTGTGTAGTCCTGAGAGGCTGTCACCACGCGCCGGCCGTCGGGACTGAAAGTCGCGGAGTTGACAGGGCGCTGGTGGCGCAGGAGCTGGCCGACGGGCGAGCCGCTTTCTGCGTTCCACACCTGCGCCGTGCCATCCTGAGAGGCCGTCACCACGCGCCGGCCTTCGGGACTGAACACGGCGGAGTTGACGAGGCCCTGGTGGCGCAAAGGTGGGCCGGCGCGCGTGCCGCTCTCCACTTCCCACACCTGCGCCGCGTTGTCCCAGGAGGCCGTCACCAAGCGCCGGCCTTCGGGACTAAAAACCGCGGAGAGGACGCGTTCCTGGTGCTGCAGGGGGGTATGACTGAAAGAGTAGACACTGCCCTCTCGCATGAGAGGTTCGCCGGGAAGGGGACCGCTCCCGCGGATCAGCAGGTCGAAGATCCAGCTTTTAGCCGCCATGGACGTAGGGTCCACCCGCAAGGCACGCGCCAGGTACGCCAGGGCCCGGTTCTTTTGGCCAATGTCAACAAGACGCGCAGCATCTTGGACGTCGGATTGAGCTAGGCTTCTCGACACCTTCTCGCGTTGGGCCTTTTCGCTGATCCGTGCCGCGTCGGCTGCCTTCTGTGCCGCTTCGGCTGCTGCACGCTGCCGGTCGGCTTCCGCGGCTTGGCGGGCCGCTTGGTCCGCGCTTTCTACAGCTTTTTTTCCCGCGTCCTCTGCCAGCTTCCTCGCCGAGGCTTCCTGCTGTGCCGCTTCGGCTGCGTTGCGTGCCTGAACGAGCGCATCTGCCCGCGCGACCTCCGCGCTAGCTCGGTCGCGTTTCGCCGCCGCCTCCGATTTCGTAGCCGCCACTCTCGCTAATTCAGCTACACGTGCCGCCTCGGCTGCCGCCGTCGCGGCCTGTTGTCTTTCGACCGCTGTTCTCTCCGCGTGTGCCCGTTCGCTGTCGGCTAATGTCTGCGCAGCAACGGCCCGTCTCTGCGCCATGACGGCGGCCGCTGCCGCTCCGAGGGCAACCAGGGCAAGAACCAGGAAGGCCGCGGCCATCAGGCGGCTTCGCCGAAGCTGCTGCAACGTCCTTCGTTCGCGCTCCTCTGCCTCCCGCTCCCGGCGGCGGTCCCGACTGGCACGAACCACTCCCACAAGCAGGTCGTGCGTCAGTTCCAAACGCTGCCCGCCGCGGTCTTCAATGCGCACCAGCCTTCGCTCTACCAGCCGGTTGATCGCTTCGCGAGAAAGGCCCGGTGCGCTCAGAGCATTTTCGAGCGCTACGCTGTCGCGGTAGCCCGAGACCGTCAACAATCGCTCCTCGATGAACGAGCGAACTTCGGGAGGCAGATCGGCAACGCTTCTTTCATAAAAATCGCTAAGAACCTCTTCCTGGGTGCCTTCCAACAGACGGGCTGTGATCTTCGGTTCCTTCAGTTCCCGCCGCCTATTGTTCAGCTCCCGGCAGACGACGCTCAGCAGAGCGGGTTCGACTTCCAGGCCAGCCAGAGGGACATCTGGCCCTTTGGATGCCGCCACAAAGCGCACAACCTGCTCCGCCACTCTTTCATCAATCAAGTGCGCCGCCTGATCGACCGCGAGAAGAGCTGCTTCGCCATTCATCCGGCATAACCTTAAGCGATTCAGCGCGACGGCGCTCATGCGGGAGCGCAGTCCTTCCAGGTCTGGCAGGAAATCCTCCCGGATCCCTAGCAGAAGCTTGTAACGATGGGCGCCGAAAGAGAACAATTCGGCCTCGTCAGGATGCTCCTCCAGACGCGCCTCGACCGCCGCGGGGGGGCTCCCCTCGGCCAACTGCGCCAGTTCGCCGACGAAGGTTTCCGTGGCCTCGGCGTGCTCCGCGTCGCCGCGCCCAAGGGTAAAGATCTCTTCGAACTGGTCGAAGACGAGCAGGGGCACCACAGGGCGATTCCGGCGATTCCAGAAGTCGGCGTCCCGGCGATGGAAATACTCCCACAGAGTCTCCCCCTCGCGCGGTATGGGGGCCTCGACCTCCGCCGCTGCCGCCTCGCGGGCTATGGCTTCTTTGACCTGGGCGACGAGGTTGGGCTTCCGCGACGAGAAGTCCAGGCGGATGTATACCGGAAGGACGTTCTCCTGGCGCAGAAGGGGGAACAGACCCGCCTGCAAGAGCGACGACTTGCCCAATCCGGAGAGCCCGAAGAAGACCGTCAGCCGCTCCCGCATGACCAGGCGCAGCAGCTCCCCGCTTTCGGCTCGCCGGCCTTGGAACCAGGCCTGGTCCGCCTCTCGAAAGGGGAGCAGGCCGGGCCAGGGGTTGTCCGCATTGACCGTGCCGGTGTCAGGCGCTGCCGCGAAGATCCGGTCTTCTGCACTCATTGCGCACCAGCCACCATGGATTTCTGGTACTTGCGGTAAAGCTGCTGCACACGGGCCACAAACTCCGGTGTGGTTTCGCCGCCGGGCAGTGTCTGCCACTGAGCCGCCCTGAACCTTGCCGGAACTCCTGGCTCATCCGCAGGGGTATCGTCGATGACTACCGGGAGCAGGAAGCTCTCCTCCGTGGAGAAGGACGCCATCTGCGCCTCTTCCAGAGCGAGGTTCCATTCCGCCCGGAAAAAGCGCCTGCCGGGCGTCAAGGTTTGCCGCGAGATAATCGGCACGAACAGGGAGCAATCGCGGATCTTCCGCTGCAACTTCGCTTCCCAGAGGTCGCCGGCCTTCAGGTCTTCTTTGTCGAAAAACACATCGACACCCGCTGCTTCCAGCGCATTCTTGATTTTCTCTGCCGCCGGCCGGTTCTCGCTGGCGTAGCTCAAGAATACAGCGCCGACCTCCGTCTGAGGCGGCACCGGCCGATTGAGTGCCGGCGGCTGCGCCTCGAAGGTTGGGTGGATCTCCATCCAGCGCCGGTGCAACTCTGCGACGAACTCGACCGCCCCGCCGTCGCGGAAAATCTCGACGCCACGGCTGAAACGCTGCAGGAAAAGCACCAGACTGCTGTCACTGCTAACCTCGGCGTCGGCTACGTAGTCGGCGGTTTGACCACCAACGGCCAGATCCCCCTTCGCCATGCGCATGAAAAAGCGCGCCAGCCAGCCGCCCAGGCTGCTGCCGAGAATCAACAGGCTGTGACGACTCAGCTCGTCGAACAGGAGATGAGGCCGGCGAGTCTCGGATTGCAGCGAGTGGAAGAATTCGACGAGATCCCACTGGGTGACGGCGTAATTCGGGGTAGCCGACAACTTGCCCAGCATATGGTAAACCGTTGGGGTGCTCGTGCTCTCTGGGGCGCCCGACAAATCCTCCTTCTTGTCGGGCGAGTAAGCGAGAACGGTGGTCTTCGGATTGCCCGCGAAGCGGACCCGGTTGAGCGCCCGCGCCAGCGAAGAATCGAACGTGGTGGTGACGAAGAGCTGGAGGGGTTGAATCGCAGCGAGCTGCAACAGCGGCTCGGGAACAGGCAGCACTTCGGCCTCGGTGGCAATCTTTTTTAGCGCCGTATAGATCCGCTGCGCCGAACGCTCATTGCTCTGCGCCAGATAGCGGCAGGCAACGTCGTTGAGCTCGCTCCCCTTGGGCAGGTCTCCGGCCGGAACGCCCAAGTAACCAGCCAGACGCTCGGCGAGATAAGGGTAGAGGAGTTGCCGGCCGCCGGCGTTTGGGACCGTTAACAGACCCGGGCCGACCACGGGTACAACCCGCCCTTCCTCGATCAACTCAATCAATTGATCCCAGAAGATGCTCGATTCGGTGATACTGACCTCCATCCCGATCGCTACGGGCACTGATCCAGTTTATTTCCCGACTGAAAATCCACACAATACGGCTGCGAATCTCCTTCCTTATTGTGCAACAAGACCTTAAGTCCGCCGATCGCCTTGATGTCTCCCGAAAAGGAAACGGTGATGTTTCCCTGAAATTGACTTCCAGTCGGATAAGAAGTGCTTCGCTCGTACCAAATCTCGATGTCTTCTTTGAGGGCGCACAACTGCCCGTTTGCCTGTACACTTGCACCAGAGGCCGGCGAGAAGGTGAGGCAAACCTCGGTGGTGGCATTGGGTCCGGTCTCCCGAGGTGTCGAAAAACCCGTGACGCCGACCTGGAAGCTCGATTGCGTTCGTTGGTCTATGGACACGCTTCGGATTACACCTGGCTGGCTTGGAACCTGGAGCGCGACGGCACCTGAACCGTCTGGAGCAGTGATGTTTTTGCCATCGAGCTGGGCCTGTAATGTAATTGTGCCGGCGACCGTCCCGGCCTGAAGAATGGATGTACTTGGATCTAATCCGACATCGAAGTTCGTACCGTCCGGTGCGGGCGGCGAGAAGCTGAGCGCCGTTGTCGGGTTCTTACCGCAGGTGGCGTCAGGGACGGGGTCCAGCTTCAGACCGACCGTATATTGTTCTCCAGGGAAAACGGTGGCCGGTACGCTGCCGAAGGAAACGCTATTGGGCACTCCGAATCCGCTCAGGGGGACTTGGTAGGTAGCGCCGGCGTCCGTTACAATCGCGAGCTGATCAACCTGCTCTCCCAGACAAACAGGAAAGAAAATGACAATGATCTGGCAGGATTGCCCCGGAGCCAGAGTACACGTATTATAACCACTGAAAGCGAAGAAAGCCTCGGAGGCTATCGTCGCCGCCGAAAAACTCACGCGGTTATTGTCGGACGACGTCACTGTCAACGAAAGGAGTTTCGCTGAAGCAGTCTGGCCGCTCAGATGAGTATTGAAATTCTGGAAGTCGAGGCTTGCCGGAACCACCACCAAACAGCCGGAGGCATCCGCCGAGTCCGGGTTGCTGAAAGCTTGAAAGGAGTCCTGGAGCAAAACCTCTGCGACGTTGATCACGCTCGGACACGCCGCGACGGCTACCTGCACCGTCAGGTTGATCGGCGGGTACGCGAGACCACCCGTCAATTCGCCGGACCGGGTACACGTCACATGCTGCCCGTTGATTCCGCAACTCCAACCCGGGCCGGCGCCTGCAATCGCCGTCAACCCGGCAGGCAACACGTCGATCACCGTCACGGTCATCCCGCTTTGGGTGACCCACCCGTTCACTGGTGCCACTGTCAGGGTGTAGTTCGCGCTCAGGCTTACGATGAACTGGCCCGAGTGGCTCTTCGTGATGGTGAGACAGCCCTGGATGGATGTCGAATGCGAATCGGTCTCTGAAGTCTCATGATTGAGCAAAACGCTCACCACGTCCGGCGCGGCCGGGCAGGCTGAGGCGTCCACCTTTACTGTCACGTTAAGCGGCGGATAGGCCTGTCCGGCTCCCAATCCGTCAGACCTGGTACACGTCACGTTCTGGCCGGCGATTTGGCAGCTCCAGCCGGGCGCGCTCCAATTAGTTGGCGTCAGCCCCGGAGGCAATACGTCCAACAGTGTCACGTCGCCGCTGACCGGCCCTGCCGTATCGTTGGTCACCGTCAAGGCATAGACGCCAGTCTGGCTTACCACGAAAGCCCCCACCTGGCTCTCGGCGATCCTCAGCCCCAGGTTTGCCAGCAGCACGCTCACATTGTTATCGCCGGAGTTAGCGGCGGCCAGGTCCAATCTGCCATCCCCGTTGAAATCTCCCACCACTACAACGTAGGGCGAGGCTCCCACCGCAAAGGGGCTTTGGGGGGACTGGGTGAACCCGCCGTTGCCGTCGCCCAGGAGAACGGTCACACTATTGCTACTAAGTGAATTTGCCACGGCCAAGTCCGGCTTGCCGTCTCCGTTGAAATCCCCCACCGCCAACGAAAAGGGAGAGATCCCGACCGCGAAGGGACTTTCTGGGGCTGGAATGAACCCGCCGTGGCCGTCGCCTAGCACCACCGTCACGCTGGTGGCGCCCGAGTTCGCGATGGCGAGGTCCTGATTGCCATCCCCGTTGAAGTCCGCCACCACTAGAAAAGCGGGGTAGAGCGCCGTGGAAGGGAGTTGCCCGGCAGCCTGAGTGAACCCGCCGGCGCCATCGCCCAGCAATACACTGACACTGTTGTCACCTGAGTTTGTGACGGCCAGGTCCGGCAGACCATCCCCGTTGAAGTCCCCCGTTGCTACGCCGAGAGGTTGGCTTCCCACCGCCAAGGTGCGCCCGGGGGAAAGGAACCCTCCAGCGCCGTCGCCCAGCAAAACCGTCACGCTGTTGCTACCTAGGTTCGCGACAGCGAGGTCAGGCTTTCCATCCGCGTTGAAATCCGCCACTGCCACGCCCCAAGGAGTACCTCCGGTCGCGAAGCGGCCCCCTGCGTCACGGAATCCGCCGGCGCCATCGCCGAGCCAGATGCTGATGTTGTTATTTAGCCTGTCAGGGATAGCCAAGTCCAGTATGCCATCCCCGTCGAAGTCCGCCACCGCTATCGCAAGGGCCGAAATGCCCAGCGCGAAGGGGCCGGCGGCGGCGGGACTGAACCCACCGCTCCCGTTGTTCAGCAGCACGGTCACGCCGGCGCCAGCGTTGCTCGGGTTGCTCGGCGCGATGAGGTCTGGCTTGCCATCCCCATTAAAGTCCCCCACCGCCAGAAACTGGGGATTTGTTCCCACCGCGAATGGGCTACCAATGGCCGGGGTGAAACCGAAGCCTTCCTTGGCACTCACGGTCAGCCGGACAACACTGGACGTGCTCCCATTGAAGCTTGCGTCGCCCCCATACCGCGCCTGGATGGCGCGGGTTCCGGACGGCAGCAGGCGAGTGACCAGCGTCGCCTTCCCGTTAGTTACACTGGACAGACCAAGGATCGTCGTTCCATCGTAGAACGTCACTTTGCCGGTCGCCTGCGGAGGCGATATGATCGCCGTGAGCGTGACCGGATCGCTGACCAGGGGTGAATTCGGCGTGACCGCGAGGGTGATCGTGGTGATTTGCTGCGCTAATCCTTTTACCGAAGAAACGGCCACCAGGCAGGAAAGAAAAATCACCCGAAGGCCGCCCTTGACGAGAATTCCTTTCACTGTGGCGAGCCTCCGGGCACCGCGATCCGGCTCTTAGAAGTGGGCGCCGCCGAGCCATCGGGTAAAACCATGAGGACGCGCGAACCGGCCGAACTGCCGTCTAACAGGAGCAAGGGAACGTCGGAAGGTTCAGTCAGGACGAATGCGTCATCGTCCGCGAGCCGTTGCAAACGCGAGGGGCGGCAATGACAGGGAATGATGGCCGGCAGGCCTGACGCCAACGGGACTGTGAGCACCGTTCCCGAACCGGCGTTGGCGGCAAAGGCGCGACGCCCATCTCGCGACGCGGCCACGGCCACGGGCCTGGAGACCCCACTGCTCTCGTCGGCAACAACCTCCACAGTCGCAGCGGCGGTCACGTCGCGAATCAAAAGCACCTGGTTGTCTTCATAGGCGGCAACTAAGGCGTCGCGCGAGCCCTCCAGGAAGCTAATGCTGGAAATGTGATTGAGCGGATAGATCAAGCGCTCTCCCGCTTGAGACACAAAAGCAAACAGGGACCCCACCTCCCCGCCGGTGACGGCCACAAGCATAACGGCTGCATCGTCACTGACCGCCATCGCGGTTATCGACTCGCGCGGGTTGGAAAGATCAATTTTCGAGTCGGTGATTGAGGGAGCATCGGGCAACCCGGCGAGAACCTGCACTGCCCGAGCCCTCCGACTATACAGGACGGCCGATGTGCCCGATGGGGAGATGAAGATCATGTCCACCCCCGGCATGGCCTTGGGGATCGATCGCACAGGCAAGTTCTTATCTCTAAGGTCGAGGAGAACAAGGTCGGCCGACGGGGCCGCTACGGCCAATGCGAAATCGTGCCGGGGCGAGACAGCCACCTCGGAAGCTGCCGCACTCGGTTCGAGCGCCACGCCGGTGTGAGCCGAACCTGGTATTCCCAATATCGGTTGGAGCCGTCTCAGTTCCTGGTTAAAGATGTAGCCGAGGACCGGTTCACGCACAGGCTGCGCCTCGTCTCGGACCCCATGCCCAGCCTTAGCGGGTGACGGCTCCACTGTCAGCCTGACCTGGGTTATGGCGAGCAGCGCACCGAGGTGGAGGACGAAAACGCCGCGACCGAATTTACGCAGAGTAATCGCGATCATCTGAACCCTTCTGTATCTGCTCCTAGCCCGACTTTCGCACATTTGAGGGGATAAAGCAGCCCGAGGAGGCTTCAACACCCTTGGGAGCGCACCTTTCGCTTGACATCGGCATGCGATCATGGCTAGATGAAAGAATGAATATATTCGAA
>Ga0209517_10004059_pt1 | contig 19466 bp, 22 predicted proteins | sample PeaSoiMetSII2010_FD_187695 | JGI IMG/M metagenome (GOLD analysis project Ga0209517, IMG submission 187695) | Peat soil microbial communities from Weissenstadt, Germany - SII-2010 (SPAdes) (version 2) | ecosystem: Environmental > Terrestrial > Soil > Wetlands > Peat | place: Germany...
GGAGGGCGGACCGATTTATGTGCTTGATGAATTTCCCCACGATCTGACTGAAGCGCGGAAGATTGACGTGAAGAAATTTGCACGTGAGCACTACAAAGCTCTGCTCAAGATGCCGTCGCGCTATGAGCAACCGCAGCGGACCGCAGCTCTGTACCTTGGGCCGGACTGCTGGGCCGAGCGCGGCGATCAGCACACGCTCGCGCACCTAGCCAACGAGGAATTGGAACAGTACGACCTGTCGTTCCAGCAGGCCCGCAATGATCGCGCCGGCGGGGCACAGCTCGTCTACACCATGCTCCAGACCGGAGAGTTGGTGATTGCCGACACTTGCCAGAACGTAATGCGCGCGATCGAGTCGCGAGTCCACGATAAGAAGGAACCGCTGAAGGTCGAGAAGGTAGTCGGCGATCCCTATGACGACGTATGGGATGCGCTCCGCTATGCTCTGTACTCCCACCACGAGCCCGAGAAGAAGCCGCTGGAGATGCGAGTCCAGGACCGGCTGAACGCCATCGTAAAGGGCGATGAGGCAAGGGGCATCCCGCCAGACCCGACGACGGCGATGGTGCAGTACCAGAGGATCATGCGGGAGGAGCGGGAAGACGAAGAGCCGGGATATTACGGTGGGGGAGCGCGGCGCCGGATCCAACAGATGATGCGTCGGCGCCGCGGCCGGCGTTAGAAACGACACCGTGTTTTACTCGCGTCGCGCTCCGATACGGTGTCTACGGCGCGACTATAAGCCGGACAATGAGTGATATCGGGATTTTTCGCCAACTGAACCTTGGGTTTATATTTTGTTCATGAACAAAGGGCACATCTATTTCGAAATACAAGCCGACGATCCTGCTCGCGCAATCAGTTTTTACTCACAGGTCTTCGGGTGGAAGTTCGACGAAGTGAAAGGCCTTCCAGTTCCTTACTGGCGGATTGAGACCGGAGGGTCGCGGGGCGGATTGTTGAAGCGCCCCGCAAAAAATCCACCAATGCAGTGCGGCACGAATGCCTTTGTCTGTTCTCTGGAAGTGGAGAACTTTGATGAGACGGCAAAGAGAATAGAGCAACTCGGGGGAGTTGTGGCATTGCCCAAATTCGCGGTCCAAAAGACTTGCTGGCAGGGCTATTTCATCGATGCCGAGGGTAATACATTCGGAATCTTCCAAGTGGATGCGAACGCTAAATAGCCGAGGGCTTTGAGTGTAATCGCGATTTATCAACAACAAGCCGGACCGGCTGCTAGCGCGAGAGGTCGCCAATACTAAGGTTCTGTTCACGCGAGCGACTACTGCTGTGACAGCGGGCTAGCGTACCGGCGACCAGCTACTTCGCGGATGAAACCTTCACGACCATATACACGATTTCCTTGCCGTCAACTTTTGAAATCCAATGGGGCACGCCGTTGGGGATTCTGAGTACGTCACCTTTTCCAATCTGCCGCTCGGTGCCACCCGAGACACCACGACCGCGAACTTCACCGGGATTCGGCTCAGTGACCTCGGTCAAAGACCCACCAGTGACGATAGTGCCTTTGCCGTCGATTACGTACCAGATATCAGTTCATTCCTTGTGAACTTCCGCCAACGAGGGCGCGGTGCGACGAACCACGTTGACGGAGTAGTTATCCTCCTTGACCACATCGACCACGTCCATGTTTCTCAGACCCGGCCGTCCAGGAGCTTTAAGGACGTCCGCATGAAGCTGCGCTGCCGGAACAAAAATTACATTGGCAGCATCTGACTTGTATTCAGTTTGTGCCATTGCGCAACCGACTAGCAGTAGTACAACAGCCAATAACGTCGTCCATCTCATTTGAAGTCCCTCCATCGCAATTTGACCAACCCTTGATACAGGAGGTCGGCTAATCTTGCAAGGGAGAACACGGTTCAATCGTAATTGGCGGGCTTCTCCTGGCGGAAGGACATCTGACGCGGAGGCGGTTCGGGGCGATGCTGGGTCGGATTGCTCTGCTCCCGGTACCGACGGGATAGAAAGATGGTGGTTAGTTTAGCAGGGGAATCGGTTTACAGCGTTGGAGTAAGGGGGGACGTGTGGCAAGAGTGGAGCACGAATCGCGCTATTTCGGCTGTGCTGGCTCGGGATTTCGTACCGGGTGGCGGCGATCCGGGTGAAAAGTGTTTCACATTGACACCAACAGAGATTGGGGGGACAATCGTCGCCGTCTTTTGGGGTCAAAAAGGAGATCCCGGATAAGATCTCTCAATTCTCGGACATATCCATGTCCGCACTGGTTCCGGCGCAACGGTGGGAGGTTAGAATGAAATTCTCGAGAATACTTGGAATCCTGGTAATCATTTTACTTTTCTCGTCCGGGATTACACTGGCTCAATCCTGGCAGCCGCTGAACAACCAACCTAGTTTTAATGCCAGCATTCCGCTTCTCCTGACTGACGGAACAGTCATGGTGCAAGATGTCGGCGCCAGGCCTTGGTGGAAGCTAACTCCGGATAACACTGGCAGCTATGTCAACGGGACCTGGACTCGCCTGGCTTCGTTGCCCCCGGGCTACGCTCCCTACGCTTTTGCCTCCGCGGTATTATCTGACGGCCGGGTCATCGTGGAGGGTGGGGAATACAATTTTTTCCAAATTGACTGGACAACGCAGGGCGCAATCTACGATCCGACCACCGACAAGTGGACGCGTGTGGCTCCGCCGGGTGGCTGGAACATCCTGGGAGATGCGGAAAGCGTCGTGCTGCCGAATGGCACCTTTATGGTCGCCAACTGCTGTTCCTTCCCTCCCGAGGCTGCTCTGCTCGACAGCACGACGCTAACCTGGACGCTTACGGGTACCAACAAGCAGGATTCCTATGACGAAGAAGGTTGGACCCTGCTGCCGGATGGCACAGTACTAACGGTTGACACTGAAAGTGGCACCAGCACCCATGCGGAGAAATACCTCCCTGAGTCGGGGAAATGGGTGAGCGCTGGCAGCACTGGCGTTCTTCTGGCGGATCCTGGTTCTGCCGAAATTGGGCCGGCGGTGCTCCGCCCGAACGGCACCGTTTTCGCCACCGGAGCCAATAGCAATGGCGCTGGGCATACCGCGATCTATCACTCTCCCAGCGATCGCACCCAACCCGGACGGTGGGTGCCAGGTCCTGACATCCCTGACGGAAATGATATGGGGGACGCGCCCGCTGCCCTTCTGCCAAATGGCAACGTGCTCTGTGACACGAATCCCGGCATCGCGAACCCACCCACTACGTTTTACGAGTTCGACGGGAGCAAATTCATCCAGGTCCCCGGCCCACCCAATGCAGCGCAGGACAACACTGAAAGTGGAAGTATGCTGGTGCTTCCCACAGGCCAGATCTTTTTCACCGATGGCTCCTCCGATGTCGAGATTTACACGTCAAACGGGAAGCCCCAAGCCGCATGGAGACCAACCATTACCGAGGTTTCGGGAAAACTGAAACGAGGCGGCTCATACCGGATTACCGGAACTCAGTTCAACGGGTTATCACAAGGCGCGATGTATGGTGACGACGCCCAGATGGCTTCCAATTACCCCTTGGTGCGAATCACCAATCGCGCCAGTGGGCACGTTTTCTACGCCCGAACTCACCATCACAGCACTATGGGAGTGGCCACGGGAACCAAGGTCGTATCGACGCATTTCGATGTTCCAGCCGGGATGGAGACTGGCAGCAGCGATCTGGTGGTGGTGGCAAATGGTATCAGTTCTATCCCGGTTGCGGTGACTGTGCAGTAGCGCGTTCCGAGATCGCGATCGTGCCAGATCGCACGGACGCGACGGGAGGCACGGGGAGGGAAAATGACTAGAATCGCGCAAGTTGAACTTTTCGGGCGGTGGCTGCGAGCCGCAAGGGCGATCCTGACCTCTGCATTGGTGCTTGTGTCCGTGGCCATAACGGCTCAACCTGCCCAAGCCGGAACATTCACCGTCCTCTATTCGTTTCATGGCGCAAAAGGCGAATATCCCCTGGCAGGGTTAATCATCGATTCCGAAGGCAACCTCTATGGTACAACCCAAAATGGTGGCGCTCACGGCCGTGGAACCGTCTTCGAAATCACTAACGCTGGAAAGGAGATTGTGCTGCACAGCTTCGGCGCGGCGCCAGACGGAAAATTTCCGCTTTCAAGTTTGGTGCGCGATGCTGCGGGAAATCTTTATGGAACCACCACGCAGGGCGGTAGTCACGGATTCGGCACGGTGTTCAAGGTGGATGCCACCGGTGCAGAGTCTGTGCTCTACAGCTTTAGCGGAATTAATAACGACGGGAGATATCCCAGCGCAGGTTTGGTCCTTGATAGTCACGGAAACCTCTACGGCACGACGCAGGAGGGCGGCCAGAAAGGCTTCGGCACCATATTCAAGCTCGACGCAGGCGGTACGGAGACGGTTCTCTACAGCTTTACGGGGTATCCCAAAGACGGCGAATATCCCATAGCCGCCTTAATCCGCGACAATCATGGAAATCTTTACGGCACGACCGAGATCGGCGGCCGTTTCAACAATGGAACCATCTTCGAGTTAGATGAGAGCGGCAACGAAAGTGTCATCTTCAGCCCCAAAGGAAACCGGGGTGGAGGATATCTCTTCGGTGGAGTAGTCCGCGACAATCAAGGCAATTTCTACGGCACCGCAGCTTACGGGGGAGATGGCGTGGGGACAGTCTTTAAGGTGAGCCCGGAAGGTGCGGAGACCGTGCTCTACACTTTTACCGGCGGAGACGGAGCATATCCCTCGGCTGGCTTGGTTCGCGATGCACAGGGCAACCTCTATGGCACTGCCGAGTTCGGAGGCGCTAACGGTCCCGGAGTTGTTTTTGAAATCACCAACTCCGGCACTGAGACTGTGTTGCACAGTTTTGATGGATCGGATGGGGCAGCTCTGCTAACCGGCCTCGTCCTCGACAACGCGGGGAATCTTTACGGCACCGCTACTGAAGGTGGCGCATATAACCAAGGAACTGTGTTCAAGATGGTGCCGTGATAGCGAGCGCAACTAATTGGATAGGGGCGGCTGATCCAGGTAAATTCGTGGGACCACTTCAGCTCCGCGCACCGACCTCTTCTTTTCTCTGGCCGCGTAGTGCGAATCGACGTAGTCGTCGAGAATCTTGATGAACTCGGCGACGATCTTGTCGCCTTTGAGCGTGGTAAACAGGCGACCGTCCACATAGACGGGGGCCTTCGGCTCTTCGAAGGTTCCGGGCAACGAGATGCCGAGGCTGGCGTGCTTCGATTCTCCCGGGCCGTTGACGACACAGCCCCATCACCGCCACTTTCATTTCTTCCACGCCGGTGTGAGATTCCTTCCAGACCGGCATCTGCTCGCGCAGGTAAGTCTGGATCTGCTCGGCCATTTCCTGGCGAAGATGGAAACTTGACTTTGTAGCCAACTGCACAAGTAGAGAGGCCGCCTGTTTCAGGCGGCCCTGGTTACGTCTTCCTTCTAAGCTTTTTGTCAATTACGGCTTGTAGACGATTTTTGCAAAGGTGCCGGCCAATTCGGCGGTGCCAATCCCCTGACCCACGGTGACGAACAACTCATTTGTTGCTCCGTTGGTTGAGTTTCCTCCGCCGAAGGCAATTCCCCAGAGGTTGTTCAGGACGATCGGCTTTCCCTTCTCGTCCTTTATCGTACCCACGAATTTCTTGGTAATAGGGTCAAACGCGTTGATGGTGCCTTTGACAGAGTTGTTTGAAACCAGCAGAGTATTGCTCAGCGGTCCAAAATTGCTGGGAGCTGCGGCCATGCCCCAGGCTTGGTTGAGTAGCGGTCCTTGGGCCACTGTTTGCACGAAGGTACCGTCCTCCAAGAATTGGTCGATGAAGCCTCCGGCGCCGACGTTCGGTATGGCATACGCCACGTAAACCAGGCCATTGATGTCCTGGATGCCGAACACTGAGAAGTTCGATGGAATTGCCGGATCACCGAACGACTTCACCAGGTTGAAGTTGCCGTCGAACATATCTATGTGATTGTTCGTGTTGTCCGCAGCGTAGAGGAAATTCCCCGAGGGCTTGCTGGTGATGGCCAAGCCCGTGTACATCGCCTTGTTCGCCGAGTTGTCCACCACGATGATCGATTGGTTCGCGTTCACGCCGTGCGCCCAGGCGCTGATCGTGCCATCCAGCGTCGCGAAAATGAAAGCTGCTGGCATGCCCTGAATCTGGAAATCGGTCGTCGATCCGTTGTAGACGATTCCCGTCGGTGTGCCAGGGCCGTTTAGGCCCGTCGGCGAGGACGGTCCATTCCCGGCGGTGGGAATCAAAACCCTGAGTGGCACCTGCGTTCCTTTTGCCTGATAGATGGTCGACCAGCCGGTGTCGTTATCACTGATCCACCAAGGGCTCGTGGCACTCCGAGCTAATCCCCATGCATTGGCCAGCAGTGGATCGATGGTCGGGGCTTGGCCGACTTGATTCGAAACTAAGTTTGTGAGGTGATATTGTGCCCAGGCCGGGGCCGAAACCATGAAAAGAACCAGGCCGAGGCAAGCGGCGACTGCGGTCCAGCGTACCTGCATAGTAATTTCTCCTTGGCGAAATCAGCAGCAGAAGGAGCGGCGAACCATCAGGGAAAGACTGGGGACGTAACCTTCTGTGACCTGCTTGGCATGCGATCATAGGTGAGTCGCGACTCGGAAGTGTCATGGGGTTGTCACCAGTTTGTAAAATCTTTCTCGTACTATTGGGCATGGGTGCGAGTCCGGGCCGTGGACGGGAAGCTTCCATTGTTCCGTGTACGTTACGGCGTGGAATCTATCGCAATATGAATCGAGATGCCAGTAGTTGGCGAGAACAGGCGTTATCGCAACTTTGCGCCTTTTGTTCGCCATACAGGCGAAAGGAAAGCGCAAACTTGGTGCTAATTGCCTCAGCGCTCCTAGGCTTCTCAATGGAACTTATTTTCCGAATGTCATTTCGCTGAGTGATCCTATCTGGAAGGCGCGCCCTTGGACCTCCAGAACAGCAACGTAACCGCTCTTGTCCTTGGTCCGTTGTAAGCGTCAGACTAAGACACGGTTGACGGGTTGAGTCCGCAGCGCAACGCGGCGCCGTGGTCCAAGCGATCCATGCCGGTCAAGGTTGGAGATACCGCGACTTCACCAGCAAATTCTCATACGGATCAACCCTAATCTCGCCAATTATCCACATCCAGCCGTTTGTAAAACCAGCTTTCGTTCCAGAAGGATTCCCGTTTGCCCGTACTCATTCCCAATCGACAGCAGCCGACCTTCGCTGAGGGGCCTGGGGGCACGCGCCCGCGTGTGACGAACTTTTCCCTGCTACAGCGTTTGCAGGAAGTTGATCAAGTCCTGCATCTCCTGCTGCGTGAGGCCAATCTGGAAACGCTGGTTATAAAAATTCACCACTTGCTGCAGATTGGCTGCGACTCCGTTATGGAAGTACGGGGCACGCGCCGCCAAGCCTCGCAGGATAAGACCCTTGCCTCTGCCGATATCGCTGCATTGACCGGTGATCAGGGCTTTGCCCGGATCAGAAGTGTAGTAGGTGTTGCCGGCGAGAGGCCCTTGCGTGCAGACCAACTCAAACACAGGCAGGGTCGGCGCCTGTAGTTGCTGAAGCGCCGCAATGATGTTCGGGTCGCTCTCGTAAGTGAGCGAGTGACCGGTCCCGATGTCCAGCGGCAAAGGGAAGGAGTGATTTCCTACGTTGAAGGTATCGTGGCAAGTGGTGCAAGTTCCCATAATCTGCTGAGTGCCGGTCGTTAACCCTGGGACATCGCTAATGGTCAGGGGTTGGGTATTGAAGATCTGCTCGCCGCGGGCGATCGAGGCTCGCTGCGGATTCCGTGAATTTTGGAAGGATGTGTAAATCGTAAATACGTTGGGAGTGAACGGTTTTCCCTCGGGATCTCCGCCCAGGGAATCATTGATTCCCGGATAGTAGGGTTGCGTGGACAGGAATTGCGCTCCGCCGTTTGCTCCTTTTGACAAACTTCCCGCAAAGAAGTCCGACAGTTGCGCAGAGTTGAGCGCCAGTTCGAAGCCGACTATCTGGCTGAGTTGCGTGGCCGTAGGAGGCTGATCGGCCTGTGCGTGGGTCAAGGTCGCGTCTGTCGCCTGCTGTGTCAGATCGGTGTTCAGATTGGAAGCAAAGGTTTGTTCGTTGTTCAGAGGGTACAATAGCGATTCCCGGCCATCGAACATGACCGCACTCAAGAAGCCCAGGTTCGTGGTCGGCAAAGGCCGCCGATAGACGGAGACGATCTGCTGTCCCTGAGGATTCGTGGTGAGGGCGCAACCGTATGGGTCCAGCACCGCGGCGATCGTGTATTGCGGTGGTGATGGATCAGTTGTATTCGGTGGAACCGTTAGTCCGATCCGAATCAGTCCGTTGTTCACGACCAAACTGTTGTTTACGGGGCCGGTGGGACAAGTCGAGCCATCGACCTGCGCGAACAGCGGATCCTTGCCTCGACTAACAAAGTACCGGAATTGCGCGTCGACGGCGCTCAATCCGAATGCGTCACTGGGTGCGTGGCAAGTTCCGCAGGTTCTACCGTTCGCGCCAAGACTCTGAAAGAACGGGCCACTCAGATCGATGCTTCCCGTGTTGCTGTATGTTCCAGAGAAGCCAGTGAAATCGAGAAATGGAAATAGGTTCCGAAGGTAAACATCAGCGATGGCAGAACCCGTGGCAATGACCACGAGGGCGACGAGGCAGACGACGATTCGTTTACGGAGCCGACCTAGGAGTGGGTTATTAAGCCGTTGCGGCAACGACCCAAGACCAGCGGACCTGAGAACACTCTGAGGATCAAGTTTTTCAAACATACATGCGCCCCTTCTTGGAGAGTCTCTTGTTTGTGTGAACTCTCCAGAAACTCCGCGACATAGTGCCTTGACCAGTTCCCAGACTCAATAGCGGATGCCTGTTCGGACGTCTTAATTTTCATGTTCCCGTAAGTGACGGAAAGCAATGAAGATGCTGCGAAACGCAAAAACCGGGGTAAAATATTCCGCCGAAGTTAGGAGGGCCGTTGTGTCGTTGGAGCCAGCCAGAGTCCAGGATTCAGTCAGATTCGGGAACGATTTCGAGCTCGATTTCGGTGCCGGCCAACTGCGTCGCTCCGGTCGTATCCTCAAGCTGGAGCGCATCCCCATGGAAGTTCTTCTCTTTCTCGTGCAGCAGAGGGGAGAGTTGGTTACTCGCGAACAGATGGTGGAGAGGGTCTGGGGCAAGAACGCTTACCTCGACACCGACAACAGCCTCAACGGCGCGATCCGCAAGGTTCGGCATGCTCTGAAAGACGACTCCGAGCAACCTCGTTTCATTCAAACCATTACGGGAAAGGGATATCGTTTCATCGCACCAGTAGTTGATCCCGCGGTCATGGATCCTGGCGCGGAACCAGAGTCGGCGATCGCGGCGCCCCAATCTCCCGGCCGCGAGGATTCCGCAGTCTGGTTCGGACGACACCGGTGGCCGGTGCTTCTGGTTACATTGATTGTCGGGACAATGACTGTCCTGATCGCGGCGGTGGGCGTCTACTTCCGATGGTCCGAGACTCAAGCCCGGCCCCTGCGCCCTGGCGGACGAACGATGCTGGCGGTTCTGCCCTTCGAAAACCTTACAGGAGACACAGGTCGGGAATACTTCAGCGACGGCATGACGGAGGAAATGATCACGCAACTGGGCAGCCTCGATCCCGATCACATGGGCGTCATCGCCCGCACTTCAGTCATGCACTACAAGCATAGCCCCGAACAGTTGGAGCAGATCGCCCGTGAGCTCGGAGTGCAGTACGTGCTGGAGGGGAGCGTAAGGGGCGATGCCGACAAGCTACGAATCACCGCCCAGCTCATTCAAATGAGAGACCAGACCCACCTTTGGGCACGGCAGTATGACCGTGAACCCAAGGACTTGTTGGTGCTACAGAGCGAGATCGCGCGGGAAATTTCTGACGAGATCCAGACCTCTCTCGGAGACCACAAACCCATCGCTCCCATCGTTCAACCGACTCTCTCTCCTCAGGCTTATGAAGCTTATAACCTTTATCTCAAGGGCCAATACTTCTGGAACAAGAGAACGTTGGAGGGATTCCATGAGGCGATCGGCTACTTTCAGCAAGCCACGGCCAAAGATCCCAGCTATGCGCGTGCCTACGCCGGTTTGGCTGATGCCTACGCTCTGATCGGCGGTTACAGTGGGGCTCCGGCGACCGAATTCATGTCCCAAGCACGTGCGGCTGCGCTGCGAGCTCTACAGCTTGACGACAGGCTACCGGAAGCCCACGCAGCGCTGGCTTTGATCGTGCAGAACCATGACTACGATTGGCAGACTGCGGAGAAAGAATTCAAACGGGCCATTGAATTGAACCCTAACTACGCCACCGCCCATCATTGGTATGCCGAGCACCTGACATGGCGAGGTCGTTTCGATGAGGCTCTCCGCGAAAGCGAACGCGCGCGCCAGCTCGATCCACTTTCGCTGATCATCGCAGCCGACAACGGAGCAACTCTGTACTACTCGCGGCAATACGACCGGGCCATCGCTCAGTTCGCCGCCGTTCGCGAGCTGGACCCCGACTTCCCGCGCGCCGGAATAATTGTGTCTGCCTATGTGCAAAAAGGAATGTTCGCGGAGGCGCTCGCTGACACACAAAAGCAGTTCTCGGACGCCATTCCCTGGAAGTGGTCGACACTGGCCTATATCTATGGTCGCGCCGGCCGGCAGCGGGAAGCAGAGCGCGCCCTGCGGAAATTGCTGGATTTGAACCGGCAGCAACCCGTCGATCCGACGGCAATTGTTTTAGCATACGTCGGCGTGGGAAACAACGACCAGGCTATCGCCTTGCTGGAAAGGGCATACGCGCTGCGATCAAATGGCCTGACCCTCCTTAAGGTAGACCCCGCCTTCGACCCGCTGCGTCGCGACCCCCGGTTCCAGGATCTTCTCCGACGGGTGGGTTTCACCCAGTAGCTCAAGGTGCCTAATTCAGCATGGGTACGCGCGTGCCCTCCCGACCCCCGCCCGAGTCGCCCTGGTGTCTGCGGTGCAGCTTAGGGGCCTCATTTGCAATTTTTCGCCAACCACCGCATAGTCTCCGACTAGCGACCATCCGGAAGTGGCCCAGCATGCTGGGCTTTGCCGGGTAGGGTCCGCCCAGAGAACCGATTTCTCCCTTCCAGATTTCGTTACTGCAACGGGGCAGTAACGGGAGTCTCAGCAAACCGTTCACGCTCGATTATCAGTTGCTGTTCCGCGCTCCATGTCCGGGAAATGTGCTCGGCAAGCTGTTCTTGGAGTTTCGGGACCCACTTCAAATAATGCCGCTCCGTGATTACCGTATTGCGGTGACATGCGAGGACTGCATCACGGATGCCGTTTTGCGCCGCTGGGCGCGCCCGTTGCGACGAGCTCAGAATTGGTACCGATCAGAAGAATCCGTACTGACGCCGGGTCCCGTCGTCTCTGAACTTGAAGCCCTAATTTGCCTCTCCTCTGACAGTTCGCCCGAAGGAGCCTTGCGGATGGAGTTCCTGGGTCCAGAAGCCACAGTCGAAAGACTTCCGGCCGCGCGGTCTTTTCGAATACCAGGATCATTCCCCGATATCCGCCGGGGCCCTGCTTGGCCGTGGGAAGCTTGAGACGCCATACGTCGTTGTGGTGGAAATCCATTCTTTTCTGCGGGAATTCGAGTGCCGCGAAGATAACCCCTCTGCGAACCTTAGTGTGTGGCTGCGGTTTATTGGAAAGGCCGAAGAATCCGCTCAACTCTGCGGGAAACTGCACCTGACTCCAGCTTCCACCAAATACCGGGTCAGCTTCGATCCACATGACACGCGCTCTGGAAACTCTCTTTGCCACGGGTCCTCCTCTTCTGGTTGTCCGTCACGCTTCCTGATGCCGAGTGTGCCTGGCGAGCAGGTCCTCGATGTCGGCGGGATTTTTTGACACCTCCCAGGCCCACGAGCCAAAGCCTCCGTGCTCGTTAACGGCTTTCACCCATTCGTCGAGGAAGCGCCGCTTCGCTTGATCCTGCTCGGTGTCCTGGCCCTTGACTTCGAGGACGAGGAGTTCGCCAGACATAAGACGAATGAGAAAATCCGGCCGGTATTTGCGTACGACTCCTCGATAGATGTAGAGAATCTCAAACCCAAGGTGGTCGTTCTTGACCCAGGCCGAGATGTCGGGCCACTTCAGCGGCACATGCGACAGATGCGACAGAAGCGACAGGTTTCCTAAAGTGTCGCTATTCTGTCGCTAGTCTGTCGCTTTCAATTGCTTGCGCGACCTGCCGTGAAGCAACGCCTCGATGCGCTCGCTCGAGGACATAAGCACTGGGGAAAGAACCGAAAGAGCCAGCGCCTATTCCCGGGTGGACCTTACGTGCTGCTGCACACGCTCTCGCATCTCCTTATCCAATCGCTCGCTATGCGCTGCGGCTACCCCGCTAGTTCTATTCGAGAACGGATCTACGCGGATACCGAGGCCGAACACTTCGGCATTCTCCTTTACACAGGAAGCTCCGATGCTGAGGGGACCCTTGGTGGTCTTGTGCAGCAGGCACGGCACATCGAGGATCATCTTGCGCAAGCGCTTAGGATGAGCGCGCTCTGTTCGAACGATCCGGTCTGCGCCTACCATGTGCCTGGTGAGAGTTTAGAGAGCCGCTGGCTCCATGGTGCTGCCTGCCACGGCTGCGCGTTGGTAGCCGAGACCTCCTGCGAAATGCGGAATGATTACTTGGACCGTGCACTGGTTGTGCCGGTACTCGGTTTTCCCGACGCTGCATTCTTCGGAGCTGTTGCATGAGCGACGTCCTGCTCGATCTGCCGTCCCATCTCCGCGATCGCTTGGTGAGTGCTCTCGAGTCCAGCCTTCTGGGCCCATCTCCCACTCTCGCTTCGCTCCGCTCGGTGCTGGGGAATCGCGAGGATGTGGAGGACCTCGCCGCGCGTGTTCATAACCTCGGCAAACCTTACCGAGGCTGCCTTGGACCGAAATATCGAGCTCGGTGTTCTGATTCGCGACCGTGCATTCGCTTTGGCTGTCGGTGGTTATTTCCAGAGCTTGATTGATCGGATCTACTGAAGCCTCTGCCTTTAGCATGACAGAAGTCGTGGATGATATGATTGGCGCCCATGGCAGACCGAGGGCTCCCTCCGTCACATGAGTAGCGGACGTCTCAACAAGCTCGCCGGGCAAATCGGAGAATATCTTGTATGCGCGGAATTGGGACGTCGCGGCCTGATCGCAACGCCATTTGCTGGCAACGTCCCAACGTTCGACGTCCTCGCGACGGATGAATTGTGTCGTACCGTCCCAATTCAGGTGAAGGCGAGTCGGGGCGACAGTTGGCCAAGCAGAGCAGATCGCTGGATGAATATCCAGCTCAATGACAACCAGCAGATCTATTCCGGACCGACCAAGCTCGCGACGCCAGAACTGGTGTGGGTCTGCGTTGCAATCGCTTTGCCCGGTGGCCGTGATCGCTTTTTCGTGTTGACTGAAGGTGACATACCGAATGTCTGCATCGCTGGTTATACGTCTTGGATGGACAGCATAGGATGGCGGCGCCGGCGCAATCCATCTTCCTTGGATTGCCGGTGGTGGATCTCTGACATCCAGCAGTTTGAGGACAGATGGGAACTTATCCTTGGACGGCTCCGAGCCGCAGAGCCAGATTCCTCGCTCGGCGCAGCAACCGCAAAGCAGTTTTCCAACTGCGATACCCTAGGCCTTGTTAATCAGGCCAAAAGCCCCGATAGCTCCCAGACGTGATCCGTGATTTGATGCAGCGGAGATCGAGAGGCTGAGGGCCCCCGTTGACCGCCCGGTGCCGGCGTGAGCGCAACGCAGGATTGAGAATCCCGTGCGTCTCTTTCGTCGCGCCAAAAGCCTTGTCTAGTGCGCCATTTTCAAGTGGGCATTCCTGGCGTGACCGAATCGTGACCGAAACAACCGTGTTGTGATCGGGCGCTGGGTTCCGCGCCGATGATCAATGGTTCCCGAGTAGTAAAACCCTTCTGCCATTGGCCCCGAATTACAAGAAAGAGCGCTTGCATGCACGCACGCCATACGGCCTCAACGACAACTAGTCCGAGGTTGCAGGTGGGTTGCATTGGTTGCCGAAAAGGGCCAAGGTCGAATCATTCGGAATGGGCGTGAGCAATGTCAATAGAGTTCGTCTATTGGTAGTGGTGCAGTTTGAATTTTGTGGTCGTTAATGAAAGCGCAGGAATACGACGCGCCATCACTTGTGAATGTGGCGAGCGGTGCTCCGCGGTCCAGGTCCCACACCTTCAGCGTCTTGTCCTCAGAGGCGGAGACCGCACGCTTCCCGTCCGGCGTCACCGCCACGCCATTGACCGAAGCAGAGTGGCCTTCCAGCGTGAGCAGGGCGACGCCGCGGTCCAGGTCCCACACCTTCAGCGTCTTGTCCCAAGAGGCGGACACGGCACGCTTCCCGTCCGGCGTCACCGCCACGCCATTGACCGAAGCAGAGTGGCCTTCCAGCGTGCGCAGGGCGACGCCGCGGTCCAGATCCCACACCTTCAGCGTCTTGTCCCCAGAGGCGGAGACCGCACGCTTCCCGTCCGGCGTCACCGCCACGCCATTGACCGAAGCAGAGTGGCCTTCCAGCGTGCGCAGGGCGAGGCCGCTGTCCAGGTCCCACACCTTCAGCGTTTTGTCCCCAGACGCGGACACCGCCCTCTTCCCGTCCGGCACCGCGAAATCATGATCCGTCTTGAGGCTATCGAGTTATCATCAGACTGGACGACCCTTTCACTGCACCGCTGACAGGCACATGGCGAAAGTTGAACTCACAATCAAATTCACTGACGGAGCCCAAAGCCCGCGCTCCGAAATCCTTAATGTCGAAACCTCATACCCCGGCGACTTGGCAGGCGAGCACAGGGTAGCTCACATTCTTTTCACGGAACTGAAGGTCACTGTCGGTGAGCCGGCAGCGCTGAAGCACAATGCTGTTGCGCGCCGATGGCTTGATTTCCCGAACCAGCCCGCAGGCATTGAACGAGGCTTCACTACTCCCGCAAAACTGGAGGCCATCTATGCCCGGACCCCGCTCTCACGGACTTCCCAGCTCTAGTGTTTGCGCCGTGATTCTCATTGCCATGTTGGCGATGATTGTTATTCCCGCAACCCTTACTCTGCGCACGGTTCAATCTCCCGTCCCACTCATGCCCGTCGACCAGAACTCCACACCGCACGGCTATACGATCAGCCTTCTGCTGTTCATTTTTCCCATCGCACTCATCGCTGGGTGGTTTCTGCCGAGCGAGGGTTTGCACATTCCGCAGCGCGCTTTCTGGTGGACGCTTACCATCCTCGTTCCTCTAGGATTCCTGCTGGACTTCGTTTTCGCCCAGTGGTTTTTCTGCTATCCCAATGTCGGTGCGACCCTGGGCATCCCCGCTCCCGCGCTAGGGAGGTCCGTTCCCGTCGAAGAGTATGTTTTCTATCTGACCGGCTTCCTTGCTGTTCTTCTTCTGTACGTATGGCTCGGCGAGTTCTGGCTGGCGGCCTACAACGTGGCTGATTATCCTGGCGAAGCCCGGACAGTACGCCGCCTGCTGCATTTTCATCCCACCTCTCTGATCGTCGCCGCGGTTCTGATCGGTGCCGCATTGTTCTACAAGAAGCATCTCGCGCTACCGGAAGACCGCGCGGGCTTTCCCGGCTACTTCACCTTTCTTGTCGCCGGAGCCTTGCTTCCAGCTGTGAGCTTTTTCCCGGTGGCACGCCGCTTCATCAATTGGCGTGCCCTCAGCCTCACGCTTTTCTTTATGCTGCTCGTCAGCATGCTGTGGGAAGCCACTCTGGCCTTACCTTACAACTGGTGGAATTTCCAGCACCGTCAGATGATTGGCCTTTTCATCGGCGCCTGGCACCGCCTGCCGATTGAAGAAGTTTGCGTCTGGATCGCCGTTACCTACGCCACGGCCATCGTCTTTGAAGTTGTAAAAGTCTGGCTGGCATCAGAACTCTCCACACGCGATGTCCTGCTGGGCGCGGCCGGATCCTCGAAACTCCCCTAACTCCGCCAAGCTCGCTGCTATACTTCGTGACGGAGTCGCTGAACAATCTTCCTGTCATGTCAACTACGCCAACCGCACCTACACCTCTAACGGTTCGTAAAACACTAGCGCTGCTGGACGGCAGTGGGGACCAGTTGTTCCGCCACTTTGAGGAAGCTGGATACGCTCTCTGGCTCGGGTCTGGAATCTCATTCGGAAGACTACGTCGACTCTCAGATATCATCCGAGATTGTTTGGGCTTTCTCCGGGCGAAAGTTCAGCCAGCAGATCCTAACTGCCGGTTCAGAAAAGCCCTAACCGCTGCGTTGCGGCTCGTACTTTCCGACCATGAATTGGCTGCTATCGACTTCAATTTGCCTGTGGCCTCCTGGCCAGCTGTCAACGAACTTCTGAACCGGCTAACCTCAAAATACGCCGATCTGTTAGACATCACTGTCGATGGAAGAAGAGGACGACTATCTCTTGTGGGAAGGCGTGCACGTCACGGATGCTTTTGCAGATCCGGCGACAGAACCGGACGCAGAACATTTGTGCATCGCTATTCTCGGGCTCGAAGGGCTTTTGCCAGAGATCATGAGCGCCACTGGGATGGCCTCATCGAAAAGGCGGCTGAGCAACTCTCAGGTAACAAGAATCCCATAAATGTTTGCGTTCGTCCTGAAGACGTTCGACAGGTCGGTTTCCCAGTTCGTTTGTATAAATTCCATGGTTGCGCCGTACTGGCACTTAGAGATGAGAACACCTACCGCCCTTATCTTATTGCCCGAAAGTCCCAGATCGACCGTTGGAGAGAAGATCATGCGGTCCTTGTGCAGAGTCTGGTAAACATCATCCGAAGCCGTGCGACTCTGATGATCGGCTTATCAGCTCAAGACTCGAATATTCGGTCCGCGTTTGCGGCTGCCAGCGCAACTCTGAACTGGCCCTGGCCAGGTGCATTTCCTGCGATCGCCTTTTCCCAGACTGAACTCGGAAACGATCAACTAGTCTTGCTGAAGAACATATATCGGACTGAAATGACCCCTGCCAACCGGGAGCAAATCCAGGCCGATTCACATATTCCTACATATGCCAAGCAGCTACTTCTTGCATTGGTGTTGAAGATTCTCAGCGGAAAGCTCAAGCTCCTACTGCATGGCGTAGAGGGCAAACTATCAGACGCGGAACGCGATTATCTCGCTGAAGGACTGGTCACTCTTAGAGACATCATTGCCGACGCCGGGGCGGCGGACCATTACGACTTCATCCGGTTATTTATCGAACACTTCTCAAGGCTACTGGGCATATTCAGGAACGGCGTCGTCCCGCCAGACCCCCGTCTTTACAAGGCCCTGACAACGAGCCCCGCATCTCACATTGCGTTTTGGAACTATCTGACCTCATCAGCGAGAGCACGATCTTCCTGCGCCGGCTTTGGGCCATAGCTCGAGACAAGACGCGCCACCACCACCGCCACGAAAAAAATTCCCGACATGCTTTCGAGCGCTGCAATCATTCGCACGTAAGGATCGATCGGCACAATTCCTCCGTAGCCTACGCTCGTCAGGGTCACCATACTGAAATACAACAGCGTTCCATTCTGCGTGGCTGGAATCGCCTGGTTGAAGGCACGGTCGACGAAGCGATTCAGAATCCAATAGACCTGTGAGTAAGCTGTGGCTATCACAAGGTAGCCGATAAACGCTTCGGCAATCGCACTCCGCGGATTGTGCGACCGGGAATGAAAATGATCAAAGATAGCCCACAGGATCGAACACGAGAACATCAAGCCCACAAACGGAGAGAGATTCGCGTACAGTTCGCTGTGGTTTCCGAAAGCCTCCCCGATTCGTGTGACCATCCAGATCCCCGCCACGGGAAGGACGATACGGCGAACGATGGCTCGGCCTGCCACATAGCGGATGCCGGAAACTACAATGCATAACACCGCGAGTCCCAGCAAAGCGCCGGCGCGAGGATGAGTGTCTGCGAGCGGCGAGGCAAGCATCTCGACGACGAGAACCCACATAATGATTTCTATGCGGTACTGCGATAAAAACCCCGAGCGTAGCCATTTGCAGTTCATCTTTAATCTCCTTGTCCTGTTTTGAACGTCGGGGTTCTTCACTTACTCCACCTCCGACCAATCGTCGGTCGGGTTGAATTGTTGAATAGACGCCGCGATGTTGGCCGTATCGGGACCTAGATCCCGCTCGTAGACCGCGCCGTCGCTACCAGTCATGAAAGTCATGATGCCGGTTTCTGCGTACTTAACAGGCGTTGCCAGGACGGCGAAGCCGCCGGTCATCTTCCCATTCACGATGTAGCTCATCGCGCCGCCGGGAACCTCGTCGCCCTGAGCAGTCAGTATGCGCAGGGTATATCCATCGATGACCAACGGTTGGCCCGGGGAAATCGAAGCGAGCGAAGACTTGGGGAATTCGTTCAAGCTCGCGAGCGGGCTCAAGGCTTGATTCTTCGAAGCGGGCCAATACAGGCCGTCCTGTTTGCCTGAAGTGCTGACGATGTGCTGCGCGTATTCGCCCGATTCACCACCATTGGCAAAATACATTTGTTGCGCGGTTGCCAGGGCGGAGCAAGCGTCGATCGTTAGCAGTTCATTTCGCCCGATGTTACGGGTACGAACCTCTTCCGCGCCGGCGATTCCATCGAAGTACCATTGACCAGACGAATTCTTCGCGAGCGGCACGGGGAAAGCAAAATTGTCCGCTCCAATGTAGAGGACACGACTTCCGTCAGTCATATCTACCCAGCGATTCATCTTTGCGTACTTAGCGATCGTGTTCGCTACTGGTTGAGTAACCGTGATCTGCGAGTTGGATTGCAGCGCCCCTGCCGCTTGCGCTTTGGCGCGCATCGTTTGCACGGCCGTCATCACGTCGGCCTGCTGATTCGCGAAAGCCTGCCCGAGGCTTGATGTCCACGAGAGGTTGTGCGCCAGGTTATTCAACACGGAAGGAAATTGCGTCAAAGCCTTGACGCTCGGGTCCCAGGACTGCTGATCGACGGCCTGCGCAAGCGACGAGCCCGTCAGGTTTCGGTTTTGCGACAGCCAGTCGTCGGCGTACGCGACCTGGTCAGGATTCGTCGCAGCCGCGAGCACTTGCGCCACCAGTGCATCGGGGTAGAGCGCGATCGGGGCAACCAGAGAGTCGAGCTGATCGGCGGAAAGAGGGGCCGGCGCTGGCGCGGAACTGCCTTGCGTCGACGGCCCGAAACACCCTGCGGAGTGTAGGCTGTTCGGGCCGCGGTGATTAGCGGTTATCAACGGTGGGGCAGCCAGTCAGTCTCTGGCTTGGCAATCAGTCGAGCGTTGCTGTATGCGACTGTGAGCGGCAGCACAGTGAACGCCCGGTATGCGTGTTCCTCGCGCTCCACGACCAGGGCCAAGTCGGCCCGGCTCGGACCGTCAAGGTAGAGCGGCAGCAGGGTGTCATCGTC
>Ga0209517_10004060_pt1 | contig 19462 bp, 16 predicted proteins | sample PeaSoiMetSII2010_FD_187695 | JGI IMG/M metagenome (GOLD analysis project Ga0209517, IMG submission 187695) | Peat soil microbial communities from Weissenstadt, Germany - SII-2010 (SPAdes) (version 2) | ecosystem: Environmental > Terrestrial > Soil > Wetlands > Peat | place: Germany...
TGCACGAACGGGAACTGCGGAAGAGTGAACGGCGTGGTGATGCCGGTCTGTTCGAACCAGATCATTCCGTAACCCGAACGAATCACCCAGGAATCTCCGAGCCGGTAAGCCAGGCCGACGCGCGGTCCGAAATCGCAGCACTCCAGTTCCCTGGCGGTACGCGGAAAATCGAGCACCTGAGTGTTCAAGTTGAAAACGGCGTCCTGATGATTGGCCTCCGTCGAGGGGAAGTTCAGGGTATAGCGCGTGCCGAGATTCAGGGTGAGACGATTCGAAACCTTCCATTCGTCGCTCGCAAAAAATTCCGCGATATGCGCACGCTCCTGCAGAGCCTTGTTCTGAATGTCGATGCTGAACGCGTTCACCTGGCCCAGCAAGAGCGAAGCCAGAGCATTCCCGCTGGCGCCCGTGGAAGAATCAGTGCCCGTGGTGGTGAAGGCGTATGAACCGGTCGGGTTCGCCGGATTGACGATGTCGAGAGCTTCGCGCCGGAGATCTGTTCCGAACTTGAACGTGTGCCGTCCGCGAACCATGGAGAACGTATCCAGAAACTCGGTAACCGACGTTGTGAACTTGGAGTTGGCGGCGGTGGTCGGCCCGATTTGTTGATAACCGGTGACGGTAAAGATGGGGAGCGTGAAGGGGAACGTGCTGGCTGGCGCACCGGGGATGGTAATGCCGCCATTCTGGAGCGACGTTTGGTTCACGCCCCGGCGGGTGTACCCAAAGCGTGCTTGGTTGAGTGTTGACGGCGAAAGAGTCCAGTCGTATTCCGACGCGAGGCCGTCTCCGCGCGTGATGGCGTGTCCGATAACGCCGGAGGTGAGACTGCCACTGCCATCGGGAAGAAACGGCACGGGGTTATCATCGTCGCGGAGATACGAGTAGCGCACAAACGCGCGATGTCTTTCGTTGAAGACTTGATCCACGCGGCCGTCAAATTGGTCCTGATTGTCCGGCTCGACGCCGGTGAGTATGAAGTTGTTGGCCGCCGCCGCATTGGGCGGCGGATAATGCTGTAATACCTGCGCTGCAAGCGAATCGAAGCGGTTTGACGGGATCGTATTGTTGGGGAAAGGCGTTCGGGGTGAACTTGCCGGGTCGTAAATCGTGGAGGTGAACACGCCACTGCGCTGGGCTGCCGTGGGCACCACGCTCTGGCGGGTGATCCCGGTTTGCAGCCTGGTGCCTTGCCAGTCCGCAAAGAAGAAAGTCTTATTCCTACGGATCGGCCCGCCTACCGCCAGCCCGTACTGGTTCCTGCGAAATTCCGGCCGCCGGCCCGGCTGCGCAAAATAGTTCCGCGCGTTCAGATCCTCATTGCGAAAGAACTCAAAAAGGGTCCCGTGGAACTGGTTGCTGCCGGATTTCCCGATCACCATGACCGTTCCCCCGTTGGATCTGCCATATTCGGGAGAGTAAGCATCGATGTTCAGCTTGAATTCTTCCATGGCGTCGATGATCGGATAGAAAGCCACCTGACCGGGTTCCGGTTCGAGGACACTGATTCCGTCGTAGACGTATTCGTTGGTACGCGGCCGGCTTCCATTGATTCGCGGCAGCAGCGATCCTCCACCCGGCAAGGCGACACCAGGGGAGAGCGCCACGAGGGGAATGAAATTGCGCCCATCGAGGGGCAATGTTTCGAGTTGCGGCTGGCTGACGTGATAGCTCACCGAACCGCTGGCCGTCTCCAGCAACGATGCTTCGGCCTTCACGTCCACCGACTGCGAAGCTTGCCCCAGTTCCAGCTTTACACTCAGCCGGATCTGGTCGCCGATGCGCAGTGTGATGCCCTCCTGCCGGTACGGGCGGAAGCCGGGCTTCTCGACCGTCAGCACATATTGTCCGGCGGCGAGCCCGAGCAAGTGATACTCTCCGCGGTCGCCGGTTATGACGTCGAACCGGGCGCCGGTGGCCTGTTCTTCGCTGCTTACTTTCGCTTGGGTCACCGCTAGGCCCTGCGGATCCTGAATCGCGCCGAACAATTCGGCTTTTCCAGCCTGTCCGAAGCAAGGCACACAGAATGCCAGGAGCGTGGTGAGAACGGCAAGGTTGTGATGCGGGCGCATGTCTTGTAATAATATCAATGTAATGCATGCAAGACAACATGCAATCGCTGGTGCGGCGGACGGCCGTTCCGGATAGAATGGCGGCATAGGAAATGTCCGAGATCGAGACCAGCCTGGGAACGCTTCGCCGCAAGCGCGGCCTCTCCGCTATCCATCTGGCGGCAACAGTGGGCGTGAGCAGGCAAACTATTTATGCCATGGAAGCCGGCACATTCGTCCCCAATACGGCTGTCGCGCTGCGCCTGGCGCGGGCGCTCGATACGACCGTCGAAGAATTGTTTTCTCTCCCCGGCGGTGTTGCGGAGCCAAATCTGCGCTCGGAGCGGGCCATCCTCTTGCCCGGATCAGCCACCCTTCAGGAGGGCCAGGCCGTTCAACTTTGCCGGGTGGAGAAACGGCTGATGGCTTCCGCCCCCTCTCCGGTTCCGTGGTATTTTCCCGCCACAGATGCAGTAGTTGCCGATAAGCCGGGACGGCAGGGTAAGACCCGAGTTCAGGTTTTTCAATCGGAGGACGATTTCACGCACCGGATACTGGTGGCCGGATGCGATCCAGGCATTTCCGTGCTCTCCCGCCATGTTCAGGCCGCCGGCATCGAGCTCGTTCTTGCGCACAGGAACAGTTCTCAGGCGCTGTCCCTCCTGAAAGAAGGTTGGGTTCACGTAGCCGGGACACACCTGAGAGACGAGGCCAGCGGCGAATCCAATCTGCCCGAGATCGGCCGTCTCTTCCCAAAGAATTCAGTCGCCGTGATCGCGTTTGCCGTTTGGGAAGAGGGTATCCTGACGGCCAGGGGCAACCCGAAAAACGTCCGGGGAATTGAGGATTTTTCCCGGCAGGATGTTTCCATCGTAAATAGAGAGAAAGGGTCGGGCAGCCGGGCTCTGCTCGATTCGCGGCTGCACCGGACGCGAATCCCATCGCACAGCGTCCGGGGTTACGACCAATTGGCGCCGGGGCATCTCCCGGCGGCCTGGCAAGTGCAGACGGGCGCGGTGGATTGTTGCCTGGCAACCCGGGCCGTGGCACGCGTCTTTGGGCTCAACTTCATTCCCCTGGTGAGCGAGCGTTACGATCTCGTGATCCGGAAGGAGAATTTGGCGTTACCTCGCATGCAGAATTTGCTCGATACCCTTAGCCGGTCGGACTTTCGCCGCGAACTCGAAGGTCTCGGCGGGTACGATACGCGCGTAGCTGGTCAACGAATGCTCTGATTTTTCTGCTGAAATAGGAATATGAAACTTTCCGCGAGAAACCAATTGCCCGGCACCGTTGAGCAGGTCCACTTGGGCGAGATTATGGCTCGAATCGTGGTTAAGGTTGGCGAGCACGTGATGGAGAGCGTGATCACCCGCCAAAGCGCCGAGGAACTCGGTCTGAAGCCGGGGGATTCCGTGCAGGTGGTCGTGAAGTCCACCGAAGTGATGATTCAGAAGGGTTGAGTGGGAAACAGCCCCGGCTCCGCTTGCAATGCCGCGTGCTACCAGATCGTTACAGAGCCGCGACCGTGAGGGAGCGGTCGGCGGGAACCGAAATCACCAACATCGGTGTGTTTACGTGTACTATTAATAGGACAAGGACGCTTATGCGGTACATTGGACCCCGCCGCGCAATATTTCTCTTTGCGGGCTTTTCTCTCTGGCTCGCCTCGGCCCAGACAACTGTACAGAACGCGGCCACGTCGGAGCTGACGGTCCGGGGTGACATTCCTGCGCCGCTGACCCTGAAGGCGGACGATCTTGCGCGGATGCCCCGCGAAACCGTCTCTGTTCCGGATCAGGATGGGACGAAGGTGAACTATGAAGGCGTCCCCTTGCAAGAGATCTTGAAGCGCGCGGGAGTTCCATTGGGCAAGGACTTGCGGGGCAAAGGGAGTAATCCGGCCAACGGCCTAAAAGAAGGCCAAGTCCTTCATCGGGTAGTGCTTTCGGTTTCTCGTCCAGAGCCTTGCGCTGTTCAACACGGCGGCTGCGGCAATCAAGGCATCGCCGAGTTCCACCGCGTGGCTCTTTCTGTAGCGTCTGAGGGAATCGCCTGCCAGACGGCCTGTTGCCGCGTCAATCGGAACACATTTCAGCGCACGGAACAGGTTGTCGAGTGCGTCTTGTTCCGCCGGGCGCGCGCCCGCCCAGAGTTCGGCGGCGGTGACCGGAGAATAGAGGATGACAAAGTCGGAACGGCTCAACTCGGTCCATCGTGAGACCAGATCCGTGTCTCTCCCGCGGGATACCTCAATCAGGATATCGGAATCGACCAGCACACTCACCTTGCGGTAAACCTGTCGAGCCGATCGCCGCGCCGGAGGCTGCGTACCATCTCCACGGCATCTGGCGTTTCCGAAGCTTGCTTGCGAATTCCGACGAACGCTTGCATCGCTTTCATCCGCTGGCCGTGGTTCCCCGAGTAGCGTTCACGGACAGCCATACGAACCAATTCGGAGACAGTGGTTTTTTGGCTCCGCGCACGCTCGTGGAGCGCTCCCCACAGTTCCTCGTCGAGGTAAAGCTGCGTTCGCCTCATGATGTATAGTATACATCGCTACGGGTGCCGGTTCGTCACCGATATTGGTCTATACCCTTACGAGTGGATAGTCGATTGCGGAAATGCTGGGGCCGGTGAGCACTCTCACGCGGCTGAGGGGACTGATTAGTCCCCACCAGGGAAGCCCTTGCACGGAGACGGACAGCCGGGCGGTGGTGCAGTTCTACAACGTCAACGCCGGTCCAAGTTTCCCCAGATTGCCGGCTCAGTTCCCCATCTGGACACATGTTGGGCCAGCGGTCTCGCAACTGGTGCAGGAAGCGCTCTTTTCTTTCCTAATCAGTTAGTTCCACCCTAATTCGGCCGCGACACGTGGCGCCGTGATGATGCGTGCCCCTCGGTCGGGCGAGACCGGCGAAATGGGGAATTTTCAACTGGCCGTGACAAGACCAGGACGTAGGGGCCGGAGAGCTGTTTGTGCAATGCACTAAAAAGAAGGGATTTCCCGGCTTTGGTTTTCCTGGCGGGGCGGAATTGGCGCTTGGCCGAGCCGAAAGACGGCTACCGTGAGAACAAGTACCGAAGACATCCACTTCGGAGGATCAGAACTTGGCGGCCGGTGATATGCTAACCGGAACCCGGGAGCCAAAATGGAAATCCCAGCTCAACCGTCCGCCAGCGCTGGCCGCGGAAGTCCTGCGATTTCCGCCGCTGGAAACTGTGATATGCTGACCCGCTACGTGCCGCGCCCCAACCTCAGCGATTCCCTGGCCGCGCCCGCTACGAAGCGCCCTCTCACCCAAAACCAGGTCCGTGGATTCTTTGCGGCATGGGGCGGTATTGTTCTCGACGGAATGGATTCCTTCATCTATGCCCTGGTTTTGACGCCGGCAATGCGCGATCTCTTGCCCGCTTCAGGCATACCGGCCACGCCGGGGAATCTCGGACTCTACGGCAGCATTCTATTTTCCATTTTCCTTGTCGGGTGGGGTTCGGCCTTTCTGTGGGGTCCGGTGGCCGACCGGTTTGGGCGCATCCGCTCCCTCATGCTGGCGGTCTTGTGTTATGCCCTGTTCACCTTCCTAGGATGCATGGCCCGGAACATCTGGCAACTCGGCATCTTTCGATTGCTTGCCGGATTCGGCGTTGGCGGCGAGTTCGTGGGGGCGGCGGTCTTTGTGGCGGAAGAGATGCCGGATCGCCGCCGGGTTTCGAGCGCAGGCCTGCTGAATAGTGGATACTACGTAGGCGCGTTTCTCGCAGCGGCGCTCAACTACCTGATCGGAGCCCGCTATGGATGGAGGGCAATGTTCGCCCTGGGCGGCTTGCCCGCCCTATTCATCGCTTACATTCGCACCGGTGTCCGGGAGCCGGAACGCTGGACCATGCGCATGAAAGCGATCGGCGGCGCGAGCGCGCGCGCCTCGTTCCTGGCGCTCTTCTCCCCGGAATATCGCCGGCGAACGCTGGTGAACTGCGCGCTGCTTCTCATCTCGATGATCGGTCTGTGGGCCGGATCGGTCTACGCGCCCAGCGCCGTGACTCAAGTAGCGCTGCGAGAGGGCTATGACGCTCATCAAAGCGCCCGCATCGCCTCCTGGGCCGCCATGCTGCTTTCCTGCGGTACGATTCTCGGTTGCTTATCCATGCCGATTGCCGCCAACCGCGCCGGCCGCCGCGGCGCGCTGGCGGTGTTCTTTGCCCTCATGGCGGCATCCATCGCCGCCGGCTTCGGATACGCGTTCTACCTTCCGCACGCTCCCCTGCGCTTCTTCATCCCGTGCCTCTTCCTGGTGGGAGTCGGCGGAGCGAATCTCTCGGTCTATCTGGTATGGATTCCGGAGCAATACCGCAGCGAGTGCCGCGGCAGCGCCCTCGCGCTGGCGACGTGCATCGGCCGGTTCATCGCCGCCGGCGCAACGTTTCTGGTAGGCGCCGGGATCTCGCGCTACGGCAGCATCGGCGCGCCCGTCGCGCTTACCTCGCTGGCGCTCGTTCTGGGACTCTTCGTGATTCCGTTCAGCGTGGAGACCAAGGGCGAGCCGCTGCCGGTTTAGGGCTTACGGAACGATGTGTTGCTCCCCCTGGCTACCAAAGCCGCCTGGGATTGAAGCCCATTGACACCTCTCTTCAGTGCAATGTCGTAGTAGTGGTCGAGCATCGCCTTTTCCGCAAACCGGTGGATACGCAGATTCTTCACTCCAACCGCGGTTGGCTGGCCACCCAGGAGACAGACGAAATCGGGACTCTTGCGGTTCAATACGGGAAGCCAGATCTGAAAGGCCGATGCCCCTAGCGAAGCCAAACGTAACGCCGCGAATATCTCGGATCAGAACTTTATTGCCAAGTCACCGGAACAGTTGGTAAAGGGATTGGCCCACCATCTTCGAAAGCGCAAGAGGGAATGACTAGCAGCCGTACACCTGGACGATTTTCCGAAGACGCGGGAAAACCATATCCGGCAGCCGGGGAGGGTGCGGACGTGCAGATTTCTCCTTGCTCCGGATACGCCGAACGTTCTTGCGTCGCTGCGGTTCGCGGAAATGCTCATGTAAAATGCTTCCCCCTGTGGCGCGAAGGACCCGGAGCCAACTCACGCCGCGCGCTCGCGTTCGAAGAACTGCGGGCCGTTCTCCCGGAAGTCGTCGAGCGACGGAAACTGCTTGTCGCTGGCGCTGGTGATCCTGGTACGATCCTTCTTCGTGATCCCGCTCTCGAAGTCTTGGTGCACCATCACGCCCTTGAACGGGATGCGCCGCCGCTGAAACTCTAAGCATGAAATGGTGGCCAGCCGGGCCTTGTCATTGTCTTTCACTCCGAACAGGAACAGCGGACGGGGGCCGATATCGAACTGGTAATCCACCTCGTACTCGTCGTGGTCCGGAATTGGCAGCGTGCTCCGGCGCGGGTTGTACTGGGCCAGCCTCTCCTCGACGAACTCGGCCAGTTGTTCGTAGAAGAGGTTCTGGATGACCTCCCGCTTGTAGTACTGCATGCTGGAGACCTTGGCAACCGTCTGCGCGAACTGCAGCAGCGCCGGGTACAGCCGTTCGGGCTCAGCCTCGATATATAGCCGCCCGTCCTGTTCCTGAATCCGGTTTTCGGACAAGATGCGATTGAAGATGCGCTGCTTGTTCTCGGTGTCCAGGTCGTAGTTGTACGTGAGACGCATGAGCGTCAGCCCATGGTCGCCGATCCGGACCTTACCGGAACCGTTCACGGGCTCATCGAGGAAGATGTCCACCATGTCGCCGTCCTCGTGAAACAACGGGGCCAGGACCTGGAGCACGCCCGGGCGGCGTTCCCGAAACGCCACATGGCCGTTGAACTGCTGTTTCAGTAAATCCAAGCTGGTCATTGGGTTGGCTCCTCGTCGGGAAATGGTAATTTCCCCTGGGCGAGATCCGCGAAATACGTCGTCGCGTCCGTGATGTTCGTCGCCCTCAGGAAATACTGTACCGCCTCTTCATAGGACGCGAAATCCCGGTTGATCGTCGCGGCTCTTTCCGGCCGCAGCCCGGCCTCGATCATCTCCGCGCTGGCGCGGTGGACGTGGTAGTCCCAATGCGGATGGTCGGGATCGAACGAGTCGTTGTAGCCGCCGTGCGGCCCGTTGCAGCGGAGCAAGATCACTTCTCCGGACCCGTCCTTCGCCAGGAACGCCAGACCGATAGAGAAATTCTCCGGCAGGTCCTCTTCTCCACTATCCTAGTTGTTTTGAGTGACCTACGAGAAATTGGCTCTTTCTTAGAGCGCAGCCCGAATGAGGCTGCGCTCTACCTATCGGAGCGTCATTGTGTCGAACTTCGGAATTAGCCGGCAGGCCTTAGCCTGGCGAACATTTCGCCCCCTTCTTCGGCTTCCGCTTTCTCTTGGCGGCAGCGATCCGCCTGGCCTGCTCCATGACATTCTCGAAATCCACATCAACGTCCCGAGGCTTCGCGTCCTCGACCGCCCCGAACTTATCGTACTCGGATTGCGCCTTGGCCAGTGCGGCGTCGTGGGAAATGCTCCCGGCGTGCGTCAGTAGCTCGCGGTCGCTCAAACGGAGGAAGTCATCCAGCTTGCCAATCCATTCGCGCATCGTCATGGGCTTGCGGCTCCGCGCCTGGAGCTCGGCGAAATCCAGGTAGGCCGAGACAATCAGGTTAAGCGTCTCTATTTCCGGATGGGTCAGATAGTTCTTAGCGGCCTCGACATCGGTCCGGCGCGGCCGGCTGCCGGTCCATGTCGTCAGGCCCACGTTCGGCTTGGTTGCATCGGCGCGCCCGGCGATCACTTCGGCCGCCGTGTGGCCGTGGGCCGCACAGTGCATCTTGTTCTGAACCACGGCAAAGAATTTCTGCGAGGCCTCCGCGCTCCGGATCATAGTCCACGCTCGTCGCATAGATGTCCAGGACCTTCCTCCAAAACACCCGTTCCGATGAACGGATATCCCGGATGCGGGCGAGCAGTTCGTCGAAGCAATCCCCGCCGCCGGCCTGCTTCAGGCGTTCGTCGTCCATCGCGAAGCCTTTAACCAGGTACTGCTCCAACTGGGCTGTCGCCCACTGGCGGAACTGCGTGCCGCGCGGCGAGCGGACTCGGTAGCCGACCGCAAGAATGACGCTAAGGTTATAGTGCTTCAGGCGACGGCTCACCCGCCTGGCGCCTTCCTGGCGAACTTGTAAGTATTCCTTACAGGTTGCGTCTTCTCGGAGCTCGCCCTCCTCGTAGATAGCCCCGATGTGCAGGGTGATGTTCTGCGGCGTCGTTTGAAACAGGTCCGCGATGGCAGCCTGAGTCAGCCAGACGGAATCAGCCTCAAGACGGCAGGAAACCTGGGTTCGCCCGTCCTCGGCCCGGTAGAGCACCAGTTGCCCAGTCCCCTCCGGCGGCACGGGCGCGGAAGGCCGGTTCTCGTCGCTCACTTCGAGGCCCCTTGCACCAGCTCATCCAGCCAGCCTTCCGCCTCCTTCTGCACGGCCAAAATGTCCGCGCGGATCTCCTCCAGCGTGCGCCGCGGCTTCGGCTGGTAGAAGTGGCGCGTAAATGAGATCTCATACTTGCCGCGCTTGAACAGATCGCGGAGAACGTCGTCTGCGATACCCCAGAGAAACGAGACGATCTTGCTGTGCGTGGCTTGGTCCATCTGGTTTGCCGCCAGGGAGCGTGCCGGTAGAAGAGTTATTTTACCCGCAAATCAAAGCTATCTGCGTCCATCGGTGTTTATCGGCGGCCAATATTCCCGCGCCGTTCCGCGATCCCACTCCTCGCGACCCCACCCACCCCAAAACACACCCTCCGAAAAAACACGGTCACAAAGCTTTCCCAAAAGTTTTCTGAATCATTTCAACCACTTCCGGATCTCAGAGCCCGAAATGCGCATCACCACCCCTTACCCTGAAATTGAGAGGAACTGATGCAAAACCCATTCGCCCGGCTTATCGCCATCGCCCAACTGGGCTGCCCCTTCACCGCCGCCGACGGCCAAGCCTTCTTTCGCCTCCCCGTCCCCTCTTCCGGAGGCTATTACATCCTCCCCATCCGCTCCCGCGCCTTTCGCGATTGGTTCTACCACGAATTCTACTCCCGGCACGACTCGCTCCCCACCTCCCGCGAATTCCACGCCATCCTCAATCACCTCGAAGCCGAGGCCAACCAATACGACGAATGCAACCGGCGCCTCGCCGTCTGGCGTCGTGTCGGCTGCCGTGGTCCCGGCTACAACCCCAGCGGGATCCTCCTCGATCTCGCCAACCCCGCATGCCAGTTTGTCGAAATCTCTGCCGCCGGCTGGAAGACCACCGCCGGCCCCGGCGTCCTCCTCCAGACCTCCCGCTCCACCGTCTCTCTTCCCGCACCCGCACCCGGCCCCTGGCCCCTGGCCCCAGGCCCCTTAGACACCCTTCGCTCCTGCCTCAACCTCCCGACCCGCGCCGCCTGGCTCCGCTGCCTCGCCTGGCTCCTCTCGGCCTTCCGCCCCTTTGGACCCTTCCCCTTCCTCATCCTCCAGGGTCCCCCCGGCTCCGGCAAGACCTTCGCCGCCCGCATCCTCCGCTGCCTCATCGATCCCAGCACTGCGCCCCTCACCCCCATCCCGTCCTCCGTCCGAGACCTCCTCACCCTCGCCCGCCATAACTGGGTCCTCGCCTTCGACCACATCTCCACCCTCTCCCCGCAACTCGCCGACGCCCTCTGCCGCCTCTCCTCCGGCCTCGGCGCTACCCTCCGCGAGACCTCCTCGCCCGCGCCCGAACCGTTGCTGCAATACTACAAACGCCCCGTGCTGCTCACCGTAACCGATCGTTGGTCCTGCCCTGCCAGCCTCGCCGAGCGCGCCTTGATCGTCACGCTCCCGCCCCTGCCCCCAGCCAGTCGCCGCGCCGAAGCTGTCCTCCTCGCTGCTTTCGACCAGGCTTGGGCGAGCATCCTGGGCGCCCTTTGCACCGCCGTCAGCACCGCCCTCAGCCGTATGCCACAACTCAACATGCCCACCGGACGATCTGCCAACGCCCTCGCCTGGGCCATGGCCGCCAGCCCCGCCCTAAGCACCGGTGAAGGAAATGTCTGCACCGAGGAGGAAATGGAGCGGGCCTTCGCTCCCCCGCCTCCGCCCCATCCCATGGTCGAAGCCGTCCGCGCCCTCCTCGAGCAGCGCCACAACTGGACCGGCAGCGCGACCGAGCTCCTGGAGCTTCTCCAACCCGCTCTTTTCTGCCAGGCCACCGGGTCCAAGTCCCCCAGCGGCCTCTCTCAGCAGCTCAAGAAGTCCATGCTGACCCTCGCCGACAGCGGTATCGAACTGAAATTCCGCCGTTTACACGGAGGCGACCGCATCATCGATCTCCGCGAGGACCCGGGTGACGGCACTTTTCCACAAAACGTTCCAGTCGCGTCACCCGTTTTCGAGCCCCCTCCGCAACCCACAGAAACAGAGGAGCTTAAAACGTCATGATTAATAACTTCACACACCCGCAAAATCCGCGTCACCCTGGCCCCCGGTCCCCGCCCCTGGCCCCCACCCCTAACCCCCAAACCCCAACCCCCGGTGTTAGCATACGCTCTATGACCACACGCTTCGTCCCGCTCGCCAGCGCGCTGCTCGTGCTTGCTCTCGCCTCCGGCCCCGCCGTGACGCCGGCACAAGCGCAAAGCAAAAAGGCCAAGCCGCAGACCACCGCGGCTCCCGCGCCGCAAAAAAACGACGAGGAATACACCAGGCTCATCCAGGAATACCTGCAGGATCCCCGCATCTCGACCGAGCTGGTGGACCACATGCCCGCGTCCGACACCGTTCCCTCGCCCCTCAAGTTCTTCGGCCGCATCCCCGGGAAGCCCGGCGAGCTGACCTACGCCAAGGACATCTACCGCTACTACGAAGCGTTGGCCAAGGCATCCCCGCGCGCCAAATTCTGGAAGATCGGGCAGACCGAAGAGGGACGCGACCAGGTGATCCTCGCCATCGCCGACGAAGCCACCATCAAGGACCTTGACAAATACAAAGACATCCTCGCCAAGCTCGGCGATCCGCGGAAAATCACCGACGACCAGGCGCGCGAGTTGATCAAGACCGGCAAGCCCCTCTACTGGGCTAACAGCGGCATCCACTCGCCCGAGACCGGCGGTCCCGAGATGCTCATCGAGCTGGCCTACCGGCTGATCGTCGAGGAAACGCCGTTCATCCAGGCGATCCGCAACAATGTCATCACCTTTATCACGCCGGTGATCGAGGTGGACGGGCGCGAACGCATGGTCGACACCTACTACTTCAACAAGAAGCTTCCCCAGGGCGCCATGCGCCTGCCCCTCATGTACTGGGGCAAGTACGTTCAGCACGACAACAACCGCGACGGCATGGGCCAATACCTCAAGATCACGCAGAACTTCACCAAGGGCGTGATCTGGTGGCACCCCACCGTCCTGCACGACCTGCACGAAGCCCAGTCTTACCTCTACGTCTCCACGGGCACCGGCCCGTACAACGCTTCGCTCGACCCTATCCAGATCGACGAGTGGTGGCTGCTGGCGCAGACCGAGGTCATGGAGATGGCCAAGCGCGGCGTGCCCGGCGTGTTCACCTACGGGTTCTACGACGGCTGGGTGCCCAACTACCTGTTCTGGATCGCCATCACGCACAATTCCTTCGGGCGCTTCTACGAGGTGCAGAGCTACGGTCCGGACCTGCAGCCAAGTCTGCAACTGAGCGCAACCCAGACCAGCCGCGAGTGGTACCGTCCGAATCCTCCTCTGCCTTCCATCAAGTGGGGCCCGCGCAACAATACCAACATTCAGGAATCGGCGCTGCTCATCGCCCTCAACCGCGTGGCGAAGGACAAGGAGTTGTACCTGGAGAACTATTGGCTCAAGAACAAACGCTCCATTGAGAAGGGCAAGAACGGCCCGACCTACGCTTGGGTGGTTCCCGCCGGCCAGCGGCGCAAAGCGGATGCCGCCGACCTGGTGAACGAGCTGCGGCGCCAGGGCGTCGAGGTCCACAAGGCCACCGCCGCGTTCAAGTCCGGCAACGTGGATGTGAACGCGGGCGATTACGTCATCCGCGGCGATCAGCCCTACCGCACCCTGGCCGACATGTACTTCAGTGTCCAGAACTATCCCACCGCCAACCCGCGGCCTTACGACGATACCGGCTGGACCATGCAGTACATGCGCAACGTGAAGCTGACGGCCCTCACCGACAAAGCCGCGCTCGATCACCCCATGACCATGCTCACGGCCGATGCCAAGGCGGCGGGCGGCGTGGATGGCAGCGGCTCTACGCTGGTGGTCGAGCACACCTCCGACAACGCGCTCATGAGCTTCCGCTATAAAACCAAAGACGTGAAGATGCTCGTGGCCGAGGAGGATTTCGATCTCAACGGCCGCAAATTGCGGGCCGGCGCGTTCATCATTCCGAATGCCGATCGCGGTCGGCTCGATCCCTTGATCCGCGACCTGGGGCTCTCGGCATGGGCGGTGGCCTCGGCTCCTTCCGTGAAAACCCACGAAATGACCCTGCCGCGGATCGGCTACGTGCATTCCTGGTCGCGCACCCAGGATGAAGGGTGGGTGCGCGCGGCGCTCGATTATTACGGCGTGCCCTACACCTACTTCGCCGATCAGAAACTGCGCGAGGGCAACCTCCGCGCAAAATACGACGTGATCGTCTTCCCGCACGTCGGCGGCACATCCCAATCGCAGATCTCTGGAATCGCCAAGACCGGCAACGACAAGCTTCCGTACCGGAAGTCCGGCGCCACACCCAACCTCGGCGGCGTCGACGAGACCGACGACATTCGCGGCGGCATGGGCTTCGAGGGACTGCAGGAGCTCGGCAAGTTCGTCGAGGAAGGCGGCACGCTGATTTCCGAAGGCTCCACTACCACCCTGATGGCGGAGTACGATCTCGCCGGGGGCGTCACCGTGGAGCACCCCGCGCAACTGTTCGCGCGCGGCTCCATCCTGCGCGGGACTTTTGCCGATCTGAAGAGCCCCATCGCTTACGGCTTCGATGGCAAAGACCTGCCGGTGTACTTCAACCAGGATCCGGTGCTAAACGCGGCGGCAGTCGGGGGTGACTTCGGCGGGTTTGGCGGCGGCTTCGGTGGCGGCCGGGGCGGCGGCCGGGGCGGCGAGGCTCAAGGGGGCCAGAACGTGACGCCCAACGCCGTGCCTATCCACGTTTCGCCCCTGGACCCGAGTGATGTGTCACAGCCGGCCCCGGCCGAGCCGGCCGCCGGCGGCGGACGAGGCGGACGTGGAGGCGGCGGCGGACGCGGTGGGTTCGGCGGCGGATTCGCAGCCAGCGAGGAGCGCCCGCGCGTGGTGCTGCAGTTCCCGGCCAACGCCAATGACATGCTCTTGTCTGGCACGCTCGGCGGCGGCGAAGCTCTGGCCAATCGCGCCTTGGCCGTGGATGTCACGCTGGGTAAGGGGCACATCGTGATGTTCGCGCTCCGGCCTTTCTGGCGGTGGCAGACCCAGGGAACCTACTTCCTGGCGTTCAACGCCATCCTCAACTGGAACCACCTGGATGCCGGCAAACCCGCGCCCCAGCGCCCCGCCACCGATATGGGAGGACAATAACAGAGCCGCGACAACAGAGCCGCGACAACAGAGCCGCGACCGTTAGGGAGCGGTTGCCGGGAAAACGGGGCTTGAATTTGCGGCTTAATGGACATAGCATTAAGTCAAAGGACCGGATAATCAGATGAAACTGTCTTTTGCAATTTCGCTTCTCGTAGCCGCGAGTTTCGCAGCCTACGCCCAAACCGCGATGCCTCGCATGGCCTCGGTTGACCCGATGAACGGGAAGATAGGGGACGTCCTCGTTGTCACCGGTGAGAACCTCACGAAGGAATCGGTCGCCAAGTTGTACCTCACCGACGGCACCAACGATGTGCAGGTGGACATGATGGAGCAGACCGCCACTACGATCAAGTTCAAGATTCCCGCAAAAGCCAAGCCCGGTCGAGTCGCTATCATGGTCCTGACCACCGGCAAGGAGCCCAAGCTGATCGAACAGCCGGTGAAGGTGACCGTCGACGAGCAATGATGGCCATCTACTGCCGCCGGTAAGGTGTCGTGAGGTATTTTCGGGATTCCTGGGCGGCCTCGGCTTGGGGTGCGTAGGCAATCGCCTTTTTGTACGCTTCCAGCGCTTCCGTGCGGCGATGCGTCACGTCATAGATTTGGCCCATCCGCATCCAGGCGAGCACTCCCGTGTTGAGATCCACGTCCTCCCCGGCCGCGGCCACCTTTTTCATGTTCTCCAGCGAGCGGTCCAGGTCGTTGTACCAGAACTGGATGGTGCCTTCCTGAAAGTAGACCTTCTCCCACGGCACGCGGTCGTAACCCTCGGCGTGGCGGGCCTTCAACAGCGCGATCTGTTCCACCGCCTCCAGGGCGTGTTGCTGGTCGCCGGCCATGCTGTACATTTGCGATAGTTCCAGGCGCAGCAGATAATTGCGCGGGAACCGCCGGATCAAATCCTCCACCAGCGGTATCGCCAGCCGCGTCTGGTTCTCCCGCCGGTACAGCGCGCACAGAAAGATCTCGGCGTCCAGACGATTGAGCGTGCCGTTGCCGGCAACGTCCTGCACCGTGCGAATGCCCCGCTGCTTGTCGCCGCGCAGCCCCACCATGAATCCGAGCATGCGGTACGCCCATGGCAGGCTGCCGACGATGTAATCGTGGAGCCCCTGGACCAGGCGCGCGTCCACATTGCCCGGCTCCAGCTCCGAGATGCGGTTGTGCATGCGCCGCGCCGCGTTGGCATCCTTGAGCGAATCGCGCCATGCCTTTTTGACGACCCAGTAGTAATTCGACCGCAGCCCGTAGGAGATGCCCAACGCATAGAGCGCGGCCGTGTCGTTCGGATTCTTGGCGAGACGCGCTTCCGAGAGCGACATGGCCTTCGCCAGCTCATCCAGGAACCGCTTCTCGGTCTCCGGTGTGGGATTCAGTTTGGCGCGGCGCAGAAAGGAATTCGTGCCCGAGACGAGCTCGCTTTCGAGCGATCCGTCGCGGTACATTTCCTGGATCACGATCGCCTGGGCCAGGTGATTGTGCAGCTCGGGATCGCCGGGATTCAGGGCGATCGCCCGCTCGAAGTCCGCGATGGCCTGAGGGTACTCCAGGTTGTAAAAGTGGTTGTAGCCCCGATCGACGTAACGCCGGCGGTCTTGTCCGCCGGCCACCAGTGCCAGGAAGAGCAAACAGACCAGCGCCCTCACACCTCTATCGTAATTGCTCCAGGGCCCAGCGCGCATGTTCCGCGATGAGCGGGTCGCCGGACGCGGCCAGCTTCTCCAGCGGCGCCCGGAACTGCGGGAGGCCGCGATTGCCCATGGCGATCGCCACGTTCCGCAGGAACCCCTGGTACCGCGCCCGCGTGACCGGCGTGCCGCGGAACATGGCGCGGAACTCCTCCTCGGTCAAGGCCGCGATCTTCTCCAATGGAGGCGCGTACTCACGCGGCTGGTATGCGGATTCGCCGGCCGCGGGCGCGCGGCGGTTCCACGGGCAAACATCCTGGCAGATGTCGCATCCAAAGACGTGGCCGCCGATCGCAGCGCGCAGTCCTTCCGGCGCCGCGCCGCGAAGCTCGATCGTGAGATACGAAATGCATAGGCGCGAATCCACGGTATATCCGGGCCCGCCCCGCACGATCGCTTCGGTCGGACACGCATCGATGCAGCGGCTGCACGTTCCGCAGCGGTCGGGCGGCGGCGCGCCGGGTGCAATCTCGAGCGACACCAGCAGCTCACCGAGGAAGTACCACGAGCCGCTCCGCTGGTTGATAAGGCACGTGTTCTTGCCGATCCAGCCCAGCCCGGCCATCCGTGCATACGAGCGCTCCAGCAGCGGCGCCGTGTCCACGCAGATCTTAGATTCGACGGGCGTCCCCGCGCGCTGCCGCACCAGCGCGTCCAGCCGCTCCAGGCCCCGTCGCATCGCGTCGTGATAGTCGTCGCCCCAGGCGTAGCGCGAGATCCACGCCCGCTCGCCGGCATCGAACCGCGTGGAATAAGGGAAGTTTGTGTTGTACAGCTTGCCCACGCAGATAATCGAACGCGCCGAGCGAAGCAGATTCCGCGGATCGTCGCGCACCTCCGCCCGGCGATCCGCCAGGTAGCGCATCTCTCCGGCGTAGCCCGCGGCCACCCACTCGTGGTACCAGTCGCGCTCCGCCACAGCCTCGGCCCGCGCCACGCCCGCCAATTCGAATCCGCACGCGTACGCCAGCGCGCGAATCTGCTCGCCCGTCAAATCTCCAGCCCCACCGATCGCATCAGCTCGATCGCATTGCTCTTCCGCACCACCCCCGGCCGCATCACGTAGTCGAAGCGGATCTCGCCCGCGGCGATCTGGTCTTCGAAATGGACGTTGGCGGCCCGTTCGCCGAGCACGTCCGCGATGTCGGCCAGCGCCAGGTCGTGGGTGGTGATCAGCCCCATGGCGCCGCGTTCCACCAGCCCGCGCACCAGGGCTTCCGCGCCGATGCGCCGGTCGTGCGAATTCGTGCCGTGCAGGAATTCGTCGATGAGGAACAGAACCGGGAGCGGTCCCGCGGTCAGGTCCAGGATCTGCCGCAGACGAAGAATTTCCGCGTAAAATCGCGATATGCCGCCCTGCAAAGAGTCCGTCACCTTGATCGAGGCGCCCACCGCCAGCGGTGAAATGCGCAGCCGTTTCGCCCGCACCGGTGCGCCGGCCTGCGCCAGCACGGTGTTGATCCCCAAGGTCCGCAGCAGGGTGCTCTTGCCCGACATGTTGGACCCACTCACCACCAGCAAGCGCAGTTCACCGCCCATCCGCACGTCGTTGCGCACCACCCGATCTTCGGGAATGAGCGGATGCCCGATGGCCTCGGCATCCAGGTACGGCCCATCCGGAGATATTTCCGGGAACGGATCGGCGGGGTGCTCGAAGGCGTGGCTGGCCAGCGAGCAGAGCGCCTCCATTTCACCCGCGGCCGTGAGCCATCGCCGCACCGCGGGCCCCGAGTGCCGCCGCCAGTTCTCCACTGCCAGGGCCTGGTGGGCGGTCCACATGGTGAAGATGTCCGCCAACTTCACGAACCAGTTCTCCCGAGAATCCAGAAGCTCCATGATGCGATTCAGCCGGGCGAAGCGCCGGGAAGGCGGCTCGCCTTCGGAATCGAGCGATGCGCGCAGCGTCCCGAGCAGCGGCGAATGAAACTGCTCCTGCTCCAGCCGCACCAGGACTTCGGAAAGCAGACCCAGTTCGTGCGCCGCCTCTTCGACCGCTCCCACCACGGCTTCGACCGGCCTTCTTTTGCTATATCGATACGAGCCGTTTACGATTGCAATCAGAATACAGAAGTCGCGCAGAAGCACGGCAACCCGTTCGGACAGGTGGAGCAGGCCGAAGGCATTGAGAAAGACCGCGAGCCCGGCGGCCAGACCTGGGATCCCGATGGCCGTGAACAACCAGAGCACCGCGCGCAGACGCCCGGGGCCGAGGAGCACCGGAGCTTCGCCCCAGGCAGCCAGCGAAACCGGGTCGACGCCCGTCCGCGCCTCTTCGCCCAAGACCGCCAGATCCTCGCGCAGATCGAGACGTGGGCGAAGCTGGTCGACGGCCTCCTGGCGCGCGCGCACGATCCGCGGCTCGGCCGGCGCCAGCAGCCATCGGGCCAGCGTATCTTCCCCGATGTGCGTCCGCGCGGTACAGAGGAGCTCGAAGAGCGAACCTTTGCCGAAGAGATCCAGGTCCTGCGCGTAGGGATGCTCGGGGGTCAGGTAGCGGTCGCCCGGCTCGCCGGTGCCCGCCCATTTGCCGTCCAGGCGCGCCAGGGCCTTTTCGAAGTAACGCTCCGCGCGCCGCCGCCGCCCGGTGACGCGCAGCAGCCGGTCGTGAATCACCAGCAGCGCCGTGAACAGCGCAATCGGCACGATCACCCAGGCGATGGAGAAAGCGTGCGTCGCAAGCGCCGCCCAGACCAACGCCACCGCCGCCGCGGCCACCCCCAGGCGCAGGTATCCGAGCGCCTGGTGGCGCTTCTCGCGCAGCGCGATGTCGGCGCGCCTTTGTTCCAGGAGTTGGGAGTAGAAGGTGCGCGGGTCGGGTGTCATCGGTATATCTCATTCTCCCTCGGAACGCGGGCGCGGACGACAAATGGATCACGCACGGAGTCGATCTGGGCAAATGCCATGTGGTCTTGTGCGGCGGCCTCGGCACGCGATTGCGCGAAGAAACCGAGTTCCGGCCCAAGCCGCTGGTCGAGATCGGTGGGCGGCCAATCTTGTAGCACATCATGAAGACCTACGCCCACTATGGGTTCCGGGAATTCGTCCTGTGCCTCGGCTAACTAGGCAAGGGCGTCGGTAGAGTAGGGCGCAGGCGCGTTACGCTGTCGCACGTTTCCAGCGCCCCCTCATCGAACTGGACGTGCGGTTTTCCCG
>Ga0209517_10004061_pt1 | contig 19456 bp, 22 predicted proteins | sample PeaSoiMetSII2010_FD_187695 | JGI IMG/M metagenome (GOLD analysis project Ga0209517, IMG submission 187695) | Peat soil microbial communities from Weissenstadt, Germany - SII-2010 (SPAdes) (version 2) | ecosystem: Environmental > Terrestrial > Soil > Wetlands > Peat | place: Germany...
GGGTCAGAAGACGCGCTAAACGTGATCGCGCGGAACGATCTGGGCGAGCCGATTTTCGCCACGCCGGCGATTGTCGACGGAAGGATCTATGTGCGGACGACGGGGCATCTGTACGCGTTCGGGAAGTGATTTATGGCCGTTAATGCTGCTTGTCAGGATCGATTTTCCTGCCGCGCCACGGGCGAGTTGCAAACATGTCAGCGGACCCATCTGTCGTTACCGATCGCGTTTATTCTGAAACTGGTCCATGAAGTACCGTTGGGGCGCGACGGAGCCTCAGGCACGCGATCTGTCCAGGCTTTGGAATAGCTCGGCCGGTCGATATCGAGAATTAGCTCAGGCTGTGTCGGCGTCGGAAAATCATTAGCTCCATCCTTGGTCGGCAATCCGCTGGGGATCCTTAAACCATCGTGCGGTCACCGCTCCGAAAATGAAGCCGCCGACATGCGCGAGATAGGCGACGCCGCCCGTCTGCACATTTGCCACCGCCCCGGCATTGAGGAGCTGAATCAGAAACCAGACGACGATCAAAAGCGCAGCAGGGATGCGTGTGACGGTCACGAAAACAAAGATCACCAGCAGCGACCGCATCCGATCGCGAGGATAGGTCACCAGAAACGCACCCATCACGGCGGCAATCGCGCCGCTTGCGCCTAAGTTCGGCACTGTGGAGTCTGGGCTGGCTAAGACCTGCGCCAGCATCGCCACCAGCCCGCCGGAAAGGTAGAACGCAGAGAAGCGTAGTGGATTCATGGCGTCTTCGATCTCCGGACCGAACGCCCATAAGAACACCATGTTGCCTATGATGTGCGACCAGCTTCCGTGCAGAAACATCGCCGTCAGAATGGTGACCCAGTGATGACCGGCGACTATGTCTGCAGGAACGACGGACCACTTCAAGACGAATTGGTTCCCACGGATCAACTCGTTCACGAATACAACCACATTGATCAATATGATTAACGCCGTGATAGCAGGGAAATGCCTGGTACGTCGCGACGCGTCCGATAACGGGACTATAGTTCCCACTAAGCTCAGCCTTGTGCTTTGAGATTCTGTCCTTTCAAGGCAACCTGGTAACCATCCGACGTGCAGCCAGAGACAGTGATAAACGGGCGGCACCGCTGAAAAGCATGCTTATCCCTACCAGGGTGCCGATCACCCATTCGGTGCTCGACGGCCAGCTCCTCCAAATCAGGATCGCCAGAACCAAGGTGATGATCCCATCGAGCAACAGCCATTTCGATCCAGGCAGCGGGCGCAGAGTGAACGACAAGATCAGTTCCAGCGCCGCTTCCATAAACAGGTAAATCGCCAGTACAAGCGTGAGGGACGCCAAGCCCGCCACTGGGTTAAGAAAAGCATAGGCGCCAACAAAAATGTAGAGAACGCCCAGCAGCAGCTCCCATACGATTCCGCCCGCCGTTCGCGTATGCCAGGCGAATACCAGATGGGCAGCGCCACTGATCATAAGCAGCCAGGCAACGACGACAAGCACCGCTACTCCTGCCGCTGGTGGAATCACGATGGCGAGAACGCCGCCAAGAATCATCAGGACGCTAAGCGCGATGGACCACCCAACTGACTCCTTCGAGATTGCACCCAGGGACGGTGTGCTCATGGTACCTTCCTCCTCTGATGGGTCCACATTATATCTGATCAGCAAGCTGTCAAGGGTTCGCGGCAAAACTTCAGTTGATCTGGGCTCCGACCCGAGGTAATGTCCACATGACGTAGCTACCGACAATACTCAATAACGGAAGTCTGTTTGCGCCTTCTGGAGAAATGGGGGCGAACCCGCGTCAGTCAGCAATCAAAGGGGCCGCTTCCGTCTTTAACGCGCCTAGTTCAGCGACGGCTCGTTGGGATTCTGCGACGCTAATGTGTGGTTTCAATTCAGAAATCCGAATCGCTCGCTGCTTAAGAGTCCCTGGGGGGATGCACTTTCATGCGTCTGACCGGCAGCCATAGCAGCCAAAAAACGGCCAGCGCAAAGCAATCCGCGACAAACACATAAGCCGGCCACGGGCCGAAATAATCCAGAAGCGAAGCACTGCCGGGCTTTTCGCAGAGATACATATAATTGGTCTTGAAAACTGCATCGAATACGGCAATCGCAGCCGCGTACGCGTTCAGGACGCCAAAGGCGCGCCATAGAGAGCCTCGCCGCGGCCACGCGAACCGTGAGCCGGTCAGCGTGAGCAGCGTAATCACCACCAGCCCGTGGGAGACGAAAAAGTAGATGGTCGGGTAAGAGGGAAATGGAGCCCAAAGATCGGGTGTGAGCAATGCCATGCCGCTGCCGCCGAGGCCGCAGAAATACGCAACCTCGTAGATTCCTGGGCTCAACGTCAGCGCCGCGATCACGGTCAGCCACAAGGTGAGATCGCACAACTGGAGTGGAAGCGACTGCGGGAACCGAAATCCGTTCTGATGGATCCGGTAGCCATACCATATCAACTCATTCGCGGCGAGCAGGCCGGCGAGGAGGAATCGCGTGGGCCGGCGCCACTGAGTCCTATGGCGCAAGAAGACGTTCAGAGCTCCCGCGGTCGAGAGCACCGCCAGCAGGATCAGTAAGTGAACGCTCCAGGTGAGGCGCGACGTCATGTCGCTGTATCTGCGTCCATTTTGCCACCTCGCTTGGCACGTCTGCCGGAGAATCTAGCTCAGCGGCGTTCTTCCGGCTCGGCGATGTCGGCCTCGGCCTTTTCGAATTCCGTGCGCGGCATCTCGAATATGCCGCAGTCGGAGCATACCACTTCAATCAGGTTCTTCGTCTCATCGAGAAAACGCCAGGTTGCGTCGCCACGACAGCGCGGACAGAGTATTTCAGGGGGACCTTCCTCGGCAAAGATTTTCGCTTGGGCCATATCTTCGAAAGAGCACGTGCACGACCACGAGAGCCGGCTAACAAAGACTGCGTGAGCAATACTTACGCAAGCACAGGAGACTCGAAGATGTGGGTGAAACCGCACACGTCGTAAGGCGAGCTGTCGCCTCCTGGTGTTAACCCAATATGGTTTCTCAGTTGCTGCTCTAATCTTGAACCCCAGGAGGTAAATGCCATGCCTTCAGCAACTGAGGCAATCGCACTGGACTTGGTGCGCGATTCCGCGCATCCGATTGTTTACGGTCACGAAGATTACGATCCGCTTCTCGAGTTTATCGGCGATGCCCGGTTCGTCCTGTTGGGGGAAGCCTCGCACGGGACGCATGAGTTCTATCGCGAGCGCGCGCGAATTACGAAACGGCTCATTACAGAAAAAGGCTTTACCGCCATCGCCGTCGAAGCCGATTGGCCGGACGCCTATCGAGTGAATCGTTACATACGCGGCGCAAGCGCCGATCCCGACGCCGAGGAAGCACTCGCCGGCTTCAAGCGTTTTCCCGCGTGGATGTGGCGGAATGCCGACATCCTGGACTTCGCCGGTTGGTTGCGCGAGTACAACGATTCGCTCACGCCGGGGTCCAAGAAGGCGGGATTCTACGGGCTTGATCTGTACAGCCTGCACACGTCGATTGAAGCCGTCCTGAGTTACCTCGAAAAGGTGGATCCGGAGGGTGCGCGGCGCGCACGCTACCGGTACGGCTGCTTCGAGAATTTCGGCGAGGACCCGCAAGCCTATGGCTACGCTGCTGGATTCGGCCTGGGCGACACCTGCGAGTCCGAAGTGGTCGCGCAGTTGATCGAGTTGCAACGGCGCGCCGCGGACTATGCCCGTCGTGACGGACGGATCGCGGCGGATGATTACTTCTTCGCCGAACAAAACGCGCGTCTGATCAAGAACGCCGAGGAGTATTACCGCACGATGTTCCGTGGGCGGGTTTCTTCGTGGAACCTTCGCGATCGGCACATGACGGAAACGCTGGCCGCGCTGGTGGAGCATTTTGAGTATCAGGGCAGCCGATCGAAAGTCGTAATCTGGGCACACAACTCGCACTTGGGCGATGCGCGCGCCACCGATATGGGCCGGTCCGGCGAGTGGAATGTCGGTCAGCTGGTGCGGCAACGATACGGCCGCGAGTGCGTGCTGGTCGGATTCACAACTTACACCGGCACCGTGACTGCCGCATCCGACTGGGGCGCAGCCGCCGAGCGCAAACGCGTCCGTCCGGGGATGCCCGGCAGCGTCGAATCGCTGTTTCATGACGTGAACATCCCGGCGTTCCTGCTCACGCTGCCGCGGAACAGCCATGTTTCGAACGGTCTGCGTGCACCAATGCTCGAGCGCGCGATCGGCGTCATTTACCGCCCGGAGTCGGAGCTGGCGAGTCACTACTTCCACGCCTCTCTTTCCGATCAGTTCGACGCGGTGATCCATTTCGATCGAACTCGCGCAGTGGAACCACTCGAGCCCAGTGCCGAATGGGGTATCGGCGAGCCGGCCGAGACGTTTCCTTCGGGAGTGTAGCCCAATGGTCAACGAAGAAATCGCCCGCATCTTCGAGCGGATGGCTCACGTGCTTGCTTTCAAAGGCGGAGACCGGTTTCGCATCATGGCCTATGAGCGCGCAGCCGTATCGATTCGCGATCTGAAAGAGGATCTCGCCGATGTCGCCGAACAGGGAAAACTTCAGGATGTGCCGGGCATCGGCCAGGATCTTTCGGAAATGATCGAGGAGTACATCGACACGCGGAAGATGAAGCGGTATACGCAGGAATGCAAAGGCATCGCCGATGAGCTGATCGATTTGATGAGCATTCCGGGCCTGGGGCCGAAGACGCTCGCCCTGCTTCACAAAGAGATCGGCGTAACCAGCTTTGAAGATCTCAAAAGATGCCTGGAGGGCGAAGCGGTTCTCCAGTTGAAGGGCTTCGGCCAGAAGAAAATCGACAACATCAAGCGCGGCATCGATCTGTGGCTCGCCAGCCAACAGCGGATGCTGATCAGTGTCGCGCTGCCGCTGGCCGAGAATCTGCTTGCCGAAATTCGAAAAATCAAAGGGATTGAGCGTGCCGATATCGCGGGCTCTCTGCGCAGGCGGCGTGAGACGATCGGCGATGTGGATGTGCTGGTGATTTCTAAAGATAGTCCGAGTGCATTGAAGCGCATTACGGAACTGCCTGTCGTGAAACAGGTCCTCGGGCTCGGCGACACCAAAGCGACAGTGATGATCGAAGGCGGCATTCAGGTAGACGTTCGCGCGGTCCCGCAGAAATCGTATGGAGCCGCGCTTCAATATTTCACCGGATCGAAGCAGCACAACATTCATCTGCGAACGCTGGGGCGAAGGCGCGGATTGAAGTTCAATGAGTACGGCGTGTTTCGTGGCGAAAGACGGATTGCCGGCGAGGAAGAAGCCGATGTTTACCAATCCCTGCATATCCCACTGATGGCGCCTGAGCTGCGCGAGGATCGCGGCGAGATTGAGACGGCCCTTAACGAAAAGCTGCCGAAGCTTATCGAAGTTAGCGACCTGCGCGGCGATTTACATACGCATTCGACCTATTCCGACGGCAAATCGACTATCGAGGAGATGGTCGAGCGCGCGGCCGAGCTCGGCTATGAATACATCGCGCTGAGCGATCACTCGCCGTCGGAGCGCGTAGCGCACGGTCTCGATCGCGCCCGGCTGGAAAAGAAAATCCAGGAAATCGAAGCTCTGCGTAAGAAGAGGAAAGACCGGCTGCCGCACATCCTGATCGGTTCCGAAGTGGACATTCTTGGCGACGGCAAGCTGGATTATCCCGACGACATTCTTTCGAAGCTCGACGTGGTTGTGGCTGCGATTCATTCCAGCTTCCGCCAGAGCAAAGACCGGATTACCGGACGCCTGCTGGATGCGATCGCGCATCCATATGTCGATGTCATCGCGCATCCCACCAGCCGGCTGATTGGCGCGCGTGAAGCGCTCGAAGTCGATTTCGAACGGGTGATCGCGGCGGCTGCAAAATCCGGGGTCGCGCTGGAAGTGAACGGGTCGATGTACCGCCTGGATCTGAATGACGTAATGGCCAGAGCCGCACAGGAAGGCGGCGCCTTGCTGGCCATCGGCTCCGACGCGCACAGCACCTCGCAGCTTGAATGGATCCGTTACGGCGTCTTCCAAGCCCGCCGCGGATGGGTGGAAGCGCGATCGGTGATCAATACCTGGACTTGGACAAAGCTAAGCCGCTGGCTGAAGCATCGTGCGGCAGCCGCGGCGTAGGAGGAATCATGATCAAACAAAGTCTTATCGCAGTTATGGCGATGACCGCGACTCTCGGCATCGCACAGGAGAAGATTCCGGTTCACGTGACCGTCACCGTGGAGGCGGTTCACGGAAAAGAGGTCCCCGAGCTGAAGCGCGAGGACGTAATGGTTTTTCATGGACAAGAACGTCTTCCGGTAACCGAGTGGACCACGCTCAAAGGAGAACAGGCCGGACTGGAGCTTTTCATTCTGATCGACGACGCATCCGCCCTGAGTCTCGGATCGCAGTTGGCCGATTTACGCGAATTCATCAACCGCCAGCCGGCCAGCGCGCTGATCGGAATCGGATACATGCACAACGGGATCGCCGACATTAAACAGGACCTGACTTCCGATCACGCCAAGGCGGCCCAAGCGCTGCGGCTACCGTTAGGAAGCATCGCTGCCGGCGAAAGCCCATATCTCGCACTCAGCGATCTCATCAAGAGATGGCCAAGTTGCTGCGTGCGAAGAGAAGTCCTGATGGTTTCAAGCGGAGTCGACCCGCTGGGTGGAACCGGCCCGATCAATCCGTATCTCGATAGCGCGATCGCGCATGCGCAGCGGGCCGGCACGATCGTGTACGCGATCTACACGCCTCACGCCGGGCACGGCGGCCACAGCTTATGGCGCATGAACTGGGGACAGAACCAGTTAACCGAGCTCGCGGAAGAGACCGGTGGCGAAGCGTACATGCTCGGGTTCGGACCTCCGGTGTCGATCGGGCCGTATTTGACCGATCTGGCGGAGCGCCTGACGCATCAGTATTCGGTGAGTTTTCTGATGAAGCCGCTCGCGAAGCCCGAGTTGGCGCCGGTTCGTTTTACCACAGAGATTCCGAATGCAGAAATCGTGGCCGCACCCAAGGTCTATGTAGCGCCCGAGCCGCGGCCGTCGGGCGACCGGTAATCGGTGAGCGTGGCTTCGAGCCGCGGTCGAGTCTTTTTGGACTCTTTCTGGTCCTGTGACCAGCAAGCGCGAAAAAGCGCAAGTGACCGCGATTTCTGCGCACAATAGCTCAGCGGTCGGCGATATGGCGGCGGAAGCAGCCGAGAAACCGGGGCCGAGGGCGCGATCACTCGTATCCGGTGCACTGGCGACCGAAGTAAATCCCTAAGCGACGCACATGCGCGAAGAATGCGTGCGCCCGCCTAGATTCCCCGTTTCTAATCGACGTCTTATCTGGTTCTTTCTGGTGGTCTACGTGCAGCTCCCGGAGAGAGCGCCAGCCTACGCAAACGCCCGGCCAAAAACAGCTATGGACAGTAAGCAAAAGAATCGCTTGATCTTCTCAACCGTAAATTTCGCGGTGCTCATGGTTGCGATCTATCTTGCCACCAGGCTCATTCCCGGGGCTCAATCCAAAGCGGTTTCCTACAGCGATTTCCTGGTGGAGCTTCGAGCGGATCATTTGAGCGAGGTTCAGGTTACCGAGCACGAACTGATCGGCGTGCTGAAGAGCGATGCGGCTCACGCAAAGAACCCTGGTCCGCCGCAGACGATCACCGCCACGCGGCTGCCGGGCGTGGACGAATCAGAACTCCTGAAGGAGCTCGAAGCACATCCGGTGAAGTTCCAAGGCCGCATCGACCAAACTTCGTGGATCTGGAACATCCTGGGTTGGGTCCTGCCGTTCCTGTTTATCGTCTTGATCTTCAGAATGGGAATGCGGCGCATGACTCAAGCGGGCGGCGCTTTGACGTTCGGGAAGAACCGGGCCAAGATTCACGATGAATCGAGCACGAGCAAGGTGACTTTTGACGATGTCGCGGGCCTGGATGAAGCCAAGCTGGAACTGGAAGAGGTGGTAGACTTTCTTCGCCAGCCGGCGAAGTATCAGAAGCTCGGCGGCCGGATTCCGAAAGGCGTTCTGCTGGTGGGACCGCCGGGCACCGGCAAGACCTTGTTGGCGAAAGCCGTGGCCGGCGAAGCGCACGTGTCCTTCTTCTCGCTCTCAGGATCGGAGTTTGTGGAGATGTTCGTCGGCGTCGGTGCGGCCCGCGTGCGCGACTTGTTTGAGCAGGCCAAGCTGAAGGCGCCCTGCATCGTGTTTATCGACGAACTGGATGCGATCGGCAAATCGCGAACTTCCGGACGGGCGGTGGGATTCAGCAACGATGAACGCGAGCAGACGCTCAATCAACTCCTGGCGGAAATGGATGGATTCGACAGTTCCGAAGGCGTGATCCTGATGGCGGCCACCAACACGCCGGAGGTGCTGGATGCAGCGCTGCTGCGCGCCGGGCGCTTCGATCGGCAGGTTCTTGTGGATCGTCCGGACCTCAAGGATCGCGTCGAGATTTTAAAGGTTCACGCTCGCAAAATCCACATGGCGGAAAATGTCGACCTGGAGACGATTGCGGCGCGAACGCCCGGAATGGCGGGCGCCGATCTGGCCAACATCGTGAATGAGGCGGCGCTGCTGGCCGTGCGCCGGGGCGCGGAAAGTGTCGAAATCCGCGATCTGGAGCAGGCGGTGGATCGTGTCATGCTCGGTCTTGAGAAAAAGAGCCGCGTCATGAGCCCGGAAGAGAAAGAACGCGTCGCGGTTCACGAGTCCGGCCATGCGCTGGTGGCGCTTTCGGTGAAGCACGCCGATCCATTGCATCGCGTCTCTATTATTCCGCGATCGATTGGCGCCTTGGGCTATACGCTGCAATTACCCACGCAGGAGCGCTATTTGATGACCAAGCCGCAACTGGAGGATCAGATCGCCGTTCTGCTGGGCGGGCGTGCGGCCGAAGAAATTCACTATCGGGGAGTGGTCTCAACCGGCGCGTCGGACGATCTCGAGCGGGCTTCCGAGCTGGTCCGGCAAATGGTGACGCGCTTTGGGATGAGCGAGCAGCTCGGGAAGCTTACTTATGGCAAGCCGATGTCCGGAGCATTCCTGAAATCGCCGTTCGATATGGAAGAACGCAACTACAGCGAAAAAAGCGCAGAGATGATCGACGCGGAATCGCGGCGGATTGTGGATGAAATCTACGGTGAAGTAAGACAGATCCTGCAACAGCGAATCGCGGCGATGGACCGCATTTCCGTAGAGCTCGTCCGTAAAGAGACATTGGAGCGCGACGAGCTCGACCGGCTCATTTTGAGCGTTGAAAGCCCCACGGAAGCCTCACAGCGTGACGCTCAGTCCGTCATAAGCGATACGTGCATCCACGCCGAAATCTGAGCCGAGAAGCCGAACTTTCCGGGCAGCCTCCTCCGGATCGCTCGTCACGATTTCCGAACCGCAATGAGAGAAAATCGCACGCCGCACGCCTTCTTCTTTGCACCATTGAATCTGCGTGCGAATCGAAGCATGTCCGATCACAGTTTTGCCGCGCCTGCGAAGAATCCCACGTGTAATCGACGCCCCATCGCCGATATAGAGACTGATCGCGCGCAGGGCTTCGCTCCGATCTCGAATCTGTACCAGGTCTGGAACGTAGAAGACGCTGTGCCGTCCCGCCGTGATTCTATATCCGACCGCGGGCGCGCGAATGGAGTGCTCTACCGGAAATGCTTCGAACCCGATCCCGAACAACTCGAACCTGCAACGTGACCGGATCACGACTTTGGAAGCGATCCGGGCAGTACAGATCCTGCTCCATGTCTCCGCAGCCGCATAGACAGGGCAGAAGGCGCCCGTCTTTAGTCCGGCAACATGGTCCGAGTGTGCGTGGGTGAGCAGGATCGCATCCGGACCAATACGCTCGACGTTGCCGGCCCAGTCCGCGCCGCAATCGATCATGACTGCCTTGCGGCGCCAGGACACCAGCAGCGACGAATGCATGCGATGCAGCGGCGTTCTTGCTTCGATTTCTCCTCGGGTTCCCAGGAACGTCAGCTTCACACGGGATTCCGCCAATTTCCTTCAGACCGGTTGTACCACGCTTCGGACAAGCTCCTCGATTTTCTTTTCGTCGGGAATGCGCAGCGCGACGTCGGCTTCGGAGATCATTCCGACGACGTGTCCCCCTCTGTCAACGGCCGGAATTCGCTTGATCTGATGCCCTTCCATCAAATCCAGCGCTGTCTGATAATCGTCATCCGGCGAGCAGGTTATCACCGGGCTCGACATAATGTCGTACACGGTCGTTTGGTGCGGATCGCGGCCGGGAGCCACGACTTTCATCGCCAAATCGCGATCTGTGAGGATGCCGACCAACTTGTTCTCGGGCAAGCTACCGACCACCGGCAGGGCTCCGATATTGTGCTTCAGCATCAGCTTCGCCGCGAGCGAAGCGCTATCGCTCGCCTGACAGAACACCGGATCCTTGGTCATGATGTCCCGGCACTTTTCGGGCATCACCGGGGCGATATTCAATTCCGATTCGCCGTGATCTTCGTATCCGGAAGCTCCACGTTTGCCTTGTCCCCAAGAACCGGGCCAAACCATGGGAGCGTCGCCGGGCGGGTGCGGACCCGACATCGGATACACTCCGGATGGGCCAACTCGATCTTTCCGCCCGGCTCCTCCTCCTGGAAAACCGCTGGAGCGGCTTGTACTTTTCTTGACTTTACGTTTTGTTGCCATAATGAACCTCAGGATGATACTGGCATTCGGGATGCCAATTCCCGCGTTGTGACCAGGTGGCTTTGAAGGCCTGTCTGCGGTCGCTGTGGCGGCACGTCTGATTGGTCTGTCACGTGCCGGCATGGTTGCGAAAAGAGGTTATTAGATGACGAACTGCGATGAATGTGCACGGTTGGAGCGCTTTCTGCTCGAGGCGATGGTCGCGGCCGACAAGGCTGAAACTGGGCTGCGGTGTTACCTGATCACGCATGAGCGATTTGGCGGGGTTTCAGACATGGATGAGTATGAAGCCTTGAGAAAAGATCAGCAGAATGCGACCCAAGAACGACATCGCGCGTATACGGAGTTGATCAGCCACAAGCGGGCGCACAGCAGGTGAATAAAAGGAGAATAAGATGCGGCCCGCAAGTTCGATACGAAATCATCCTTTGATACAGACCATTGGTTCGAGCCGCGCGACACGTCGCGAGAGTCCGGCATTTTCGGCTACTTCTACCACCTCCGTTACGTCCTTATAAGCTCCCGGCGCCTCTTCGGCGACTCCGCGTGACGAGGGTGAGCGGATCAGAATGCCTCGGTCGGCAAGATCGTCGATCAGTTGCCTGCCGCGCCAGAGCTTGGTCGCCTGGTGACGGCTCATCTGCCGTCCGGCTCCATGGCAGGACGAGCTGAACGATCGCTTCTCGCTTTCCCCCATTCCTACCAGGATGTACGATGCCGTGCCCATCGTGCCGCCGATCAGCACTGGCTGCCCGATCGAGCGCAGAGCTTCTGGGATGGCAGGATGATTCGGGCCGAACGCACGGGTTGCGCCTTTGCGATGAATGAAGAGGCGCTTCGTGCACCCATCGACTTTATGCTCTTCCACTTTGCAAGTATTGTGGGATACATCGTAGAGCACTATCAGCTCGGCTTTTGGCACTACTTCGGCGAAGGCGCGGCGGACCAGGTGAGTGATCATCTGACGGTTGGCCAGCGCGCAGTTGATGGCCGACCGCATGGCACCGAGGTATTTCTCTCCAAGTGGAGATTCGATCGGCGCGCACGCCAGCTCCCGATCCGGCAGCTCAATTCCGTATTGTGCGGCCTGCATCACCATGTCACGAAGAAACTCCGTCCCGATCTGGTGGCCAAGCCCGCGCGATCCGCAATGAATGCTCACCAGGATGTCGTCGAGCTGGATGCCGAAGGCGCGGGCCGACGGTTCATCGAAGATCGAGACCACGCGCTGCACTTCGAGGTAGTGGTTTCCCGATCCGAGCGTCCCCATTTCACGCCGTTGCCGATTCTTGGCGAAGCCGGAGACCGTGCCAGGCTGAGCGCCGAGCATCCGGCCGCGCTCCTCAGTCCGATCGAGGTCCGCCTCGACGCCGTAGCCCATGCGCAACGCCCATTGCGCGCCGCCGTCGAGCATTTCATCCAACTGTGAATCCGTGAAATTAAGCAGGCCCCGGCTTCCAACGCCGGCAGGGATGTGCCGATAGAGCGCGTCCGCGAGGGTTTGCTTTACCGTCGTAATGTCGTCAGACTTCAGGCCCGTCAACAAAGTGCGAACACCGCACGAGATGTCGAATCCTACGCCTCCCGCGGAGACCACGCCGCCTTGCTCAGGATCGAATGCTGCCACGCCGCCGATCGGAAATCCGTACCCCCAATGCGCATCCGGCATCGCATAGGCGGCTTTCTGAATGCCCGGCAAGGTTGCTACATTCACGATTTGCTCGTAGACCTTCGCGTCCATGTCATGTATCAGGTCTTCGCTCGCATAAAGAACGGCAGGAACGCGCATCTTGCCATGCGGTTCAATCTTCCACTCAAATTCGGACACGCGATTTAGCAGCGCCGTTTCCATGAGCCCTCACACATCCACGACACATTGCGCGACCCATTCCCCCGCCGCGTTCCGGCCGACGAACAAGCTGGTATACGTGGCTCCCTTGACCTCGACCGCCGGCTCGTGACGCGCGACGTCGACATCCTCTCCCCAAGCTCTGCCCCGTAAGCGATTTCCTTGGATGCGCACTTCGAAGCGTCTGAAGATCATTCCACGGACGGCCATTTCGTAAACCAGCGCGTTTAACCAGTCGACCAGCAAAGTTTCACGGTTCTCGGCCTCGCATTCGACGACGACCACTCTTCGTCCTACTACCCGCGAAGGATCAGTAATGACTCCCATAAGGGCGAGCGCCGCTTGCTCATAAGCTCCTTCTTTGGTTGCGGCGATGCCGCGGACACCGATGTCGGCGCCGTGCGGAAAATGCTCCCACCGCGCCGTGGACTCTTTGGTCGGCTTGCCCACCTGCATAACTAAGGGCGTGCGAGCACTTCGTGTTTCTGCTCCCGCGAAATAAGCTTGGCGAGTTCGCCCAGTTCGTCGGCCAGCAGTTCAACCATGTCATCGACAGCCACGATGCCTGCCAACGCGCCTTCCGCATCCACAACCGGGACCCTGCGAATTCCGTTCGTCCGCATCTTTGCGATCGTTTGAAGAACACCTTCCTGCTCCCGCACGGTGACCAGATCGCGGGTCATGATGTCTTCAACCGCGAGGCTGGCTGCATCTAACTCCAAAGCCAATACCTCGACGACGATATCCCGGTCGGTAACGATCCCGACAGGTATGCGTTTCCCATCGAGCTTATCTGTGACGACAAGGTCGCCGACATGAAATTGGCGCATAAGTTTTGCTGCCTCACGAACGGACATCCCGCGGGACGCAACCACGGTTTGACGGATGCAAAGTTCTCCAACCGGCATAAGTTTTCTCCTTCGGTTAACGAATTGATCGCTGCATGCTTTCTGCCAAACGGCGCGATAGAGGGAAGCCGGCTTCGGTCCACGAAGTGCACTGGGCAAAGGCGGCAATCCAGGATATGGAGTTGACTTATGGAGTTGATGGATGTCCTTGAAAAACGGCGCGCGGTCCGGGAATACACCGATGCGGCTGTGGAACGGTCTACCATCGAGCGGCTGATCCGTGCCGCAATCCTCGCGCCCAGCGCAATGAATCTGCAACCGTGGGCCTTCGCAGTCCTTCTCGGCCGGGCGCGGGTCGACCAGCTTGCCGAACGCGTCAAGAAGTGGCTGCTGGCGAACTTTTCCGATACGATGTACGGCCCGTCCATCCGGGGGATGATTGAGGATCCAAAATACGCCTTGTTCCATCACGCGCCGGCGTTGGTGATGATCTTGGCGAAATCCCCGGAAGCGCAGGCCATGGAAGACTGCTGCCTGGCCGCGGAGAATCTGATGCTGGCCGCGCGCGACCAGGGGATTGCCAGCTGTTGGGTCGGCTTCGCTCGTCCCTGGCTGAATCTGCCGGAGATAAAGCACGAACTCGGGTTGGCGGAGAAATACCACGTCGTCGCTCCTATCGTGCTGGGACATCCAGTGGCGTGGCCGAGCTCGCACGGCCGCAACGTTCCTGAAATTCAATGGCTCGGATGAAAACATATGACACTACCCCCACAGATCACGCTGCGAAATATGGAGCCGGTTCCAAACCTTGAACCGGCGGTGCTCAAGGAAATAGCGGTTCTCGAACGATTCTTCAAGCGGATCATGAGTTGCCGCGTCATGATCGAGGGACCAAGAGGCCGGCGTTACGGTGGCTTGTACCATGTGCGAATCGACCTCGGAGTCCCCACGGAGGAGTTGGTGGTTGAGCACACGCCCAGCCTTCACGGAACTCTTCAGGACATCGAGGCTTCGAAGAGAACCAAGCAGTCCGAGCCGAAGCGGGACAGCCGTGACGTGTACCGCGCGATTCACGAGGCGTTCCATGAGATGCGCCGTCGTTTGCAGGATTATGCGCGGCGCTTGCAAGGACAAACGAAGCAGCATGAGGCTCCAGTCCCGGCCAGAGTCGTGAAGCTGTTTGAGGATTACGGTTTCCTGGAAACACCGGATGGGCGCGAGATCTATTTTCACCGCAACAGCGTTTTGGATGAACGGTTCAATCTTCTACGCATCGGAAGCGACGTGCGGTTTGCTGAGGAAGCCGGCGAAGAAGGTCCACAAGCGAGCTCGGTCCAACTAGTCCGCCTGGCTAAGCAAGCTCGTAACGCCGCCGGCACTGCGCTGCTGCGCAAACAGCGATGAGCCGGGTCGTTCGTTCAATGCGGCGCCGTATTCTGCCACGGCGCCGCATTTCCTCCGTCCTTCGATGACACTGCGATCTTTTATTTACGCCGCCGCAGGTTTCGTTTTCGTCCCTTCCTCAACCGTCACCTGGTGGATCTTCTTTTTCGCCTCCGCGACCGGCAATGTAATTTTGAGAATGCCCTCGGTAAGCTCGGCCTTTGCCTGGTCTGTCTTTGCACCCTCAGGCAACGGGATCGACCGATAGAATTGGCCGTAGCTTCTCTCCCAGCGATGGAATCCTTCGTGATCCTCTTGGTGCACGCGTTTTCGTTCGCCTTCGATGATGAGGGCGTCCTCGGTGAGCTCGACCTTTACTTCCTCCTTCTTAAGGCCGGGAAGCTCCGCGGTCACCACCAGGTTGCCGTTGCACTGCTGAATGTCGATGGCAGGGGACCAGGCTCCTCCGTCAGTCGCCGGCGCGACCCCACGAAGGATCCGATCCATTTCGGCGCTGAAGTCGCGCATCAGCGCAAACGGGCTCTGGTGGAAAAAGCTTCTGAATGGAAGCACCGGCTTGAAGAACTCCTTGAACTCGGCCGGCGCGGTTTCCCGTTTTGCGGGCGATTTCTCTTTAGTCACATTCACTTCGGACATGCTTTACTCCTTTTTGTTTTCTTCGGTGATTAATGGACTCCCGCGAGGGAGCCGTGGGTCATGCGATACGGCACTGCATCGGAGCTTGTTGAAAAAAGGGGAACAGACCGCTCTGTCCACGCCGACGCTCCGATGCGAAATCAGCGGTTTGCGACTCATGCGATACGGCACTGCTTAGGAGCCTGTTGAAAAAAGGGGGACAGACCGTTCTGTCCGCGCCGACGCTCCGATGCGAAATCAGCAGTTTGCGACTGGGGACAGAGTAGTCTGTCCCCCTTTTTTTCAACAAGCTCCTATGCGGCCACCACGTGGATCTTGGCAGCGCGATGCGCGCAGATTCCTTGCAGCGTATGCACTACGTCGTCATACGACAGTTCCGCTTGGCTCTTGCCATCGCCTTTTTCCGATCGCAGAATGATGTCGTTCATCGAGAGAATGCCTTCCAGAGCGCCTGCACGATTCACGACAGGCAACCGGTGAATCTTTTCCCTGCGCATCGTCTTCAGCGCAGCGTGGAGGTCATCATCCGGCTCGCACATGACCACCCGAGGCTTGGAGACATCCGCGGCAGTGATCTTCGAGGATTTGCCGTCTCTGGTGCTCAAAGCAATGCAAATGTCGCGATCCGTGAGGATGCCGGTCACTTTGCCGCTTTCGTCCACCAGAGGAAGAACACCGCAGTCGTTCTCAAACATCAGCGCGCCGGCCGCCGCAAGGTTGGTCTCAGGACGGCAAGCCGTAACCCTCTTAGTCATCAGTTCACGCACTTTCATGTTGGCCTCCTTCTTTCGGGGAAAACAAATTTGAAGGTGCAACTTGAGCACCGCCCTAAAGCCTCGCGCCTTGTGGACGCTGCTTCCCCACCTGGGTCAAATCTGGGTGATAGTCCTCAAGACCTGCGCGTGTTAGCCCAAGTCGGGCAAGAATACAAGAAATCTCATCTTCGACCTTACGGCGATGAGTCTTACTAATTAGCAAGAATCGACTTAAGCGACAAGCTCGGTGTCCTGGGCTCGGTGAAGCTCGAGGAGCGGTTTCTGTAGCCTCTCAAACCTTCGGGCCCAGATGAATCCCAGACTCTGCCTCAGCTCGCGCTCGTTAAAGGGAGAAGACAGCGCGTGAAACGCTCCGGCATTCGCGAGTTCCGGCCAGTCAATCGCGTCTGAGAATCGGTGACATGCAATCGGGAGAGCGGTGGGCGCCGCGTAGAGCACTGACCGCAGAGCCAAGCTCCACGAAAGGCCGAGAGAGTACGGCTCGAAGAGGATCGCGATAAGTTTGCGGCCGGCGCTCATCTCGCGCACCCGATCGAGGCTGCGGACGATCTCAAGGGACCACCCGAACTCGGTGACGACGCGGTCGAGCGGGCCAGGAGGAAGATTTCCAAGCAGAATCACGGTGCCATTTGCCATTGATTTGACGCGTTTGAGTGCAATTCGAAGACCGATCGGATCGTGATGATCGAACCTGCCCTGATCCTTCGGAGTACCCGATTGGAATCGCAATCACCGGGTCCGAAGTGGTTGAAAATCGACTGCCTTCACTGCCGCTCGTAGCGCCCCATGTAGACAGCTTGCCCAATAGCATGCTTCTTGAGAGCCTTCTCAAGTATTCGGCGCTTCGCTCCTTCAGGCACGCCGAGTGTATGGATGTCGAGCGCGAAAAGGCGGAAAAAGTAACGGTGCGGCCCTCCGCCTTCCGGGGGACAGGGACCGCCGTAGCCGAGCCTGCCGAAGTCATTTGTTCCGGATTTTCCGATCGGGATGCGCTCTTTGCCCTCCGGAAGCGCGTGAGTATGAGCCGGTATATCCCAGACCAGCCAGTGGTTCCAAGTGCCGCGCGGCGCATCAGGATCGTCCATGATCAGTGCGAAGCTCGCGGTTTCAGAAGGTTCGCCTGTCCAGTGCAATGCGGGCGACAGGTCGTCACCATCGCAGGTGATCCGCCTCGGTAGATCGCCTCCATCGGCGAAGCCCTGCACCGTAACTTTGAAATCCGCCTTGATTCCGCTCATCTGACTTTTTTTAAACGTGCACGTCCGGTTCCAGGCAGGGCTCGATGCCCCGGAATCTCCAGGCGGGGGATTTCCGGTGGCACAGAAGGTGCTCAGTACTAGGTACCCAACACGGGACGAAAGGTGAAGTTTATGGCAAACATCGCGATTCAGAAAGTGGAAAAATCGGACATCAATCGTCTTCCGATCTTCGAGGAAATCGAGAGACGGCTGGATGTTGTCCGGCAGAACGCATTCGAGCTTTTCGAAAAGCGGGGCCGGGAACTGGGTCACGCGGTCGACGACTGGATCAAGGCCGAGCACCAGGTGTTCGGTTGGCCTGCGGCAGAGTTGGCGGAAACAGATTCGAAGTATGAAGTCGAGTTGACGCTGCCCGGCTTCGATGCCAAGGAGATCGAGATCACGGCCACGCCCTCCGAAATTATCGTCCATGCAGCGTGCAAGGCGGAAAGAGCGGAGGCACGCAAAATCGTATGGACCGAGTTCGGATCGAACGACGTGTTCCGCAAATTCGAGTTGCCGCTGGCCATCGACGTGGACAAAGTCCAGGCTTCGCTCGAGAAAGGCATGCTGCACATCATTGCGGCCAAAGCGCAAGCGGCAAAGCCAAAGGCGATTGAGGTTGCAGCAGCCTGATCAAGATCGCGGCGCGGGAGGTTTTGGACGCGTCAACGCCCTGCTCGCCCGAGGTTTCCCCACTGCGGCGGCACGGACCTCATCGAGCTTGTGATCGAGCTCGGCCCGAATCAGGGCGGCCACGAGGCGTGCGAACCGCCGGCGGCCGCGGACGAGTGTGGCCAAGCTGCTTGGGTCACCCGGAAGCCCAAGCGCTCTTGCACACTCCAGGGTCCGTTGATCCGCGAACGGGTACAGTTCCGGCCAGGCAAGCTGCGCTTCCCGAAAGAAGATATTGACGGCGACCTCGCCGATCCCTTTTAGCTGGTCAAGCAGCTTCCGTTCGCGCTTGGGATCCCGGCCAGCGGCTTCGCGAAGTTTCCGCAAGTCGCCCTGATACATGTCGATGAGTAATTGCGAGGTTTCGCCGAGCATTTTGGAAGTGCGCTCATCGTAACGCACGTAACCGCCTTCGTCGAGTGCGCGAACACGCTGCTCCCAGGTGCTGGCGGCCATCTTTTCCGGAGTCGTCCAGCCCCGTTCGAACAGAACCCGCGCGGACCTCAATGCAACATTGTGGCTGATGCGCGTACTGAACAGCATTGCGCTGATCAAAAGGCAGAAAAGCGGAGAGGGCTGATTGACTGCCGCGTCAATCCCCAGATCCTCCGCGAACGTCTGCCCGTATCGCCGCATCAGGATCTCTACGATGGCTTCTGTCATGGCCGCCTTCAGCCAGGCTCGGTTGACAGCACTACCGGCGCGTCGCGCGCCTCAGTTGGATGACCTCTCGGTTCGAACTTTCCTTCCTCATGAGCAGGGTTCCTCGATCCATTAGATCGCTCTCGAATACAAGGAATTCCTCGCCGTCTGAGTTCACGACGCAAAAACGGTCATCTTCTGCTGGTCCGATCACGTCAATGGTCTTGCCGGCCGGAATGGTGGTCGCGGCCTGATGATTGTCTCGATAGGCCAGCACCATGAGAGGGGCGTTGAGGCGGCATAGCATGACGAACCTCCTCGATTACCTACGAGATGTCTGTAGGTACTATACCCCCCTTCCAGCTGTTTCGCCAGCGAAATCGAGCGTGGGCCTGATCAGGTTCTTGTGGCGATCGTGGAACACCGATTGCCAGCTTTGCTTTGGAGAGACATGCTCGCGTTGCTGATTTGCGGAGCGGCCATTGCCGGCTTCAGCGCGATGCGTTTCCGCAAAAGGATTGGATTGAATCCAGTTCCCTCCGCTCAGCGCAATAACCATTTGGAGCCTACTTTGACGTAGACGCGCTTCACCGCCGCCCAGGCGACGCGGAATGCGATTTCCTCCTGGCGCGGATCGCCGGCATATTGCGCCCATGCATGGTTGAAGGCCTCGCGGAAAATATCTTG
>Ga0209517_10004062_pt1 | contig 19453 bp, 17 predicted proteins | sample PeaSoiMetSII2010_FD_187695 | JGI IMG/M metagenome (GOLD analysis project Ga0209517, IMG submission 187695) | Peat soil microbial communities from Weissenstadt, Germany - SII-2010 (SPAdes) (version 2) | ecosystem: Environmental > Terrestrial > Soil > Wetlands > Peat | place: Germany...
TGCCCGCCGGAGTCGAGTTGACGCTGATCAAGACGCCGCGACCGCTCGGGTCCATGCGCGACGCGCTGCGCTGGAAACGGGAGAACATCGAGGATTGGATGGAGCAGGGGTATGGGGCCGCAAAAAACATTTCCATTCTGAATTGTATTGAGCGATAATCTGCCTATGCCATCCTTTCGAATCCATCGTTTGAAGGATCATCTGCGCCCGAATTTCCGCTCCGCGCCGCATGTCGCCGGCATGGCCAGCGTGAAGCCGCGCGATTACGAGCCGGCCGGCTCGGTGGAGGGACGGTCGTCCTACTCCGTCTATTTTGCGCTGCGCGATTCCGGCACGCCTCTCGAAGTCGGCGACGTTCTGGAACTGGAAAACGGAACGTTGCGGATCTGCAAATTCGTCGGATTTGAGGAAGCCCAGTGGCTGATACCGGAAGCGGCGCAGCCCGAATCCGCCCCCCTGGAAGCGGCCACAGTAGAATAAATGTAGAATAACTGGAGATGGGTTGTTGTAATGGGATGTAGTAGTAACGGCTGGGGTGGACCGATCAACTCCTTCGCACTGGTTTCTTACCTTCCGGATCCGCTCGCGGGATACCTGGATCGTCTCCGCACTGAACTGGTCACGGAATGTCACGCCAGGGCCCACCTCACCGTGCTCCCGCCGCGCCCCCTGGGGTGCCCCCCGGAAGAAGCCTGGCGCGAGATTCAGGACGCTTTGCACGATTTTCAGCCGTTTCGCGTCCAGCTGGGCGAGATTGAAGTTTTTCCTCAAACCCAAGTCATCTACGTATCGCTAAAGACTGGCCACAGCGCGCTAAAGCGGCTCCATGACGCCTTGAACGCAGGTTGCGTGACTTTTGAGGAGCCGTTCGAATACCATCCACACATCACTGTCGGCCAGGATCTGGAGTCCGAAAAGGTCGCCGCAGCCGTGGAACTGGCGTGCCGGCGTTGGCGGGAGTTCCCCAGCGCGCGGTATTTCGACGTCGATAAGCTGACCCTGGTCCAGAACACGCTCGAAAACCGCTGGATGGATCTGCGCGTATCCCCGCTTTCCTCGCCCGTAACGATCTAGGAGCTTGTTGAAAAAAGGGGACAGACCGCTCCGTCCACACTCACGCTCCTATGCTGGGGACAGAGTAGGTCTGTCACCTTTTTTTCAACAAGCTCCTAGCGTTCGCCGAACAGTTCGATTTGGCCCTCATCCTTAGGCGCGCGCTTAGCTGGCCGCCTTTTTACCGCGCTGCCGATAACACCCAGCACCTGCACTTCTTCCAGAGCCGCCCGAGGCACGAAAATCCGCTGATTCTGAAACGTCGGATCGGGCGGGATAATGTTGAATCCATTGGACTCGACCAGCAGCAGGTTGTTGGCGAGCATCCCCTCGATTGAATCGTGATCGCGAAACAGCAGCCGCAACCACAAACCCGGCGATTTGGGACGCGCGGCGAAGTTCCGATGTTCGCGCCAGGTTTCGCCGGACTCGAAATCTCGAACAAAACAAACAGCTTTGATCTCGGAATAGGGGATCTGAAAGAGCGAGCCGTCAGGTGTCAGCAACTCCACCGAATCGGACCGGAAACCGCTCGGCGTCTGGACGAAACCGTACAGAGTTTCGCGGTCGAAGCGGGCGATCAAGACCTTTTTGTTGCTGAAAACAGCCACTTAACGGCCTTTCTTCGAGGATTCCCTTTCAAACAATTTCGCAAGTATTGTATCATTAGCTCTAATGAGCCCGTGCGCGCTTTCGGGACCGGAGAAGTCCTTCCTGGACTTTTGCCGCGTCGAAAAAGGCTTGGCGGCGAACTCGCTTCATTCTTATCAGTTTGATTTGCAAAGACTTACGGCTTGGCTGCCGGTCTCCGTTACAGTAGCGTCAAAGGAACAACTGGCGTCCTATATCGAGTCTTTGTACCGGGCCGGGCTGTCCGCCCGGTCGATTGCCCGCCATATCACTACCCTCCGGAATTTCTACGGCTTTCTGATGCGGGAGGGGACGATCCAGCAGGATCCGACCGAGTTTCTGGCCCAGCCCAAGCAATGGACCACGCTGCCGAAGTATCTGAACCGGGATGAAGTGGACCGGCTGCTGGCCGCTCCGGCGGTCGACAAGCCGACCGGGTTGCGCAACCGGGCGATGCTGGAACTGCTTTACGCGACCGGGCTGCGCGTCACCGAGTTGTGCCGGCTGGAAATGTCCGCGGTCCAGCGCGACATGGGAGTGCTCCGGGTGACGGGCAAAGGCAACAAGCAGCGGCTGGTTCCTTTCGGCGAATCGGCGGGCGAAGCGGTCGACCGGTATCTGGGCGACGGGCGTCCGCGGATTCTGAAAGGACGCGCCAGCCGGTTTCTGTTCGTAACCGCGCAAGCTTCGGCGATGACGCGGCAGGCGTTCTGGAGACTGATCCGGGGTTACGGGCGCAGCGTGGGGATTTTTCGCAACCTGACGCCGCACGTGGTCCGGCACAGTTTCGCGACGCACCTGGTGGAAGGCGGAGCCGATCTGCGCAGCGTCCAGATCATGCTGGGGCACGCCGACATTTCCACCACGCAGGTTTATACGCACGTGGCCAGGCGCCGGCTGCGTGAGACGGTGGACCAACATCACCCGCGTGCATAAACGGCGCGTGGGGGAGTCTGAGGACGGGTTCGAATGAGCGATTACATGTTCATGCTGGAGAGCCACCTGAGCACGGACCAGTTCCGTGTGGTGGGCGAGATGCAGAAGCTGGCGGGCGCGGCCGGCGCGAATCTGTTCCTCACCGGCGGAGCACTGCGCGATATGCTGGGCGGCTTTCCAGTTCGCGACCTCGACTTCACGGTGGAAACCAACGCGCTGAAACTGGCGAAGGCCGCTGAAAAGCACGGCGCGACGATCCTTTCCACCGACGACCTGCGAAAGAGCGCCGAGATGCGGTTCGCCGGGGGCGTAACGGCGGAGATCGGGATGGCCCGCACCGAGAAATTTCCGAAATCCGGCGGGAAACCGCAGGTGGCTCCGGCGACCATTCATGAAGACTTGCGGTGCCGCGATTTCACGGTGAACGCGATCGCGCTGTCACTGAACAAAGCCTCGCTCGGGCTCCCCATCGACCCTACCAACGGAGTGGGCGACATCGAACGCAAGGAACTGCGTGCGATTCACAATTATTCGTTCTACGACGATCCATCCCGGATGCTGCGCCTGATCCGGTTCAAGGTGCGTCTGGGATATGCGATCGATGAGCGGACTCGGCTGCAATACGAAAACGCACGCGAAGCCGAAATGCTGACGCGCATCACGGCGGACGCGCTGGGTGCGGAACTGCGCCACGCCGCCAATGAGCCGTTGGCCGGCGATTTGATGAAGGCGCTGGAAGAAGAGAAGCTTATCGAGCTGTACTCCCCCGCCCTTGCCGGTCCCAAGCTCAACCTGGCGACGTTCCAGAAACTGCAAAAGGCGCGCCAACTGGTACCGGTCGATTATCGGATGAACGGGATGCCGCTGTTTCTGACGGTGTTGATGGAAAAGCTGAACGCCAAGGAACGGAGCGCGCTGGTCTCGGCAGCCGCGCTGACCAAGGCCGAAGTCGGCTCCATCGCGAAACTGGAAGCCGCGGCCAAGAAGCTGGATAAGGACCTGAGGAGTCCCAAGCTGCAGAAGGCGTCGCAACTGTATCAGGTCCTGATGAAGGCGCCGGGCGAGATGGTGATTTATCTCCTGGTGTATTCCGAGCAGCGCCTGGTGCAGGACCGGATTCGCAATTACTTCCAGAAATACCTGCCTGCTTCGCTCGAGATCACCGACGAAATGGTGGTCGCGGCCCATGCCGGCTTGGTTCCGGGCACTCCGAAGTTCCTGCGCGCGAAAGAAGAGATGATTTACACGCGCCTCGATTCGCGGCCCAAGAAACCTGCGCCGGAACCGGAGCCTCCACCGCCACCGCCGATGTCGAGTTTCGCGCGTGGTCCGGGGCCGCGGGCTCCGCGGTAAGATAGCCACTGATACACACCGATATACACGGAGAAGCCAATGCCCAAGCCAGCCTCCGGCGTCGAGTTCAATCACGCCATGTTGTATTCCCGCGACGTCGCCAAGTCCCTTGAATTTTACGTGGATCGCATTGGCTTCAAAGTGGTCGAGACCTTCGAGTGGCAGAAGCGGCCTGTGTATGCGCGATTGAAAGCTCCACGGGGAAACGGGACACTCGCGCTGCATCATCCTGAGCCTGGCGAAAGTGTGCCGCCTTCGGACGGAGTCCGGCTCTATTTCGAAGTTAAGGAACTCGACAAATTCTGCAAGAAACTAGAAGCGGCAGGCGTGACGATCCAGAAGCCGCCCAAGTTGATGCCGTGGGGATGGATGCACGCCTACCTCGATGATCCGGATGGCCACGAGATCAGCCTGTACTGGGCGGGCGCGAAGCGGTTCCGGAAGAGTAAAATGCGCACATGACGTTGCGCCGCCGCGATTTTCTGCTTGCCGCTGCCGCTCCCGCGTTTGCCGGTCCCGCACCGCAGCGATTCGTTCCCGTTCAGCCCGATCTGTTCGCCGCCGCGGGCGCGCAGCCGAACTGCTGGGGCGATTTCGATAACGACGGCGACCTGGACCTGTTCGTCGGCTTCAAAGCCGGCCTGCCGAATCGTCTGTATCGCAACGATGGCGGCAAATTCGTCGAGATCGGCGCGGAATCCGGCGTCGCCGATTTGACCGACACGCGCGCCGCCGCTTGGGGAGATTATAACGGCGACGGCAATCTCGAATTGTATGTCGGGTTCACGCGCCGGTCGATGACGCCAAACAAACTGTATCGCCGCGATGGCGCGAAGTTTGTCGACGTCGCGCACGAACTGGGCGTCGACGCGATGGGCGAGACCCGGCAGGTTTCCTGGATCGATTTCGACAACGACGGCCGCGTGGATCTGTTCGTGGCGTTTCGCGATGCGCCAAACATGCTGTTCCATAACGAAGGCAATCGCTTCGTCAACGTCGCGCCGGACCTGGGCGTCGACGATCCGCGCAAAACCGTCGGCGCGGTATGGTTCGATTACAACGAAGACGGGCGTTTAGACGTTTTCGTCGCCAATCAGGACGGAACCTTGAACGGCCTGTTCCGCAACGACGGCAACCGTTTTGTCGATGTCGCGCATGAGCTGGGCATGGATGCCTTCGGCCGCCCGGCCAACTCCGGGAGCAACGGCCCCAGCGTCGCCGATTACAACAACGACGGCCGCATGGATCTGTTCGTGGGGAGTTACGGGCCGAATTTTCTGTTCCGCAACGACGGCGGCGGGAAGTTCACCAACGTCGCCAAGGAAATGGGCGTCGAGAGCGGCGAGCACGCCACGCCATCCAACTGGGGCGATTTCGATAATGACGGCCGCGTGGATCTATACGTGTCCTCCTACATCGAAAAGCCGCTGAATGAGCACGACCACTTTTACCGGAACATGGGCGATCGGTTTGTCGAAATGCCGCGCCTGGAACACGGCGCAACGCACGGCATCCAGTGGGCCGATTTCGACGGCGACGGCGCGCTGGACCTGGCCATCGCCAACAATAATCCCAGCGGCACGCATTATCTGTATCGCAATGTGATGCCGCGCGAGCAGGCGCAGCGATCCATTCAAGTACTGGTGCTTGACCAGAAGGGCCATCACAGCAAAGCCGGCGCGGAGGTTCGGATTTACCAGCCCGGCACGCGAACGGTATGGGGTGGAAGAATTATCGACAGCGGCAGCGGCTACTGCTCCCAAAGCGCGATGCCGGTGCACTTCGGACTGCCACGGAAAGGCCGCGTGGACGTCGAAGTCACCAGCATGAGCGCTTCGGGACGCAAGATTACACGCGTCGCGAACGTGGACGCCGACAAGCTCAAGCGGCGGACGCTGATCGTGAAGGCCTGACTACTGCTGCTGCTTTTCCTGCTGCTGCGGAGGAGCCTTGGCCGGATCGGGAGGCTTCACCTGGCTGACTTCGGTGGTCGCGTCCTCGATCAGGATGTACAGCGGCTGTTCCAGCAGCTTCGGATCGTCGCCCTTGGTCAGGACCAGCACCTGCATGCGTCCGGGCTTGGCGAAAGGCGGAACGCGCAGCGTGATGGACGTTTCTTTCTGCTCGATCACTTTGACTTTCATATCGAACTTGTGATCGGTCAGATAGATTTCGTCAATCTTGCTGCTATTCAGGCCAACGCCGTTGATGGTGAAAAGCTCGCCGGGCTTGGCCATCTTGGTCGAAAGGGTTTCCATTTGGGGCGCGACTTCATCATCGCCCGCGAAACAGGCTGAGCACGACAGGATTGCCACAAGCAGGAGTGGTGTCATGATCCTTTTACCTCTAAACAACATTACGGCCCATTAGTACTGGCAACAATAGGAAATCAGTCCTGCCTTACCATGTAAAATCACCGAGGCGGATCTGGGGCGAAACCATTACGAAAGGGCGTAAGGTCTTTCCCTTGGAGGTTGTCGAAAAGGAGGAGAGACCGCTCTGTCCACGCCCACGCTCCTATGCGAAATCAGCGGTTTGCGATTGGGGACAGAGTAGTCTGTCGCCTTTTTCAACAAGCTCCCAGGACGGCGCGTTTATAGACCTGGCGTGGACTCTTGTATTCTTGAAAAGAGATGTTTCGGGGACATCATCGCAGAACGCGCTTGCTGTTCGCGTTCTCGGATATAGTGCTGATCGCGCTGGCTTTCCAGCTCGCCTACAGCACGCGCCAGCGGATGGAGCTGCATTTCCTCTTTTACATCCTGCAGCCGGCAAAAGCCCTGCTGATCGGCTGGTCGATGGTGGTGTGGGTCGGGCTGGGGTATTGGTGGGAACTATACGATCACCTCGACACCGCGCATCCGCGCGTGATTCTGCGCGACGCATTCCGCCAGTGCTTGCTGGGCGCGGCTTCCTTGATTCTTTTCGAATATCTCCAGCGCCTGGACCTCAGCCGATTCTTCATTGCTGCGTTCGCGGTATATGCGTGGGTGCTGCTGTGCTTGTTCCGCTTGAACGCCGGCCGCATTCTGCGCGTGGTCCGGCGCGGATTCGGGTCCGCGCACTACGTGATGGTGGCTGGATTGGGAGACGCCGCGCTGAAACTGGGCCGCGAGCTGGAAGAAGCCTCGAATTACGGCGTGCGGCTCACCGGGTTCCTGGCGGATGCGAATGAAACGGCGCTAACTGAAATCCAGCTGGATGGCAGCTATCCTGTGTATCCCCTGGCGCAGCTTCCGGAGTTATTAAGCGATCACATCATCGACGAGATCATCTTCGCCGTGAACAGCAGCCGCCTGGCGGAGCTGGAAGAAGTGTTTCTGCTGTGCGATGAGGAAGGCGTGCGCACGCGCGTTGCCGTGGATTTTTTCCCTCACGTAAACAGCCAGCTTTATCTGGACCGGCTGGGAACACTGCCGCTGCTGACCTTTTCGGCGGCTCCGCATGACGAAATCCGGCTTCTGGTAAAGCGCGCGATCGATATCGTGCTGGCGGGCGCCGCTCTGGTCTTACTGTTTCCGGTGATGTTGATCATCGCTTTGATCATCCGGCTGACGTCGCCGGGCCCGGTGATCTATCGCCAGGAGCGGTGCGGGCTGAACGGGCGTCGGTTCGTGTTTTATAAGTTCCGCTCCATGAATGAGAACGCGCACGAGATGCGCGAATCGGTGCGGCATTTGAGCCAGCGCGAAACGGCGCTGAAAATTCCCAACGATCCTCGTCTGACCCCGGTGGGCCGGTGGCTGCGCAAGTTTTCGATCGACGAGTGGCCGCAATTGTGGAACGTGTTGAAGGGCGACATGTCGCTGGTGGGTCCACGGCCGGCGGTTCCGGAGGAAGTCGATCAATACAAACGCTGGCAGCGGCGCAGGCTGCGCATGCGTCCGGGCCTGACCTGTTTGTGGGCCGTATGCGGACGCGACGAGGTGGATTTCGAGACCTGGATGAAGCTCGACATGCAGTACATCGATAGTTGGTCGCTGGCGCTCGACTGGAAAATCATCCTGCGAACCATCCCGGAAGTGCTGAGCGGACGCGCCCACTAATGCTGTCGCGGTAAACTGAATCGAAACCTTATGCATCTTGTCCCCACCCACGACGAAGTGGTCGACCTGCTGCGCACCACCGGCGGTTTGCGCGAAGGACACTTCGAGTACACCAACGGCTTGCATGCCAACGAGTATCTGCAAGTGGCGCTGACCATGCGCTACTATCAGGCCGCCAAGATCCTGAGCGTCGGCTTGAGCCGCAAGCTGCGTGCGAATTCCGAGATCCGGGCGATTATCCCGGAATTGTCGATTGTCGCGCCGGCCGTCGGCGGACTTCCCGTCGCTTACGGCGTGAGCGAAGCCCTGCGCGCCCACCAGGTTTACTGGGCGGAGCGCGAAAACGTGAATGAGCCGCAGCGCTTCCGCCAGTATCTGCAACTGAAAAAAGGCGAGAAGGTATTGCTGGTGGACGATATCCTGCGCACCGGCAAAAAGATCGCCGAACTGAAGAAGCTGGTGGAGGCGAACGGCGGCGAAGTGGTGGGCCTGGCCGTGGTGATCTATCAGCCGAACCCGACCACGCCGAGTTTCGATCCGCTGCCGTTCTATTACCTGGCCAAGCTGGACGCCACTTACTACAAAGACGCCGCATCGTGCGATTTGTGCAAGAAGGGCGCGCCCGTCGACAAGGTTTGGATCTAGCGGATCATCTGTCGTTTCGGGCACTTGCGTGTTTGCGCGGGTTTAAGAAGTGACACATCGGCCGTATCATCGGCGCGATGTTAAACGACGATCTGGCCACGTTAGGCTATCTGACTTCGGGAGAATCCCTCACCCGCGCGGTTACGCGATTCCAGCGTCACGCGAAACGCACTTATCGTAAAACTGCCGCTGGCGAATCGCTCACAGAGACTCCTGTCTTCACCGGAGCCGTGGATGGTATCGCAGGTCCTGTGACGCAAGCCGAGATCGCGCGATGGATGACGTTGGGCTTTCGGCTGCCGCTCGGGTTCTTCCAGCTTGCGAATATCGAAACCTGGGGACGCCTGCGGGAAGACACAGCGGCGGCATGGATCGCTTTGATGGCTGCGATCCAAGATTTGGGCGCCACCATCGACGGTCCCTATGGCGACACCAAACGTCCGCTGATGCAGACGATCTCGGCCGGCGCGAGCAAGTATAGCTTCCATATTTGCGGGCGCGCCATCGATCTCAACCAGGGATTGGGATACTCACGCTATTTTCCGGTGTGCGAACCGCAGGGCGCACAGGTGTTTTGGCGGATTTACTGCAAGACCGCGGATCAATCCGGCGCGCAGGGCGCAAAGTTCGCTGGGATTCAATTCCACGATTTCTCGAATCAATCCGATCTGCCTCTGCCCGATGGCTATTACATCGATCTGACCTTGGAAATCGCATGCGGCGGACTGTTCGAGCGAATCGCCGCGCAGAGCGGTTGGGAGCAAGACACGCGCATGAGCGAATGGTGGCATTTTCAATGGATCCCCGAAAAGCAGCAGACTTTTCAGGACGAATGCGAGCTGATCGGGATCGCTGAAAATGAGTTGCGCGCGTTCGGCTACGCCGACGCGGATCTGGATCATCGTCCGGGCTAATCCGCGTATCATAGTTACTTGATCGATCGCCGGACTTTTCTTTTTACTCCCCTCGCCCTGCTGGCGGCGGATCGCAAACCGAACGTAGTGCTGATCGTCGCGCCCGGATGGCGCGGGCAAGCCACGCCGTGGGCCAATCATCCGGATGTGCAAGCTCCGAATCTCGCGAAGTTCGCAAGCGAAGCCGTGGTGTTTCCGCGCGCTTATTGCGCCGATCCAGAGTCCGGCCCCGCGCGTGGCGCGATCGACACGGGACGCTATCCGCACCTGAACGGCGCGATTCGCGACGGCGTCCCGCTGCGGACCGAAGAGGTCACCATCGAAGCCGTGTTACGCGCCGGAGGTTATCAAGTGTCGCCCAAGGAACCGTTTTTCCTGGAAGTGACGCTGCGCGCGCCCCTGGAGTGGAAGTCCGCGGACGCATCAAAAATTCATCTGCGCGATAACGTTCCCGTTGAAACCGCCGACAAGGCACGCGAGAATCTCGCGAAAACTTACGGGCTGTACTCGATCCTGGACGAACAGCTTGGCAAGACGCTGGCTACGCTAGAGCATCCGGAAAATACCATCGTGATTTTCACTTCCGATTGCGGAGCGCAGATAGGCTCGCATGGAATCGAAGGCAACGGCGTGCCGTATGAAGAATCGGTTTGCGTGCCGCTCGCGATCCGCTACCCGCATGTTCTTGCGCCCGGTTTCAGCGAGCTGCTGGTGTCGCACGTGGATCTTATGCCGACGCTTCTCGGTCTTTGTGGCGAACCGGCGCTGGACGGCATCCAGGGGCGCGATCTTTCTCCGCTTCTGACCGGCCAGAAAGGCGACCGGCCCGAATCGATCTACGCCGAAGGCAAAATCGGCGAGCGTGACGAATGGCGCATGCTGGTGCAGGGACTGGATAAGCTGGTGATCAATGAAAGCGGCGAGGTTTCACAGCTCTACAATCTGGCCAATGATCCGTATGAGCTGAAGAATCTGGCTCACGATTCGGGAGTGCAGTTGAAGCGCGATCAACTGCTGGCGACGTTGCGCGCGTCCCGGCAGCACCTGCTGGATTTCAAGCGGCGCTAGATTTTCTTTCGAACGCTCCATCGCGAATCACCTCGGCGATCTCGATTTTGTAGCTCTCGTACCATTTCGCTCGCCCTGTTTGCTGGGCAATGCGATGCCGCGGATGATTGCGCCACGCCGCCAACGTCTCTTTATCCTGCCAGCGGACGATCGAAATTCGCTCGCCATCTTCGGCGTGAAATGTTTTGAAGTCGACGAAGCCGGGCATGTCTTTCGCGGTGGCGAGCATCTCCGCGGCCATCTCCTGATAATCCGCGCCTGCGTCGGCGGTGAGTTTGGAGCGGAATAGAACCACAATCATGGATCGATTGTGACATAGCGCCGCGGCGCGGAGCGAGCGCTTACGGTAATCCCTGTGTGATAGGCGACATCCACCGCCCCTGGTCGCGGCTCGGGGTCGGCACCGCATACATATCATCAGCGTATGCGAGCCGTGACCAAAGGGAGCGGTTAATATAGCGGGGTTCACACAGCTAAGACACGCGCGCGACCATCGCGGCGGCTTGTCGCTTTGCGATGTCTTTCAGAATCGTGCGCGAGCCCATGTACAACACGAACGCCAGCGCGACGCTCAGCGCCGGAATCACCAGCATCGCCTGCTGCAACCCGATCGCACGAGCCGCGTCGGTGATCACGCTGGAACCGGCTGCCTCCGCGGCCCGATGCGCAAACAGATCGCTCAGACGGCCAGTCAACAGCGGCCCGAACGAAGCTCCGCACAAATACATGGCCATGAAATACAGCGCCATGGTCGCTCCGCGCTGCGCCGGCGCGACGATGTCCTGAATCGAGGAATACACCAGGCCGTAGTACGAATTGAGCGTTGCGAACGCGATGGTCCAAAGAATCACCGCGGCCGTCAGAGCGCCTTTTCCCTGCACTGCTCCGTACCAGGCGAACGGCGCGCCGATCAGCGCGATCAGAGCCGCCGCCTGCATGCGCCCGTTCTTCCGCGTATGAATAATGTGGTCTCCGATCCAGCCCGCTCCCAGCCCGCCAATCACTCCGCCGATCATCCACACCACGCCGGTCGCGATTCCCGCCGCGCCTACTTTCAATCCGTGAAGGCGCCCGAACATGGCCGGCATGAAAGTTCCGATCGCGTACATATTGAAATTGAGCAGCGCCCCGCTCGCGATGATCCAGAAAATGGTCGGGATCTTCAACACGCTCCACATCGAGCCGGTGGGGGCGATCTCGCGATGAGTCTCGGCCGCGCCGCGTTCCGGTTCATGCAGCGTCAACAGGAACGGGATCAACACCAGTGCCGGCGCGGCGGCCAGCACCATCGCCATGCGCCATCCGTACGCCTGCGCCACCGGTCCACTGAAGAAATAACTCAACGCGCCGCCGACCGGCACGCCGAGCATGAACAATCCCAACGCCCGCGCGCGCTTATGTGGAGGCACCAGATCTCCGAGCCAACTCGTAGCCGTCGGCGCGCACGTAGCTTCGCCGACGCCGACTCCGAGTCTCGCGATCATCAGCATCGAAAAATTCATGGCGAAGTACGTGAATCCGGTGAGCGCGCTCCAGATCAGCACGCCCAGCGCGAGCAGCTTCTTCCGGCTGGAGATGTCGGCGATGCGGCCCAGCGGCACACCGATGATCGCGTACAGCAACGTGAAGGCCGTGCCGAGGAGCCCGACCTGGGTGTCGTTGAGGTGAAACTCCTTGCGCATCGGCTCGACCACCGCGCCCGCGACGTTGCGGTCGTAGAAATTCAGAATGTTTACGGCGAATAGAATAATGATGGCGAACAGGGCGGATTTTTTCACGCTCGGCTATGCTATCACAAACCGACCGGCCGGTCAGTTACTCGATTCGGAGCGCGTGGGTTGGGTCGACGCGGGAAGCCCGGTGCGCGGGAATCCAGCAGGCTGCCATCATCACTCCGGCCAGGATCACCGGCACGCCGATCAGAATGGAGGGCTCATATGGGCTGACGCCCACCGCGAAATTTTTCAGGAATCCGCTGGCCGGCAGCGCCAGAGCCAATCCCAGCACCACGCCCACCCCGGTAAACACCATCCCCTGCTGCAACACCATTCTCAGAACGTCGCCTGGACGCGCGCCCACGGCCATCCGGATGCCGATCTCCCGCGTCCGCCGGCTGACTGCGTAGGCCACCACGCCGTACAAGCCGATCACGGCCAGCAGCAGTCCGGTCAGGCCGATGATCGAAACCATGTTCGCCAGCAGCCGCGGCCCCAGCATGGCGCGATCCTCATAGAACGTCGTCATGACGTTCATGTTGAAGATAGGCATGTCGGCGTCGATGGCGCGCACCTGCTCCCGCGCGACCGTGGTCATCGACGCGGGATCGCCCAGGGTCCGAACCTCCACCAGCATGTGCGAGTTGTAATCCTGGGTGAAAGCGGTCCATACATGCTCCTGCGGCGCTTCCGCCCAGTAGATATATTTTCCGTTCCTGGCCACGCCGACCACTTCCATTTCCGTTTTCGCCAAGCCCAGCCGGATCCGCTGCCCGATGGGATTGCGATTCGGCCACGTCTTGGCGGCCAGCGTCTCATTCACAATGGCGACGCGCGGCGAGGAAGCCGTATCGCGCGAATCAAACCCCCGCCCCTGCACGATGCGCGTGCCCATCAGCGCCAGATAATTCTCATCCACCGTGTTCACCCAAGCCGACGGGCTGTCTTCACCCGGCCGCGCCACGTACCCGTCCGCCGCCACCGCTCGCGAGCTCTGGTTGGTGCTGAACGGGATACTGGAGGAAATGGACACGCTCTCCACGCCGGGCGCAAGTTTCAGGCGGTCCACCAGCTTGCGGTAGAACTCCCGGGTCTTTTCTTCGTTATAGCGGACCAGCGTCGGGTCCAGGGAAAAGAACAGAGTATGATCCGTCCGGATGCCGGGATCGATGCGGCGCGCGGCTTGAAATCCGCGCACGAAAAACGCCGCGAGAATCAACAGCACCACCGACATGGTCAGCTGCGCCGTCACCAGCAGGTTGCGCCCCGCCAGGCGTCCATGCCAGAAGGCGGCCTTGACCGGCCCCTGATCGCTCGACTTGATGGTGCTTGAAAGGTCGCCTCGGGTCGAACGCAGCGCCGGCAAAAGACCGAACAGGATTCCCGTGGCCACCGAAATCGCCAGGCTGAACCACAGCAGGCGCGCGTCCATTTGAACCCCGAACGACACCGGAAATTCCGACGGGATGTGAACTGTTTGAAGGGCCCGCACGCCCGCGTATCCCACGCCCACCCCCGCGGCTCCGCCCGCCAGCGCCAGCAGCAGGCTTTCGGTCAGCATCTGCCGGACCAGCCGGCCTCGGCTGGCGCCCACCGCCATACGGATCGCGATCTCCTTCACCCGTCCCGAGCCGCGTGCCAGAACCAGATTCGCGACGTTGGCGCAGGCGATCACCAGGACCAGCCCCGTGATGGCCAGCAGCATCAGCGCCAGCATCGCGTCCAGGCTGTCCTGCTCGAACCGCGCGCGAATATAGTTCAACACGGTCACGCTGCGGTCGCGATTCGTGGCGGGATATTGCGCCGCCAGCCGGTGCGACAGCGTGACCAGCTCGGCCTGCGCCGCGGGAATGCTCACGCCCGGCTTCAGCAGGCCATATACGTTCAGCCGGCGCAGGTCCCGCGCCGTCAGATACTGGCGGTTCTGATTCGGCATGGCCATCGGAAACGAATTCATGGGGACGTAGACGTCAGGCTGGATGAAGGATTCTAGGCCCGTGAACCCGCGCGTGGCGACGCCAATAATGGTGAAGTCGGACCCGTTGATGCGAAGCTTGCGGCCGATGACGCCGGGATCCGAGCCATACTCGCGCTCCCACCGGGAATGGCTGATCACCGCCACCAGGTCGCGCCCCGGCGTCTGGTCTTCTTCCGGACGGAACCCGCGGCCGAGCGGAATGTCGATGCCCAGGCCGAAAAAGAAATTGCCACTGGTGATCATGCCCAGCGTCATCTGCTGGACCGCGTCGCGCGAGGAGCCCAGACCCATCGGAATCACCTCATAGCAGACCAGGCTTTGCAAGGTGCGGGTCTGATCGCGAAGGTCGACGTAATCGGGATAAGACAGGTTGCCCAGCCGCGTCCCGGGTGCGGTGGAATCCACTTGCACCACGCGTCCCGATTCCGGCACCGGCAGCGGACGCAGAATCAGCGCGTCCACGTAGCTGAACATGGCGGCATTCGCGCCGATGCCCAAGGCCAGCGACAGAATGGAGATTAGGGTGAATCCGGGGCTCTTTACGAGCGATCGCAGGGCATAGCGGAAATCGCGCATGTCTCTACAAGACGCGCAAATCGACGATCAAGTTCGATCAAAGATTGAAAAAGGGGACTGACCACTCTGTCCCCAATCGCAGAGCCTCGATTACCCTTTTTCAAACCTTAAAGATTGCCGCGCAGGGCCTGTTCCCGCTCAATGGCTTCAAATAAAGCCTTGAAGTTTCCTTTTCCAAAACTGCGGCTGCCCTTGCGCTGGATCACTTCATAAAACAGGGTGGGGCGATCCTCCACCGGCTTGGTGAAGATTTGCAGCATGTAGCCTTCGTCGTCGCGATCCACCAGGATGCCCAGTTCTTCCAGTCGATCGATGGGCTCGTCGATCTTACCCACGCGGGCGGTCAGCTCGCGGTAGTAAGCGCTGGGAACGTGGAGGAAATCCACGCCCTGGTCGCGCAGCTTGGTGACGCTATCGATGATGTTCCCAGTCCCGAGCGCGATGTGCTGCACTCCAGGTCCTTTGTAAAACTCGATATACTCTTCGATCTGCGACTTCTTGCGACCCTCCGCGGGTTCGTTGATGGGAAACTTGATGCGTCCGTTGCCGTTCGCCATCACCTTGGACATCAGCGCCGAATATTCCGTGGAAATATCGGAATCGTCGAAGGTCTGATACAGGCGGAAGCCCATCACGTCTTCGTAGAACTTTACCCACGTGTTCATCTGGTTCCAGCCGACGTTGCCGACCATGTGGTCGATGTACTTCAATCCGGCCGGGCGCGAAACCCGGTCGGGACCCTCGACGGCGCGGTAGCCGGGCAGGAACGGTCCTTTATATCCGCGGCGCTCGACAAAGGTGTGAATCGTATCGCCATAAGCCGCGATGGACGCCATGCGGACTTCGCCCGCCTCATCGCGCATAGTGAACGGCTCTCGCACGCCGCGCGCGCCGCGCTTGGTGGTCTCGCGATAAGACGCCGCGGCATCGTCGACGGTGAGTGCGATGTCGCGTACGCCGTCGCCATGGACGCGGATATGATCGCTGATGGGATGCTCGGGCGTAAGCGGCGAGGTCAGAACGAAACGGATCTTTTCCTGCTCCAGAACGTAGCTGGCGCGATCGCGCACGCCGGTTTCCGGACCGCTGTATCCCGTCAGTTTCATGCCGAAGCAGGACCGGTAATAATGCGCTGCCTGACGGGCGTTGCCGACGTAAAACTCCACGTAGTCGGTTCCGTTCAGCGGAAGAAAATCGGTAGCGGCGGCGACATTCTGCTCTGCTAACTGCGGCATACAACCTCCTTCACATGCAACTGCTCCAGTGAATCCACCAGCAGGCGATTGTCTTCATCGGTTCCCGTCGAAATGCGGACGCAGTGCGGCAGCCCGAACGCGCCCAGCGGCCGAACGATGATGCCGCGTTTGAGCAGCTCCTCGGTCATCCACGCGGCGACACTCGGGCTTTCGAGCGGAACCATCACGAAATTCGCTTCAGACGGAATCGTTTCGAATCCCATTCTGGCGATCGCGGCGGCGATGAATTTGCGGCCGCGCGCGTTCAATTCGAGCGACCGGTGCACGAATTCACGATCGTCGAGGGCGGCAATTCCGGCCACCTGCGCGAGCGACGAAGGCTCGAACGTCAGCTTCACTTTGAGCAGATTCGCGATCAGATCTTCGTGCGCGAATCCGTAACCCACTCGAATGCCGGCCAGGCCGTAGATTTTCGAAAACGTCCGCAGAGTGATCACGTTGTCGTAGCGGTAATGCATTGAATCGGGATAACGCGGGTTGTCCTTGGCGTATTCGAAATAAGCCTCGTCCAGGATGATCAGCACGCGTTCGGGAACGTGGCGGTAAAACTCGTCGAACTCGTGTTTGGTGAAAATCGTTCCGGTGGGATTGTTGGGATTCGCCAGATAAACGATCTTGGTCTTTTCCGTGATCGCGGCCGCGAGAGCTTCCAGATCGTAGTGCCAGTTTCGATACGGCACGGTGCGATATGCCACGCCTCGCGACCGGGCCAGCACCTGAAAGCCGATGAACGCGGATTCGGTGGTCAGCACTTCATCGTCATCGCACAAAAACGCGCGAATGATGTTCGACATGATGCCGTCCGATCCGCTGCCGGCGATCACGTTCGCAACCTTGACGTCGAACTCCGTGGCCAGCCGTTCGCGCAGATCCAGCCCGCCGTTCGGATAAATGTTGACCTCGGTAAGATGCGCGCGCATCGCATCCACCGCTAGCGGAGAAGCTCCCAGAGGGTTCTCATTCGAAGCAAGTTTGGCGACTCGCGTCAGGCCGTAGGTTCGTTTTACCTCATCGGCGCTACGTCCGGGCTCATAGGGGCGCAAAGATGCGATATACGGGGGGACCAGCACGGTTTCAATATAGCACCACCTGCAGGTGGTTGTAATTAGAACAAGAGCTTCACGGAGAACTGAACTGATCGCGCCGGAAGCTGATTCGTGATCCCGACTAGTGGCGTTCCGAAGCCTGTCCCGGGCGTTCCGGCCGTGTTGTTTCCGTAGGTCCCGCTGTAGCCGACGAAATTCGCGTGGTTGAACACGTTGAACGCCTCCATGCGCAGGTCCAGATGCAGGCGTTCATTCCACAACACGAACGGACGTTCCAGGAACGGAGCAACATCGTAAATCGGGCGACCGTGCCCGGTGTTGCGCCCGACCACCACGCCGTTGATCACCGGACGGTCCGTAGTGGCGCCGGTATCCCCGCTGTTAGTGACTCCAGTGGTGTAGTTGTAGGGCAGCCCGGTGCCGAGCGTGCCTACGCCTCCGAAGTTGATTTTCCACGGGAGGTTATAAACCCCGCTGAGCACGAAGCGCTGCCGCTGATCGAAAATTGCGTTGCCGTTTTCCACTTTGCCGGTAAAATTCGGGTCGTTGGGGTTCTGGCTGGGAATGTCCGGGTCGACATTATCGATCGCATGTGACCACACATAACTGGCCAACATGCTCAGCCGGTTGCTGAATCGATGACTTAAGTTCACATCCAACGCGTCGTAGTAGGCGTAGCCGTCGTTCACGTCGCTTTGAATCACGCTGTAGGGCGGCTGCGGATTGGTCGCGGTGTTGGGGTTGCATGCGGTCCCTTGTTGCGCATACCACCAGATCCAATACGGGCGAGTACAGTTGGCGGCTTGCGCGGTGCGAACCTGTCCCGGCTGCGTCCGAATGAACGGCGACGGAGGATCCACGTCGAGCGGCCGATTGATTTTCAGCGTGTGCGAGCCGACATAATCGGCGCGCAGCACCCAGTTAGTCGCCAGACGGCGCTCGATTCCGAAAGTCCATTGCTCGGAGTAGGGACTGAGAAGCTGGCTCTGATAGCCGACTAAGGTTGAAGTCGGGAAGAATGAGTTCAGATTCGAACCGCTGCCCGGCCGGATATACAGGCTCCGAAGCGGAGCTTGCGCACCCGCGGGAAACGCGGGTAGAGGGACCGCGGTCACGCTGGTGGGAAATCCGATCTGTCCCGGAGCCGCCGTGTAGTTAAAGACGCCGGTGGGTCCAGTCAGCGCGTAATTCGCTTCTGAATTATCCACGATTTGCGAATAATAGATGCCGAATCCGCCGCGAATTACGGTCTTGCCGTCGCCGCGCCAGTTATACGCAAAGCCGACGCGCGGCGCGAAATTCTTGGTCGAATCAGTGAAGGTCTGGCGTTCGTAGCGCAGCCCGAGATTAAGAGTCAGGTCTTGCCTGATCTTATAATCGTCCTGCACGAATAGCGCCCACAACACATCGTTCACGGTATAACTCGCGTTCCCGTAGCTTTGCGTGTAGGTGGCCACGTTGGCGAGGCTGCCCAGGTATGCCTGGCTTTCGCAAAACGCGAGCGTTTGTCCGGCCTGGGCTCCGCACGATTTATATGTGAATGAGCCCAGGTACACCGGCCCTCCGAATTCCTTGCTGTCGCCGCCGGTATGTGCGACGATCATGTCCGCGCCGAACTTGATCTGATGTCTGCCCCAGGTCGCCGAGAGCGTATCGTTGGCCTGATACTGCCGGTTCATCAACAGCGCCGATTGCGACGTGCCCGAGGTGAACGTGCCTCCGCTGGTGATCGGGACCACGTACTGCGTGCTGTAAATCGACGGAACAAATTCCGTGATCGGTGAGGCGAGCTGAAACTGCACGCGGATCGCGTTCAGCAGCGTCGGCGAGAGCACCGCGGTTTCGCCCAACGCGTTCGAGTACGTCTTGCGGTAAAACACGCGATCGACGCTGGGCAGGCTGTTGCCGCCGACGATGCCGTTGGGATTGGTGTCGTGAAACCCGTCGATATCGCCGCGATAAAACACGTTGTTGCGATCGTTGATCTGATGATCCAGCCGCACGAACGCGAGCCAGCCGCGGTAATGTCCGACAAAGCTTCCGGGCTCGACCGGTGAGATGATCGGCGAGGCTCGATTCTCGCGGCTGAACTCGCCCGCCACGAAGAAATGCGTGCTCGAATTGATGGGGCCGCCCAGCGCCAGAGCCGACTGGCCCAGAGTGTCGCTGGTAATGTCGTTGCCGCTCGCGGCATTGGCCGACGAAAAACCGGAAAGAGCCGCTTCGGTCGCGGCGGG
>Ga0209517_10004063_pt1 | contig 19452 bp, 22 predicted proteins | sample PeaSoiMetSII2010_FD_187695 | JGI IMG/M metagenome (GOLD analysis project Ga0209517, IMG submission 187695) | Peat soil microbial communities from Weissenstadt, Germany - SII-2010 (SPAdes) (version 2) | ecosystem: Environmental > Terrestrial > Soil > Wetlands > Peat | place: Germany...
TGTCGACCTCGTACCCGAGGGAGCGCAGCGTCGGTATGTCCACGTGTATGTTGCTGGGCCTAAAGTGGGTGAGAGGCGCGTTGGTCACGTCTACGCGCGCCGTCCCGTCCTTGTAGACGTAGATCTCGTGCTTGCTGCGGAGAGCCCCCTTCTCGATCGGTTCCGCGTACTTCGAGCCGCTTGACAGACCTCTGACACCCTTGATGGTGCCGCGAGCGATGTCGGGGACCTTTCTTAGGACCGCGTCGACAGTGGTCTTGATGTCGAGGTTGTAATTCGAGTGTGTGACGCCCTCGACCCTGCACTTCGGACAGCTTTGGCCCTCTTCCGCGTTTATGACCTGGCTGCACCGAGGACACGAGAGGAAGCGAATGGTCGCCTCACCGCAATCCTCGCATCTGCTGGAAAGCTTTCGCTTTCCGCACGATGGACACATTATGTTGACCATGTCCACCCTCATGCTCCCGTGTTTGGCTGCTGTGAGCAGGTCCCTCGCGCTGCCGCCGGCTGCGCCGACCGGAAAGAGGACGTGGACCGGTGGCTTCATGTGCCTGAGCATCGCCTTCTCTGGTCTGCCCACTCTCATCCCTACGGTGCCGGTGGTCTGCCTCCCCACCTTTATTCCCGAGAGGTGGCGGACTAGTTCCAAAACTCCGTCCGGATTCCAAGGGGAGACGTCCATAACGTCTGCGTGATTGCCTACTCCCATCAGCGCGCCCAGCACGGCTGCCCATTCGTCGGAGACGATTGCAGTGTCATTGTTGCGGTTGTATGGGACTAGCAGATGTTGCAAGGCATCCTCGATGTGATGTGATGTGATGTTTACTTTGATGTCACGCCCGGATTGGGTCATGGTGTTGCGCAATTCTAGTAGCTCCTCCGGTGAGAGCCTGTCGAACCGCGGGGTGTACGAGGGATAAAGAGGGACGTCAAGCTGCCGCGAGATATCCAGCGCTTCCGAGGCCGAGGGGAGAGCCCCACCAAGGATGGCAGTCAGTCTGGTCGGATGTATCGCGCCGACCTTAGTTGGAGAGGTGATCGATGCCGCTTTGAGGTCTTCGAGCCACCACTCCGTCACGTATGGGGAGAGCCCCAAGGTCTTGTTGTTCTCGAGAAAGTCGCCGTAGCTGATTAATGCGTCGCCCATGTCGAGGATGAGCTCCAAAGAGTCGTGGAAGCGCTCGGCATCGGCTAGGCTGTTCACGCGCCGTACGGAGCCGTCTTTTAGACGGATGGTAGGTCCCTCTATGGAGTCTACGAACGCGATGGTGGCGGCCTTTCCAGGGATGTCCACCTTGACTTGGGTGCCGACTACCACGCAGTTGTCGAGCAGGGCAGGAATCGCTGGGTGGATGCCCACCGTGGAGAGCCCTGTGTTCATGGCCCTTCCGTACCTTATCCTGAGGCCTCCGCGAGTGTTGGGCGAGGAGATTACGGGGCGCCCGGAAATCACTTCTTCGAAGTGAGCGCCGACCTTTTCGGTCTCGCCGGTGGACTGCTGTTTCCCTCCCTTGAGTTCGGGTAGCCAGTCCCAGCCGGTCAGCTGGAGTTCCTTCAGAATCTTCGCCAGCTTGTGGGCCCTCCCGATGACGCCGTCGTTGAGGACGCGCAGGGCTCCTCCTCTTACCCTGTCTGTGGCGACCCTCTTCAAGTTCCTGTGAACCACTACCTCGAACGGGTCGGTCTCGACCCCGTCGATTTCCACCGGGAGGTTGGAGAGGGCGACGCGGACGTCGGAGTCCGAGACGCGGTACTGGAAGCTGCCCACCTCTCGTTCGTAGACCCTGAGTTCTTCGATGTACCTCGCTATTTCTTCTTCGCGAGCCCTGTAAGGTGAGAGTCCGAGCTTCTTCGCCACGACGTCCGCAATGAGGACTGAGAAAGCGGCCTCGGTCCCTCCTGCGGATCTCATAGGCCCGGCATAGGAAATCGAGGCGTACTCGCTGTTGTCGTCGTTCTTCCTAATCACGACCGTGGAAATCCCTTGTATTGGAGCGACGGTGACGCCGTCGGTGATTACCGCTAACCCAGCCCTGACGGCGTATTGGAGGGCTTGGTCCGTGCTCATCGCCCCGAACTTGCCGAGAGCGATTTCTTCCGCTATTGCCAGCGTTGCCCTCTCCTTGGTCGTCGTGTGGAGGAGGTGGCGTAGCCTCTCCGCGAGACCCTCAAATTGTGAGAGGCCGAGCATCTCGTTTACGCGGTCAGCCAGGTCGAAGACGGTCTTCGACTCGACGATTTCGTTGGGGTCGAGGCCCTTTGACTTGGCTTCCTCCGCGGTGTTGTATGCTGATTCGTACTGGCGCAGTATGTCGCCGTAGTAGGGTTCGAGTTCGGCTGGGAAGACGGTGAGCTTTTTGCTGTGCTCCCAAGCCGAGCTGGCCTTGAAGGGCAATGTTTCTACTGTTGAACGGAATTAGTGCTTAAGCTTGTCCCTCAGTGCCCGGGTTATCGGGAGCAATCTGCTCCTAAAGTCCTTGGTCTCGAGTAAGTTGCCTATGACTAGCAAGTCGGCGCCCGCCTCCGCCAGCCTAGTTGCGGTCTGCGGTGCTGTGATGCCTCCTCCCACTATAAGGAGCCCTTCGAAGTGTTTCCTGACTGCTCTGACAACCTCCACGGGCATGGGATGGTCAGATCCGCTTCCGGCCTCTAGGTATAAGGCCCGCATTCCAAGGTACTGGGCAGCCAACGCGTACATCACGGCGACTTCGGGCTTGGCATACGGTATCGGCCGGACTTGGCCTATGAAACTTGTGGTGCTCTCGTCTCCGAAGACGAGGTAGCCCATAGGAATGGCCTCGAGATGGTAACGGTTGACCTGGACTGCGCCCAGTGCCTGTGCCCCCACTATGAAGTATGTGTTAGTCGAGTTGAGAAGGGAGCTGAAGAGGATTGCATCGGCGTGACGTGATATTCCTGTGATGTTTCCTGGGAACAGTATCACGGGGCATGTGACGCCGCGCTTCACGGCACTGACAATCTCATCCAAGTGTGATTGATCTCCGAGCGTGGAGCCGCCGATGAAGATGCAACGGAATCCCAACTTCTCAGCAGTTTTCGCGACGAGGGTGGCGCGCCCCTTGTCGAAATTATCCGGGTCGATGAGGGCAGCCAGACCCGTCGACCCTCTCTTGCGAGACACGAGCCGTGTCTCGGTCGGGCCTCTGAGGCTCATCTTAGCCACCGGTTCTGACGAATTCATCTACGAAGCTGTTGTAGACATCGATCTCGGGTCGCTCGGTCGGGTACCTGAATTCCCTGCGCAGTCGGCAACTCGCATTGCCGCATGCAACCACCATCACATAGTCTTGTGATGCGTCATCAAGTTGTGATGTGATGCGAACGGCGACTACGCCGCAACGAGGACAACTGAATACCTTCGGCAAGCTCTTGTGAGTCTGTCTTAGCACTTTACGGCGTCTTCTACCCATGTCAGTGGTGCTCCTTGTAGCCTGCATAAATATTATTCTGAATGCAGAGTCCTTTGCGGAGAGAGATTTGTACGGGTGAGCATGAGAAACACACAATTATGTATATTTTATGTAAATAAGATGTGGGTATTGTAGAACTGCAGGAATAATGCTTAATACATTATTGTATTACGAGATTCCGTTGAGTTCTCCTTCAGAGGCAATCTCGGATCTCTCATCGTTGACCAGGATTCAAGTAGAGACGCTAAAAATACAGCAGTCGGTCATAAAAGCTGAAATTAAAATGGATACTGCCCTTAAGATGCGAAGAAATTCAGGTATTAGTCGTGGGACCCATTACCGGATTCTTACCCAGGCGAAGAGGAACATCACGCAATCGCTCTTCACCGTGGCTGTTGCTGTCCAGATGGGTTTGCTGAAGTCAGAAGACGTGCAGAAGCTGATTTCTAGCGTCTCGATGATTCCTGTAGATATCGATCAGGGAAAACTGCCTGAGGTCGTCGCCTTGGTCAAGGTCCTTGCCGACCGTATCGTGATGTCATGATGTCTGAATGATGCCGTTCAAGTTTATATCATGTAGCGTCACGTAGGGGTGACCTATTTGTTGGACGACTATGTGATTGCTGCTGCCGCGGGTGTCATTGTAGCATCCGTCGTGATTCTCGCTACGCTGCTGTCTCGCTACAGCAAGATGGTCCAGGAGGCGGACAAGTCCACCAGACTCGCAAAAGACGTCTGGGACTCCGTTAACTCGCGCTTCTCAGTGGTGGATGCTCGAATCATTGATCTAATGGCCAAGAGCGAGGTTATGTCGTCAAGGTTGGGCCTGTCTCAGTCCGCTGCGCCTCAGTCGGGGTCAACCTCGACTCGGCCAGTCAGGGTGGAGGCGAATGCTACCAAGCCCATCGAGCCGCCAAGAGCGGTCGTGCAACCCCTTCCACATGTGGAGGGTACGGAGACAGAAGCGAAGGTGCTTCGCTTCCTTGTCCAGGGCCCAAGAACGTCAGCACAGATTAAGGAAGAAATCGGCAGGTCCAGAGAGCATACAGCTCGATTGATGAAGACGCTCTTCAATCGTGGCCTGGTAATCAGGAACGATAGGAACAAGCCCTATGTGTACGAGATCACGGACAGCGGCCGGTCTTACGTGGTCAACTGACTGCTCGGGACGCGAGCGAAGCGATACACCCACGAATTGCCGAATTTTTGACGATTGAGGATTCCCCTGTCAGCTTGCCTGGAAAGGTAGGTCGATACGGTGCTCAATGGGATGAGCGAGCCATGTCTTTCTTCGTAGTCACGGGCTATGTCGGCTGAAGAGAACTCCTTGGCCGAATAGGAGGACTGGATTAGCTTCAGTATTTTCCCGTATGTTGTGGATTCGTCCAGAGGAAGCAGACGAGAAGCGTTGTGGTCGCCCTGGCCGAACAGGTCGATTAGCTCCATCATGTGCATTACTTTGTCTTGGGAGAACTTTCCGTGAAGCGCGAGAGAATAGGTTGTCCCGTCCTCATCCGTTATCTCGACCTTGACCTTCTTTCGCAACTGTGAACGACAGCCTATCGGGCCTCATAAAACCGACAATGGTGTGAAGTTGTGAACCCGGTGCAAACAAACTTTGACCGCTTGTTGAGGTGAAAAAGAGTTTTCACAACGCTTCACAAGGTGAGAGAAGGGTCGCCCCGAATACTGGCTCCAGTGGAAACACTGGGGTGCAATTGAGCTTTCTTTCTGTGAACGAGGTCGTATGTTACCGACTGAAGGAGAGAAGGGCACATGAATGCCATTAGGAGGGTTAGTTCACATTGTGTTCACAGGTCACCGGGGACCCGTGCGTTTCCACTGGAGATCAATTGCCGCGTGAGCTGACAAGCGGGAGATACAATGTAGAGTGATTGTCGTGCTTAGTGGTCAATCAGTGTGAATAACAGACGAATCGAACCAAGAGCGAGCATCTTCTTACATAGTATAAATCTCATAGGAGCACCTTCTTACACAACTCCAGTGGAAACGGAGGGGGATACACCTTAATTAGACCAGTGTTTCCACTGATGAAGGCCTTGCCCGATTCCATCGACGAAATCTTCCAGAGAGCAAAACAAGGCCGGGCTCTCTTCCAGAATAGGGACGCCCTATCTCCAGAGTACGTACCCGAAAAACTTCCGTTCAGGGAGAGCCAAATCAGACAAGTCGCACAAATCCTGGCTCCTGCATTACACGGATCCAAGCCCTCGAACCTCCTCCTCTATGGAAAGACTGGTACCGGCAAGACGGCCGTCGCCAGACTGGTCGTCGATAAGCTTCACGCCCAAGACGCCTCTAAGAGTATAGCCACATGCTACGTCAACAGCAGAATAGCGAGCACGGAGTACCGCACACTGGCGAAGATCGCCGAGTCTCTGCCGCTGCATGAAGACGAGAGAATACCCGGAACGGGCCTTTCCATCGGGACGGTGTTGGACAGAATATTCCACGCGATAAAAGACAGTAAGGTGCACTTCATTCTCGTGTTGGATGAAATCGACTACCTTGTGAACGCCTATGGGGATGACATCCTCTATCAGTTCACCCGAGCGGGCGAGCACGTAGGCCCTGGATTCTTTACGATTGTAGGAATCTCAAACGACCTGAAGTTCAAAGACGAGCTCGATCCACGGGTCCTGAGCAGCCTCGGAGAAGAAGAGCTCGTGTTCCCTCCGTACACCACCGAGGAACTGTACGCCATCCTTGCGGCAAGAGCGAAAATCGCTTTCAGACCTGGAGTCGTCCCCGACGACGTCCTCAACCTTTGTGCCGCCTTGGCCGGCTCCGAGCACGGCGACGCCAGACGCGCTGTCGACCTGCTCCGCGTCGCGGGAGAGATTGCCGAAAGAAGCGGCATTCATGAGGTCACCGAAGACTGCATCCGAAAGGCTTCTGAGAGGGTAGAGAGCAACAGAATCGAGGACGCGCTCCGCTCACTTCCAATCCAAAACAAACTCGTCCTCTTGACGGCCTCGAGGTTCCCCGACGGCACAAACACCGGCGACCTCTATGTAGCCTACGACAGCCTCGCGCGAAGGCTAGGAATCGAGGCCTTGACGCAGAGGCGGGTGAGCGGGATACTCGCAGAACTCGATCTCCTGGGCCTTCTTGAAGCCGCGGTAGTCAGCAAGGGGAGGAGAGGCAGGACCAAGAGAATTCGGTTGCTGATTAACACGCCCACGCTCAGCAAAGTTATGGCCGAAGACTCCCAGCTACTGGGCCTGCTGTAAATCCCCAAAGCTCAGTTTGGTAAAGTTCCTCTTGATGACCTCCAGCGTGGACAGATTCAAGATTGGGACGATTGAGCATATCGGATCTAGGCCCATATTCGCCTGAAACGGCGTCTGAGCTTGGAAAGTCCCCGAGTTAACCACCAGCGTCCCTCTGTAGCTCCCCACGTCAAGAGTGTGAACGTGACCAGCGTGGAAGACATCCGGCACAGGGTCTATGACCAGCATGTCCCGGAGCTCCGGAGACAGGGCCGTGCGCTTGCCATAGGTAGGTGCTAGATGCCTCGCTTTGAGCAGCACCTCCATGGCTTCGACGGGCCTGTCGTACGTCAAATCCGGGATAGTTGCTATGACGTCATCCAAACTTCTACCATGGTAGATCAAGAAGTTGACGCCGTCCAACTTAACGCTGGCGGGTCCACCCAGATGAACCGCGTTTTCTAATTCGTAGAGAGGCCCCGCAACATCTGCTGGCACGGCTGGTTGAGGAAGGGCCTGTCTAACCGGGTCATGATTCCCAGGAACAATCAGTAGCTTCATGTGTTTCGGGACTTGCTCTAGGAAGGCTCGCGCGACAATGTACTGACGCCTCAGGTTCTTCTCCGAGAGCTGGAACTCCTGGCCAGGGTACACCCCGATACCATCTACGATGTCACCAGCGACAATCACGTATCTTATGCGCTCGACGATGTCGAGATCGCCCAGTTTCCCGTTGAGCCACGCCAAGAAACGACTGAAATCATCGGCGAGGAACAACTTGCTTCCTATGTGCAAGTCAGACAACATGACCGCGTATACTCTGCGCGACGAGCCGATAGTCTTCCTAGTGGGGATGTCTGGAAGCATCAAGCTCCTCGCGTACAACTGCCCCGTCTTGCCGAGCCCCACATCTGCGACGACCAGGCTGTCGAAGGGTAAAGCCAGCGCTGAATCGGCGACCGCGTCTCCACAATACAGCCTGGCGCTCCCCGTCGGGTCGTCCAATACCAGCTCGACGCCTCCACCTTTCCTGCTGTTTCTGGAAGAAACGAGCCCTGCAATCTTGTACTCCTTCTCGCGCATCTCCCTTCCCGATTCTATAGACGTCACGTTCTTCGAGTCGGGCCGCTGCCGCGCTATGTCTAGCAGATGGGAGTATCGGTCTTGGAAGAGCCTCTTGAACCCGTCTTCCGCCTCGACAGGCCGGATGCTGTCCGTAGGGTTGCTCAAGACTACGATGTCAGCCTGCAAATCATGGGAATCCACCGCGACCCGACCATACACCTCGTCCCTCGGAACGAACTCGTCAAGGTCTGACTTCAGTATCACCTTCTCGGTCTTAAGCAACTCCTTCTTTTCAATGACAGATCTTAGGATAGGGTCCACAACTCCTTTTGCTGAAAGCTCGGAAAGGAGCGAGAAAGCATCCGGGTCTATCTGATACCCCTGCGAAAGCGCTCTGGAAACAGCCAGCGCCATTTCTCCGGTGGCCATGCCGTATCAACGCGCGCTGATCGTGGGCCTAGCTAGGCGCTCGACCAGGCTTCTCGCCGTCTCGACGAGTTCCGCGAGCCTCAGCTCGTCTCTCGCCTCACAGTATATCCGCGTCTTCGGCTCCGTGCCTGACGGCCTGAACATCACCCACGACTTGTCCTTGAAGACGACGCGCAGGCCGTCGACCGACCTCCTCTCTACGATTCTGTATTTCGAGAAGTACTCCTCTACTTGCTCTCCCAACCTGCCTATGTTCACCGAGACCGGAAGGTTGACCTGCTTGTATAACCACTCCAGTTCGCCGTCAACCATCTTCCGCAGGTCAGGCCTCCTTGCGACGGCGTCGGCAATCAACGCGGCGCAGTATATCCCATCCTCCCACAGGCCCCAACTGGGATCCACGACCTTTGTCGGCTCGGTCGCCAACACAGCGCCCTCGGGCTCGATTTCCGCGAAGGTCTTTCCTATCTTGGCGCGGACCACGCGCAGCCCCATCTTCGACGCCGCTTCTTCCACAGCGAACGAGCTGTTCTCCGAGATTATCACCGAGCCGGTGCTCTTCTCTATGGCCTCCAGCGCAAGAACCGAAGTCATATAGTCCGGAAGGACCCGACCAGACGAGTTGATTAGAACTAGCCTGTCTCCGTCGCCGTCGTGAGCCAGTCCCAAGTCCACATCGGCCCCGCCTACGAATGAGGCGGTCTCTGTCAGTGTTGCCAAAGTGGGCTCAGGATGCCTGGCGGAAAACCGCCACGACACGTGCGCGTTGAGCGGAATCACTCTGTTACCGAGAGTGGTCAGAACTTGGGGCGTCACCAAAGACGCGGGCCCGGTAGCGCAATCGACCACCAACCTCAGAGGGCTCTCAGCCTTCGAGAACCTCGAGCTGATAGCCTTCGTGTATGACGAGATGACCTCCCGCGACTCGATCGACCCAGCCTTCGCGGAGCTCTTGGTCGACTCCACCACCATTCCCCGCTCAATTCGTCCTTCCTCCTCCCTCGACAGCTCCATCCCCTTCCCGCCGAATATCTTGACGCCTGAGAACTCTGGAGGGTTGTGGGAGGCCGTCACCGCAAACCCGAGATGACAGTTGTGCTCACGCGTCCCAAAAGCGACCAGCGGGGTAGGGACCAACCCGAACTCGATCGCGTCGCTTCCACATCCTGCGACCGAGGAGGCGACCACCCTCGCAAGGACCGCCGAGCTCTTCCTGCTGTCCCACCCGACGCCATACCTTCCTCTCCCAAACACGAAGGCCGAGGCCTCCGCGACTTGGTGCACCTGTTCGAGGGTCTGGGTCGAGTTGAAGACTCCTCTGACACCCGCGGTGCCGAAAACAGGCATTCTATCCAACACCCGAGAAGCACACCCCATATTTAATTTAGAGCAGCGACCCCCGTTCAAATCATCTTGGGAGATTGGAAAATAACGAAAACCGCTTGAAACCGCGTTTTCACCAGTCTGATGCCGCACTTCATCCCCGCAAATTAAATAGCGTCATCAAATCGTAGCGAGGGGAAGGAACAAGAAAAGGAAATGGAGTTCGTCGAACCTCAGGTGTATCTAATAGCGGAAAGCAGAATCAATTTCGACCAGCTAAAGGCGATGCTCGCGTCGGTCGGCGAGGAGACCGCGACCAACTGGTTCGCAAGGACCAAGGAGGCTTCGAAATCTGAGGGCGAGCTGCTCACGGAAGTTGCCGGAAGGATCTGTTACAAGAGCTTCGGAGTAGGCCTCAACCCAAACGTCACCAAGATCAGGGAGAGCTCACGCGACTACATCGACAACACGTTGTCAAAGGGAGACGGGTCCATATTCGAGCACGCGACTTGCACGTTCGCCTTCCTCAACGTCAGTCGGGTCCTCACACACGAACTCGTGCGACACAGAGTCGGGGTAGCGATAAGCCAAGAATCCCTCAGGTACGTAAGGCCTACGCAGCTCCGCTTCTGGCTCCCGCCTGAACTTCAGGACAAGAAGAAAGAGGTCAAGTCTGCCGTCGAGCAGATCGAGCAGAACTATCGCGAGCTCGAGAAGTCCTATGGATGGGACAAGATGAACTTCGATGTGAAGAAGCGAATCACATCCGCTCTGAGGAGAATCATGCCAGACGGGATGGCAACGTCGATAGTGTGGAGCGCGAACCACAGGACCATCCGTCACGTCATCGCGATGCGCACCGCGGAGTCTGCCGAGGTCGAGATACGATTCGTCTTCGACAAGGTCGCGCGGATGATGAAGGAGCGGTTCCCCCTAATCTACCAGGACTTCGAGTATACCGAACTGGACGACAAGACGAGAAGCTGGCACCCGAAGTACAACAAGGTTTGAGCGCCGGGGGTGGGATTTCCACCCGTGGAGGTGCCTCGCCGCACGTTTCCCCCACGCGATTTGAACCCACATGACCGTTAGGTCACGGGCTGTCAAGTCGGATGATCTCGAGATGCGGATTCGCCCACTCCTTGCGGAGCGGATTGAATTGCCCGCGCGTTAACCAGACTCCGCCACCCCGGCGGCCTCCGCTGGGCTTGCAACCCAATATAGGTTTGGAGTATCAGCCCTACTCTGTCTTGAAAGATTCGCCGCAGCCGCAGGTCGAGACCGCGTTCGGGTTCTTCACGACGAACCCTCCGCCCATCAGCTTGTCAGACTGAAAGTCTATGACAGACCCGGCGATGAACGGCATGCTCGACTTGTCGACAATCAACCTCGCGCCGTGCTCCACTATGACATAGTCGTCTTCGCCGGACTTCTCCTCTGGAACCATTCCGTATGACAGACCGGAGCACCCGCCTGCCGAGACGAACACCCTCAACCCCGCCATCGGCTTCCCCTGCTTGGCAAGGTAGAGCTTCAGCTCTGAGGCGGCGTTCTCTGTGATATCCACCACAGGCTTAATCATCTTCATGGCCTCGGACGACATTTCTACTGGGACTACGACCGCAAAACTCCTATAAAAAGAGACCTAGAGCCCTTCAAAGCTTGCTGAGAGCCGACAAGAGCTCGTCGTAGGGAGGCTCGCTCGAGGGAGCGTCGGTCACCCACTTGTACCTGAGAATCCCCTTCCCGTCGAGGACGAACGCCGCGCGCTTTGAGACGCCCTTGTACCCGAGCGTCACCCACGTCTCATGGAGAACACCGTAGGCCCTAGACACCTTTTTGTTGAAGTCACTCAGGAGTGGGAACTGCAAGTTGTAGGTCTGCGCGAACACCTTCAGGGTGAAGACGCTGTCTACGCTTATGCCGACGGTCTGCGCGTTGAGCGCATTGAACTTCGGCGCGCCGTCTCTGAAGACGCACATCTCCTTGTCGCAGACTCCGGAGAAGGCGAACGGGAAGAAAAGCAACACCGTCTTGCCCTTTTGCGTGAACTCGGAGAGCTTCCTCTCCCGCTTGTCGACATCGGGAAGTGAAAAATCAGGCACCCTCTGGCCTATTCTCAGGACCACACTACGTAGAGCGGCCCTTTGCCGATTTAAGCTCTTTGAGTCGACTCTAACTTTCGAAGCAGTTCGACGTATTTGGTCATCAGCGAGACGAGCCGGTCGAGCTTCTCAGAGTCTCTTTCGTTCTCCAGGAGAGACATGGACTCCTTGAGCTTGACCAAGAGCAGGTTCTTCAAATCCTCCGAGACGTCGGGGAAGAGAATCTCCCTAGCCTGAAGCGCGACCGTGAGGTCGTCGTGGTTCGTACAGTAGACCCTTCCTTTGTATCTGAGCTGGACCCCATTGCAGACGGGGCAGGGCTCCTTCAGCATGACGGCCCCTTTCCTCATCAACTCCACCGTGGTCTTCGTCTTCGCAGCGGTCGTGCTCAACTATATTCGACCTCGACCTCCGGCCGGAGTTATAAACCATCTAACCAGCTATAGAAAGCCAAATATGCAAGGCTGGAAGGCACAAGAAACTCCGCGCTTAATCCCCGGATAGTAATCATGAGCACCAAAGCAAACAGAGAGAAGAAGCAGCAAGAGAACGACGGAAAGCTTGCGAAGGCCAGCGCGAGCCTTCAACAGATAGCCGACTCGAACATCACCCCCCGCAACATAAGGAAGATTGTGAAGGACTCGATGATCGCTCTTCAAGACCAGAAGGTCAGCCTCGCTGTGAGGGCTGCGAACGCGATTAGCATGCTCGACGAAGTCGCTCAGGACCCAAACATGTCGTCCTTCGCCAGGGTCATCCTCTGGTCCGCGGTTTCCGAGCTAGAGTCGATTCGCGAGTAGCAAAGATTTAACGTTACGAATCCCCACACTGACGCTAGCGCTTGCCTTCGTGCCCCAACTGCGGAACCGCAATAGCCACCCCTTCCAAGGTCTTCACGGTGATAGTCGAGCCGAAGGAGGGGGAGCGCGGCCTCACCCAGAGGAAGGTGGGGATGTACAGTTGCGAGAAGTGCGGCACTAAGTTCCCCACCGTCGTGAGCAGGCAGCATTACCTCGTCGTCCCAGACGACCAGATGAGCAAGATCCAGACAGACATCAAGGGCTTGAAGAAGACGAACCAGGACCTTGAGAAACGCATCCAGCTGATGGACAAGGAGTATGCAGACCTCCAGAGTAACCTCGAGCAGAGCAAGAGGGACACGGACACCAGAGTCCTAGAAGCGAAACTGGATGCTCTGGAGAAGCACGTCGCCTATCTGAGAAAAGAGAAGGGAGAGCTAGAAGAGAAGGCGACGAAGTTTCGCTAGTTACCTTTCGGTAAACTAGCTAGACTTGGTAGCTCTCGGTTGGCGATATCGGGCTGGAGTATGTGGCGACCTTCTCTTCCAACACGGCCTTCTCGGTCCTCAAGGCCTCGACTTCGTTGGAGAGAGAGGTAGCATGCCTCTCGAGTTCCAAGGTCGTGAGTTTCTCTTTGAGACTCGCGATCTCGGTCAAGAGCGTCGTCTGTTCAGATTCCAGCGAACGAATCCTCTCTTCTAGCTCGGCTCGGTGATCCACGTATTCGGTTATTACTTCCATAAAGACCAGACACGTAACTGCCGAATTCCTTTTCTCTAGTCAGACGAAAAACAGTTGATTCAATCGTGAAACCAATTCAATCACGCGCTGTCCTTATCAAGCCCGAAAGTCCGGCAAGCCCAATGAAGGGCATCTGGACATGGCCGTCGGAACCCGACGGCCAGGAGAAGACGCTGCGAAAGATCATGGAGGAGGACGAGCTCGTCACTGTTCTTGTCGCCCTGACCAAGAGCACTGACGGCCTCTCCAACGCCCAGCTTGACAGGCTTCTCTCGAACAACTCTCAATGGAGGACGCTGTCACACCTGAAGGAGCTCATGGCGCTGGGGTTCATTCAATATCACGTCCAGTTCTTCGGAGAAGCAGGAAAGTATGAGCTCACGGAGCTAGGTAGGAACGTCGTTTCCAGAATGCAGGCCAATCGCTAGGACACTGCAGCAGACCGCACGTTATTCTTCGACGGTCCGCTTCTTCTTGGGTCGCAGTTGCGAGTCGACCCACGAGATGTTGGAGTCGAGCATCATTCTCGTCTCCTTGAGCATCGCGTTTCGTTGGGGCTGGGGAATCTGAGAGATCTTCTCTTGGAAGACGTCGAATATCTCCCTCCCACGGTTCACAAAGGCCGATGCCCATGCCTCCGCTGGCAACAAATCGGCGAAAAGACGAATCATGACACGCTCCCTCTTTCCCGCCGACGCCAGCGTCCGCTGCATCTCCTCCAACTCCTGCTTCCCCTTCTTAGTCACAGAGTATTTCACTGTGGTGCTGGTCTCCGCGGATCCGACTCGCTCGAGGAGCGCCTCTTTGACCAAGCTCCTGAGCAAGGGATAGACCGTCCCTGGTCCAGGCCTCCAAGCCCCCTCTGTCTTGTCTTCAATCGTCCGCATTATGGAATAGCCCGTCTCTTCGTGCTTCGACAACATCGCCAAGATGTAGAGCCGAAGGATGCCTCGGGGGACTGCCTGAGGGTGTATCCACTTCTTCGCTCCCGAATCTTCCACGCTGTTCGGTTCGCAGTAGTCGGCTCTATATAAGTAATCAAAATACTACAATGTAATGTGATTAGTAACAATATCGTATTAGATATGCTTATAAAACCTATTCGAGCGCAGGATGCTCGCGAGGGTCATGACCGACATCATCACCGTCAATGACCTAGTGGAGGTTTACGCAGACGGGACCAAAGCCGTCGACGGCATTTCCTTCAACGTCCAAGAGGGGGAGTTCTTCGGCTTCTTGGGGCCGAACGGCGCGGGCAAGAGCACAACCATCAAGATTCTCACGACGCTCCTGCGGAAGACCTCAGGATCTGTCTCCATCGCGGGCTACGACCTAGAGAACAATCCGAAGGAGATTCGAAAGCTCATCGGCGTCCAGAGCCAAGAAACCTCCGTCGACCCCGAACTCACGGGCAGGGAGAACATGATTCTGGAGGGGAACCTTCAACAGATGAGCGGCAAGGAGTTGGAAGACAGGGTCGACTATCTCATTGGAGTGGTCGGGCTGAAGGACGCAGCCGACAAGAGGGCAGGCCGCTACTCCGGCGGAATGAAGAAGAGGCTGGACCTCGCGTCGACGCTGGTCCACAAGCCGAAGGTGCTCTTCCTTGACGAGCCGACCACCGGGCTCGACCCGCAGTCGCGCGCGACCGTGTGGGACTACCTCGAAGAGCTCAACAAGAAGGAGGGAATCACGATCTTCCTCACCACACAGTACCTTGAGGAGGCCGACCGATTGTGCCAGAGGCTATGCATAGTGGACGCTGGAAAGATAGTCGCCGAGGGTTCGCCACTCGGCCTGAAGAAGGAAATCGGCGCCGACGCCATCACAATCACGGTCCAGAACAAAACCGGCGCCACCGACAAAACTCCTCCCAAGGCGGCGGCCAGGGAGCTTCTTTCGAAGCTACCCGCGGTGATGGACATCTTGGACGCGGAGGATGGTCTCACCATCTACGTGAAGAACGGCGGGCTCTTCGTGCCGGAGCTCGTGAGGACATTCGACAAGACCGACATCGACCTCGTATCCATTAACATCTCCACGCCCAGCCTCGACGATGTCTTCCTGAAGCACACGGGCAAGAGGATCAGGAGGGAAGAGCTGGTCAAGGAGGTCACCACGGGAAGGTTCGGGAGCAGGAGGAGGTAAAAGAGAATGACCCTCCTCTTCGACACGCGGAACCTGTTCGTAAGGGCGCTGAAGAAGCTCCTTCGCAACCCCATCCTGATATTCTTCTCCCTATTCCAGCCCATACTCTTTCTCGTCCTCTTCACGCAGTTGTTCTCGAAGTTCGCCCAGGTGCCAGGCCTCTTCCCCGCCGGTGTCTCCTATCTCGAGTTCGCCACTCCTGGAATCCTGATGCAGAACGCCTTCTTCAGCGCGTCGCAGTCGGGGACGTCGATAGTGGAGGACATCAACTCCGGGTTCCTTCAGAAGATGCTAGTCAGCCAGGTGAGCCGCCCTGCGATACTCATGGGCAGGCTTGCGGCTGACGCCTTCCGCGTCACCATCCAGTCGGCAATCATCATCGCACTGGCCTATCTGCTCGGCTTCAGGTTCGGGACGGGATTTGCCGGGTTCCTGCTCACGCTCTTCGTCATCGCCTTCTTCGGGTTCGCCTGGTCGGGAATCTCGCTGACCCTAGGAATGAGGACCAAGAGCGCTGAGACGGTCTTCGGCATAGGGGCCTTCCTCACCTTCCCTCTGCTCTTCATGAGCTCGGCACTGGTGCCGGTCAGCGCCATGCCCGGCTGGATACAGGACGTCTCCAAGGTCAACCCCATCAGCTTCGCGGTGACCGCTGTCAGGGACATGTCGCTGCCCAACGCGTTCTCCCTTGGTGCCGAGGTCTCAGCCCTGGGCGTTATCACGCTGATAGCTGTCCTTACCATGAGCGCGACCGTGTACCTGTTCAGAAAGGTAGTTAGCTAGGGTAGTTGGGAGCGATGAAGTCTTGACGAACCCCTCGCTTGAGGCAGTGAACCTCTCGAAGGTCTACGGCTCGTTCACAGCCCTGGCGAACCTCAACCTGAAGATCGAGGGCGCGAAGTGCGTGGGGTTCTTGGGGCCGAACGGCGCGGGCAAGACGACCACGCTCAAGATATTCACCGACCTCATCAGGGCATCTTCTGGCGAGGCGCTCATCAATGGAATCAATGTCCACACGCACAAGAAGGCCGCCCTGGCGTCCGTAGGCACCGTAATCGAGACCCCCGAGATATATCCGTCGCTGACACCGAGAGAGGCCCTCGGGATGGTGGCCGAGTTGCGAGGGGTGCCGCATGCGGAGCGAAGAAAGCGGATAGAAGACGTCGTCACGGAGGTACAAATGCTGGACTGGATCGACAAGAGGGTCGGAAAGTTCTCGAAAGGGATGAAACAGAGGATTGACGTCGCCTCCGCGCTCTTGAACGACCCGAGGATAGTGTTGCTGGACGAGCCCACCACAGGCCTAGACCCGAGGGGGATGAGCGAGGTCAGGGGCATAGTGAAGTCCCTGAAGAACAAGGACCGACTCATCTTCATGAGCTCTCACATCCTAAGCGAAGTCTCAGATGTCTGTGACGAGGTTGCCATGATAGACCATGGGAAACTGCTGGTCTACGACACGCTCCATAACGTCACAGCAAAGTTCGCCGGTGGAGAGAACATAGTCGATGTAGGCCTCACTCGCCCGTTGCAAGCCGGGGTAATCGATGGGTCTGTGGCAAAACTCCCTGGCGTTGCTTCTGTAGAGAAGTTAGACGACAAGCGACTGAGAATTCATTGCAGCGGCGGCCTTGACGTGCAGGAGAAGATTCTCACCGAACTTGTTGGAATCAACATCGGAGTGGTTAGCTTCACTCCCACCTCCTCTGCGCTGGAGGAATCGTACCTCAACCTGATCAAGGACACACTGTGAGAGCCATGGCACAATCCAGCACCCCCGGAAACAAGGTTCCGAACAGCATGTCTCAGGTGAGAATCACAGTGCGGTATACCTTCTTGGATTACTTCAGATCCCGAAGGTTCGCGATACTCCTCGGCATAATGCTCCTCATAAGCGCCATTCTCACTATCGTGGTCGCTCACTACAGGCCGGCGAGCTTCCTCGGCAGCCCGCTCGCGTTCTACTCGGGCTGGTGGGGGATGTCAGCGACGTTCGTCGTTGTCCTGTCTGGAATATTCTTCGGTGGCGACGCAATCTCTGGCGAGTTCCAGAACAAGACCGGATACTTCACCCTACCGAACCCAATTCGCAGGTCGAGCGTGTACATCGGGAAGTGGCTCTCCGCGTTCATAGCCTCCACGATAATCCTCTTCATCTTCACTGCGATAACAGTGGCGAACGAAACCTACTACTTCGGTCTGAATATCCCATGGCAGTTCGGTGAGTCGTTCCTCTTCGCTTGGTTCTACCTCATTGCTGTCCTCGGTTTCACCTTCTTCTTCAGCTCAGTCTTCAAGAGCACGTCCTACTCGATCCTGGTCACCGCCATCCTGTTTCTCTTTGCGTTCACACTCATCGAGACCCTCGTGGCCGCTCTCGCCCAGATAGAGCCTTGGTTCATCTTGACATACGGCTCCGAGATAATAGGTAACGTCCTTACGTCCCCCTATCCCGCGCACATCACGAAGATCTCCGGCGCGTTCGGTCGTGGTGGTGCCGCCGCTCCCACCTTCACCTCCTTCAACGTCACCGTTCCGGAAGGCCTCGCGATAATCGCCGGCTATTTCATAGTCACCGCCGTCTTAGGGCTAGTCCTCTTCGAAAGGAAAGAGTTCAACTAAAGCGAACGAGGCGCCAGCCGTCTTCGGCCCATGGGCGGCGACAAAGAGCGGGCTCCGGCATCGCAAGGTATAATGGTGTAGCCCGAATCAAATACCTATCATTCATTGACGGCGGCGCAACACAAGACCAACTTCGGGCTCACTTTCCTCGCGCTCCTGTCGTTCATCGCCGCTTTCTTCACCGCCAGAATCTTCACGACGATAAATCCGGACACCGTGGTCGTAAGCGGAGGGATACACTTCCACCACTTCTGGTACGGCCTCGCGATGGTGGCGGCGGCTGGCTGGCTGGGCATAGCCTCCAACCACCCCGCGTGGCGCAGGGTCTACGCAGTCGTCTTCGGGTTCGGCGGCGGCCTGATCGGCGACGAGGTCGGCCTGCTGCTCACCTTCGGCAACTACCATTCTCAGCTCACGTACGTGTTTCTAATCGGGCTCATCTGCTTCGCGAGTCTCGCAACATTGCTCATCCGCTTCAGGGTTGACCTCGAACGAGACCTGCTGGAGATGGAGAGGGGGGAGGCCACCGTCCACGTCGGGCTGGTAATCGCCTGCGCGTCCGCGCTGCCGTTCGCGTTCAATTTCCTTCTGACAGGCTCCGCATTGGCCGTGGCCGGCGTAGCGCTCGCAGCAGTCGGAACGGTCGTACGCCACCGGCAAGGGCGGGTCTAGAATCGAGTTGAAAAGTGCGGGAGGTGGGATTTGAACCCACGAACCCCTGAGGGACGAGGTCCTGAGCCTCGCGCCGTTGACCAGGCTGGGCGACTCCCGCGCAGAGCGAGGCGGGCCGCGAACAACGACTTAAAGAATCTAATCGGTGACGCGCCTGGGACGCCGCGCTCATCCCAGGCCCCAGCTCACAGCCTTGTCTGGAGTTATGCGGAAGATCGGCGACTCTCCCTCTCCCCACGGGTTCTTCCTGTAGGACTCGAACTTGGCAAAAAGCAGATTCAGGAGCCTGAGATACTCGGCGCCTCTCTCGTGCACCTTGCACGTCCCCTCTATCGTCACTGCCCTCGTCGGCCGGAGCCTGTCTACCACGAGCGCCACGCTCGGGTTCTCCTTCACGTTCTTGAGCTTCTTGGTGCCGTAGTCGACGGCTATGACGAAGCCGGTCCCATCTAGCGCGTATATCACCGGCGTGACCTGCGGCTTGCCCTCCTTGGAGGCCGTGGCAAGGCGGCACACCTCGTTGGATCTCAGGAACGCCTCTTCGTTCGCAGTGAACTTGACCATGGCGCCTCGAAAAACGCGCTTGACTTTACGCGTTTCCTGAACGGGTGAGAGCCGCGACTGGGAATTGAACCCAGGACCTTTACCTCTTTGGACTCTCGCTTACCAAGGTAACGCTCTACCAGGCTGAGCTATCGCGGCGCGAGCGCACCACCAACTAATCAGATTTTTAGTGTTTGCGACCGTCCGCTCAGGCAAGAAAAAAAGTACCGGGGGCGGGATTCTCATGGCTTGCATTTTGAGCCCGCGACCTTCGGGGATATCTCTATCCTCTCCGGATTTCACATCTTGGCCGATTATGAGTCTCGCCCACGCATGGGCG